>Ga0197142_1005224_pt1 | contig 10241 bp, 7 predicted proteins | sample GBS60_MetaG_FD_148614 | JGI IMG/M metagenome (GOLD analysis project Ga0197142, IMG submission 148614) | Sediment microbial communities from Great Boiling Springs, Gerlach, Nevada, United States - GBS 60_MetaG | ecosystem: Environmental > Aquatic > Thermal springs > Hot (42-90C) > Sediment...
CGGGGTCGTAGCGTGACCGGCTCACCCTGTCCGCGCCGATAAAGTCCACCAGAACATGCTCGTGCGGCAGAACGACGCCGAGTTTCTCTGGCGATACGCTGCCTGTCACGGTGAATACCTTCATACGTGATCCCCGTGTATGCAGGAGTATTACCTAAGTTTATGGAATTGAACATATAGCCCTCATGCTCCTACAAGTCTATGGTATCTATGGAAAGAGTTAGGCTGGCAGATATCGAAGATGTCGCGGCAGTTAAGCGCATTGTAGATAGTAACCGCAACGCCTTTGGTTTTGTCCTAAAGGCGCGGTTAGAAGGTCTAGCCCGTCAGCACGAGCTTTTGGTTAAGGAGCACGATGGACAAATTGTTGGGTTCATAACGTTCCATCACCGCAGAGATGGATGGACAACCATTCATGAGTTGTGCGTTAGCGAAGAGTTTCAAGGTAACGGCGTAGGGCGCGTCCTCGTCGAGGAAGTAATCCAACAGGCACGGAGTGCGGGACAAAAAGGTGTGCGTCTTAAGTGCCCTATCGATCTTCCGTCCAATGGCTTTTATGCCCGCTTGGGGTTCAACCGTGTGAGTATCGAGGACTCAAGGGACGGAAGGCGTGCTCTTGCCGTTTGGGAAAAGCGAATCGAGCATGTGCACCAACGACCACCTGTTTTTTACCTCTCTTTAACGCACTCCGCCTCCGAAATACGCCAGATTATGCGTCTTTGGCTAGAGAGCGGTGACCCACGTAATCCTTTTGCTAACGTCATATTTACTCCCCTCTTTACACAGCCGGCTGCTATCAAAACCATTCGTGAGCTGAAAGAACAGCAAGGTTGCACGGTTATATTCGATTCGGGTGGCTATCAGGTGCAGGCGGGCAAAATCGCGTATGAGCAACTTTTTGGCAAGCTGCTACAATTTTACCGCGAGCACGCCTGGGCAGACTGGTATGTGCTTCCAGATCGCGTTCCGCATTCGAAAGATGGGGACGCCGAGGTAGAAATGAAGGTACGGGACACCATAGACTTTGCCCGTCTTTTTGTGCGTATGATGGGGGCATCCTTTGCGGAACGCGCCTTAGGTGTGGTTCACGGTCGCACAGAAGAGCAAATGCGCCGATGCGTGCTTGCATACGCGGAGATGGGCTTGCGCTACATTGGGTTCGGCAGCTTTGGTACCTCGGGCCCGAACGGCACGGTGAACTTAGTTTCACAGAAGAGCCTGAAGTTGCTAAAGGTAGTGCGATCGTTGGCAAACGAATACGGGTTGCACCTCCACATCTTCGGCATCGGTAGTCCCAGCCATCTGGTGCGCCTTGGTGAAGCGGGGATTGTGCCCACCAGCCTCGATAGTGCAGGCTGGTGGAAAGCAGGTGGATTCGGGAACATCTTCTTCCCCGGTGGGAAGCAGTTGCACATCACAGCAGTCTCATCTCCGGAGACCACGCTTTCTGGGATAGCAGTTCAGAAGCATAGGTCGAATCACGACTGCCCGTTTTGTAGCGACCTGAAGCTGCTGCGTCGCAGACGAATAATGCGCGTGCTGCATAACCTCGTTGCAATGATGGATACCTACGACAGAATATGGGAGGCACAACATTGAAAGAAACACCGTTTCACATCCAGCAGAACCTAACGGTGGAAAGGCTCAGAAAGGTTTTAGTGTCCCTTTCTGACACAAATGTGGATGTCTGCTGTATATCAAATGCGTGTGGTCTGGCGCCCACCGTGGTGGAACGTGTGCTGCTGCCGTTCGTCAGACAACTTGGTTTTTTAGAGTCAGCTAATCTGCACCTGTCCGAATTGGGTTCGAAAATGCGGGACATAAATGAGTCGCACCCGCACCTGCTACCAGAAGCGGTGCATCACATTTTGTTCACATCACATGTCGTCGACAAGTCCAAACGCTTCTCTTGGGCGTACGCTAGGGTGGTAGACCTGCTTTGGGAGAGAGGCACGGTGACCCTTGATCGCAGTACCATCTCCCAACTAGTAGGACAAGTAGTGCAAGATGCGGCAGATACGTTCAGTGTCCCTATGGAAAAGATAGCTTTCAGTGTAGATAGTATGCGAGGTGTATTGAACTGGCTAAAGGCACTAGAGCCAGCGGTTACTGAGGATGGAAGCAGATTCGCTGTTTTTAAGAGGCGCTACTATTGCCCGGTTGCTCCCTTTCTGTGGGCTGTGGATTTTCTCTATAGGTGTACGCAAACGCCTCATGGGGTGCGTCTGCGGCTTGCGCCAGAGAGGGCTGACCAGCTGTGCAAGCTATGTATTCTAGACCCGTCAGGACTGAATAATGTTTTAACGATGGCAAAAAAGACATCGGATTTCGAGCGTGGGGGTGTTTTCGATACGGGCACGGAGGGGGGGGTCGGCTGTTGGATACTGCTGGCACGTCCTTTTCCAGTGGGAGAATCGCTTTAGTGCAGAACTATCGAGAGGAAGTGGCTTCGTATGAACCGCTATGTAGACATTCTGAACCGGATTCGTCAGCAAGTATGCGTAGACTGGTTGACACCCAGCCAAAAACAAGCGTATGATAAGATACGTTCCTATCTACAGTTCGCGGATGAGGTCAACTTGTGTGGAGCACACGGTTCTGGTAAGACCTTTCTGGCATGGGTTTTCCAGCTGGAGGGGAAAGCAGACTACGTGGTTCGTCTGGAGAAGCTATACCGAAAGCTGAGCCTGAACCGCACCATAGTCGTAGACAATGTTGGCTGGCGACGGACAGAGGCGCGTGAGGTTCTACACCGATGCAGGATGCTGGGATATGAGAAGGTGATTCTGGTGTCGGTAGAAGCCGTACGGGACGATATCGCTCATGTCTCATTATCTCTTACTTCAGAAGATGTGGAAAAGGTGCAACAGAATCTGCAGGCTATCCGCGTCCCACCGTTTGCCGATAACCCCCGAAGCCTGTGGGAAATAGTCAGTCCACTGCACGTGCACGGTTAAGCGAGGAGGATTGCGATGAAAAAGCTGTGGGAAGGGTTGGAACTGTTAAGGGCGATTATCGATACCGCTCGTGCAGAAGAAATCGATGAGGTGCCCGAGACAATTCGCACCCGGTACGAGCCTTATGCTAAAACATACTTTGCGCTCGAAAGCGTTAAACGAATGAAGGAGAGAGTCCTGAATGAACTGCGCCAAAAGCACTCGGTGACCGGGTATATTTCCGCCGACTACGGCTACGGAAAAACGGCAGCGGCGGTTTATCTGTGGAAGAGCCTGATGGATGACAAGGTTGTGGCGGTTCCACCCTTTTTGTTCCGCCAACTAAAGGATGTGATGCTTGCTACCAAAGGATGGCTATTCTATGAGCTCCGCTCGCATCCTGAGTTGCGCCAAACGCTGGAAGACCTCTACCGAAAGCACCAATCCCGGTCTGCAGAAGACCTGGCGAAGGAGATTGCAAAACAAAAAAGTATTCCCGAAGCAAAGGCGCTTGATATTGTGCAAGAATACATCACGACGCGTCAAGACATCACCACCAGCCATACCCTGCTGGACTTCCTGCGAGAATGTACGGAACTGAGCATCCAAGCAGGCTTCAAGGGACTAGTGGTGTTTGCTGACGAAAGTCAGGAGTTCCTGCGTACGGAGGAGCGGGCGCGGGAAGCCATCCAGACTCTCAGCGAGCTGGTGAAGGGCATCCGTGCTTTGGCAGGAACCCCGCTTGGTTTCATCCTGACGATGCCTGTAACCCCCACCGAAGCAGCTATTCAGGAGCAAGCCGACGACATCATGGACCGGCTGCGCGAGCGTGGTACGAGTCTGCGTCTCGAAGATGCCTACGGCAGGGAGTTTCCCGCTCAGCTTTGGAAGTACCTCTGCGAGCTCTATGGTACTCCCGAAGGCGAAACCGCAGTAGAGGAGCGCACCCTAACTGCTTTGGGGCAACTTTGTGAGCGCAAAGACCTCAGCAACGGACCGCGCACAGTGATAACCGCGTTCAAGCGAGTTGGTCAGCACTATCAAAGTGCCCGACGTGAATACACACCCATAGACCTGATAGATGACTATCTGCAGGAACACATCGTCTTCGAGGGGCGCGGAGAAAAGTTGACAGGAACGGTACGCCAGCTGCTGGAGCTTCCAGCCGCCCGGGAAAGCGAACAACGTATCATGGCAGTCAAGCTGCTTGCAGCCTTTCCGCGGGGCGTGAACGAACAAATCGGAGGTGAACTGTATTCCGTTATCGTGGATGAGCTGGCTGAAAAGTCGGGCTGGCTTGGCGAACACATCACGCAGCTTTCCGAAGGTTACGCGCTGGTGCGCCTCCAAGAGCGAGCGGAAGCGCGCCCAATCCTCGATGAGATTATCCGTGATTTCCGCCGCAAATGGCACCAAGTGTGGGGGTCTGACAAGAAGGCACTACTTGCTGCTTCAGCGTTTATCACAGAAATTGTGCCGTTGCTCTTCCCTAAGCGAGCACAGGGACAGGCAGTGAACTTCACCTATCAAACCGAAGAGCCAGAGACGCATGGGCGTGGAGTTGCCTACTTTATACTGGAGGGTTCTTACGAGGGATTACAGACCCGCTTTCCTGAACGCACCGTGTGCGTGGCGGTTTCCACCGAAACGGAGGCTTTGAAACAGTTCCAGCCCCCGAAGGATGTAGATTTGGATTTCCGCTTTTTCCTCGGAATCCATGACCAGGACAGGCAAAGGGTTGACGCCCTACGGACCCGCCTCGTCAGTCCCAATAAAGACAGGCGAATAGACTTCTACCTGAATCTCAGCCGCACTTTCGAGAGGCAGTTTCCCGCGGACCTTCAGTTTCTGCACGATATCATGTCGCCAGAACATACTTCTGCGCAGGTTCTGCTAGGTCTGTCCATGCGCATGATGGGATGGTTGAAAGACCATCCAGAAACCAGTCAAGCAGATAAGCAAATGATCGAGGCGCAGAGAAGCCAGTTGCACCGCTTTGCGCTACAACTTCTGTTTCCAGATGCATCGGACCCTGCAAAGGTAGAAGCGCAGGGCATCGCGGTTTCGGGGGCAGAGCAACGTCTGGTGCAGTCTGCCTTCGAGACAAAGTGTGCAGAGCTGTATCCGAATTACAAGCCGTTACGCATCACTAGGAACTGGAGCACGACATATCTACGCAACTACCGTGTCGCTTTGCAAAAACGTCCTCTGGCAGAAAGGCGAGGGCGTGAGCCGTTCAATGATAGCAAAGAGAGCATTGCAGCAGCCTTTGGCTGGGCACATTCCGCCTTTGAGTCAAACGCACGCACCCTGCAGGATATGGAATTACTCACTTTTAGCTGGGGACCCGGACGCGGTGCAAGCAGCGAAGCCTCTGTCACTTTTCGTGAACATCCGCTCGAGAAGCTGATACGCGACACGATACAGCGTGAGGGAAAAGAAAAGACAGTGTCCGTCGGCGCGCGTCAGCGCCGCGTGAAAAACCTCGAGATTAGCCGCATCAAAGATGTGGCCAGACGAGAAGGCTACCTCTCGGAGGAGGTAGACGAGGCTGTAGAACTGGCTATACTGCGCCAGCATCTGCAGCGCGAATCAGACGGAACCATACAGGAGTTTGCAGGCGCGCTGGATGCGGACGAACTCCAGCAACAGGCTAAGGAACTGCAAGACCGCTTAAACAAGATAGCGCCCTATTACGGAGAGGAGCTGAAAGAATACAAGAAAGGCTTAGATGAAGCACAGGAACGACTCACTAATTCACATGACGAGGTTGCACTGGACGCCGCACACCGCAAGATGGAGGAGGTGAGAATACGCCTTGAGGAGTTTGTAAAGGCAAAAGGGAACGAAGTACGCCGGCGGACCGAGGAGTTGGAGCAACGAGCAGAGCAGCTTCGGTTCCGGACTGAACCCAGAGAGCTGGAGGAAGCCATCACTGGCTCGGTTGGCTTTGAACGGCATGTGAACGACCAGCGCCAAAAAATACAGGTCGAATACCGTAAGTTGCGCACGCGGTTGGAGACCCTTTCCCAAAAACTGCGACAGCTACGCACTCAAGCGGACAGTCTCGATAACAGCGAAGATACACTGTGCAGTGTTTTAGAAGATTGCGAGCGTGTAAAAGACGAACTTCAACAGGTTAAGGATGAAATAGATAGCCTGCAACCCTATCTGGCGGGCGTGCAGCACTGGCGAGAGGTTGTTGCCAAAGCTTCTTTACTGCGTGAGCGACTGGAACCAGACAATAGCCTGCGCCAACGCTTAGACCATCAGATTGCGGATGCGGTGATGGAAACCTTTGCGGTGCGGCAACGCGAGGCGCTGCGGGACTGGGAGCGGTTCAAAGCCGATATAGAGTCGGTTCAGACGGAGTTAGAAGCCGAAGAAAAGAGGCAGAGAGACCAGTTCTTGGGATTGAAGGAAGCGTATGAAGAATTCCTTGGCAAACTCACCCCTCAGCGAATGCTACAAGCCACGTTTGACCCCAAAGATGCAGAGCAGTCTTACCAAGTGCTCTACAATGCCGTGATGGATAAGATAAGGGGGTGGCTGTCCGAAAAGATGGAGCAAGCGCGAAGGGTGATGAGTGAGATAGATTACCTGGCACAAGAGCGGAATATTGATACCGGTGAACTGGTTCGAGACGCTCGGATGGCTATTGATATCTTCCAGAAATCCCAACAAGACCTGAACTACGACCTTGTTCGGGATAAGGAAACCTTCTCCGACTATGTCGAAAAATTGGGAACAGCCGACGACCAATTGCAAAAGGCAGAGAAAGACCTCGAACGGCTGCGTACGCAAAAGGGTGAACCCACCGAAGAGGAGGCTCTCCTTCTTCAAGTTCAAACCGCTCAGAAACGGAGTCTGGAAGAGATTCGGCGCAGTTGCAGGGAGCGGGGAGAGCAGCTATCGTTAGACGACCTGTTTGATCGATTGAAGGGACTGTACCGCAAGGGGCACATTGAGATAGAGATACGCAAACGGGAGTAGGTCGATGGAGACTGTTGACCTTCGTGAAATGCAGGACAGACTGAAAGAAATGCCCTTGATGGTGGAGATGCATCCGCTTTCGCTTGCCTTCCTGCCCGAAGAGGTTCGGGTGTTTACAGACGCATGGGAGATGATCGACGAACTGGACTCGCCCCTACCCCAAGTTACCAAGCCCATGCTCTGCTTGCACACAGACCCGTCCCTGCAACATCGTCTGCCGATGTTACGGTGCTTTCATGACCCCCTTACCACGAAGTTAAACGATGTGTTACTCAAGCGGTATGACTTGGTTCGACGATACATTCTGCACCAATCGCAATTAGCCGATAAGATTGTCAGTTCTGCCGATGCCGATGCTGTTTGCCTTATTCTGGTGGATGGACTGGCGTATGAAGACATCAAACGCCATGCCCCAGAATGGTTGAAACACACGACCCCAGTGCTCGTGGACGGCGTGTCGAACACAGAGCAAGGTATGGTGCGAATCGTGGGCAAGCCAACTCTAGCACAGCGCCTCTCCCCAATTGGCTTAAGCAGTTGTATGGGGTTCACATACTGGGAACGCCCCGAAGAACCTCTAACAGACAGGCTATTCTTCGGTTTCGGTGACCGCGTTTATAAGGTAAAGTCGTTCGGTCAGGTTATAGAAACCCTCTCCTCGGCGAACCTGCAGCGAACATTTGTGCAGATAGTACGGGCCGGCTTGGACGGCGCAGCCCACCGCCAGCGCGAACAACCCGATGTTGGCTCTATGGTCAAAGGTGTCCTGCGGGACCTTGAGTGCGTGGCAGAGGTGTTCGGCAAGCAGGGAGTGCGTGCTAACGTTTTTCTCACCAGCGATCATGGTATCCTCTGGGCACATGAGCACCGTCTCCAGGTCTACGAGGTCAGCTCCGAGCCTCACCCGCGTCACTACGAGCACGCTAAGCACGGGAAACATGTGCTGACGGTCGGTTTTGAAGGGAAAGAGTTTGCCCTGCTGGAATATCCTTACCTCAGAAGGGAGCTTCGGGGCACCGAATGGGGCGTGCATGGGGGGCTATCCTATGAGGAAAGCATTGTGCCTCTAATTTGTCTGCGCACGCCCTGAGGAGGGTGAACATGGACCAAGATGAAGTGTTAGCCGCGTTTGACATGTTGACGGAGGCTCTGGAGGCTGTCAGGGTGCAACTGGCGGACGAGCTGAGAACGGCGATGCTAGAAGACCGTCTTACTGACGCGCGACAGATTCTTCAGAAGACCGAACGCCTCAAGCCGCTGAAGGAACAGTTAAGCCAGCTGCGGGAAAGCTATCAGCGTATCATGCAGGAGCCCAGCTCACGCGACCTTAGTGTAGAGGAGTTTCCCGCAAAAGTACATGTAGAAGACGAAGGTTTCCCGGAGATAGAAATCGCAGAGAGGCTTTTCGGCGCTAAACGAGGAACTAGGCGACGCCGCCAACCAGTGCACAAGACACCAGCGGAAGCATACCGAATACCCATCCTCGAGGCTTTGGAAAAATTGGGAGGTCGTGCGGAGAAGGAAGCGGTAAGGCGTGTTGTTTATGAGAAGATGAAAAATCGTTTTACCGCGGACGACTTGCGAAGACTGCCAAGTAACCGTGAATACCGATGGTCTAACACTATGGATTGGGAGCGCTACCATTTGGTTCGAGAAGGTTTGCTTCGCGGTGATTCACCGAGGGGTTTCTGGGAACTAACGGAGGCTGGGCGGCAATATTTGGAGGAATGGCGACGTAAGCACGGGATTGGGCAGGACTATCCCTGAATTTAGACAAACCATGATTTTCCTCGGTCGTGACCATAGTGGCGAAGACCTGTATTTTGATGCCTCGCGTTCTCGCGCAGTGCTTGTCTGCGGCAAGCGGGGTAGCGGCAAGTCGTATACGCTTGGGGTCTTTCTGGAAGAGCTGGTGCAGGTCGACGATATGCTTGTTATCGTCGCCGACCCGATGCGTAACTTCCATACCATGAGCCTTCCCAATCGCGAGCAAGAGGCAGAGTTATGGCAGTGGGGTTTGAGCGCTAGGGAGGTGCCTGTGCGCTTGCTAGTGCCAGGTGATCCACACGTTCGGTATGGAGACGAGGTAATTGGCGCTTTCACCAAGCGTGGTGTGGAGGTGGTGTCGCTTCGCATCAACCCGGGTGACCTCTCACCTGATAGCTGGCTAGAGCTGTTTGGACTAGACATCACTCAGCCGATGGGGATTGCACTGTATCGTGCGGTACAACGTTGCCGTCAGCAGTATCGTGAACATTTTTTTGTGCCAGAAATCATTGAAAGACTGCAAAATGACCCTCAAGTGCGCGAAACCAGCGTGCAGGCGTTGATTCTACGCCTGGAAACCGCCGTAAACGAGTGGGATATTTTCTCCAGCCGGTACCATGAGGTAACTGAGGTATTCGTGCCCGGCAAGGTGAATGTCATCGACCTTGGAGTGCTGGATATCAGCCGGTTTGGTTTGCGTAACCTGGTGCTAGCAGTTCTCATGCGAGACCTGTTCCGCAAAAGACGAGACGCGCGTCTTCGAGAGGAGCTGGGACTAGCGGCGGACACGCCCAGAGTGTGGTTGGCTATTGACGAAGCGCAGGAGTTCGCCCCCGCAGGCAAATCCGCTCTTGCCAAAGAACCGCTGATTCAATGGGTGAAAGAAGGCAGGCAACCCGGTTTGTCGTTAATCATTGCTTCTCAACAACCCGGGGCCATCGACCGTGAACTGCTAAGCCAGTGCGACCTCATTCTCTGCCACAAAGTGACTGCTCAAGAGGATGTAGATACTGTGAACCGTCTGAGCCACGACTACATGGCGCACGAACTGCGCCACTACCTGCGTCAAATCAACCGCACTGGAGAAGCAGTAATGGTAGACGACTTTCGCGAGAAAGTCTCAACGGTGCAAATACGTCCCCGCCGCAGCAAGCATGGCGGCGCCGAAGTCGGGCGTGCATAACCTGCCGACCACGAGCAGGAGTCTCGCATCCTACTTCATCGTCGGCACGATGATGCCGCGCAGGATAATCTTCTGGGCGAAGATGAACACCAGCAGGGTGGGCAGCGCGGCAATAACCAAGCTTGCCATCCAGACCCAGGGGTAGCTGTCGCGTCCCAGCTGCCACAGGAAGACCATCATCGTCCACATCTCGGGCTTCTGCACCACCAGAAACGCCCACATGAAGCCTCCATAAGCGGAGGTGAACGCGCCCAGCGCTATCACCGCCAAAATGGGCATCGCCAGCGGCACGGTGATGTTCCAGAACATGCGCAGTTCGCCCGCTCCGTCCAGCATCGCCGCTTCGTAAAGCTCCCGCGGCA
>Ga0197142_1005225_pt1 | contig 10239 bp, 10 predicted proteins | sample GBS60_MetaG_FD_148614 | JGI IMG/M metagenome (GOLD analysis project Ga0197142, IMG submission 148614) | Sediment microbial communities from Great Boiling Springs, Gerlach, Nevada, United States - GBS 60_MetaG | ecosystem: Environmental > Aquatic > Thermal springs > Hot (42-90C) > Sediment...
TCTACGGGCGGGGAATGGAAGAAGGTAACGTGGCGTCAACTGAGTTTCAGTCCCCTGGCGGGGATTGATGTCATTTCTACTCTACATTCCGTTGTTTTTGGGGCGGCTTGGCTACGCTTTTGTGGGGTTTTCGCCAAAAATCGGGGGGCATTTGTTCGTTTTTTGGCCCCACCGGATATTTCCGAGGATCTCATGGAGGCCTCCAGGGCCAGGAGATCCTCGGAAAAGGGCCCCGCTTCGGGGGCCTTTTGGGGCGGTTTAGGCGGTTTGGGACGCCGATCTCGGCAGGAAATTCCGAGGATCGCCAAAACCTGTTCGACCCCCGCCGATCCTCGGAATTTACACGACGATGGCCGGGGCCGGTCCCGCCGGGCATCACGGCAAGGTCTTCCCCTGCCGGGCAAGGTTCGCCAAAGCGGATGCCGGGATGCATGATAGCCACCGACGCCGATAGATCAAAACGGACGAACGGCCGAAGTTCCACCGCTCTGGCGGGCCTGTTGCCGACGGCCGGGTCGGTCAGAACCATTGTCGCGCAGGAACCCTGCTTTAGGCAAACACGGCAAGGGAGAGGGACGGCGGCCGGCGGACGGGATCACGGCTGAGCTGCCGAGCAGAGCGAGTGTGTCGGCTTGATGCTTCCTGACCGGTGGGGCCGGCCTTCTCACCGGATGAGCGACAAGGTGCTCGTTCTCAGCATGGGCGTGTTAAGCGCAACGGGCTTTGCACGGGGGCTTGCCTTACAAGAGTTCCAGCAACTCGTCGCCTGTCATCTCACAATCGCGTAGAATCTTAGACAGCAAACCTGGTCCAATTGTTTCTCCACGATGAACGGGCACAACGGTACACCGTCCATCGGAATGGCGCAGAAAGTGATGGCTCCCTTTGACGCGGATCACCTCAAAGCCAGCCTTACGTAATGCCGCAATCAGGTCTTGACCTTTGAGGCGCGGCAGTTTCATTATGCTTCAACCCGGATGCGCTGAACCCCTATGAATTCGTGGGGTGTGATGCTCTCCCCTTCAACTTCCAGGCACAACTCAATTGCTTCGCGAATTCGCTTCATCAAGGTATCCAGGGACCTGGCCTGGGTGTGGCAACCGCGTAATTCGGGAACACTGGCTACATAGTAACCTTCGGAATCGCGTTCAATGATAACGCTGAATTCTCTTGGCATGTATCTTTCCTCCATTTCGGTATTGGGCAGAGCACTGCGAGGGGTTGCGCCTGACGGCCGAAGTTCCACCGCTCTGGCGGGCCTGTTGCCGGCGGTGGGGTCGGTCAGAACCATTGTCGCGCAGGCGGTCTTCTTTTGGCAAAGGAGGCGCGGGAGAGGGACGGCGGCCGGCGGACGCTGCGCGCTGCCGCCATGCCCGTTCTATGCCAACAGGTCCGGTCCCTCGCCCAGGCCTTCCTCGGCTTTGCCGGTCGGCGGTAGGGGTGGTTCCCCGGCGTCACAGCGTTTGCAGTCGAGTTCAAAACCCAGGAAGCCCTGGCGGCCTGCGGCCGTCAAAACCCAGGCGCGAAAGCGAAGGGGCGGCTCATGGCGCACGTGTTGGCCGTGTCCGCAGGCCAATACGGCCACCCAATCCCCGGCCTCATCCTGACGCCAACCGACGATTTTCTGTTTCATGGTTCCGGTCAGGGCAAAAGGACAAAGGCATCGGCCGCCGCCTCGTAACTGAGGATGGCCACCTCGCCCGGCGCCAGCGTTAGCTTTCCGGCGAATACGGTTCGCCATGTGACGCCGTCGTCGTTAAGCTCGATGCGGGCATCGTAAATACCCGGGGCCAGCCAGAGGGTCTCCGAGCCGTAGATGGCGCCCTCTCGTCGCAGCCCACGGGGGCGGTAGTGGCGCTCCAGCACGGTCTTGCCGTCCACCTCCACCCGTAAGGCCACCGGAAAACGTTCGGCCCCCAGAATGGCGGCCGGCTCCACCCCGGCTGGCAATTTGGCGAGCACATCCGGGGGCAGGTTCTGGGCATGGGCCAGGAGCTGACCGCTATGGTTGATCAGCACCCGCAGTCGCGCCTCCTGAGGGGTGAGCACGGTGACAGGCCGATTCCAGGCAATGGCGACGATAAAAACGACGAGAAGCAGGGCCAGTCCCGGCAGAAGCTGGCGCGCGCGTGTCGTCAGCCGTGCCGGCGGTCGGCTGCTGCGGTCGCCGACCACGGTCACCCAGGGCAATTCCGCCGGCGTTGCGGCGCCGCTTAGCCGTTGCCAGACGCGCGCCACCTCATGCCGGCTTCCGGGGGCCAGTTCGAGCAAAAAGGTGTTGCCGCGACGCAAGGTACGCCGGCGCTTCATCCGATCCTGGGTCCAACGCGGCCCCTCACGATAGGCACAATCCGGCTCGGGACACCCGACCAGGATGGCGCCGGCCGCGCCGGCCTCGATGGCCTCGGCGGCCCAGGTAGGATGAAGCATGCCCAGGCAGGGCAAAACGGCCGTCATCACCGGTCGCGGTTGCCCCTGGGCATCGGGCCAGGTACCCTGCTGCACCCGTGGGGGCAAACGGCCTGGAGCCAGCGGGATAACCGGGATGTCGGGCATGGCCGATGGCCCGGCGTCCAGAGGGGGCAGGCTTCCCAGGGCGGCATGGCGGTCGCAGGTAAAGACCACCACCGGATTGATCCCGGCCCGGCCGGCCTGCCGCAGGTTCCGCTGGAGGTCCTGACGCACCACAGCCGCATGAAGCGCAGCCAGCTCGATGGCTCTATCGTTACAGGCGGCCACACAAATCCCGCACCCCGTGCAGAGATGGGGCTTGACCACGGCCAGCGAGCTATAAGGCGTTTCGTCGTCGCGCGTCACCATCTCGATGGCATCGAACGGACATTCGCGGGCGCAGAGGCTACAGCCCGTACAGCGGTCGGCGATGACAACGGCCGGCCCCAGATGGTGCCCACGTCCCCACCAGGGGGCGGTGACGAGGATGCCCACGAGGACAAAGGTCAGCGTCCAAAACACCGTGTCGCCCCACCGGTTGATCAGGACCAGAAAACCCAGATACCATCCGTCCAGCCGTGTCAGGGGCCCGATCAACCGGCTCAGGTCGGCCGGAGCCTCGCTTGTCACAGGCCAGAGAGCCGCCAGCCCCATCAAGACGCCCGTGGCGGCGAGCATGAGCCAACGGGGGGCCCAATAGCGCGGTCGCGCCAGCCGCATCTCGTGGATCAGCACGGCCACGGCCAGGAGCAAAGGAATGAACACATGCAAAAAGAGGATAATGACAAAAAAGCCATACGTGCGCGCCGCAGCCTGCGGACCCAGAAACGAAAGCGCAAAGGAACCCCCCAGCCGGTCAATGGCATATTCGGCCAGCCATTGGCCGGCCTTGTCCCACACCAGGAAAAAGCCCATCGTACCGGTCAACCAGAAAAGGGCCAGGAGCCACCATCCCGTGACCCAGGCCAACCAGCGGCTGCCCCAAAACCGATCCATGAGCAGCATTTTACCGGCATGAAGCAGCGCGACCAGGATGAGGGCATCGGCGGCATAGCGATGCACCCCGCGCATGAGAGAGCCTAACCAGCTCGCGCTAAAAGCCGCCACGGAGGTATAGGCGCGGTCGCTACCGGGCCGATAGAAAAGGGTCAGGTAGATGCCGGTGAGGATGAGCAGAAACAGGAGGAAAATCTCCAGGGTGCCCAGATGGTAAAGAGGGTTGAACGTCTCCCTCCGGGCCAGGCGATTGAGTAGCCGTTCGCCGCCCGTCCACCATCGCTCCCAGGCGCGCAGACGGCGACGACCGGCGTAGACGGTGCGCGTTTTAGCCATGGGGGATCCATTCCTGGGCTGAAAGGGGCGTCGCAGGGCGGGCAGGGACCGCCGCTGCGTGGGGCGCGGCGGAAGCGGCCGGCGGTTCCAACGGCGACAGCGCGGCCTTGTGCAGGCGCATGCCGTTGCGGGTGACAAGCAGGCTGTTGAGGACCATCAGAAAGGCCGCGATGACGGGCTGCAGGTGCCCGCTCACGGCCAGGGCGAGACCGACGGCATTGTAGGCAAAGGCCCAGGCCAGATTCTGGCGAATGCGCCCCATGGCCTCAATGGCCAGGGTGATCAACCAGGGGATAACCCGCAGATCCTCGCCCACCAGCACGACATCGGCTGCAGCCTGGGCCACATCGGCTCCCCGGACCAGGCCGATACCGACCGTCGCCGCGGCCAGGGCCGGGCCGTCGTTGATGCCGTCGCCGACCATGAGGACGCCGGGACCGGCGGCCCGCAACACGGCCAGCTTCTCCTCGGGCCGTTGTTCGGCCAGCACGGGCACGCCCAGCCGCTGCTGCCAGCGCGCGCCGGCGCGAGCATCATCGCCTGTCAAGACGGTGACGGCAATGCCCAGGCGTTGCAAACCCGCCAACATGGCCGGAAGCTCCGGCCGCGGGCTTTCGCCCAGGGCCAGCGCCCCCCGAATCCGGCCTTCCCACCCCACGAAGACCACCGACCAACCTGCTTCCTGCCATTGCTGTTGTTGCATCGCCAGGGTTGGCGGCAGTGTGAACCCCTGTTCGGCCATCAGCCGGGCCGAACCGATGACCAGGGTCCTCTCGGCCACCGTGGCCATCAATCCACGACCGGGCAGACGGCGCACATCCGTGACCGGCAACGGGGCTTCCGCGGCCGTCGCGGCCTGGGCGATCGCCCGCGCCAGGGGATGGTCAATGCCCTGTTCGGCTGCCGCCACATAGGCCAGCAGGCGGTCGGCCGCCAGGTCCTCTGCCGCCACGGCCTGGAGGGTGATGGAGGCCGCGGTGAGGGTGCCGGTTTTATCGAAGAAGGCCTGCCGGATCCCGGCCAGGGCTTCGAGGACGCCGGTCGCGCGCAGGATGACGCCCATTTCGGCCGCGCGGCCCAGGGCGATCCAGAGGGTCAGCGGTGTGGCGATGCCCAAAGCGCATGGACAGGCGATGAGCAAGACGGAGAGGGCATAGACCAGCCCGGTCTCGCTATCGACCCGCCATGACCAAAAGCCAAAGGTGAGCAGGGCCAGAATCAGAGCCAGAGGCGTCATCACCGCGGCCACCCGATCGGCCAGTTGCTCAATGGGCGCTCGTTGCCACAAGGCCTCGTGGAGGAGCCGACCGATCTGGCCGGCCACCGTCTCGGCGCCTGCGGCCGTTGTGATCACGTCGAAGCGGCCGTTCAGATTGATGGTTCCGGCCAGGACCGGATCGCCGGCGCGGCGAAACACGGGGTCCGGTTCGCCCGTCAACAGGCTCTCGTCCACATCGCCCGCGCCCGTGGCGATCAGGCCGTCGGCCGGGAAGCGCTCACCCGGCTCCACCCGGACCCGCATGCCTTTGCGCAGACGCTCGGTGGGGATGTGTTCGATCCCGTCCGGTGTCAGCACCGTGGCGGTGGCCGGAATATGGCGGAAGAGGGCATCCACGGCCTCGGTGCCTTTCTTGCGGGCTTTGATCTCGAGATAGTGGCCCAGGCCGACCAGGAAGAAGAGCACGGTGGTCGTCTCAAAATAGACCCGGGCATAACCGGTCACCGATGCCAACGCCAGGTTGCGCAGGGAGAGGAGGAACGCCGCCGTGGCCCCCAGAGCGATGAGGGTATGGATGTTGGGGTGACCGCGTAGCAGGCTGGCCAGCCCCGCCCGCAGTACCGGCAAGCCCAACAGGAGGATGACCGGCACAGAGGCCAGCAGACTCATCCAGTTGAAAAAGTGGACCAGCCATTCCGTATCGGCCGAGGCCCAGCCCAACAGATCGCGACCGTAGAGGGTGAGGCTGAGCACGGCATCGTGCAGGACGAGGACGCTACAGATGACCAACCGGTACCACAACGATTCTTCTTCGTCCCAGGGCTTATCCCCCGGCAACCAGGCGCGATAGCCCAATCGTCGCACCCGGCGCACCAGGCGCTTTGGGTCGGTGCGGGCCGGGTCATAACGCACGCGCGCCTGCCGCTGGATAAAACTGACCTCGGCGGCGGCCACGCCCGGCGTCCGGGCCAGGGTCTCACCGATCAGCCACGAACAGGAACTGCACCACATCCCGGCCAGCTCGAGGGTCGCCGTCGCGGCAGTGGCTCCGGTCGGGGTTGGCGTCGGCGCGGCCGAGGGTGCGGCGGCCAGGAGCGCGCTCACCTCGCGACAGGCCGGACAACAGTAGGCGCGACCGGCCTCATCGTAAAGGGGATGGTGGGTGCTCAACCCACAGAGGGCACAGACGACGGCTGTCGTCCCTACCACAGCATCAACCCTCCCAGATGACCGTGGGATACCCACCCCCAGGTCGATAGACCGCGCAGGGCCATTTGCACCCCCACCAGAAGGATAAGACCGGCCACCGGCAGCCGCATCTGCTGGCGTCGTTGGGGGCTCAGGAAGCGTAGGGGCATCGCTGCCAGGGAACCCAGGCCCAATCCGACCGGCCAGGTGCCGAGGCCGAAGGCGATCATGGTCAACGCCCCGCGACCGGCCGAACCGGCCATGCCTGCCGGCAACAGCGCGGCCATGACGAGACCGCACGGCAACAATCCCCATAACAGGCCGGCGCCAAACCGCGCCCTCATCCCGTTGCCGGAGCCGAGCCGGCGGCGGGCGACGCGGCCCCATAACCGCGTCGCCCCTGCGAACCAGCGTTCCGGGGAAGGCGCGTAACCCAGCAGAGCGATGGCCATGTAAACGGCGGCCGCCGCCCCGAGCAGCGCCATCAGCCCCTGCCAGGGGGCCAGGTCGGCCAGAGGAGAGGACGCTGGGGCTGCCGTCGCGTGGACATGTCCTGAGGCCACGAAGGCATTGGATCCGTCAACGCCGAGAAGCAGCGAGCCCACACGACCGGCCAGGGCGCCGAGCAGCGCGTAGGTGGTCACACGGCCCAGATGCAAGAGCAGCCGCCCCCGGCCATCGCTCCCCTGGCCTAACAGGACGACCATGACCCCACTGCACATGCCCACACAGTGGGTTATGCTCCCAAAGAGACCGAGGAGAAAGGCGGCAAGCATTGCAAGGCGTTGACGGATGACGAAGGCGCAGATTGACCGGGGGCGTTTATCTCCTCTCCGTTCCTCAAGATGTCGGGATCAGGAGAGGAGAGAGGTTGGCAACGGGATGGCGCTCACCGGATCCACCACATCCGGCCCAGGAGCCACCAGTTGGTCAGGTAGTAGGCCATGAAGAAGACCAGAAAAGCGAAGGTGAGGATGACCGTGCCGCGCGGGGCGATTTTCTCGGTCACCTCTTTACCCATGTTGGGGATGGCCTGTTCCACCAGGGGATTACGCCGATCCATCACCAGGGTCAGACGGCTGGCCTCGACCCGAGGGCCGGTGAAGACCGACACCAACACCACTGCCAGATACAGGATACCCCCCACCACGGCAATAAGGGCGCCGATACCCATCACCGCCAGGGTGATCTGAGCGGCCCCGGGCAGGGTGACCTGAAGCGGCGCATTCGTAAAGGTGATGTCCCAGTGCCGACGGGGGATACCCAGAAGCCCGCTGCCGATCATGCCAAGGATGGTCAGAAACATGCCCACGCCAAAGACATAAGGCTGCCATTGGGCCAGCTTTTTCAGTTTCAGTTCCTTGCGGAAGATGAGGGGGATGAGATAGTACGTCAGGCCCATGAAAGCCAGGGTGGTGCCGGCGACGACGGTGGCATGGAAGTGCCCCGGTAGCCGCAGGGTGTTGTGCGCCAGCATGTTGATCTGCTCGGTGCCGATGACCACGCCGGTCACACCGCCGATCCAGCCAAAGAGGATCATCGACAGCACCAGGGCGGCAAAGCCCGGCTCATGCCAGGGCGCCTTGCGCAACCATTCGAACGCGCCTTTGGTCAACCCGCGGCGCCGCTGGGCCACCTCGATGGCACCCGGGATGGAAAAGGCGTGGATGAGACTGCCCAACACGGCCAGGTACATGGCATAGGAGGTGTTGCCCATCTTCCAGGCGAAGCCGGGACCGGGATCGCTGAGCAGATGATGGGCCGACCCCAGGTTGATGAAGAGGGCGTACAACACAAAAGCCAGCCGTGAGAGTTTCTCGTTGAGGGGCGTGGCTCCGACCGTGATCGTGGCCAGGGCATACCATACCGCCACCATGGCCGCCAGGTTGATCTGCTGGGCGGGATGGCCGAAGCTCCAGAAGACGTTGCGGAAGTAGCCGGGGTCCACGTAGGGCAACAGGCCTAACGACCATAAAAAGGCGGGGACAAAGGCCAGCGCGCCGGAAACCAGGGTGTAAAAGGCGATGATGGCCGCCACCATCAGACCAAAAGTGACCAGCGGCATGGAGCCCTGATAGCGTCCCTCGCGGCCCGCCACCCACACCGTGGCGAAGAAGAGCAACACGGCGATCAGCGCGCCTACGGCAAAAAGGATGACTCCCAGGTAGAAGAGGGGATGGGCCTTCAGGGGCACATAGGCCGTAAACATGACATCGGCCTGGCCCATCAGAACCATGACATTGACCAACACGGCGCCGACCACCATGAGGGCGTAGGCCAGCCAGGCCAGCCGTGGCCCCACCAGCCGGGCATTGAGGAGGATGGCGCTGCCGAAGTAGAGACCGGCGACCTCGAAAAACACGATCCAGGCCACCAGCATATCGAAGCCGTGGCCCGTGAGCACACGGTAGAACCAGTCCGCCGGAAGCAAATGAATGGCCTGCCAGCGGGTCAGGGCCAGCAGGAGAGCAAACAACCCGCCGAGGGCGAGAAAGACGACGGCCGCCACGGCGTTGGCGATGATCAGCCGCTCGGCGGCGATATCCACTTTGAGGGTGGTCACAGGGCAGGTGCGGAAGGTCGCCCTTGCCGCCGGAAATGTGGTTACAGCCATGGTTGATTCCTCCTCATTCGGTCACGATAATCTTGCCCACCATCAGATGATGCCCGATGGCACAAAATTCGTTACAGATGACGGCAAATTCGCCGCCGGTCGTCGGCGTGATCGTGGCCACATACTCGTAGCCGGGCAGGACCTGCAGGTTCAGATTCGTGGGCTGCAGCGAAAACCCATGTTGGATGTCTTGCGAAGAGAGATGAAGCCGGTAGGTTTGCCCCTTTTGCAGTTTCAGCACGGGATACCATTGCCATTGGCGGCCCAGCAGATAGACGTCGGAACCCGGCGCCGGCGCTACGACGGGGATGTTGTTGATCGTGTCCACCTTGTTGGCCTCGGCCCACCGGGTGACGAAAACGGCATATTGCAGCGGATCCACCCGGTAGGTCGTGGTCGGTACATTCTGTTTGCCCAGTACGAACCACAGGGGCATCATGGCCGTCAAAAACACACAAAACACCAGCCCGACGATGAGCCAGGTCTTCTCGTAGCGGTGGAGGGGCTTCCACCAAAGGGCTTGCGGCGAAACCATACTCTCCTCCCTAACGAATGGGCGACGGCGGCAGGGTGAACAGTTCGATCAGGCCCCAGGCGTTGTAGAACACGCCGCTGATGGCCAACGACAAGAGCAAGAGCAGGATCCAGTTATCGAACAACTTTTGCCCACGTGGGATCTCCTGCGGTTCCTCGTGAGCCGACACCTGAGGTTCGGACATGGTAGGCTCCTCCTTGGCGTTGTGAAGAGATAGGATCGAAAAAGAGATAACAAAACTAAAATTGGTAATAACTACTATTTTTGTAACTTGCGCATATAGGCGATAATGTCGAGCAATTGTTCATCGGTCAGGGCAGGATTTCCGCCTTTAGGTGGCATGGCAACACCGGTTGTGTTGGCCGGATCGCTTGCATCACGGCCTTTCTTGATAAATTCCAGCAACTGTGCATCCGTTTGCGAGGCAATAAAGGAACTGGCCCTCATATCCTTGCCCAACCCCGGCACCCCTTCGCCCTTGGGGCCGTGACAGGCGGCGCAGGTCACGGTGAAGAGCTGTTCACCCTTGACCGGGTCACCCTGACCGGTCGCCGGCGCCGATTGGGGGTTGCCACCGCCGCAGGCAGCCAACAGCAAAGTCAGGATGAACAGGATTGCCGAAAAGATAACCGACCATCGTCGCATGGAAGCCTCCGGAAGCCAAGAGAGAAACAACAGGCACATCCCCTGGATGGTAAGCCAGGCAACATTTTGGCTTTTATCCTGGCACAATCCTCTCGCCCCTACTGTGACTTAAGTCTCACAAGGTAAGGATTTTTCCAGTTCTTTTCGGCCCGTTTCACCCGGGATAACCCCTTTTCCGTCCGTCCTTCAAGAGCGGCTTTGAGGTTTGCCTGCCCGTCACGGTGAGCGAGCGCCGTGAGAGAGGTCGTCTGTGCG
>Ga0197142_1005226_pt1 | contig 10239 bp, 9 predicted proteins | sample GBS60_MetaG_FD_148614 | JGI IMG/M metagenome (GOLD analysis project Ga0197142, IMG submission 148614) | Sediment microbial communities from Great Boiling Springs, Gerlach, Nevada, United States - GBS 60_MetaG | ecosystem: Environmental > Aquatic > Thermal springs > Hot (42-90C) > Sediment...
CGGAGAGGCAGTCCTCGATTCCACCCGGCCCACGCGGGCAGGCGTGAGTGCCCGCGGGTGGCGCTAGCGTGAGCGTTCGGCCAGCCACTGCTCGAGGGGTGGCACTCGCGGGTCGACCTGGCGTAGGTCGTAGTACGGGATTGCGGGCCGGTAGACCTCGAAGATGCGGCGCAGCTCCCCAACCGGCTCCTCGTGCAGGTCGACCCGCAGGTCGACCCGGGCGAACTCCTTGCGGTCGTAGACGACGAGCGCAGCCGAGCGCTGCCCTTCCGGTTGGCCACCGGCATCGCGCCCGGCCTCGATGCTCCTGAGCAGCCGCTCCTCCAGGTCGAGCGCCGGATCGGCCAGGTAGGCCCGCTCCATCGCCTCGATCACCTGCTCGCCGCGGATTGCGTTCCCGAGGACGACGTAGCCGTCACCGACTCGGTGGCCGCACCAGGGGCGGTTCATGGTGCCGGTGCGTGCGGCAGAGAAGCCGTCGTCGTCGACGACGCCGAGCTGCCGGTACTCGTGGTACGGGTCGGCCCGGACGAGTTCCTCGATGACGGCAGGCGCCTTGTAGCCGATCTCGAGGAGCCGTAAGGCGGTGTGGCCGAGCCGCTGGTCGGCGATGGCCATGATGGCGACGGCACCCAGCCGCGCGCGGACGAACGGCACCCGCACGCCGACGGCGTAGGAGTGGGTCGCGGTGGCGATGCCCAGCATCCCGGTGCGGGTGCACCGGCCGATCACGGTGAAGGTCATGGCAGCCTCCTCGCGCTCTCCAGCGTTGACGAGGGGTAGTCTATCGCAGCTGGTGCACCGTGGGCACTGGAGACGAGGTCGGCCAAGGAGTGCCGGGCGCCGCTCAGCCTGTCTCGGCGGTCTCGCGCCCTGGCGCGGGGGGAGCGGCGGCATACGCGCAGTCGAGCACCTCAATGAGGTGCAGGACCGGGACACGCACACCGCGGGCGCGCAGCCCGGCCTCCAGCTGGAGCATGCAACCGGGGTTGGCGGAGACGATCACCTGGGCGCCGGTGGCCAGGGCATTGTCCAGCTTGCGCTGGAGGAGGGTGGAGGCCATCGCTGGGCGCAGCAGGTTGTAGATCCCAGCACTGCCGCAGCAGAGGGCTGATTCGGCCATCTCGACCAGCTGCAGTTGGGGGATCGTCTGCAGGAGCGCCCGCGGCTGCCGCGTGATGCGCTGGGCGTGAGCGAGGTGACAGGGTTCCTGGTAAGTCACGGTCATCGGGAGCGGGCCCGGCTGGACCGCGAGGCCACGCTCGACCAGGAACTCGATCACGTCTCGGACTTTGGCCGAGAAGGCACGCGCGCGCCCGGCGTAGCCGTGGTCTGCTCGCAGCAGGTGCGGGTACTCCTTCAGTGCCGCACCGCAGCCAGCGGCGTTGACGATGACCGCGTCGATGTACGGGCTGTCGAGCGCGTCGATGTTCCGCCGAGCCAGCCGGCGCCCGCCCTCGGGATCGCCGCTGTGCACGTGGAGGGCGCCACAGCACCCTTGCCCGGTGAGAAGGGCCACATCGAATCCGTTGCGAATCAAGACGCGTATGGTGGCCTCGTGGACGTGAGCATAGGCGGTGCCCATGACGCAGCCGACGAACAGAGCGACTCGGCCGCGCCGCTGGCCGAGTGCTGGAAAGAAGCTCCCGTCGGCGACGACGAATCGCTCGCTGAGCTCCGGCATCAGCTGTTCGGCCTGCTCCAGGCCGAGGAGCCGGAGGAGCCCGCTCCGGCGCGCAATGGAACGGAGCCCGCTCCGCTGGTAGAACCGGAGCAACCGGTTAGCAGCCCGGAAGCGACGCATGTCGCCCAGGAGCAGCTGAAAGCCCAGGAAGCGGAGGAGGCGTTCCCTGGCGGTCGGCGACTGGTGCTGGACGAGCTGGGCTCGTGACGCCTCGAGGATCTCGCCGTAGCGGACGCCTGAGGGGCAGACCGCCTCACAGGCACGGCAGTTGAGGCAAAGGGTCATCTCGTCCCCGAAGAGTGGATCGAGCAGATCCAGACGCCCTTCGGCGACCGACTTCATCAGCCAGATCCGCCCGCGCGGCGAGGAGCGTTCGCGGCCAGTCACACGGTAGGTGGGGCAGACCGGAAGACAGAAGCCGCAGTGCACGCAGGAGCGGACGACATCGAAGTCGGGGATCTCCGGCCCCCGGAATCCGGTCAGCACCGTGCGCTGCTCGACGACGGTCATGCACATCGCCTCTCGCTCAGCTGGGCATGGGCTAGAGCGAGCCCACGAACCGCCCAGGGTTCAGAATCCCGTTGGGGTCGAACGTCTCTTTGAGCGCCCGCATCACCCCCAGACCGGCCGGCTCTCGACCGAACACGTCGGTTCCCGCCTTGATCGCCGCCGGGGCACTCAGGAGCGTTGCGTGCAGTCCGAGCCTGGCGAGCCGCTCCCACGCGCGGCGGAGGTCGGGCTCGTGTGGACTGCACAGTGTGGCGTAGCCCAAGCCAGAGCCAATGTCCAGCCAGCGAACGACCTCGACCGCAAGGCCCGAGCACGCCCGCTTGATCTCGCAGGCGAGCGATGCGAGGTCGGACGGGTTCTGTCCGATCCGAACGCGGATCGCCCCCACGAGCGGGCTCGCGCCGATCTCACTCGCAACCTGCGACCAGAGCTGCTGGCTTGAGTGGCCTTCCAGGATGCTGAGCCGGGTGGTTGCTGGCCGAACGACCTCAGCGATGCGGTCCGCCTGACGCTCGACTGCTCGCTGGGGCCCCTCGCAGCGCACAGCGGCGATCCAACCTGGCACCTCCAGCCCGACCGCTCTGGCTGCCCGGCCTTCGATGAGGACGATCGCCGTCGGCGCGAGCTGCGAGAACCGCACCCGCAGGGCGGCATCGCTGGCCTCGGCGAGCCCGTGATACGCAGCGATGACGGTGCGCTCTGACCGGGGCTTGGGGATGACCTTGAAGTTGAGTTGCACGATCACGCCGAGCGACCCGAGCGCGGCGTAGTGCAGCCGCATCATGTCATACCCTGAGACGTTCTTAACCACCATCCCCCCGCCACGGGACAGTTGGCCGCTTGGCAGGACGACGGTGATCCCGATCAGCAAGTCGCGTAGGGCGCCGTAGCCGTAGCGACGGGGGCCGCTTAACCCGGTTGCCACGAGGCCGCCGATAGTCGTCCGGTCGGGAGTGGCGCAGTCGAGTGGCAGCATCTGACCATGGGCGCCGAGCCGGGCATTCAGCTCGCCGACGGTGCAGCCGGCCTGCACGGCCACCGTCAAGTCATCGGGCTCGTACTGCACGATGGCGTTGAGCCGGCGCAGGTCGAGGGCGAGGTCGAACGCGCGTGGCAGGTTCCCCAATCCCATCTGTGTGCCACCGGCCCAGGGCACGGTCGCGAGTCCCGCTTCGCTTGCAACTCTGAGGATCTCCTGAAGGGCGTTTACCGACGGAGGCGCGACGGCAAGCCGTGGCACGACACCGTCGACCTGGTAGCTGGCGGGCTCATGCAGCTCGCCCAGCGTCGCGAGGTGCTCGAGAGCTTGTCGAGAGAGCGCTTGCTCAGACAAACTCGATCCCCAACCGTTGCGCTATCGCCTGCTGGCGGACAGCGTTGACCTCGGCGCAAGAGAAGCCGGACGGAAAGATCTTCTCCGGATTGAACAGCTCGCGTGGGTCAAAGCTACGCTTGAGCCCGGCCATCGCGCACAAGTCTTCGGTGGTGAAGATCAAGGTCATGGCATCTCGCTTTTCGAAGCCGATCCCGTGCTCGCCCGAGAGGGTGCCGCCGACATCGACGCAATACTGGAGGATGTCGGTGGTGCAGCGCAGCACCCGCTCGACCTCCCCTGGTCGCAGGCGGTCGAAGAGGATCAACGGGTGCAGGTTGCCGTCCCCTGCATGAAACACGTTCGCGATACGCAGCCGGTACTCGCGGCTTAGCTCCTCGACCGTGCGCATCGTGGAGGGAAGCCTGGTGCGCGGCACGGTGGTGTCCACCAGGTAGTAGTTGGGCGAGAGCCGCCCCATAGCGCCGAACGCCGACTTGCGCCCGAGCCAGAGAAGCTCGCGTTCGCGCGGAGTGCGAGCCACGCGCACCTCGCGCGCACCGTACTGGTGGCACAAGGCGGCGACCCGCTCAGCGTCCTCGACCACGATTTCGGTCAGACCGTCAAGCTCGATCAGCAGGACGGCGCCGGCATCCTGCGGGTATCCCGCGTGAAACGCGGCCTCCACCGCCTGGATCGTCAGCTGATCCATCATCTCCAGCGCCGCAGGCAGGATACCTGCCGCAATGATCGACGACGTCGCCTGCGAGGCGGTCTCGAGATCGGGGAAGGCAGCGAGGAGCACGTTGACGGTCTCGGGCACGCGGGTCAGCCGCACCATCACCTTGGTCACGATCCCGAGCGTTCCCTCAGATCCGACCAGCACCCCAGTAAGGTCGACCCCCGGCGATTCCGGGGCCGGGCCACCCGTCCAGATCCGCTCTCCGTTCGGCAGCACCACCTCCAGGCCGAGGATATGGTTCGAGGTCACACCGTACTTGAGGCAATGGGGCCCGCCGGAGTTGTTGGCCACGTTGCCGCCGATCGTGCACGCGCGCTGGGAGGCCGGGTCGGGTGCGAAGAAGTAGCCACGCGGCTGAGTCAACTGACTCAGCTCCAGGTTGATCACCCCCGGCTCGACGACCGCGTACCCGTCGCGCTCGTTGATCTCCAGCACCCGGTTCATCCGGGTCATCACGACCAGAATCCCACCCCGGACGGCCAGGGCCGCTCCAGCCAGACCGGTGCCGGCTCCACGTGGGGTCACCGGCAGGCCGAACTCGTTGGCCAGCTTGACGATCTCTTGCACCTGCTCAGCGGTTCGTGGAAGGACAGTGATGTCCGGCCGGTGGTGGCCGGCGAAGACCTCGTCCGAGGCGTCGTACTCGTAGACGAGCAGCTCGTCCGGATCGTCGATCACACCGTCGGGACCGACGACGCGGAGCAAGCGCTCGCGGAGAGACTGACGATCCATGAGAGACTCCCCTCGGAGCGATCGTGTTGATCGGAAGTATGCGCCAGCCGTCCACTGGCGGCAATCACCGATGGTGGAGAACCAGCCGGTGACTCCCGTGACCTCGTCGCTTTCCGGGCTAGCTTCACCGAAGGCCTGCAGCGCCGATGCGAAAGGCTGCACCTCGCCTCGGCCACGAGCGCCGACCGTCACCGACCTTCGGTTGCAGACAGGTACTCTCCGGATCGGAAGTCGCTGAGCAGTAGCCAGCCGATCGACGATGTCATCACCTGATACGCGTCCTCTTCCTGCTCGCTTGTGCGCGAGCTGGGGTCTGGCTCCGCCGACGAGGTCGCGCATCCGGCCTGTGCTCTGAGTCTTCTGGCCTCCGATTGGACAGGGAATCGGTGTACTGCGGAGGTCTGCTGTTCACGAAAAAGCGTACGTATGCAGCACGTCTCGACCCCGCGCCGAGGTTTGAGGCATACTTGCTCGCGGCAGTCGAGCGACTAGCAGCACTGGAGGCAAGGACAGTGGTGGAAGCGCGACGGTACTGGATCGTCGTCGGCTCGCCCGAGAACTTCCAAGCGACCAGGGCACATGGGTTTAGCGTGCAGGGGTTCAAGAGCCGGCACCGAAAGAAGGCGGAGCAGATGCAGCCGGGTGACAAGCTGGTCTACTACCTGACCGGCGAGAAGGCGTTCGCTGCTGTCGCCACCGTCACGTCGACCTTCTTCGAAGACCATACGCCGATCTGGCGCAGCAAAGATCCCAAGAAACAAGCGGAGGACTACCCGTGGCGGGTGACGATTGAGCCGGAGATCGTCTTGCCGGCGGGAAACGTTCTCCCCGCCGAGCCACTCGTCTGCAGGCTGCGTTTCACGCGCAAATGGCCGGCTGAGCACTGGACGCTCGCATTCCAGGGCAATCTCCATCGCATCGAGGAAGACGACTTCGAGGTGATCAGGAACGCGATGGTGTCTGCCCTCGCCACCATCGCCTAGACCGGCTCGGAAGCTAGGAAGTGGCGTGCTTCCGATCCCCTCGCGCCGAGCTGCGCGCTCGTGGGCCCGGCCGATAGGGTGTCGTCGAAATCTGGTGCGTCCCTCAGTGAGCAGCGTTCTGGTCGGCGTCGTGGGGAACTGGTCTCGCAGCATCTGACCATTGCGCGGTTTGAACGGTCTAGGTTTCCGTTCCGGTGGGTTCCCTGGCTCATTGGCCAGGTGGGCAATCCCCGGGGTCTTCGGCTACTCAGCTGAGACGCAGCTGATGCTCGTCCGCTGCAGCCAGCGCCTCCGGATGGCCTGTCGCCTACAGAGGCCTGCCTGATGCTCTGGCAGGGCGGCACTGCGCGAGCCGTAGGTGAGCAAGCGGTGAGGCACGCCCCTCGCGGGGGGTGACTAGCCGAGCCCCATACGCAGCCGGTTGCCGCCGAGCACGTGGAAGTGGAGGTGATAGACGCTCTGCCCAGCGTCCGGCCCGATGTTCGTCAAGACCCGGTAGCCGCTCTCGGCGATGCCCGCCTCGCTCGCGACTCGAGCTGCTACCTGCAGGCACCGGCCGAGGATGGCGGGGTCGAGTACCTGGGCCTCGCGTAACGAGGTAACATGCTGGTTGGGAATCACCAGGAGATGCACGCGCGCCTGGGGGTGGATGTCCCAGAACGCCGTCACTGCGTCGTCCTGATAGACGATGCGCGCCGGTTTCCGGCCCGCTGCGATGTCACAGAAGACGCACGTGGGAGTGCTCATCGCACCTCCTCGCCCGGTTGATCGCCCCGGGAGTCGCCGATGCCGGAGTTGCCCGAGGTCGAAGTCGTCCGCCACTCGCTGGAGCCGAAGCTCCGTGGCTCCAGAATCCTACGCGTCGTTGCTGGTGCGCATCCAGCTGATGTCGTCCAGGTTCCGCTCCAGGATTTGGCCCATGCCGTCGAAAGGCGACGGATCGTTGGGCTCAGCCGGCGCGGCAAGACGCTACTCCTGGAGCTCGACTCCGGTGCACTGGTCACCGTCCACCTTGGGATGACGGGGGAGCTGACCCTGGCGAAGCCAGGAGAGCCGTATCCTCGACATCACCACCTCAGCTTGGTGCTCGACCAGGGACGGGAGCTCCGCTACCGCGATGTGCGCCGCTTCGGCCGCATCGGCCTGGTAAGACCCGGCGAGCGCGAGCAGTTCGAACGCCGACTCGGGCCGGAGCCGTTCGCGCCCGAGCTGACACCGGAGACGTTCCACAGGCGTCTGCACCAGCGCCGGCGGGCGATCAAGGCGCTGCTCCTCGAGCAGTCGTTCATTGCCGGGATCGGGAACATCTATGCCGATGAGGCACTCTTTCGCGCCGGCATCTACCCCGGGCGCCCGGCCGGTTCGCTCAGCCTGAAGGAGACGAACCAGTTGCTAGCAAGCCTGCGCGAGGTACTCGCGGAGGCGATCGCCCGACGGGGGACGACCATCCGGGACTACCGCGATGGATTAGGACGGCCGGGGGAAAACCAGGCTTTCCTAAGGATCTACGGCCGTGCGCCCGGCAGCCCCTGCCCTCTCTGCGGTAGCACGATCCAGCGCATCACCATCGCACAGCGTGGTACCACGTTCTGCCCGCGGTGTCAGCCGGTTGCGCCGATCACGGCGGCTAGCCGCTCCGAGACCGCTGGGTCGTCGGGGTCGCGGACCGGGTAGGTTCCGGCGACTAATTCGAGGTGCTTGAGCCCGCTGCCGGTGAGGAACAAGACGACCTCGTCTCCCTGCCCGAGGTCGCCACTCTCGCGCAGCCGCCGCGCGGCAGCGACGGTGGCTCCGGCTTCCGGCGAGACGAACAGTCCCTCCTGCCGGGCCAGCAGGCGCACCCCCTCGACCATCTCCTCGTCGCTGACGGTCACTGCCGTGCCTCTGCTCGCGCGCACCGCGTCGAGGATCAGGTAGTCGCCGATGGCGACCGGCACCCGGATCCCCGGCGCGATGGTTCGCGCCTCTGGCCAGGGATCGGCGTGGCGGACGCCGGCCCGGAAGGCCCGCACGATCGGCGCGCAGCCCTCGGCCTGGACCACGATCATCCGGGGGCGATGCGGACCGATCAAGCCGATCTGCTCCAGCTCGTCGAACGCCTTCCACATGCCGACGATGCCGGTGCCGCCGCCCGTTGGGTAGACGATGGCGTCAGGCAGCCGCCAGCCGAGCTGTTCGGCCAGCTCCATCCCCATCGTCTTCTTCCCCTCGGCGCGGTACGGCTCTTTGAGCGTGGAGACGTCCATCCAGCCGAAGCGCTCCGTCCCGGCCCGGACGACCCGGCCGCAGTCGTTGATCAGCCCGCGGACGAGGAAGACATGGGCCCCGTAGGCCCGGCACTCGGCCGGCATCGCCGCGGGGGTGTCCTCCGGCATGAAGACGTAGGCCGGCAAGCCGGCGCGGGCCGCGTAGGCGCTCATGGCTGCGGCTGCGTTTCCGGCCGAGGGGATGGCGACTGCCCTGGCGCCGAGCTCTTTCGCGCGGGAGATGGCGGCGGCCAACCCGCGCGCCTTGAAGCTCCCGGTCGGGTTCTGGCTCTCGTCCTTGAGCCAGAGCCGCGAGAGGCCGAGCACCTGGCCCAGCCGGTGGGCGCGCAGCAACGGCGTGCCCCCTTCGCCGAGCGTCAGCCGGTTGGCCGGATCGCGTACCGGCATCAGCTCGTGGTAGCGCCAGAGCGTCCAGGGGCGCGAGCGGAGCGCCTCGCGCGTCAGGGTCTGGCCCGCGCGTGCCAGGTCGTACTCGGCGAAGAGGACTTTGCCGCACGCCGGGCAGGTGGTGTGGATCTCATCGGCCGGGTACGCTTCGCCGCAGCTCGTGCAGCGCAAGCCGGCGAGACAGCTCGCCAGGAAGACCTGTTCCATGTACCTCGTGCTCCCTCCGCTTCGCGTCGCCTGGCGCATCGCCGCGCCGGTCCCCAGTGTACGGCAGCTCGCCGTGTGGGGCGCTGCCGCGGGTAGATCGCGAGGCCGCTACCCGGGTAAGATTCCGGGCGAGACCCAACGATCGGCCGGCCAGCGCGACGCTGTGGCACGAAATCCGCGCGTAGCGGTCGCTCGCACGACGAGAGGATCGGATCCGTGGCCCGACGGATCGAGAGCGCAGGGCAGCGGGCGTGGCGATGGCTGCGAGGAGTCGAGCCCCTGCTCGTCGCGGTGACACTGGCGGCATGGCTGGCACGTCGGAGCGGCGCCTTCGACGGCTGGCGGTGGCTCCTCGAAGGGCTGACCGTCGCGGCCCTCGCGGCGCTGGCGCTGATCTGGTCGATCCGCCTCGTGCAATGGGGACGAGCGTTGCTCGAGGAGCCTCGACGCGTGCTGCTTATCGCCGCCAGCCTCCTGCTGACGGTTTTCTCGCCGCCGGTGCTGCTCTTCAGCCTGGCACAGCTCGGCGGCGAGCTATTGGTGCGCCTGCGCTACCGCGGCCGCCTGCCCGCGCCGGGAACCTACCGCCAGCAGGTACGCTACCGGCTCCCGGTCACCGGGTGCTGGACGGTGCACAACGGCGGGGTCGCGCCGGAGACCTCGCACTCCTGGGGCCTCGCTGGCCAGCGCTACGCCTATGACCTGGTCGTCTGCGACGAGGATGGGCGGAGCTGCCGCGTCGACCCGGCCAGGCGACCTGAGGACTGTTACGCCTGGGGGCAGCCGGTCGTCGCCCCGGCCGGTGGCGTCGTGGTGGCAGCGCGAGACGGTCACCGCGATTGCCCGTGGGTCGGTGTCATCGATCCGTTCGCCTGGAGCCCACCCGGCAACGTCGTGGTGATCCGGCACGCCGAGGGGGAGTACAGCCTGCTGGCGCACCTCCAGCGAGGCAGCGTCTGCGTGCGGCCCGGCCAGCCGGTCGAGGCGGGGCAGATGGTGGGTCGCTGTGGGAACTCGGGGCACTCGACCGAGCCGCACCTGCATGTTCAGGTGCAGGACACCCCCTGCTTCCTTCTGGCGGCTTCGCTGCCGGTACAGTTCGATGACTGGTGGCGCGTCGAGCGCGATGGCGGCACGGAGCACGTCTCGCGCGGCTTTCTCCGCCGCGGCGACCGCGCATGCGCCTGCCTCAGCACCGACGTGCCCGGGAGCGTTGGTCTGGCTCACGGCTCGAGAGGCCCGATCGGAGGCGCTGGGAACGGCGAGCGCGAAGCCGAGAGCAGAGCAGGGAAAGCGAAACCGCCCTCGGGCTGAGAGCGGTGCACCGGAGCGGGAGACGGGATTCGAACCCGCGACAACCGGCTTGGGAAGCCGGCACTCTGCCAACTGAGTTACTCCCGCATGACTTGTCGTCA
>Ga0197142_1005227_pt1 | contig 10234 bp, 9 predicted proteins | sample GBS60_MetaG_FD_148614 | JGI IMG/M metagenome (GOLD analysis project Ga0197142, IMG submission 148614) | Sediment microbial communities from Great Boiling Springs, Gerlach, Nevada, United States - GBS 60_MetaG | ecosystem: Environmental > Aquatic > Thermal springs > Hot (42-90C) > Sediment...
TGGGCCAGGGGGTTTATCTTTGGATTGCCGGGCCTTACATGGGCAAGGCCGCGGTTCGGTGAGCCGCCGCACAACTGAGGCGCGAGGCCCCTGCCATACAATATAATTTCCGACTTGTTCCAGAAACTCAGAAAAATCCTTGATGTCCTTTTGCGCCTGGCAATATCCGGCGGGATTTTGGCCCTCATCCTCTGGAAGGTGAACCCGGGCCGCGTCCTTGGAGAGATGAAGGGCGCGAACATCTGGCTCCTGATCGCGTGCGCCTTCACCGCTTTCCTGGGCTACATCCTCGCGGGGTTCCGGTGGCACCTGTTCATGCGCGCCCACGGGCTCAGGGTTTCGCTCTCGGATTCGCTTCTGGCGATGTTCGCGGGGCTTTTTATCGGCAACTTCCTGCCCGCTGGCGCGGGGGTTGATGTGGTCCGAGGGGCCTGGATAGTCAGGAAGCACGCCCAGCTAGCCAAGGTCTCCGCGAGCATAGTGGCTGACAGGCTCACGGGGTTCATAATTCTCGCATTCACGGCGCTTGCCGCTGTTTGGGTCCACTCAAGACTGCGTGTTCCGGTCGCTGTCTTGGCTCTCATTCTCCTCGGTGGAACGATCCTCGCTTTTACCGATCCCTTCATTTCACTGGCAGAAAAAACCGTAGGCAGGATAAGGTGGCTCAGGCTCGGAGAAAGGGCCATGAGCTTTTTCCGGGCATTCCACTTCTACGGGAGAAGGCCGGGCCTGCTCTTTGTCACCTTTTTCCTCGCGCTTGCCCTTCAGGTGGTCTTCGCGCTCATCGGCCACATGGTCTCAGGCGCTCTTGGCTACTGGCCGCCCCTGTGGGCATCCCTGATATTTGTCCCAACCGTGAACCTACTCTCCATGCTTCCGGTATCCGTGAGCGGTTTCGGGGTCAGGGAGGGGGCCTTTCTGTTTCTGTTCAGGCCTTTCATGCCCGATGAAGCGTGCATAGCATTGTCCTTGACCTACTTTGCTGTGTGCCTGGTGCCAACCGCGCTGGGCGTGGTTCCCCTGTGGATGAGGAGGAAATAGGCCCTTTTTTCGGGGCGATTCACGAATTGCCCCTGCGCTTTTTCGGCGTGGCCCCGGGGCCCGAAAAACGGAATCTTTCAGGCCCGCAAAGCGTCTATCCCCTGTAAGCCGGTATGCCGGTCAAGGCCTCACCCAGGATAAGGGTGTGGATCTCGTATGTCCCCTCGTATGTGTGGACGGATTCCATGTTGCACATGTGCCTTATCGCCTGGTATTCAAGGGAGATGCCGTTGGCACCCAGGATGGCACGGGCCTCCCTCGCGGCCCTGAGCGCTACCGCTACATTGTTCCGCTTTGCCATGGAGACATGGTAGTATTTCATTTCACCCTTGTCGGCGAGCCTTCCGAGGTGATAAGCGAGCATTTGCGCCTTGGTTATCTCTGTGGCCATGTCAGCAAGTTTCTCCTGGGTCAGCTGGAAAGAGGCTATGGGCCTCCCGAACTGCACGCGCTCAAGGCTGTATTGGAGGGCCTCGTCAAAAACAGCCTGGGCTGCGCCAACCGCGCCCCAGGCTATGCCGTATCTCGCTGATGTAAGGCACATCAGAGCGCTTTTCAGGCCCTCGGTATTCGGGAGCTCGCGCTCGGCCGGAACCCTCACATCGTCAAGCACGAGCTCAGAGGTCACCGATGCCCGGAGCGAAACCTTGTGCTTCTGCTCCGGCGCGGAAAAGCCCGGGTCATCTTTGTGGACGATGAACCCCCTTATTCTCCCCTCCTCGTCCTTTGCCCACACCACGGCTATATCGGATATGGTGCCGTTGGTGATCCACATCTTGTTCCCTGAGATGACCCAACTGTCGCCATCCTTTCTGCACCGGGTCTTCATTGAGCCGGGATCGGAGCCAGCGTCAGGCTCCGTGAGGCCGAAGCAACCGACTATCTCTCCCGAAGCCAGCCTGGGCAGGTAAGCCCTTCTCTGCTCCTCGGAACCGAACTTCCATATCGGATACATGACGAGGCTCCCCTGCACAGAACAGAATGACCTGATTCCCGAGTCCCCGCGCTCTAGTTCCTGGCAGATCAACCCGTAAATCGTGTAGCTCGCGCCCACGCCGCCGTATTCCTCAGGGATAAACGGGCCGAGGAACCCGAGCTCCGCCATCTTCGGTATCAGCTCCTTTGGGAAGCGTCCCTCCTCCCAGCAATCAGCTATTATTGGCAGAACCTCTCGCTCCGTGAACTCCCTGGCGGTGTCCCTGATCATCCGCTCGTCCTCAGAGAGCAGGGTATCCGTGTTAAAGAAATCAAGGGGCTTGTAAGCCATGGCTTTCCTCCAAAGCCGAATAGCTTAAATCATGCGGCCGGGCCGCGGCAACTCCGGCCCACGGGGCACAACCGTAAAGTTTCAAAATTCCAGATCACCGGAGAGGGGGGTGATGTTTCATAATTCAGATCACCGGAGACCATCCCCATAAGTATATACCTGAGGTCTGGGAGGATACGAGGTGGGGCAGTGCTTTGAGGTTTTTTCAACTGCCCCACCTCGCCGAAAGGGAATATCCTCACAGACCTCTCCTCCTTTTCTTGGCCATCACAAGCTCACCAAGAAGCCTCTGAAGCCTCCTGATTTCTCTTTTCAGGTCCACGGGGTTAAGTTGTTCCCTGAGCTTTATGAGCTCATGAGCCTTGTCATCTGGGAGATAAGGAAGGAGTCTCTCAAGGGGCGTTTGGGGTTCGTCATACACGCTCCTAAGCCTCCCTGACCTGGTTTTAACCTTGCCTATACTGCGCCTGGTTGGGGTGAAGAAGTTGAGGAGGAGTTCCAGGTTTCGGTATAGCTCAAGAAGGACATCCAGCTCGGCCTGGGTGTCCAGCCTATCCCTTCCAACAAAGGCCCTTACCACATGGTGATGCCTCTCCTCAACATGGGCCTGGTCGTTGCTCCTGTAGGGTCTTGAGACTATGAATTTTATCCCTCTCCTCCTCGTGTAATCCTCAAACACCTTGTTCAGGAACTCAGGGCCTCCATCTGTCTGAAAGGTCTTTACCTTTACCGGATACCTGCTCAGGCAACTGCTTATCAACTCCTTGAAGCCCTCAGCTGAAAGCCCCAGCTGTGCGGAAATCATGACTGCCCCTGTCCTTATGTCAGTTATGGTAAGGGTGTGGATGTAAAGGCCCTCATGAAACCCCCCTGAGTGCTCACAGCTATCCCCCTGAAGATGGCCGGGTTCATTGTCTCTCTCAACTGTTATAGCGTGTGGTATTCTGGCCCTGAGGCCCTTGTGAGATTTCGGATATGGCCTTGTTCTCGTGAGGGTTCCATGCCTCATTTCAGCCTCCTTGAGAAACCTGTATAGACTTGAGGGAGATATGCTCCTCAGATGGCAGATTATCTCAGGATCGTTCGGGAGGATCCCTCTGTCCAACAGCTTGTCCATACTGGTCCTTATGAACTCAGTCAGGATAAGGGGTGAGGACCTAAGGGAGGATTCCTCCGCAATCCTCCATATGATGTCGCCTATCCTCTGGTGGTCGTATTTCCTCGGCCTTCCTCTTGGGTCCTTGCGGGACTTCTTCTTATTGGTCATGGTGGATTCTCTCATCCTCTCTGGATAGAGGGATGCCTTTCTGAGGAGCCTTATCAGGGTCTTCCTGTCATAGCTTGTATCCTTCTCCAGTTGATCCAGAATAAGGCTCCTCTCTTTCCTCCTGGCCTTCCTGTATGCCTCAGCCCTTCTCAGCACCAACTGATAAACAGCTTCTCTAGACATTTTGTCCATAACCTCCGTATCTTACTGCTACCCTGGCCCGGTGATCACTTTTTTGAAACACCGGATCGTGTTTCGGTGATCTTATTTTTGGAGCTATGCGACAACTGGCGACCGGCAGGGGGCAACTGATATAATATCCTCGTGAGCCGTTTCTGCTGGGATAACCTCAGAGGATTCTGCTCCATACTCGCTGAGGAGCGCGGCGCGAGGCCGCTAGATTTCTCAGGGGGCGAGGGCCCGTGCCCGTTCTGTCCGGGGAACGAGGACATGACCCCCCCTGAGATAATGAGGATGGGGGAACCCTGGCGGGTGAGGGTTTTCCCGAACAAGTATCCTGCTACGGACAGGCACGAGGTCATCGTTGACTCCCCCCTTCACGGGGTTTCTCTGTCAGATCTGTCCGCCGACGACCTCACCCTGGCAATCGGGGCTTGGAGGGAACGGGTCTCTGATGCCTATTTGCTGGACCGGATCAGGTATGTGAGCCTCTTCCACAATCACGGGATGACCGCCGGCGCATCCCGCAAGCACATACACACCCAGCTCATCGGGCTTCCGTTCGTGCCCCCAGCGATTGAGAGGGAGATGAGGTTTTACGCTGAGGGAAAATGCCCCGTTGAGGAAGCTGCCGGCTCCGGGCATGTATTCCACGAAGAGAAAGGACTCACAGCTTTCTGCCCAGCGGTCTCACGGTTTCCGTACGAGGTTTGGATAACGTCAGCCGAACACCGGGGGCTCTTGCCGGAGGACCCCCTGCCCCTCGCGCTCGTCCTGAAAAGGGTTTTGTTGGGCATAAAGTCCTTGCTTTCTGACCCCGATTACAACCTGATAATCAAGACCGTGCCGGGAAGGTGGCACTGGAGAGCGGAAATAATACCAAGAACGGGTTTTCTCGCTGGTTTTGAGCTGGACACCGGCTGTCACATCCTCTCGGTAGCGCCGGAGCACGCCGCGAGGGAACTCCGCGGGGCTATTGAAAGGCAAATCCTCTGAGAAGCCTGTCTATGGCCCTCTCCTCGTCCTCGGTGAACTTCAGGGCTCCCTGGCGCTCAATCTTCATTTCCATGAACATGTTCACTATCCCGCGCTCGGCCATCCTCCACCCCGCTGTTACGATGTAGATGACATGATCCCCGTCGGACTTCATGGCGCAAGCCCATGACCTGTAGAGTACTGCTCCCGGAACCTCTATTTCCTCCATAGCGCCCTGCTTTGAATACCTGGAGGCCTCCATGAATCTCCGGATCCCCTCCTGGTTCACCCTTATGACATCCAGCTGGGTCCATCCCCTGCCCATCACAGAGCTGTAATGCAGGGTGGCTTTCAGCTTGCCGCAGGTGAAGGTAATGCCGGGGGCCATCGTCTGCTCGGAGGATGCCCAGTCCTCCGGGAGGGAGAGGCTAACGCCAGCGTCCGTGTCAGAAAGCACGAGGCCTATGATCAAGGCTACCATGGGTATAAATTATGCCGGATGCGACGAGTTTTTTCAAGATCGGGGACGCGCGGGTTGATCCGCGGCGCTATCTGAGCTATAATTTGAGGAGCTATGAGAAGGTTTTGGTTCTTGCTGGCCGCGGCCGGAGCCGCGTGCTCCCCCAAGGATGAACCGCCGGACCCCGTTGAATACTTTAACCTGGCCGAGGGCAACTGGTGGGAATACGAGACCAAGAAGGGCTTTGGCCTGAACACATCAACCTGGACCCTGGACTCGGTAACCGAGACCTACCGCGAGACCCTTACCATAACCGACGAGACCGGAGGGGTCTATACATGGGTGATAACCTACGAGAACGACACCTTTGCTGACACCGTGCAGGCCCTCATCATCGGGGATACCCTGATGCTCTCGGTGATGAAGACCTTCACCAACCCACTGGATTCCACGGACACTATAACGGTCTCGGACACGGTTCCCTACGCTCCCTGCCCCCTGGCGGTGGGCATGTCCTGGGGCTCGCCCGAGAAGTTCGTGCTAGGGATTGACCTTGACGGAGACCTCCTTGACGATTCGGTGTATTACCGCCTTGAGGCCACTGTTGAGGCGCAGGAGGATATAACGACCCCCTGCGGAAACTTCAACACCTTCAGGGTCTATTACAGGAACAGGTTCAGGATAGACTTCACGGCCTCGCCTCCTCTCAATGTGGAGCTGCCGCAGAGGATATGGTGGGCGGAGAAAGCGGGCCCGGTCCGCTGGATTGACAAGGACTACCGGGAAGAGACCAACCCCATGTTCGCGCCTTGGCTCGTCAAGAACCTATCTGATATGGGGGGCGGACGATGAAACGAACTGCTCGCTTTCTCCTCTGGATGGGGATCGTGGCCCTGTCCCTGGTCTCATCCTGCGATTGCGGCGGAGAAAAGGCCTTCACCTACGATTTTTCGCCTTCGGTGGGAGACACATGGTATTACCGGGAGCTTGAGGACTCAGCAGCCAAATACATAGACACGGTGATAGTGGTGGGCACTACCGATTACAACGGCATACCGGCCTGGCTTCTTTTCTCAACCCACGCCGCTGATTCCATGCAGCACGAGACGACCACAGCGTTCTTCAGGGGAGATACCTTTTATCACTATTCAAGGACGAACGGCTTCTTCCCCGAGACCATAAGCTACCAAGGGGATGTTTTCGTCTGCACCTTCGATCGCCCCTATATGGAGATAGCCTGGATACCGCGCCAGCTTGACCTCGGGGACAACTGGGAGGTAGCGACCGAGGAGGGCAAGATAAAGAGGCTCTCGGATGGGCGCACATACGAGCTCACCGCGACAGTGGTCGCGGTCTTTGACTCTGTGGAGAACCTTTCCTTCAATGACACCATATATGGCTACGGCCAGTTAAATTACAACGAGTGCATCAGGATCATCTACACGGGAAAGCTTGAATTTGAAGGCATTCCAATAGAACTGGTCATCGGAAAGACCTGGTGGATGTCCGGCCCTGGCGCTGTCAAGCAATACGCCTACGCGACGGACAGCGCGGGCAACTACGATCCCCTGGACATGTATCTCCTCCATTACACCGGGGATTAGAGAGAATTGGAGAAGCTTTGGCCCTGCAAGGGAACAGTATTTTCCCTGGGCCATTCCAGCCGGAGCATTGATGAGTTCATCACGCTCCTGAAGGAAAACAGAATAGGGCTTGTTGCAGATGTCCGCAGGTTCCCAGGCTCAAGAAAATATCCCTGGTTCTCCAGGCAAAGCCTTGAGTCTTTTTTGAACGAAAGGGGCATCGGATACATCTGGCTCGGAGAGAGCCTGGGCGGTTTCCGAAAGGGCGGATACGAGGCTCACACCAAGACCGCGGAGTTCAAGGAGGGCATTGATAGGCTTGAGGAGCTGGCCGCGGCGAGCCGCGTTGCTTTCATGTGCGCTGAGGGGCCCGAGGCCCGTTGCCACAGGAGATACATCGCCCGCGAGCTGGAGGCGAGGGGATGGGAGGTGAGGAGGATCTGAAGCGAGTCTTTCGTGTTCCGGTCTTGATACCATGAAACCATTGCCAGAAGCCAGGCCGGTTGATCAGGTCTGAAAGTTCTTAAACCTGGGCCGCTCTGATGCCGCACCCGAAAAATAAACGGAATGGGCCGAATATTCTTGGTTTTTTCTCGTGCGAGCATCAGCTGGGGTCATTCAGAAACCCTCCTGAGAACCCCCCTCAGCTTCTCCGGATCAATCTCCTGGCCGTTGAGCTTCACCGAGTCCACCCGCGCGTCCTCAAGGATCAGGATGGTGGTCCCCTCCACAACCCAGTTGTAAAACCACTCCGCATCCCGGTTCTGCGGCGCAAGGCACCCGTCCGTCCAGTTCTCAATGCGTCCCCTCCACCAAACACACTCCCACACATCCGGGTTCGGGTATCCGTGGATTAGTATCGCGCCGCCGAGAGGGGTGTTCTGCGGCGCCAACTGTCCGTTTCTGTGCGCGCGGACTATCTCCTCGTATGTTGCCCTGTCTATCCTTCCTTCAGCAAGGGCCCTCTCCGCGTCGTGAATCCCCGGATAATTTATGAGCACAGGCCACGGGAACCGGCTCCAAGTTCTCCTGTAAAGCCTGTAAAGCCCGCAAGGGGTCCTCTCATCCCCCTGCCTGGTCTTCGGGCCTGAGTAAAGCGAATCTCCTCCCGAGAAGAGGAATGCCCTTATGGGTTCACCTCGCTCAAACGCCATCATAAGGTTGAGCGAAAGCACTGCCACCACGGCCTTCTCATCCCTGGCTATCCTCTCCCAGGATGAGTCCGGCAGTTCTAGGGTTCCGGAGATCGCACCATATGGGGACGCGACTGACAGGGGAATGAGCATCGCGATAAGCGATGAGGGTATCATCCCAAAATTATAGATCATTCAAGGGTTCTGGTGCACGCACTTTCTCATTGGCTTTGTCCCGCAACGCTTTCCCGGATCGGCCCCTCTCCGGCGCGCGGGGAACGAGGCATATCCCGGAAACGCCGTTCTGACAAGGGGTTTGGCCAAAGGGCTTGGCCGGCGCGGACATGGCCCGGAACCCCTTATCCGAAGGCCTTCTCAGCGCGCTTGAACCGGCAAAGCTTGCCATTGCATAATAACGCCACACTGAGATGGCCAGCCAGAAAGGAAGGTTCAAGGACAAAAAGGCAGAGCTTCCGGCCCTGAGCGAGAACGCCACGCGCGTCCTTGAGAACAGGTATCTGCTCAAGGACGAGGAGGGACGGGTCAAGGAGAAGCCAGAGGAGATGTTCATGCGGGTGGCAAAGGCTATTGCCGAGCCGGAGCGGGATAGAAGGAAGTGGACGGACATTTTCTACGAACTGCTCGTCTCAATGAGATTCCTGCCCAACTCCCCGACGCTCATGAACGCGGGCACGCCCCTGGGCCAGCTCTCCGCTTGTTTCGTGCTCCCCATAGAGGACAGCATGGAGGGCATATTTGAGACCCTGAAGGACACCGCCAAGATACACCAGTCGGGCGGCGGGACCGGTTTCTCATTCTCCAGGCTCAGACCGAAAGGGGACCTGGTCAGGAGCACGATGGGGGTTGCGTCAGGGCCGGTATCATTCATGAGGGTCTACGATTCCGCGACCGAGGCCGTGAAACAGGGCGGCAGAAGGCGCGGCGCCAACATGGGCGTTCTGAGGGTTGACCACCCGGATATCCTTGAATTCATAACCTGCAAGGACAGGGAGGGGGATATTCCCAACTTCAACATCTCCGTTGCTGTGACCGATCGTTTCATGAAGGCGGTCCAGGAGGATAGGGAATACGCCCTGATAAACCCGAGAACAGGCAAGAGCGCCGGGCGCCTGCCGGCCAGGGAGGTCTTCGCCAAGATGGTTCACCAGGCCTGGAAGAACGGCGAGCCCGGCATAATCTTCATTGACGAGATAAACAGGCGCCACCCGCTAGACCCGGAGGTTGGGGTGATTGAAAGCACAAATCCTTGCGGCGAACAGCCCCTCCTCCCCATGGAGAGCTGCAACCTCGGCTCCATAAACCTGGCGAAGTTCTTCAAGGGCCCTGACCCCTGGTTCATAACCCACGAGAGGGTCGCTTCCTGGGACGAGGCAAAGGAGCTGATTGACTGGGAATCCCTCGGCCGGACCGTTGATATAGCCGTTCGTTTCCTGGACGATGTTATAGATGTTAACAGCTTCCCTCTGCCGAAGATAAAGGAAGCGACCCTGGCCAACAGGAAGATAGGCCTGGGTGTGATGGGTTTCGCTGATCTCCTCATCCTCACCGGCATTCCCCACTCATCCCCGGAGGCCATAAAGGCGAGCGAGGCCATCATGTCCTTCATTCAGAGTAAGGCCAGGTCTGCTTCTGCCAGGCTTGGCGAGGAAAAGGGCAGTTTCCCGAATGTGGAACGAAGCATATTCAGGGGAACCCCCATGCGCAACGCGACCGTGACGACCATAGCCCCGACCGGAAGCATATCCATGATAGCGGACTGCTCGTCCGGCATAGAACCGATTTTCTCGCTGGTCTACACCAAAACCGTTATGGACGGCACGCCCCTCCTCTATGTGAACAGATACTTTGAGAAGGCCGCGGAGGCCTTCGGTTTTCGGGACGCGATGGAGGAGCTGGCGGGCGAAAGGAGCATAAAGGACAAGAAACACCTGCCCCAGCACATAAGGGACATATTTGAGACCACATTTGACATATCGCCCCGGCAACATGTGGCGATACAGTCCGCTTTCCAGAAATACACCTGCAACGCGGTTTCCAAGACGATAAACATGCCCAACTCCGCGACCGAAGATGATGTAGCCGAGGTCTACATGTTGGCGTGGCAGTCCAAGTGCAAGGGCATAACCATATACAGGGACGGCAGTCGCGCGGCGCAGGTGCTCGCCGTGAAGTCAGAGGGAAAAAAAACAGCCGGCAAAGGAGCCGTCCTTCCCGGATACATCAAACCCAGGCCCAGGCCAGAGAAGGTCACGGGTTGCACCTACAAGGTGAAGACCGAGCTTGGCACCACCTATGTCATCATAAACG
>Ga0197142_1005231_pt1 | contig 10225 bp, 5 predicted proteins | sample GBS60_MetaG_FD_148614 | JGI IMG/M metagenome (GOLD analysis project Ga0197142, IMG submission 148614) | Sediment microbial communities from Great Boiling Springs, Gerlach, Nevada, United States - GBS 60_MetaG | ecosystem: Environmental > Aquatic > Thermal springs > Hot (42-90C) > Sediment...
TGTTCCAGGAACAGAATGCCACCGTTGTGTTGAGTCCGCAGACCCGCTGGGCCACTGCTGACGCTTGGGATCCGCTGATGCACGCAGTGCGTGAACGCTTCGGCGCAACCATGATCTGGTGCGACTACGACCGTGACGGCCGACCCGATCTGTTCCTTTTGGCCTCAGTCCAACGCGCGGACTCTCTCGGTGATCTGCTCCTGCACAATGAGGGCAACGGTGTTTTTCGCGACGTCAGTTCCCTGGCCCGCCTCGAGGGTCAACCCGCCAGCATCGGCGGGGCCTGTGCGGACTTCGACAATGATGGCTGGCCCGACGTGGTCCTGACGACGCCTCACGGTCTGCGGTTGCTCCGGAATCTCCAGGGACAAGGTTTTGAAGATGTCACCCGTGTGGCAGGACTGGACCAGTTCTCCGGGGTATGCCTGACGGCCCAGTGGGCGGACATCGATCAGGATGGTGATCTGGACTTGTTGATCTGCCAATATGCCAGCACCCCAGCTGCAGCTCTCCAGCAACTCCAGGGAGATACGATCGCCAGCTCCGAGACCGGACGTCTGGCCGTCTTCCTCAATGTGGGGGAAGCTAAACCCGCTGAACGGGGTCAGCCGTTTCCCCCTCTCAGTCCCGCCTTCCGCCTGGCAGACACGGAATCACTGCGTGTCCGTGGGGCCACCACCGGCCTGCTGCTTACCGATCTTGATGGGGATCAGGATTTGGACATCCTCGTCCTTCGCGATCGGCAAGCACCTCAAGTGTTGCTGAATGATCGGCTCCTGCGTTTCCACAGTTCCGAGGGATTCGCCGACATGCGCGGCATACTGGGCTGCGTGCTGGATGCCAATGAGGACGAGCAAACGGACTTCTGCCTGTTGATGCCCCATGAGGCACCCCAACTATGGCTGAGCACAAGCGATCGCCGAACTACCGAGCTGACTGGCCGCTTCCGGGCGTATCGACAGGACGCTCCACCGTTACGACAGAGTTGCGTCATCGATTTGGACCTGGATGGTTTTCCAGACCTGGTCGGACTGACCCCGGATGGCCTGCCCGTGTGGTTGCGCAACGAGGGAACGGGAAAATGGACCCGCATATTGACACCGTTTGGACCCAAGGCGGAAGCACTCCGTGCCCAGGCGCTGGGGATCGTGGACCTGGACCATCAGCAACGGCCCGACCTGGTCCTCTGGTCCCCCGAACATGGCTTGACCTTGTTCCGACATCGAGGCAGTCCTCATCATGCTCTGGTGCTGACTCTGGCCGGTCAGTGGGACAAAGGCAAGAAACAGCGGAGCAATGCCCAAGGCGTCGGTGCGCGCGTCCGTGTCTATGCTGGTGGGCGACGCATCCTGATGGAACACACATCCCAAACAGCAGCCCTCGGTCAATCCTACGGACCGCTGCTGTTCGGCTTAGGCCCGTATTCTTCTGCGGAAGCCGTGCAAATCCGTTGGCCGGACTTCGTGCCTCAATCCGAACTGCAACTCTCCGCCGGGGCGCACACCATCCGCGAGATCAATCGGAAGTCCACCTCGTGTCCCGTCGTCTTTGCGTGGAATGGGGAACGATTCGTGTTCATCACAGATATTCTGGGGGCCGGCGCTTTGGGAGAGCTCAACCCGGATGGCACAGTCCGTCCTCCCCGTCCGGAGGAATCCCTCAAGCTGGAACCGGGCAGCTTGCACCTCCGCGACGGGCATTACCTGATCCAGATCGCCGAGCCGCTGGATGAAGTCATGTACCTGGATGCGGTCCGGCTCGATGTGATCGATCATCCGGGAGACTGGATCGTCTATCCAGATGAGCGTTTCGCCAGCGCTGCCCCGTTACCCACTCAGCGTCCGCTCTTCTTTCGCTTATCCGACTGCCTGTCGGTCCAACAGGCGGTGGATCACCGCCGGCGTGACGTCACGGACCGGCTCCAGAAACGCGACGGTCGATACGTAGATGGCTTCGCCCGGCGAGCCTGGTTAGGATATGCTGAGGAACATGGGATCGAGTGCACATTCGCCCGAACGCATGCGGGCATGCAGCACCGTCGCTGGCACCTCATCCTTTCCGGTTGGACCGACTACGCCTATCCCGAGTCGATCTTGGCCGCCACTCAAGCAGGCATTCCCATCCTTTGGCCGGTGCTGGAACAACGCACCCCCTCGGGCACCTGGCAACGAATCTGCGAAATCGGCATGCCGGCGGGGTTACCCCGTGTCATGACCGTGCCGTTGCCTTCCGAGTTCGATCCGAATGTCGGTCCCCTCCGGATCCGCACCAATCTGCAAATCTACTGGGACCATATCTGGTTGGCTCCCGAAATCGATCCTCGCGACCACAGCCAGACGCCGGCCCTCCACACTCTACCGGTGCATCAGGCCGTACTCGAACACCGCGGCTTCCCCCGCGAGTGGTATAGCGGCGATGACTCCCCGCAACGTTACGATCATGACCAACTGGAAAATGTCCTCGTGTCGCGCTGGCACGGCCGGCTGACCCGCACCGGGGATGTGACCGAACTGCTGCGGGTACCAGATGACCGTTTCGTCCTGGCCGGTCCGGGTGATGCTGTCACCGTTTCGTTTGACGCTACTTCCCTTCCTCCCCTGCTTCCTGGCTGGCAACGCTCCTTCATCTTGCGGACCTGGGGTTATTCCAAAGATACCGCCCCGACGACGCTCAGCGGCGGGCAGATCGATCTCCTTCCTTATCGCTCGATGCCGCATTACCCTTACGATCCCTCCCGGCATCCCCCGCCGGCCCGGCAAACAGAGTACCAGAGGCGTTGGAATACCCGCCCCTTTCGACATCCCTGAGATGCTTCCCTCTCGATATTTCCCAAAGGGAAAGTCATCAAGTTGTCACCACAGGGCTGCTGCAGTATGAGGCACAGCCATGCAGACCATTCGGACATTCCTGGAGGCAGGCTACTCCAGCGGTGGCAATACATCCGGCTGGACTTGATAGGCATCCGCCAACACGTTGGTCGTGCAGAAGAGGGAAACGATCGCCAGGATTTCTCCCAACGTCGAGTCATCGACGCCGAGTTTTCGGAGGGCTGTCGTATGGGAATTGATGCAATAGCTGCACCCATTCGTCGCGCTGACGGCCAAGGCGATGATCTCACGGGTGCGAGCATCCAACGGTGAGACCCGCCCCACCGCTTCGGGGTGCATCAGCGCCTTCAATCGGCTCCAGACCATTTCCAACTGATCCGGATGCGTCGCAAGCACCCGCCAGAAGTTCGGCACCCGGTCCAATCCCTTAGTCCGCTTGATGTCTGCGAAAATCTCCGCGACTTTGCCACGAGCCTCCGCTTCTTCCACAGGCCGCACCGTGGCTACCCGGTCTTTTGCTCCCGACATGCGGACCTCCCTTCGAGATGAAGATATTTTTCCCCAAACGTAGCAACTCCTCGAACCCCGTTGTCCTCACCTCATCTTACCTGTACCCCCCGGTGAGTAAGTCCTACACCTCATCCTACCTGTACCCCTCGGGTGAGTAAGTCCTACAACATGAACACCCGGACCGGAGTGTACACCCGCAGGCACCTGGAGGCGGAACAAGTCCCCCAAAGGGCAAGGCGGAAGCTCACCAGCAAACCCCGTCTGAGGGGCACTCGCGCGTGATCCCAAAGGAGTGCGACCATGTTGCGATCCATCCTGGGCAAGCCCTCGTTTCTTTTCCCTCTCTGCGCAGTCATTCTGGGAGTTGTCCTGTCTCCGGGGCCACTTCCTCCGACTGCCCAGGGGAGTGCCCCGGCAGACTCCCCGTGGCGAGCTCTATTCAATGGCAAAGACCTGGAGGGCTGGGTGCCGAAGTTCAAAGGCCACCCTCTGGGAGAGAATTATCGGGACACCTTTCGCGTGGAAGATGGCATCCTGAAGGTCTGCTACGACAAGTATTCCTCCTTCGACAACACCTTCGGCCACCTGTTTTACGTCCAGCAGAAGTTCTCCCGCTATCGCTTGCGGGTTGAGTATCGCTTTGTGGGTCAACAATGTCCGGGTGGTCCCAGTTGGGCTATTCGCAACAACGGCATCATGTTTCACTGTCAAGATCCCAAGACCATGCGGAAGGACCAGGATTTTCCCGTCTCGATCGAGGCTCAGCTTCTCGGCGGTCTGGGCCAGGGGAATCGCCCGACCAACAACGTGTGCACCCCAGGAACCCATATCGTCCTCAATGGCAAGTTGTTCACTCCACACTGCACGAATTCCCGCTCCAAGACCTATCACGGAGATGTCTGGGTCACTGCGGAAATCGAGGTGCTCGGCAGCGAGAAAGTGCGCCACTTCGTCGAAGGGGAACTGGTATTGGAGTATGAGAAACCGCAGTTGGATCCCAAGGATCCCGATGCCGCCCGAATCCTGAGGGAACGCAATGGTGAAGTGCTGCTCCACGAAGGATACATCGCGATCCAGGCGGAAAGCCACCCCACAGAATTCCGCAAGATCGAAATCCGCGAACTGAAATGATCACCGCTTCGGCGGTTGCTCCCCGCAGAGTTTGTCCTTCCTGGTCTGGATCGTTCATCATCAGATCAATTCGTCCACTTTGAAGAACACGCCCTTGCACGTGGGATGAAGTCATGGTTCCCGCAAAGGGGGCAATCCTCGCTCCGAGTGCCAGAAAGTCGTCATTGTCCAAGAATTGCGATCCACAGAGCTGAACCCGCGGGCACCCTGCCCGAGAGGGGTAGTTCGGATGGTGCCCCGTCAGGCCGGCAGTTCCGCGACGACCACTTCACCATTGGTGGGATCGTCTTCGGAAGGGAATATCGTCTGCTCCACTGTCAGTTCGTGTTTGATCCGTTGCGTCCAGTGTAAAACCCAGGCAATGTCCCGCAGCATTTGCCGGATTTCCCCAGCTGTGCGGCGACGCCGGATCATGTCCTCCATCGGGGAGAGTTCCTCGCCCGACTGCGGCGACGTCTTGGAGAGGGCAAAGGGGGCAGGCGTGGGGATCATGATGGACCTCCTGAGAGTGGAGAATGTCGTCACTGACACAAGATCCCAGTGCAGCCGACGTGCCAAAGCTGACTGGGTCGAACCACGAACGTCCAGTACCCGCGGAAAATCGCAATTTTTCCCCGAAAAAACCTCGGAGCGAGGCATGGGAATACCATGACGTGGATTGCAAGTTTTGCCACTTGAGAGATTCCCTACAAAATGCTCAGGCCGGATTTACAAGATCGCCTGGAACCAGCACAACGTAGGAAACTCAGGGAATTGAATGCAGGAGAAGAAGCCGAATAGGGTGATTCCACAGGGGAAAATCCCCAAAGTAGCGAATCGATAGGTAGCGAATCGATCGCAGAAAAACTTCCCATGTGCTGACTCAACAGCAGACCCCATCCCGATCGTGGCGAGTAGCCAGGAGAAAAACTCCCTTGTTGTAGTGTTTCAGGAGAAGAAGCTGGGCTGCTGATCGATATCCGTGAAGGGAGAGGGATCATCACGGTTCCAGAGCGACGGTGGCTGGTCCGGAACGCGGGGTTTCCAGATCCGCAGTGTCCAGACGCCCCTGCTGATGCAGTTCACGGAAGATGGCGACGGTGTGCTCGATCCCGTCCCGCAGGGAGGTTCGGGGCATCGGTCCCAGATCGCGCTGGAGGGCATCATCGCTGAGATCATAAGCAATGGCGATCTGGGTGGAGCCGATCGTGACCAGCTGTTCGGCCTGAGGGAGCACCTGGCAGAGGGTCCGGTGGAAATCGGCCAGGGTGGTAACAGTGCCCCGCAGGTTGTAACTTTTCGCACCGTGAAAGGGACGTTCCAGGCAGAGGATGAAGGTCTTGGCGACATCATCCACATACTGGAAGTCCGTCCACCCCCCGAAGCTGATCGACCAGGGTTTTCCCAGCAATGCCGCTTTGATCGCTTTGGTGGGCTCGCTGGTCATGCCCAAATCCCGACCCACGCCATAGACGGTCCAGGGGCGCAAGCCGATGCTCACCAGTCCATGATCCAAAAAGTAGATGCGGGCATTCCCTTCGTTGCAGGCTTTGAAGACTCCGTAATGCGTACTGGGGAGCAAGGGTGCTTCCTCCGAGAGAGGGCCAGGAGGGTAGCACTCCGGCGGGCCATAGACGGCGGCACTACTAGCATAGACGACGCGTTGGACTTGTCCGCGTGAGAGACGAGCAGCCTCGAACACGGCCAACGTACCGATCACATTGACTTGAGCGCCCAGGATGGGGTCCGACCGGCACGCCGGCACTTGCAGACCCGCTAGATGAATGATGTGAGTGATCCCGTGCTCCTCGAGCGCCCGACGGAGCGCGGACAGGTCGGTCACGTTGCCTGGCACGAAAATCGCGCGAGACGCCTCGGAGGCCGGCATGATCTGCAGAAGGCGACGCGGGTCCTCTTTCAGATCGAACACGTACACCGCATGCCCTTGTTGCAACAGGTTGCGAATGATCCAGGCTCCGATGAAGCCGTAGCCCCCGGTCAGTAGCACACGCATCGGTTCCACCCTCGCTGGTTTGCCACCTTATGAATGACCGTGTGCGAGCTCACAAATTTTCAGAACTCCCGTGGAGACTCATCGGGACACCGCTAGAACCGTATCAGGGACGCCTCAGGTGGGAGCGAACGCAGGCATCGGGGTGAGGAGTCGAAGCAGCCCGGGGATGAGGAGTGTTGGTCTGGGAGGATCATTTTTCGTTTTCCCCTGCGGGCACCTCGGCCACTTCCTCGCGTGCGACTTTGGCCAATGAGACGACCTGATCTCCTTCCTTCAGGTTGATCAGCCGGACCCCCTGGGTGTTGCGGCCCACGATGCGGATGTCACTGACCCGGCAGCGGACAATCATTCCCTCTTTGCTGATGAGCATGATTTCATCACCATCCCGTACACTGGCGATCCCGACGACCGGGCCGTTTTTGGCGGTGATCCGGACATCTTTGATTCCTTTGCCCCCACGTCGTTGCAGGCGGTAGCGCATATGGCTCGAGTCGCTATCCCCGGCGGTTTCGTCACTGTCCTCCGCGTAGTCCGAAGGTTCTGCTGGTTCGACTTCCTCAAGCGTCTCGGCAGCTCCATTGAGATGGGGGACCTCCGCGTCCTCCTCGTCCGAGACGGCCGTAGCGGGGGGAGCTTCGGGGCAGTTCGGGCCAAAGGGGGTGCGTTTGCCGTAACCTTTTTCGGTGACGGTCAGCAACTGGCCTTCGGGATCGGCTACGACCATACCGACGACGTAATCGTCCCGGCTCAAGCGGATCCCTCGGACACCACGAGCTGCCCGTCCCATGGGTCGGACGTCGGCTTCGCTGAAACGGATGGCCATACCGTGACGAGTCGAGAGGACCACTTCATCCCCCGCTCGGGTCAGGCAGACGTCAATGAGTTCGTCGCCAGCATCCAGGGTGATACCGATGATTCCGCCACTGCGGGGTCGGCTGTATTCCATCAGGTCGGTCTTTTTGACCGTGCCGCGGCGTGTCGCCATGAGCAGGTAAAACCCCTCGAGAAAGGCCCGTACCGGTACGATGCTGGTGATTTTCTCTTCAGGGGGCAGCGCCAGGACGTTGGCCATGGCCCTGCCTGGTGACGTGCGTGAGGCTTGAGGAATGCGGTACACCTTGAGCCAGTAGCAGCGACCGGTGGTGGTGAAACAGAGCAGGTACGCTTTGGTGGAAGCCACGAAGAAATGTTCGACAAAATCGTTCTCCCGCAGGCCCCCCTGGACGCCTTTGCCCCCACGTCCTTGAACCCGGTATTCTTGCAAGGGCATGCGCTTGATGAAACCTTCGTGGGTAATGCTGACGACGTTCTGTTCCTCCTCGATCAGGTCTTCCAGGTCCAGTTCCGCTTCCGCATCTATGATTTCGGTGCGGCGATCGTCCCCGTACTTCTCGCTCAGACGCTGCAATTCTTCCCGGATGACGGCGCGGATGTTGGCAGGGTCCGCCAGGAGGGTTTCGTACTCACGGATGTGTTGACGGAGCTGCAGATATTCCTTGAGGATTTCGTCACTTTCCAGGGCGGCCAGTTGCCCCAGTTGCAAGCGGACCACGGCTTCTGCCTGCTGCTCGGTCATCTGGTAGTGTTGCAGCACCCCCAATTCTCGTTGCAGTGCGGCGAAGGCTTCGCTGCCCAGGGCACGTTCCATGAGTGCGGCGGGAACGGCCAGTTCCATGAGGCGTTTTTTGGCTTCTTGGCGGTCGGGGGAGGTCCGGCAGATCTGAATGACGGCTTCGATATCCGCGATGGCGATTAGCTGGCCTTCCAGAACGTGCCCTCGGCGTTTCGCCTCCCGTAAGAGAAATTCCGTCCGGCGGCGAATCACCTGGATGCGATGATCCAGGAAGCGCTGCATCATCTCCTTGAGACCGAGGATACGGGGTTGACCGTCCACCAAGGCCAGCATAATGACACTGACGGTTTTTTGCAACTTGCTGTATTGATAGAGTTGATTCAGAACCAGGTGCGGATCGGCCTTGGAGTGAAGCTCGAGGATCAGGCGGACCGGCTCACCTCCTCGCTTGCTGGATTCGTCCCGGATGCCGCGTATGCCGCTGATCCGCTCCTCCTTGACCAATTCGCCAATCTCTTCCGCCAGGGCGTTCCGGCTCACCTGGAACGGCACTTCCCGAATGACGATCGCTGGGGTTTTACCTTTGCCTTCCTCGATGATCTCGGCCCGGGCCCGCAGGGTCAGTCGTCCATAACCGCGGGCATAGCCGTCGAGGATTCCTTGCCGCCCCATGATGATGCCGCCTGTGGGAAAGTCCGGGCCTGGGATCAGCTCCAGCAACTCGGGAAGCGACACATCCGGGTCATCCAGAAGTCGCGTCAGGGCGGCGCACACTTCCCGCAGATTGTGCGGGGGAATATGCGTGGCCATCCCCACGGCGATGCCATCGGCGCCGTTGACGAGTAAATTGGGGAACCGACCCGGCAGGACCAGAGGTTCCTGGTATTTGCCGTCGTAGTTGTCGATGAAATCGACCGTATCACGCTCCAGATCGTCCAGCATCTCAGCCGCGACGGGACTGAGACGCGCTTCGGTATAACGATGGGCCGCCGGCGGCAATCCGGCAATGGAACCGAAATTTCCCTGACCTTCGATGAGCGGATAGCGCATGACCCATTCCTGGGTCATGCGGACTAAGGTGTCATAGATGGAGGCATCCCCGTGGGGATGGTACCGCTTCATCGTCTCGCCGATGATGCCGGCACACTTGCTGGTCGCTGCCGTGGGACCCAGCCCCAGGTCCCGCATAGCCACCAGAATCCGCCGCTGCACCGGCTTCAAACCATCCCGAACATCCGGCAAGGCTCGACTGACAATGACCGACTGGGCATAGGTCAGATAACTGGTCTGCAACTCGTCGATGATGTCCCGATCCGGAATCGGGGCCCCTGCAGTCGGAGCTGAAGGCCCATCGGGAACTGCTGGAGAGTGGACTGCATCCGCCAATCTCAGGCTCCTCTAAGTACCAGTCTAACCAGCGACCGGCTGACAACTGACAAACTTCCCTTTCCCGACACTTCGTCAGATCGGTATTGTACGAATCCTCACTGCCACTACCAACCGCACCTGCTCTCTTCTGTTCCCTGCTATTTCTCTCATGCTGCTACTGACGTTTTCTCATGCTGCTACTGACGTTCCCCCTTCTATACCCCCCTGGACTATCCCCCCTGGAAGCCATTTTCTCTGCTAAAATGAGAGAGAGCCATACTTCGAGCTGTCCAGCAGATGAATCACAGGGACGTGGTCAGGGCTCCCAAGCTGTAAAACCCACAACTCACAGGGACGAGGTCGGAGAATGAAACGTCCAGCATCATGTTTGACGGCATGCCTGAGAAGACTCACACTGATGGTTGTCCTGAGAGGGGTAAGGACCATCCGTACAGGGGTATGGCCCATCCGTTCCCGGGCATGGAAGGCACTCGTATTCGTAGCGGCAATGGCGTTTGTCCCGGCAGGGTGGGCTGCGGATCTCAACGGACCCGCTACTCAAGCGACATCCCATAGTGGAGGAGTAAGCAATCCGCCCTCAGCGACTCCCCTCCGGGAAACTCCAGCGGCAACAGGAACACGCCAGCGACTGGTTCAGGTCAAAGTTCAGGGTAGTTTCAACAATGCCCGGTTGGGAGACATTCTCAAAGAGTTCGCCCAACAGGCCGAGGAGCAGACCGGCGAGCCGGTGCTTTGGACTTATGCCTCGGGATTTCCGGCAGGAATCCGCATCAGCGTAGAGCTGAGGGAACAGTCTCTGCT
>Ga0197142_1005232_pt1 | contig 10225 bp, 11 predicted proteins | sample GBS60_MetaG_FD_148614 | JGI IMG/M metagenome (GOLD analysis project Ga0197142, IMG submission 148614) | Sediment microbial communities from Great Boiling Springs, Gerlach, Nevada, United States - GBS 60_MetaG | ecosystem: Environmental > Aquatic > Thermal springs > Hot (42-90C) > Sediment...
TCGGCGTAGCCATCCGCCAGCACCACCACCTCAGAGGGCCCGGCAATGAGGTCCACATCCACCAAGCCGTACAGCGCCCGCTTCGCCGCGGTGACCCACCGCCCCCCGGGGCCCACGATCTTGTCCACCGGGGTCACCGACTCGGTGCCCAGGGCCAGGGCCGCCAGGGCGTGGGCACCGCCCATGAGGTACACTTCCCGGAGGTCCAGCCGCTTGAGCACATAGCGCAGGTGGGGGGAGCCCAGGTACGCCCTGGGAGGACAAGCCACTGCGATGCGCTCCACCCCCGCCACCCGAGCTGGCACCACGGCCATGAGCAAACTGGAGAGGTACACGGCGTTCCCACCCGGAACGTAGACCCCCACCGCCTCCAAGGGACGCACCCGGATCCCTAGCTCGTCCCCCTGGAGCTCAAGCGTGTACCCCTTGGGCTTTTGTGGCTCGTGGAACGCCTGGAGGTTGGCCAAGGCCAGCTCCACCGCCTCCACGAACTCTTCCCCTACCTCAGCCTCGCTCGGGGACTCCGGGGCTAGCCTCAACTGGGCAGGGGCCATGCCTTTGAGATCGTACCGGCGCACGAAGGCCGAGAGGGCCTTGTCCCCCTTTTTGGCCACCGCCGCCACGATCCCCCGCACCTCCTCTTCCAGTTTCGGGTCCAACACCCGGGCCATGCGGCGTTCAAGCTCCAAGAGGAGCTTTTCGCCCTTTGCCTCTGCGCTGCGGACAATTTTCATGCCACACCTCCCAAGCGGCGCACCACCGCTTTAACCTTTTCCCCAGCAGTTTCCCACACCCCACGCCCCACCACAAAGTACGGAGCCACCGCAAGCCAGGTGTCCAAAATCGCCAAGCCGTTCTCCCGCACCGTTGTCCCGGTTTCCACCAGATCCAGCACGTAGTCCGTCAGGCCCAGGGTGGCCGCCAGCTCTACCGAGCCAGCTAAAGGCACCACCTCGGCCCAGAGTCCCCGCTGGGCAAAGAGCTTCCTGGTGAGCATCGGGTACTTACTGGCCACCTTCCAGCGCTTCGTTGGATCCGGAAGAGCGCCGCCTTGGAGCGCCAGCAGGCACAAACGGCACTCGCCGAAGGGCAGACGCACCAAGCGCAAAAGATCCCCGCCGTGCTCCAAGAGCTGATCAAGTCCCGCGATCCCCACATCGGCCACCCCTTGCTCCACGTAGGCCGGCACGTCGGCGTCCTTCACCAGTACAAGGCGCAGATCTCCCTCCTCGAACACCAGCCGCCGAGGGTTGTCCAGCACCTGGGTTGCCAACCCCAAGCCTGCCCGGGACAAAAGCTCCAGGGTAGGAGGCAGCAGCCGGCCCTTGGGCAAAGCTAACGTCAACATGCCCCCTCCTCCACCACCCGGTCCAAGGACAGCGTGCTCCCCACCGCCGGGATGCGGGTAAGCTCCCAGGGCACCCCGTACTCCCCTCCAGAGGCCAGGAGGGTTTTTGTTCGCTTCCCCCAAAGGGAGAAGATCGCGCCGCTGTAGTAACCACTGGGGACCGGTGGGGCCACCTCGAAGCCTGCGGCAACCCCCAACCCCGCCGCGGCTTCACGGATCGAAACAAAGCTTTCCCAGACGGTGTCGAGGCCAAAAAACCGCACCCAGCGCGCCCCTTCACCCCAGAGCGCCTCCTGAAGCATGCGGGATGCCTCGGGTAAAAGCCCCAGCCGCTCGGTTAACGTGGCGGCATCCTTGGCCACCATAAGCCTTAAAAGCTCCTCGTCTGGGGTGTCCTCCAAAAGCTGCGCCAGGATCCCCTCGGCCACCCCGGCATGGCTTACCGAGAGGTGCAGGTTTTCCCCAAAAAGTCCCAGATGACGCACCAACTCCAAAAGCAGCGTTACCGCCCTCACTGCCTCCCCCTCTACCGCAAACGACTCAAAGCCCAGTTGAAAAAACGCCGCCACCCCCGCCAGGCGCGATTGGGGACGGCGCGCCACCTCCCCCGCGTAACACACCCGCAACGGGGCCTTGGTGTGGGCCAGCTCCCGGGCGAAGGCCCTGGCCGCCAACGGAGTAAAGTCCGCCCGCACCGCCCACAGCTGCCCCTCCCCGTCCAGGAACCGAAAGTCCGAGGGGGTCTCCCCCTGGGCTGGATAAACCAGGGGCAAAACCTTTGGAGTAAACCCGCGGGAGGCGAGAAACTCCAAACCCCGGTACTGCGCCGCGTAAATGGCTTGGCCGTCCGCCACCCGGGGAAGCCACGGAGGGGTCATGCCTGCACCTCCCCAAGCCCCAAAGCCGCAGCCATGGCGCGTACCGGGGGTGCTATGCCGTTCATCGCGGCAAACTGGGACAATCCTTGGTAAAGCAGCACCTCCCGCCCAGACACGTAGTCCCACCCACGCTCTGCAGCCAGCGTCTCCAGGAAAGTGGGACCCTCGCCGTAAGGCAGGTCCACCACCAGGCAACCTTCCGGCAGATCCAGCTGCTCCAAAAGCGGATCTGGAACCCCTGAAGCACCCGCTGGGGTGGCGTTGATGAAGGCCCCAACAGCTCCCAGTTCCTGGATCGAGGATGCAACAGCGTGGAACTCTCGGGCGAGCTTCTCCACCTTCGCCGGATCTCTGCCAACTAAAACCGCCCGAGCCCCAGCCAGGTGCAAAGCCACAAGGGCAGCTCGGGCAGCCCCGCCGGTACCCAGCACCGCCACCCGCGCCCCCGGAAGCGCCAGCCCAGCCTCCAAGAAAACCCGGTTGAGGCCATCCACGTCCGTGAGGTCCCCCACCACTTTCCCGACCCTGGGCAGCACGGTGTTTACCGCCCGGGCCCGCTGGGCCCTGGGGGCGAGGAGCGTGCAGCAGGCGCAGGCATGCTCCTTCCATGGCATGGTCACCGCAAAGCCACCAGTGGGAAGCCCCACAGCATCCAGGGGACCCTCCCCCAGCGGCCGCAGCAGCAGCTCCAGCTCCGCCACCGAGCCCACAGAAAGCGGCACGAAGGCGTAGGGCAAGCCCAAGGCCCTGAAACCCGCGGCGTGCATCCTCGGGGAAAGGGAAAGGTGCGCCCGATCCGAAAGCACCGCGTAAATCCGCTTTGGTCGCCCCTGGAGGTGGCCCACCAAAGCCAGCAGCTCCTCAGGGGACAGTTGCCCAGACGCCACTCCACGCCCAGGGCCCCAGCTGGCGTAGGCTAAGGGCGCTGCTAAAAGCGGACCCATGAGCCTGGTGGCAACGCCCTGCTCACCCTGAGCGAAAACCACCCCCCGGCGCTGCCCGTTCGCTCCCCGGGCCAGGGCGTCCGCCAGCCGCAGCACCGCCAGCACATCGGTAAGCGACCAAGCCCGGGTCACCAGCTTGGCGTATCGCGTGCCCAGGCCCAGCAGCGAAGCCATGAGCTGCTCAATATCGCCGGGAGTGTCCTCGAGGTGGCGAGAAACGATCGCCTTTTCCTTGGGGACGAGCTTGCCCAAAAGCTCCAGGTCCCGTTCCGCTTCCAGGTCGAAAAGCGCCACCGGCCAAGCCACCGTTTGCCGGAAAAAGCGCTCCCGATCCACAGGACTGCTCGGCCCCTGTCCCCCTTCCGCCCGAGAGCGGAGGGTCAGAACTACCGGCAGCCGGCAAGCCTCAACCGCCTGTTGGAGCGGGAATTCTTCCGGGAAGAGGTCAGCCCGCAGCTCCACCATGGTGGTGCCAACCGGGGGAGCCGCCAGCCGGGCCAGGGGGTCCGAAACAGACTGTGGGGCAAAGCTTGCCACGATCTCCATAAAACCAACCTCCCCGCCGCTGCCGGCGGGGAGGTGCAAGCTTGTTCGCCCTTCCATCCCCGCCCGGCCAAGCGGCGCGAGCGGGGATTCCCCCTAGCGCCGCTTTGGCGTGAGGTGCCAATGCCAATACCGGACGTAGGGGCGATTCATCATCTCGCCGGCAAGCCTAGCACGCGCCCCCACGCTTGTCAAACGGTGCGCTTGGGTGAAGCTCGTCCCCAAGCATTCGAAGATCGCTGATCCGGGCCTACGGGGAGCACGAAGCAACCTGAGGTACCACGCCCCGAACACAAGGCCCGGCCAGCGTTGCAAAGCCTCGATCAGCCGTGACGGCCAAACCGAGCACAGCAGAAAACTGACCACCAACAACCGTCCGCTGGGTGATTTTCAGCTGCGTTGGCCCACGGCGATCACCGGACGTGTTAAGCTTCTGATAGCAGGAGGGGTCATGCCGCTTACCCACCAAGAGTTGTTGGCGTACTTCCAGCACGAAGCGCACGTTACCCAAAGGGTCTTCGAGGCCCTCACCGATGCCTCACTCACCCAACAGGTGACCGAGAAGGACCGCTCGCTGGGGGAGATCGCCTGGCACCTGGTGACGTCGATACCCGAGATGCTGCGGTTGGTGGGGCTCGCGATCCCCGGCCCCCAGCACCACGACCCGGCGCCCCAAAAGGCCGAGGAGCTCGCCCGGGCCTACCGCCAGGTGAGCGAGGCAGCACACGCCGCCATGGCGAATCAATGGGACGATGCTGCCCTTAGCGAAGTCCACGAAGTTTACGGCTACCGTTGGAGCAAAGCTCAGACCGTGGCGGCGCTCATCGCCCACCAAACCCACCATCGCGGCGCCATGACCGTGCTCATGCGGCAAGCGGGGCTTCGGGTGCCGGAAATTTACGGGCCTACCCGGGACTCCCACGCCGCTTAGGCACCGCTCATTGGGGCTGGGGCAGCACCACCCGGCCCAGGAAAAAGGTCCAGGTATGGGCTGGCGCAGCGGTTTGCTCTCCAAGAAAAACCACCTCCAGGGTCACCAGGACGGGGGAGGTTCCACGATCGCGGGTCTTCAGGGACAAACCCTGGCGTAAGGCCAGAGAGAGCAGCTGGTGGCTACGAGCTGGAAAGAACACCTCAAAGGTGCGGCCCGGCAGCAGGCTTTCCATCGGCAGCGTGCCTTGAAGCATGCCGTTGAGCCGCCAAACCACCAAGCCGGAGCTAGTCGGGTACGGGCCGCGGTTTACGAGCACCGCCCGGAGCCCTCGAGGATCGAAGGCAAATGTTGCGAGCTCCAGCAAGAAGGGGCACGGGATCCATTCCAGCGTGAGCTTTTCTTGCTCCGAAAAGCCCTCCCCCAGCACTTCCAGCTCCACGTTGTGGTGCTCTTGCCGCGGCACGAACACCAACGCTGCCCTGCGCACCTCCCCCGCCCCGAGCCGCACCCGGTCCTGGCCGGCCAGCTGGCCGTCCAAGTACCAGCGCAGCGTCACCTCCCCCTCTCGCTGCTGCCAAAGCTCCGCTTCCACCACCAGGGGGCCTGTGGCGCAGGGCAAGCCGCCCCGCAGCACGAGACAGAGGCCACTCAGGACCAGGGACGCAAGCGGTACCAGCATCGGCTGCCTCTAGCCTGCCCCTTTGCTATGCTTGCGTCAAGGTGAGGAGACGCCGGTGAAGCTTGACAAGCTGTTCCCAGAGGCCACCCGGGAGGCGATCCGCCAAGCCGTGGAGCAAGTGGAGAGGGAAAGCGCCGCAGAGGTGGTGCCCGTGGTGGTAGGGGCAGCAGGGAGCTACCCCCAAGCAGCCTGGCGGGGTGCTGCGTTGGGAGCGCTGGTCGCGCCGTTGGCGTTGGCACTGCTCCATCGGGTGGTGGAGGTTTGGGGGGTGCCTTGGGAGGTCCAGCTCCTGGTGCCCCCAATGCTGGGGGCAGGGATGGGCTTCCTCCTGGTTAACCTGTTCCCCACCCTGGCCCGGGGGCTGCTTTCGCCGGAGGAACTGGAGGTGCAGACCAGGGAGCGGGCAGAACACGCCTTCCTTACAGAAGAAGTGTTCGCCACCAAGGAACGAACCGGGATGCTGATTTTTGTGGCGCTCTTTGAGCGACGGGTGGTGGTTTTGGGGGATAAGGGGATCGCTGCTCGGATCCCTCAGGAGCGCTGGCGCGCCATCGCTGACGGCGTGGCCCAGGGAATTCGCCGTGGGCAGGCTAGAGAAGCGCTGATCTGGGGAATCCGTCAATGCGGAGCCTTGCTGGTGGAAGCTGGGATCCGGGTCCAGCCGGGCGATGTGAACGAGCTTGGCGACCAGTTGCGGCTTGAGGAGCGCTGACCATGGGCGTGGCCCGCTCCCTTGCTTCCATCCTTGTTTTGTGCCTGGCAAGCCTTGCTGCGGCGCTGGAAGTCCCGTACCTCGCGGGCCGGGTCAACGATCTAGCAGGGCTCCTCTCCGACCTAGAGCGAGAGCGGCTGGAAGCCAAGCTCGCGAAGCTTGAACAGGCCACCGGAGCTCAAGTGGTGGTGCTGATCATCCCCTCCCTGGAAGGAGAAAACCTCGAGGAGTTCACCCACCGGGTAGCCTCCACCTGGAAGCTGGGGCAGAAGGGGAAGGACAACGGGGTGCTGTTCCTGATAGCTCGCAATGACCGCAAGATGCGCTTGGAGGTGGGGTACGGGCTGGAGGCGGTGCTTCCCGACGCCGCCTGCCGCCGCATTTTGGACAACCTGGTACGCCCGCACTTCCGAGCGGGAGACTTTGCCAGAGGCATTGAGGCCGGCTTAGACGCGGTGGGCCAGGCGATCCAGGGACAACCGCTACCCGAACCAGGAGAAGAGGAACGATCGCCCGGGACGAACCCCCCCTGGTGGGCCGCTCTCCTCGGCGGTGCAATCTTCCTTTTGGTGGTGGGGTTGTTTTCCCTCTTGGCGCTTTTCGGCAGCGGCTGTCAAAGCTGGTTTCTCTACCTCTTCTTGGCCCCATTTTGGTTTATGGTCCCTGCCGCCCTGGTCCACCCCTTCGCTGGGCTGGGCACTGGGGCAGGGTGGCTCGTTCTGTTCCCTGTCCTCAAGCTGTTGCTTACCCGAACCCCTTGGGGCCAAGCCTTCCGCAGGGCGCACCCGGAACTGGTGCGCTTCGCGAGTTCCGGCCCCAGGCGAAGTGGGGGGTTCTGGGGCGGCTTCTCGGGCGGGAGGTTTTCCGGAGGTGGTTTTTCTGGAGGTGGAGGCTCCTTTGGGGGTGGTGGGGCATCCTCGGGTTGGTAGCTGAGGTAGACTCGCGGTCCCGGGGCAGGTGAGGATGGAAAGCCTCTGCATCGCTGGCAAACCCCTGGCCGCCACCCTTGGGATGGCCTTTCTCTTCGGCACATCCTTTGTGGCCTCGAAGATCGCCCTTAGTGGTTTTTCCCCCATGGAGCTGGTTTTTCTGCGCTTTGCCATCGCCAGCGGGCTGTTTCTCCTGTTGGGGTTTTGGCGGCCCCCAGCAAAGCTGTCCCGCTCCCAGGCGCGGAACGTGCTCCTGCTAGCACTTCTAGAACCTGGCCTTTATTTTTTCCTGGAATCCTACGGCTTGAAGCTCACGCTAGCATCCACCGCAGCGGTGCTGATTTCCACGATCCCGCTTTTCGTGGTGCTTTGGGAAGCGCTCTTTCTTGGAATGCGGGTAAGGCTGGACGAGCTGGGGCTCGTGCTGCTCTCCCTGCTCGGGGTAGCTTTGCTCTTGACCGCCGGAGGCTTGAGGCAAGCCCTTGGGGGAACCCTCGCCGGCAACTTGCTCGTGCTTGGCGCCGCGATTTCTGCCAGCGTGTACACCCTGGTGGCCCGCCGGCTCATGGCCCAGGTGGATGCCCTGACGGTTACTCGGTGGCAGGCCTTGTTTGCCGCGGCTTTCTACGGACCCTTTGCCCTTGTGGCGTTCGCCAGCCAGAAAACCCTGCCCGGTAATTTGACACCGTGGCTTGCCGTGGGGTATTTGGGGCTTTTCTGCTCTTTCGGAGCGTACTTTCTTTTGAACTACGCCCTGGCGCACCTCCGGGCAAGCCTGGTGGCAGCCTTTTCCAACTTAATCCCGGTGGTGGCCACGGGCCTTGCGGTGCTGCTTCTTGGTGAGGGGCTTACGGTGCAACAGCTAGTGGGCGCAGGGATCACGGTCACCGCTATCACCCTTCTGACCCTCCGCCACCGCCCCCCGGAAAGCACTCCACCCGCCGCAGGTTGACCCATGGGGCTCTCGGCTTTGCTCCTGGCCCTCCAGGTGCCCCCGCTCCGGGAGGTGGTGGAGGTGCGGCAGGTAGTGCTCCAGGTCCGGGTGCTCGCCCCTGACGGCTCCCCGGTCCTCGGGCTGGGCAAAGACCACTTTCGGGTTTGGGTGGATGGCCAAGAGGTGGTCCCCGCTACGGTGGAGTGGGTTTCGGGCACCGTGCCCGCCTCCCAGGCGGAAAGGCCGGTGCAGAACCCCCGATGGTTGGTGCTTTTGGTGCAACGGGACTTGCAACCAGCCCGCGCCCGGGGCCTTATCGCTTTCAAGAGCTACGCGGCCCGGGCGGTGGAGGCGCTTCCTCCCCAGGACCAGGTAGCGCTTTTGGTGCAGGATTTTCGTCTGCACCTTTACGCGGATTTCACCCAGGACCACGGGCGGGTGAGCGCGCTTTTGCGCACCGGTCTTTTCCGTCCACCCCCACCCGCCGCCCCGGGGCCGCTGGCCACCCTGCTGCCCGAAGCGGTGCAACGCCAAGCCACCAGCCGGGAGCGGGGGCTTTTGCTTTTGGCTCGGGCCATGGCCTCGCTCCCCGGGGAAAAGGCTATGCTTTTGGTAGGCTGGGGGCTAGGCCGCTTTTCCCACCCAAGCTTTTTCTTGCCCCGGGAATACTGGGAGGCGGTGAGGCTTCTGGCGGATGCCCGAGTGGCGGTGTTTTCCTTGGACATCACCCAGGCAGATTGGCACACCTTGGAGCTTGGCCTGGTGCAAGTGGCGGAGGATACCGGGGGTCTTTACGCCAAGACGCACCTCTTCCCGGACCAAGCGCTCCGAAGGCTTCTGGGGGCCTTGGCCGGTTTTTACGAGATTGCCTTTCCCCGCCCACCGCTCCCCGAGGGGGTGCACAGCGTAGAGGTGGAGCTGGTGGGGGCTAAGGGGCTGGTCTTTTGCCGGAGAACCTTTGCCGATTCCCCTTCCCCCGCGCTACCCTAGAGCCATGCGCGCCTACCTCTCCCGTTTTGTCTGCGGCCAGTGGGAAGAGAATCTCGCTCGCCTGGAGCAAGAGGTAGCTCGGGCCACCGCGGCGTCCGCCCATCTGGTGGTCTTCCCAGAGCTTTTCCTTTCGGGCTACCGCCAGCCCCTTCCCCCGGAGCAAGCCCGCGAGCTCTTTGCCCGCCTCTCCGCGGCGCACCCACAGACCACCTTCGTTTTCGGCACCATCAGCGAGCAAGGGAGAAACCGGCTCACCGTTTGGCTGGGCGGCAAAGTGGTGGCCAGCTACGATAAGGTTCACCTTTTCCGCCCCAACCGGGAGCATGAGCTTTGGGAGGAAGGAACTCGCTACGTGGTGGCAGCGCTGCCCTGGGGTGGGCTGGGGCTTTTGGTTTGTAACGACGTGCGTTTCCCGGAACAAGCCCGGGCTCTGGTGTTGCAAGGTGGGGCCAGGGTTTTGGTAGCCGTAGCCTGGTGGCCCTTGAGGCGGGATCACATCTGGCGCACCTTGCTCCAGGCCCGGGCCATAGAAAACGCCAGTTGGGTTCTGGGATGTTGCATCGCCGCCAGCACCCACCCCGCGGAACCCTTTGCCGGGGCCGGCAACTACGCCTTTGACCCCCTGGGCAACCCCTTGTACCCGGAGGACGACGTGCTTTACCAGCTCCACCTGGAGGCACCTCCGCCAGTGCTGGTGGATCCGCGGCAAACCTACCGACCGGTGAGCGAGGTGGTGGTGGAGGGGGAGGCTTGAGCGAACCGGCCCTGTCCTTCGGGGACCTTTTGGTGCAGCTCTTTGCTGCCCTGGCCAAGCACCGGGTGGAGTACGCGGTGTTCGGCGCTGTTGCTTTGGCGTTTCACGGGCTACCCCGGGCCACGGGCGATCTGGACCTTTGGCTGGCACCTTCCCGGGAAAACATCGAAAATGCCCTGGCGGCACTCCAGGAGGTTTACGCCGACCCAGCCCTGGCGGAGGTTTTGCCGGAGGAGCTGCTGGGGGATTACCCGGCGGTGCGCTACGGGCCGCCCGTGGGCTTCCCCTTGGACCTGGTGACCCGTTTGGGAAGCCTGGGCTACCCTACGCTGGAGGTAGAAGTGGCTGTCTGGCGAGGCGTACCGGTGCGGGTGGTTTCCGCCCGCACCCTCTGGCCACTGAAGCGCGAAAGCCCGCGGCCTCAGGATCGGTTGGATGCCGCGGCCCTCGCCCGGCTCGCTGGCATAAAAGAACCAGATGCCGATCGCTAAGTACCGTTCTGTGGAGGAGATGCCACCGGTGCGCTACGCGCCCGGGGATCCCCGGGCCCTGGAGGTGCTGGTGGCGCTCATGGAGCTGG
>Ga0197142_1005234_pt1 | contig 10224 bp, 7 predicted proteins | sample GBS60_MetaG_FD_148614 | JGI IMG/M metagenome (GOLD analysis project Ga0197142, IMG submission 148614) | Sediment microbial communities from Great Boiling Springs, Gerlach, Nevada, United States - GBS 60_MetaG | ecosystem: Environmental > Aquatic > Thermal springs > Hot (42-90C) > Sediment...
CCAACAGGTCCGTTTCCAGATTGACCGGGTCGCCCGGTTTCAGCAGCCCCAGGGTGGTAACGGCCAAGGTATAGGGGATCAGGGCGACGCTGAAGCGGTCCGGCTCGCTATCGACAATGGTCAGGCTGACGCCATCAACCGCAATACACGCCTTGGGGGCCATCTGCCGGCTTAACCGGCGGGGGACCTGGAACCAGCAAAACGACCAATCGCCTTGATCGGTGCGTTCCAACAGGGCGCCGACATCGTCGATATGGCCGGTAACAAAATGCCCGCCCAGCCGATCGCCCACACGCAACGACCGCTCCAGATTCACCCGGCTTCCGGGGACCAATCGGCCTAGATTCGTCCGGCGCAGGGTTTCCGGCCCCACGTCAAAGGCCATGCGGTCGCCCTGGACCGCGACGACCGTCAGGCAACAGCCGTTGACGGCCACACTGTCGGCCACTCGAATTTCCGGCACAATCCGCTCCTCTTGGACCCAGAGTTTGCAGCCGGGCGGCTCCGGACGCACTTCGACTACCGTTCCCAACGCTTCGACGATTCCGGAAAACATGCTGTTGGTCCTACATATTCTTGGACTATGTTAGCCGTGAGGAAGACCCCGATGTGTCATTCCTGTGGAAGCAGGAATCCAGCATTCTCGCCTCTCCCCTTTGCGGGAGAGGCCGGCCTGCGCAGCAGGCCGGGTGAGGGGGGAATTTGGGTGGCAAAAGACGCCTGGATTCCTGGTTACGCAGGAATGACACCGACGCGCTTGCGCAGGAATGGACCCAGGCGGTCCTTTAACCTGGTCCCCCTCACCCGGCGGTGCCGAAGGCACCGCCGGCCTCTCCCGCCAGGGGAGAGGCGTAAATACTGGACTGCTGCTTGCGCAGGAATGACACCGACACGCTTGTGCAGGAATGCCGCAGGCGTCCCCCTCACCCGGCCAACCTACGGTTGGCCGACCTCTCCCGCCAGGGGAGCATTGGTATCTCCACATCTGCCAACCGATGGGAAAGACCGAAGATAGGGGGAATGGGTTGAAGAAGCTCGAAATACCCCTTGGGAGGAAAGCCAATGGCCCTTTATGGAGGGGCGTGCTTGGCAGGCCCGTAAAAACGGCGTTTCCCAGGCAGCCCCTTCCAAGGGCATCGGACCTGACAAGCAGGTCCCTCCAAGGGCATATTCCTTGAGTTCCAATGTTACCTCCTCCAAATGTGTACGGCATCGGGGGGCTAAAAGACCTCTTCCTCCTCGAGGCGTTTTTCGACCAATTTGGCCCAGGCGAACCGGACCGGGCCGCTCAGGACAAATACGGCGCAAATAATCGGCACAGAGTAACCCCGGATCACCATAATGGCGACCAGGGCGAAGATGACGGCCACCAGATGGCCGAAACTTCGCTGGCCGTGAAAAATCTGGTTCACAATATGGGGATAAGGAATTCGGGAAACCATAAGCAAAGCGACCAGGGCGCCGAAAAACGGCAGCGTCGATTGGGCAAAGGTATAGATTTGCTCCGCATAGGCAAGCGGCGGCTCCTTAGAATACAGCGTATAAAAAAAGATGGCAAACCCGGCAATCGAAGCGGCCGCCGCGGGCGAAGGCAAACCAGTGAAATGCAGGTGATCGTCCTCCTCGGAGGTCTCCACGTTAAACCGCGCCAGGCGAAGTGCTGCACAGGCCACGTAGGCGGCGGCAATCACCCAGATAGCCTCCCGATGAAGAAATGTAAATCGAGGACATAGTTTTACCATTAGAAATGCCGGCGCCACCCCAAACGTGACCAGATCGCATAAACTGTCCAGCTCCGCCCCGAAATTCGTCGTCGCCCCCGAAAGCCGCGCTATGTGCCCGTCCAATGCATCAAACACCATCGCCAAAAAGACGAGCCAGGCCGCCAACATCAGATTGTAAATATCCTCGGCGGGTAGGTCCTTAAGCGACTCGGGCAGAAATTCCGGTTTGCCCACCCGGGCGGCCACCACAATGGCAAAAAAACCGCATACCAGGTTGCCCAACGTAAAAAGCGTGGGGAAAATGGCGATGGTTTTCAGTCGGCGTTTCATGGCAGCACGCCTTTCACCCAGCGCCTTTCCCATGCCAGCGGGCAATAGGGCTACTGCCGGCCCGCACCTTGGAGCCGACCTGGACGAGCAGTTCTAAGTCTTCCCGATCCGGCAGGAGCAGTTCGGTGCGGGAGCCGAGTTTGATCATCCCGAACTTTTGCCCCCGGCCCACTTCTTCGCCCGGCCGAAGCACACAAACAATCCTTCGGGCAATGGCCCCGGCAATGACCCGGACGGCCAATCGGCCATAAGGCGGTTCGGTAGCCTCCAGGCCGATCCAAAGGTTCTCATTCCGCTCGGCGCTTTCCGGACGCATGGCATTGAGAAAATCGCCTCGCTGATAGCGGAAGGCCACCGCCCGCGCCGCACACGGCGAACGATTCACATGCACGTCGAAAATCGAAAGGAAAATGCTAATTCGGACGGCCGGGCCGCCCAGAAAATCGTCATACGCCAGGCGGTCCACCGCCACCACCTTGCCGTCGGCAGGCGAAACCCACAGGCCCGACTCCTGGGGCACCCGACGAGGCGGATCACGGAAAAACCAGACCACCATCGCCGCCGGTATCCCCGTTGCCGCCACCGCCGCCCACCACCAGGCCGAATGCACCAGCGCCACGACCACCCCCGCCAGGGTCAGCACCCCCAAAGGCCCGCCGAACAAGAGCAACTCGGCCAGGCCCCATCGGGCAAAAGGCAACCGGTCCCGCCAGCGGAACGGATCGTGCTCTGGGGCCCAATCGCAGCGGACCCGATTTCGGCAATACTTCAAATCCCGGGGGTCTAGGATTTCATGGGGGGCGCCGTCGGTGCTGCCTTGGCGAAGCTCGGCCATCCGTCGCACATACCCGGGCCGAAACCGCTTCAGATACCACCGGCGCAATCGGCCCCAGGCCATCTCCACCTGGACACACCATCCGCCGCCCGGCTGGATGCTGGTTATTTCCGACGGGAACGGCGCCGGAACGGTTTCCGTAGGTTGTAGTTCCTGAGGAGCTGAAATGGTCATCCGACCCGGTGGACTGCTTGCGGTTTCCAATCGATCGCCCCAATTTTCCCCATGGGGCCTATCCCAAAATGCTGGTCCCCCTCTCCGATCCCCCAATCCAGGTAGGTTTCAGGGGCCAGGATAAATCCAACCCACCTTGCGCCAAGCCGGATTTTGGGATAGGCTCTTGGTCATGTCTTTGCATCATACCTCTGAAAAGACTTTCTGGAAAGGAGGCTCGGAGCGATCTGGCCAATTCTGCCGGAAGGTTTTCCGGCACACCCAGGAAAAACAATTTCTAGCGGAGGCTAGAAAAACCATGGTATCGCCGGCAGGACCACAATAAGCGGAAAATACCGGAACGTTTGAACCGAATGGAAGGCACACTTAGCGTGCCCGTCTGAACCTCTTCTCACCAGGATGTTCAGAGAGTTAGGAGTTGTCATTCTTGCGCAAGCAGCAGCCCAGGCTTATTCCTGTTGATGCGGAATCCAGCAACATGAGGTGTTACTTTCTGGATTCCCGCTTGTGCGGGAATGACCCCCTGGGGTTTAGCCTGCCGGGGGAATGGCAGGTTACGTCATTCGGCTAAAATGTTACAAGAGAGGTAGCACGAGCAGCAAGGCAGGACGATCAGCAAGTTACGCCACTCCGAGGGTTAGGGATGCTCAGGAACTTTCGGGGATTTTTACCCGGACCCGGTCGATACGCATACCGTTCATTTGAACCACTTCCATCTCCAGATCTTGCCAGCAGAGGCGGTCGCCGACCTGAGGAATGCGATCCAGCACAGCCAAGACCAGCCCGGCCACCGTGTGAAAGCTGCGGGTTTCCGGGCTGTGGAGATCTTCCCGTCCGAGCCGATCGAAAAAATCTTCCACATTCATTCCGCCGTGGACGAGCCAGGTGTGCGCATCCAGCGGAACCATCTGTTCTTGGGGTTCGGGCCGATGTTCGTCGTGGATTTCGCCGACCAATTCTTCCAGGACATCCTCCAGGGTCACCAGGCCTTCGGTGCCGCCGTATTCATCTAAAACGATGGCCATTTGTACCTTCTTTTCCCGAAACATCTCCAAAAGCCGATCTACCCCCAACGAACCGGGCACCATCAGCGCCGGCCGAAGCAATCTGCGTAGTTCGATCGGCCAACCCAAATGCTGCTGGCGTAACAGGTCCTTCGTATAGACAAAGCCGATAATATGGTCGATGTCGCCTTCATAGACGGGCAGACGGGAAAAGCCGGCCATGGCCACGATGCCGATGACCTGTTCCGGCGGGCTGTCCACGTCGATGGCGTCGATTTCGATCCGAGGTCGCATGATCTGCCGGACGGTTCGATCGCCGAAGCGTAAGGCCCGCTGAGCGACCTTTTGCTCGGCCGGAGCGATCAGGCCGGCCGTTGCCCCCAGTTGCACCCAATGTTCGATTTCTTCTAAAGAAAGGTCGTCCGGCGCACTGCGCCGCCCCCGTAGGAGAAAGACCACGGGTTGGGCCAGCCGCTCCACCAGGCGGTGAACCGGCCCCACCAACCGACTCCATATCTCCACCGGCCGAATAACCCATAGGGCCGCCCGATCGGAAAGCCCGGCAGCCAGACGATGGGGAATCGTCTCGACCAGCAAGCCCCAGGCCAGGGCCAACCCCACCACCAGCAGGCCAAAGGCCACTTTAGCAGTCCAACCGGCCGGCCAAGGCCAGGGCAGGGTTCCCAATGTTTCTGCCAAGGGTTGCCAACATACAGCGGTGCTCAGACCGGCCGCTGCCAGCCCCAAACCGGCACTGGTCCATCGCAGGATGCCCCAAAGCTCGGTTTTCGGCCCGGTCAGCTCCAGCGCCTTTTGGGCACTCCGGGAGCCTTGCTCTGCCGATTGTTTCAGCCGACTTCGTGAGGCGGTACGCAAAACCTGTTCCGCCCAGGAAAACATCCCCGCCAGGAGGAATAAACCCAATACCAAGACCAGGGCGGTCGAACCGGACATGGACGGCTGCAACCTTAGCTGCCCCTGGGCTTTTTCCGGAAACACCCCCAGAAATGGAATTTTCATTCCCCCGCCAGAAGGGGTTTCTAACCCGCCCCTAGAAAACCGTCTAGAAGATAGCTTATCATAAACCCAGTTTTTCGGAAACTAGCTTTCTTGAAGAGGACACAGGAAGGGAGTTGAACACCCCGGATGGCTGGTTCAAGGTCTTCGTCTTTCTGTAACATTTTAGCCGAATGGAGGGGACGAAGTGTCACTGCTGCGTAAGCAGCAGTCCAGGCTCCTAGGTACCTGCTAGAGTGTTGCTGTGGAAAACCGGGGGACCAGGGCAACATGGAGTCCTCTACGGTCGGGACTGCCGCTTGCGCGGGAATGATACCTTGGGTTTAGCCCGCCTGGGGAATGGCAGGTGGCTCCGGTCGGCTAAAATGTTACCGATTTGCGAAGCTCAATAGCTAATATTATGGACCTCAAACTGTAAACGGAAACGCCGGTTTTTGGCCATAACTTATTGCAAAATAAAGAGTTATTTGCATTCCCCCGGCGGATCAATCCCTTCGGTTTGAGAGGGCCGAATCGGGGTTTTGCTTGCTGGTTTTTGCCACGGTTGGGCAGTTTCATTTACAGTTTGAGTATGGACTTCTTTTCTGGATTCCCGCTTTCGCGGGAATGACACAAAAAGGCCCCCTCACCCGGCCAACCTGTCGGTTGGTCGGCCTCTCCCTCCAGGGGCGAGGCGAGTTGCTTTGTTGGGCTAAAATGTTACAGAAAATCTTATGGGGGCCTAGGAGCACTGTGGTGGTTGTCTTGCGAAACAGAGCTAGTTAAGAAATGGGGAAGCAACCGATGTCGGCTCTGCCCGGCAGGACACTCAGCCTCCCCCGAAACGGGACCAGATGGGTAAGGGGGTGGCAAGCATCTGCCGGGACGGCAAACATCGGAGAGGCTGTCCCGAAATTCCGTTTTTTTCCCTTTCCGAACGGTTCCATCCTGGAGGGAGAGGTTCTCGGAAAACCCCTGTTTTTGTAGGGTTTTAGCAACGGGATGGGGAACCTCGGTGGGTTACCAACACCCAAATTTGGCAATTTCGGAGCCGGTTGCGTTGTGGCCTGCAAACTACTACTGCTTGTGATGCATCTGTGTCGGCCCGCTACCTATTGTGGCCCAGACCGTACAACGCAACCGGCTCGCAATTTCGGGACAGCTTCTGAAGGTGCTGGTGGCTGCGAGTTTTGCCATGAAGACGTTGATTTTAGGGTTGGGCAACCCGTTAGTGGGGGATGATAGTGTGGGGCTGCGGGTGGCGGCCGAATTGGCCCGTCGGTTGGCCGATCGGCCCGATATCGTCGTCGAAGAAGAGTATTGCGGCGGTTTACGTCTGATGGAGCGGATGATCGGCTATGAGCGGGTGATTGTGATCGATGCGATGGTTAGCGGTTTGGCGCCGGGCAGTCTGCGGTGGTTGACCGTAGAGTCGCTTCCGACGCAGCATACGGCCTCGTCGCACGATGTGAACCTGGCCACCGCGTTGGCGATTGGCCGACATGCGGGGGCCAAACTCCCCCCCGATGAGGCCATCTGGATTTTGGGCATCGAAGCCCAACAGGTGCTGACCTTTTCGGACGAGTGTACGCCGGACGTAGCCCAGGCCATCCCAAAAGCCGTGGCCGCCGTGTTGGAAAAACTTTCGGTCCCGGCAACCCAGGACCCTCCGCCGCCAGAGATTCGGTCCGGCTCGGCTGACCAGTTGGAAAAACATTCGGAACCGGTAACCCCCGGCCAATCAAAAAGAATGGAGTAACACTTTAGCCGAATGGAGGAGCACGGTTGTCGTGCTCGATACTCCCCCCCTGGCCCTGCGGGACAGTGTAGGGGGAGGGGGAGGAAGGGGAGAGTCGCCTTCTGGTCTCCCCCTCACCCGGCCAACCTGTCGGTTGGCCGGCCTCTCGACAGCCAGGGGAGAGGCGGGTTGCTTCATTCGGCTAAAATGTTACCGAATGGATAGGCTGATTCCTTCCGGCAACAGCAGAGGTTGGATGTTCTCACCGAGGCCCGGCTAACCGCCGGATGAAGCCAGGTGGAACACCCGGATACCATGTTAGCCGAGTGCAGGACACCGCTGTGTCATTCCTGCGGAAACAGGAATGCAGGGGGCTTCTGCCGCCGAAATCCCCCTCACCCGGCCAACCTGTCGGTTGGCCGGCCTCTCGACAGCCAGGGGAGAGGCGGGGGGCTTCGTTCGGCTAAAATGTTACCAGTCGGGAAGGCGATCCTGCCGAGGGGAAGGGGCCGGGAGGGGCGGGTTCTGTGGGAGTTTTCCATGCACGAGGCGGCTATTGTGGAGGCATTGATCGCCGAGGTCCAAAGGCAGGTAGCGTCGGCGGGTTGCCGGGGCCGAGTGGTAAAACTGCGCCTGCGGATCGGCCGATTTTCCGGCGTATCGACCGAGGCCTTACGATTTGCCTTTGACCTGACGAAGCCGGGTACCCTTTTGGCCGAGGCGGAATTGGAGATCGAAGAGCCGTCGGCTCTGTGTGTCTGCTCGGTCTGCGGGCAGCAGACTGCGGTGGACGAGCTGGTGCTGGCCTGCCCGGTTTGCGGCAGCGGGCAGATTCACCTGGAAGGTGGCCAAGAGATGCTCCTGGAAAGTATCGAATTGGAGGAGAACTCCGAGTTGCCAGATCAACCCTGAGCAAGCGGCGGCAGGCTCCGGAGAGTCCTAAAGCCCCGGCCAATTGCCGTTCCGTCCGGGCTGTCTCCCACCCTCCGCTGCTGATCTGTTAAGTGAACCGGCCGGATCGGTTGACCAACCGCTTTTGGATGATTAGAGTAAAAATTAGCGCCGAAGTAGCACCTTAGCCGAATGGAGGGGGGATCGCTTGTCGTGCCCAATACTCCTCCTTCTGCCGGCGGAAGAGGGTTAGGATGAGGGGGGAATAATTTGACTGTATCCACTCGGCCAGGCCCCCACCATATATAGGGGCTAAAACTGGCTGGACCTCCATAGATTGGGACAATCGCTCCCGGTGGATACAGTCAAGATAATAAAGTGCATAGCCGCCTTCTTTTCTCCCCCTCGCCCGGCCTAGCCGAAGGCTAGGCCGGCCTCTCCCGCCCAGGGAGAGGCGGGTTGCTTCCTTCGGCTAAAGTGCGAGGCGCCGAAAAGCAAAAGGGCCTTCCGGGGCCGAGTGGAGTCAGGGTGTGTAGGATGTTGGCCAAGCGGGTGATTGTGTGTTTAGATGTAGATGGAGGCCGGGTGGTCAAAGGCACGCGGTTTGTTGACCTTCGGGATGCGGGCGATCCGGTGGAGGTGGCTGCCCGGTACGAGGCCGAGGGGGCGGATGAACTGGTGTTTTTGGACATTACGGCCAGCCACCAGGGCCGGGAAATCCTGCTGGACGTGGTCCGGCGGACTGCAGAGGTCTGTTTTATGCCCCTTACGGTGGGTGGCGGCATACGCAGTTTGGAGGATATCCGACAGCTCCTTCGGGCCGGCTGCGATAAGGTGTCGATCAATTCGGCAGCGTGCAAGGACCCAGAATTTGTTCGGCAGGCGGCTCGACGCTTCGGCAGCCAATGTATTGTGGTAGCCATTGACCCGAAACGGGTCTGGCGAAACGGCCAACCGGTCTGGGAAGTGCATATTCACGGCGGGCGGGTGCCCACCGGGCTGGAAGCCGTGGCCTGGGCCCAGCAGGTCGAACGTCTCGGAGCCGGCGAAATCCTTCTAACCAGCATGGATGCCGACGGCACCCAAAATGGATATGATTTAGAGATGACCAAAGCGGTTGCAGAAGCGGTCCGGATTCCGGTCATTGCCAGCGGCGGGGCAGGACGACCAGAACACATGGCCGAGGCTATCTTGCAGGCCGGGGCCGATGCTGTTTTGGCTGCCGGTATGTTCCATTTCCGCCAATACACGATCCGGGAAGTCAAACAGTATTTGCAGAGCCGGGGGATTCCCGTGCGGCTGTAAAGCCCCAAAATCAGGGGCAAGGAATCCCCATTGCAGAGGGAATTGGACAATCCCCGTGGGAAGTGCTTAGCCAGAAGGGACAAAGCAGGTTCTTGTCCGGTTAACATCACGTTTTGAACGTTCTCAGGGGAGAACACTCACCGGTCGGCGTTTGGAAAACGGCGCCGGAACATTTTAGCGGAATGGAGCAACTCGCCTCTCCCATGGTGGGGGGAACCTAGCGTGTCATTCCCGCGAAAGCGGGAATCCAGGCCCCCCTCACCCGGCCTGGCCTTCGGCGTTTCCTCCGGCCAGGCCGTCCTCTCCCGCAAGGGGAGAGGCGTGTATTCTGGATTCCTGCTTGCGCAGCAATGACGCATAGGCCCCGACACTCGGCTAAAATGTTACACGGCACCAAAAGGGTCCTAACGGCGTAGAAAGGAGGGGAGAAAGGCCATGGCGACCAACGTGGAAGAAGAAAACAACCATCAGTATTCTTTTAGCAAGCGGAGGGAATTGGAGATCGACAAGTTGTTTCGGGCGGTAGTGAAACTGGAGGGGAGCGATTTGCACCTGAAGGTAGGCCGACCGCCACATGTGCGGATTGCAGGTACACTTCGGCCGTTAAACCGCGGTCCGATCGACGCCGAGGAGATGGAACGGTTGGTCTTTCCCCTATTTGACGTGGATATTCGGCTTCGGGAGCGGCGATGGCGGATTTTTAACGAGGACGGTGGAGTCGATTTTGCCCATACGATCGAGATGGACGGCCAACGATGGCGATTCCGGGTCAATGTGTTTCAGCAGATGGGGCAAGTGGGGCTGGTGGCCCGGCTGGTGAAGAACTGGATCCCCGATTTTGCCAGTTTGCACCTGCCCCCGATTTTGGAAGAACTTGCCAAATGTGAACAGGGGATGATTCTGCTGGCCGGGGTGACCGGCTCGGGCAAAAGCACCACGATTGCCGCCATGCTCAACTGGATCAACCACAACTATCGGGGGCATATTTTGACGCTGGAGGATCCAATTGAATATACATTTACCGAGGACAAGTGTATTATCAACCAGCGGGAAATCGGCCAGGATGTCAAAGACTTTATGGTGGGCATGAAACATGCCGTGCGGGAAGACCCCGATGTCATGCTGGTGGGCGAAATGCGAGACCGGGAGACGTTCGAGACGGCCATCCAGGCTGCCGAAACCGGACACCTGGTCTTCGGCACCATCCATGCCTCCACCGCTCCGAGC
>Ga0197142_1005235_pt1 | contig 10223 bp, 10 predicted proteins | sample GBS60_MetaG_FD_148614 | JGI IMG/M metagenome (GOLD analysis project Ga0197142, IMG submission 148614) | Sediment microbial communities from Great Boiling Springs, Gerlach, Nevada, United States - GBS 60_MetaG | ecosystem: Environmental > Aquatic > Thermal springs > Hot (42-90C) > Sediment...
TGCGCATCACCGATATTCAAGATGGAAATGTGAATTGGAATGCCGTGCCCTATTGTGAATGCGGCATCGAAGACATTCCAAAATACCTTCTTGAGGCTGGCGATATCCTATTTGCCAGAACGGGTTCAGTTGGCAAGGCCTTCTTAGTATCGTCTGTGCCGGAACCTAGCATCTTCGCTTCCTACCTAATCCGTGTACGAGTTGATAGAGCGAAGCTTGATCCACAGTTTGCGTTCTTATTTATGCAAAGTTCAGCATACTGGTCGCAAATTGCATCCCAAACTCACGGGGCCGTGCAGCCTAACGTAAACGCCACACAACTTAGGTCGTTACTATTGCCCCTCCCCCCTCTCTCCGAGCAGCGCGAGATCGCCCGCATCCTGCAGGCCGTAGATGCCAAGATCGACGCCGAGCAGGCGCGCCGGGCGGCGCTGGAGGAGCTGTTCAAGAGTCTCTTGTATCATCTCATGACCGGAAGGGTTCGTGTGAAGGATTTAAAGGTGCGCGGGTTGGAGCAAGCGTTATGAGCATCGGTGCCGAACGCTCCGCAGTGCAAACCCCCTTCCTCCGCTACGCTCAGGAGGTAGGCTGGACCTACCTGCCCCCGCACGAGGCGACGCGGCTGCGGCGGGGGGAGACAGGCCTGGTACTTCATGAGGTACTGGTGCGCCAGCTTCAGGCCCTGAACCCAGGTGTGGTGGACTTCCAGAGAGCAGAGGACATCGCGGGCCGTCTGGTGCGCGTTCGCCCTAGCATCGAGGGGAACCTGGAGGCCTGGGAGTTCCTCAAGGGTTTAAAGACGGTCTTCGTTCCGGAAGAGAAACGAGAATATAACGTCCGTCTGCTGGACCCCATACGTGTCGAAGCGAACTCCTTCCACGTGACGGACGAGCTTGTTTTCCAAAGCGGCACCCAGCGGCGGATCCGGCTGGACCTTGCCTTCTTCGTGAACGGGGTTCCGGTCATCGTGGTAGAAAATGAAGCCCCTAAGCGCCTTGACGGCATGATCCAGGCGCTGGAACAGATCCGCCGCTACCATGAAGATGGCCCCGAATTCATGGCGCTGGCACAGCTCTACGCGCTTACACACTTGGTACAGTTCCTCTACGCCGCCACCTGGCGCCTCTCGCCCAAGGACCTATTCAACTGGCGGGATGAGCAAGCGGGTGACTTCGAGACCCTTGTGAAGACCTTCATCGCGCGGTCGCGGGTGCTGCGGGTGCTTACGGAGTTCATTCTGTTTGTCCGGCGTGATGGTGAGCTTTCCAAGGTTGTTCTGCGCCCGCATCAGATGCGGGCTGTTGAGCGCGTGCTCCAGCGATGCAGAGATCCCCAGAAACGCCGGGCGCTGGTTTGGCACACCCAGGGATCTGGCAAGACCTACACGATGATCACCGTTGCCCGCCGGCTGATCCAGGATCCGGTGTTTGAAAACCCGACCGTCCTCATGCTCGTCGACCGCAACGAGCTGGAGCAGCAGCTCTTTACCAACCTCGAGGCGGTCGGCTTCGGGCACGCCGAGGTGGCGCAGAGCAAACGGCATCTTCAGGACCTTCTTCGCTCCGACCGTCGGGGTCTCATCGTCTCCACCATCCATAAGTTCGAGGGGATTCCGGCCAACATCTGCACGCGCACGAACGTGTTCGTGTTGGTGGACGAGGCGCACCGCTCCACGGGCGGCGATCTGGGCAACTACCTGATGGGCGCGCTCCCTAACGCGACCTACATCGGCTTCACCGGCACCCCGATCGACCAGACCGCCTACGGCAAAGGGACGTTCAAAGTCTTCGGCGTAGACGACCCGCCCCACGGATACCTCGACCGCTACTCCATCCGCGAGTCCATCGCCGACGGTACCACCGTGCCGCTGCACTATGCGCTCGCCCCCAACGAGCTCCAGGTGGATCGAGATACTCTTGAGCGGGAATTTCTAGCTCTAATCGAGCTTGAGGGAGTCAGTGACATCGAGGAAATCAACCGCGTCCTCGATCGTGCCGTTACTCTCAAGAACATACTCAAGTCGCCTGAACGCATGCGCAAGGTTGCTGAGTTCGTGGCGCGGCACTTCCAGGAAAAGATCGAGCCGATGGGCTACAAGGCTTTTCTGGTCGCAGTTGACCGGGAGGCCTGTTGCCGCTACAAGGATCTCTTGGACAAGCATCTCCCCCCAGACTATTCAAGGGTGGTGATTAGTCCGGCAGCGAACGACCCTCCCGAGCTTCGCGCCCATCATCTCAGCGAGGATGAGGAGCGGCGCATCCTTGAGGCATTCCGCAAGCCTAGCGAGCTGCCAAAGATACTCATCGTGACCGAGAAGCTGTTGACGGGCTTCGACGCGCCGATCCTCTACTGCATGTATCTGGATAAACCTATGCGTGACCATGTCTTGCTTCAGGCGATCGCGCGGGTCAATCGCCCATACGAAGACGAAACTGGCCGGCGCAAGCCCGCTGGCTTTGTCCTGGACTTCGTGGGCATCTTCGACAACCTGGAACGCGCGCTCGCCTTCGACTCTCAAGACATCCAAGGAGTGGTGGAAGGCCTAGATGTTCTGAAAGAGCGGTTTCAGCAACTCTTGGAGCAGGGGCGCCGCGAATATCTTGCTATTGTAGCGAGTCTCTCGGGCGACAAGGTGGTAGAAGCAATTCTCGAGCACTTTCGTGACCCAGATCGGCGCGACAAGTTTTACCGCTACTTCCGAGATCTAGAAGAGGTTTACGAGATTCTCTCGCCTGACAACTTCCTTCGGCCGTTCCTCACCGACTTCCGTACTTTGTGCGACATGTACCGGATACTGCGATCCAACTACGAGGCACACCCTGTAGCCGGCCCGAGCTTTCTCAAGAAAACCGCTCGCCTTGTCCAAGAATACACGCATGGATCCGTCGTTCGCGAACCTCAAGAATTTTACGATATTAATGTGGAGACGCTGGATCGCCTCGTGCAGGAGGATGTCCCAGAAGTGATCAAGGTGTTCAACCTAATCAAGGCGATTCGCCAGATCGTGAAGACTCAGGCTGCGGAGCAGTCATACTTGATCCCCATCGGTGAGCGCGTGGAAGCCATTGTACGCGAGTATGAGGAAAGGCAACTCACCACGCAGGAGGCGCTCCACCAGCTCGTGGAAGGACCTGTTCGAGAATTGCAAGAAGCTGAGGAGAACCGAAAGACCACGAATCTCTCACCGGAAGAATTTGCAATTTTCTGGCTTCTCAAACGGGAGAAAGTTGCAGAGAGTGAAGAGGCAGCCCGCCAAATTGCAACCGCGCTGGCTCGGTATCCACATTGGCAGACGAGCGATCAGCACGAGCGGGAAGTGCGCAAGGAGATCTACAAGGCACTCCTTAATACCGGTGCTAAGGTTGATGCCGAGGCTTTGCCGTCGCTTGTGAACCAATTGTTGAAAATCCTGCGGAGGTAGCACTGATGAGAAAGCATGCGTATCAACAAGGCTGGGCACCCCTTGAGGAAGTTGTCTCCATAGAGGTCTTCAAGTCAGAAGTGCGTGCGTGGGCCGAGCGCCTTGGTGTCCAGCCAAGGGAGATTCGCGTCCGTCCAATGAAACGCAAATGGGCAAGTTGTTCATACAATGGTCGGCTGACCTTCGATGTAGAGCTGCTCAGTCAGCCCGCAAAATTCCGGGCTGAGGTAATCATCCATGAGCTTTTACATCTCAAAGTACCCAATCATGGTGCGCTCTTCAGGGCCCTATTGAAAGCTTATATCGGTTAAACCGAACCCCACTTTGCCCAAGCTTTTCGCGCCCATTGTATACTGAAATTCTTCCCAAGATTAATTATTCTGAGAATATTCCCAGGAACTAGATCACTTCGGGCACTTGTTCATGTTCCTATCCCCGCCCATGATCGTGTCCAGGAGGGCAGCCAGCGCATCGATGGGGCGCCAGTCGCCGACGACAGGGCCAAGCCGCCTCATCCCCGAAGAGAGATTGTGCGCCTCTCTCATGAAGTAGACGTTCAGATCATCACGGGTGATCTTCACCTCGCGGATGCCGTCCCAGTCGCTGCCCACTCGAACGACCGCATGCGCACCGCAAACTGATACGCCCCATCAAGCACCATCAGGCGCGGTCATACCCCATCTCCTTCGCGCGGCGCAGAATCTCCTTGAGCTCTTCGCCGCCGCGGTCGCTTGTCCTTGGCCCCCTTGGGTCGACCGAGTTTTTTCCCCTGGGCCCGTGCTCTGGCCAGCCCCGCATACGTCCGCTCGCGGATCCGCTCACGCTCAAAGTTCGCAAAGGCCGCTAAGATATTCGCGTAGAGCATCCCCGCAGCGGTGTCGAATCTTAGGCCCTCTTTCAGGCTGATGAGCTGCCAGCCGCGCAAGCGAGCCTCGTTGAAGTCGTTGATCAGCTCCGCCATATCTCTGCCCCAGCGGTCGAGCGCATAGAAGGCCACGCCGTCAATCACGCCAAGACGGAGCTTCTTAAGGATCTCTTCTTTTTTAGGTCTAGTGTCTCTGGAGCTGATCTCGTCCACGTATTCGCCCTCGACCTCGACGCCTGCCTGTTGCGCCCAGCGGCGCAGCTCCACTCCAAGAGCTGATTTTCTGGGTTCTGATAGATCCCCTTGCTCACGCAGGCGTAGAGGGCGACGCGCAACCGATCACCCATACGATCACTTTAGCACATTGGCCCTGGGCATAGTCAAAACGTGAAGGAGGCCCCTGACGTTTGAGAGCGTCGCTTAGCTGACGTTGCAAAGTGATCGCTTTACACGGGCTTTGCGCGTCGGTGCTATGCTCAAGATTTTCGCGCTCGGTTAAATGTGCTACTGGCTGCAATCTCTCTTCTGAGGAGGTCAAAAACCTCTTTCAGCTGCGAGGGAAGTTTGGAAAGAGCCTCTTTCTCGATCTGGCGGATCCTCTCGCGGCTCAGCCCAAATTCCTTGCCTATTTCCTCGAGAGTCATAGGCGACTGGCCGCTCAGCCCGTAGCGCATGACTAAAATTTTGCGCTCTCGCTCATTCAGCTTTAAGATGGCTTGACGGATCTGTTCGGAAAGCTCCTCATTCATGAGTTCCTCCTGAGGGGCATTATAGCGTGGGGGGGGCTGGGAGCTCCCAAGCCCCCCTCCCGCTCACCATTCCCTCAGCGATTTCCAGATCGCGTAACCTCGCTCTTTGGCCTCGGCAAGGCTGTGCGCGATCCCGCAGGGGCTTTCGCTCTTCTGCATCCCCGCAACCGTGCGCACATACCGCACGTGCACGAGGTCAAAGAGTCCATCCGGTCGCTCACGCACGGTGATCCGGTTGTGATCCCACGCCGTGTCCCACGTGCCGCAATCCCATTCACGAAGCCTCGTCATTTGATCCCCCTTTCGTGATAGAAGAGGGGCCCCCTCTATCGGTGAGGGGGCCCGTTTTCCGCAAGATAGCAGCTATCGCATAGCTTCTCGTCGCCCCATGTGGGCCGAAACGGCTGACAGCACCGCGCACATTCGATCTCCTCATCAGCGTCGTCTTCGGCAGCCCCGTTCATCACCCAGCTTGGCCCGATCCGTCCACGATCCAGCGCCGTAATCAGCGTGTCCCAGAGGACCAAGACGATCGCATCGCTGTTCTTATAGCGTGAGATCGTCTGCACGGCGTCAAGGGCGTCGCTGACCGGCGCGACAATCACGGTGCGATTGCTCACGTCAAGCCCGACCCAGTCGGGGATCAAGCTCTTGACGCTCTGAACCGCAACCCAATCCCGATAGCCCTCGTCAAAGCACAGCTCACAGCGACTGTGATAGCTCTTGACGACCCCATGAGTCGAGCAGTAAACTTGCTCCGTCCGATCTGTCAGGCTCTGGGCGCTGACCCCATTCCCATTCAGCCCCAGGGCCTTCTCTTCCGTCCGCTCCGTCCGCTCTAGAGTTTCGAGCTTGAGCATCGTGCTCACTCTCCTTTACTGCACCCGTATTATATCACTTGTATCACTATCTGTCAAGAGGGTGGGTGGGGGGCTTGCGCGAAAAACGTGAATTATTCACGCACGACTGGGTGACCAATTTCCCCTCTCCCCCGTCTTGACAGCCGGTGAGCCAAGTGATACAATGCACGTATGAGTCTCTATATCTCCCGAGTTTATCGAAAGCTCGCGAGCGGCAAAAAGCTCGTCTATTTCGTGTTGCGAGCCAACGTCTGGGACTACGCCGAGAAGCGTCAACGCACAAAGTATGTCAGCTACCTTGGCAAGGAGCCAAAGCTCTCGCTCAAGCGCGCCCGCGAGATTGCTAAGCGAATCGGCATCAAACCCGAAGATCTCAAGCGCGTGCGTGGCTTGAAGATTATCGAAGACTAGCGCAAAGTCTGTAGTTTGCAGCCACTTTGCGCCCACGAGATAGACTCAAAATTTTCGCGTCTATAATCCCGCCAATTGGCTTCCGTGCCGTCGAGGGTATATTCATTGGGTGGGGAGCGCGTCGCCGGGCTACGTCTCACTGTGAGGGTGAAGAAAAAACCCCTCTCTTCAGTCGCGCTCCCCAACTTTGCAAAAACTTTGCACGCCCACGATAGACTGAAAAATTTCGCGTCAGCTTGGTTCGATTTCAGTCCGATTTTGGTCCGATTCCGCCGTTTGCCTCCGGTGCGGAAACGATTTCCGCACCAGTGGCGCCCCGGGGGCGCTACGAGAGCTTCTCTTCTCCGGTAGCGAAACCGTTTCGCCACCGGTCCAGCGCCCGTCGCGCCACCAGACCCCCCCCTACCATGAAAATCTTAACGACGGGGGAGGGGGAGATCCCACCCCATACGTGTGCAGGGGCCCTTTTGTGGGCTTGACAAGTCTCTTAGCTACGACTCGTCACGAAGGCCCAGCTACGCGCGTGGCCATGCGCCGCCGATGCGCTGGGGCTCTCCGGCCCCGCACCAGCTATTACCGTAGCACATAGAAAAACTTGCAACTGGTCAATACATCACATCGGCACCGCGCGGCTCTTGCTGATAACAAGCGCAAAAGCAAGCTAAAAAATCTTCACCCATGAGCTCCGCTGCGGAAGCTCGATGGTGTGATCTGGCAGCGTCGCTGCGGACGCTGACCAACTGTTCAACTGTCCGCCGGCGCTCCGGCCGGCCAGAAGCGTCAGCGCTCCGGCTGACGCGTGACAGCTCTATTATAGCTTCTAGTGACTACTTTTTGAATCAATTTTGACTCAATTTTGTGCGCGAAATTATCGTCATTCCGCAGCTCCGCGAGCGCGTCTTCGGGAGTTTTCGCGACCTCTGGGGAGAGCGTGCGCAGGCTCAAATCCGATTCTGTCACCGCCGCGCCCCTGGGGGGATTGTAGTACATCCGAGCCCCCCTCACACGCTGCGATTTCACTGTGATTTCACTGCGATTCTGCTACGATTTCGCTACGATTATCCTTGATTTTGGTCAAGAGTTTGCTTATGATAAGAAAGCAGCCCCGCGCTGCGCTACCAGCGCGGGGTGTAGATCATTGGAAAGGAGCGGTTTTTATGAACCTTGGCACCTCCTTTCATAGACATTATAACAAAGACAGCTCCCGGAAGTCAATACCCTCTAGCAGGCGCAAGCAGGTCATCCGTGGCTACACCAGGCTCCCAAACGCCATCGCCTGCGATCCAAGGCTCTCGAGCGATGCCCGTTTTCTCTATTGGCTCCTGTGTGTTCACGTCCGCCCAGACAGGAAATACTGTTGGCCGGGTCAGGAGCGGCTCGCCAAGCTCGCTCAGTGGCAAACCAAATCCGGCCAGTGGGACCGCTGGAGAGTCCAGCGAGCCCTCAAAGAGCTTGAGGAAGCTGCTTTAATATGCCGTGAGCGCCGTGGGGGACGGCAGTCAAACTGCTACCTCCTCAACCCTCCCCCAGAGGAGCTCGTCGTCACCGACGACTCGGAAGTGACGGCACCTACGGTGATGCGCAAAAAGGGGGGCCGAACGCATCGGGAATCCGCATCCCAACAGTGCGCATCAGATGCGCATAGACTGGAAGCGGATTTCCGACACGAAAATGGGGGGATTTTGCGCAACACCGCGCAACAAGAAATCGCCGACCAGAACGGGAATTCCCTACAATTTTCTTGCGCACAAAGAATATATTCTTCACTTAGGGGGGGAGAATCTTCTTCTTCTAAGAAAGATTTTTCTAAGAATGAAATCTCTAAGAAAGATTTTAATGATTTAATGAAATCTCTAAGTAAGAAAGATAACGTGTGCACAATTGTTGGGCTGAAACACTCGGACTGCAAGAGGTGCAGGGCTCCTGGCCAATGGCCCTACGGGTATTGCGATGAGTGCCGAAAGGCTATGGTGCGCAAAGCAGTTGAGTGACCGCTTATGAGGAGACACGCTCAAACCGTCAAGTTGATAGAGGAGATGTACGACATCTTGCGGGAGCATAACCCCATGACGGTGCGTCAGGTGTATTATCAGCTCGTTTCGAGACAAGTCTGCGAAAACAGCGTGGCCGCGTACAAGAGGGTGAGCAACGCTCTGGTGGTCGCACGGCAAGAGGGACTGATCCCCTGGGAGTGGATCGAAGACCGACTCCGGCGGCCACGTGCCGTCTCTATGTGGCGGGACTTGGCTGACTTTGCCGAGACAGCCAGCCAAGCCTACCGACGCGACGTCTGGGAGACGCAGCCGGTCTATATCGAAGTGTGGCTCGAAAAAGACGCGCTCAGCGGCGTCTTTGAGGATATGCTCTCCCCCTATGGGGTCACCTTGAACGTCGGGAGAGGGTACGACGGCTGGAGTTCTCTCTACCATGCGGCGCAACGCTATCTCAAGTGTGGTCGGGACGTGACGATCCTGTACTTTGGAGATTTCGATCCGTCGGGTGAAGACATGGTTCGGTCGCTGCGTGAGCGCTTGGGGTTCTTCGGCTGCTCTCCTCAGATCATTAAATGTGCACTGACGGCTGAGGACGTACATCGGTACAATTTGCCCCCGGATCCCACGAAGGCGAGAGATACCCGACGAAAAGCGTTCGTCGAAAAGTACGGGGACTTGACTGTGGAGCTGGACGCGCTCCCCCTCGAGGTCTTACAGGAGCGGATCCGGCAAGAGGTTGAAAAGCGTCTCGACTTGAATGCGCTCCAAGCGGTTAAAGAGCAAGAAGAGCGGGAGCGAGAGCTGCTTCTCAAGCTGCTGAGCTATAAGCTATAGCCAGTCAGCCGGAGCGCTGACGGTGCCGTATCGTACCAAAGCGCGGGCGTTGGCTCCGAAGCGAGTCGAGGGCGCATATAAGAGATTCTACGTGTGACCGGTCAGAAGCGAGGCGGGAGTGGATCCCGCCCCACACGAGTCGTTGGCTTTCCCAGCACTCCCAACAGTAGCCCTCGACGTGGCCACCGGTGAGTGGCCCCCCACACTGCCGGCAGTGCAGCTCCCGTCGGCGGCGCTCAGTCAGCTTCGCTTGCTCGTGCAGCTCCTCAAGCTTGATCCGTGCCCAGCCGAAGCAGCTCAGGGATCCGTCGGCTTTGCGGCCCGTCTCGTATTCGATCCACGTGTGCCTATACCCGCATCGGCGACAGACTTGCCCTGACAGATATTCAGCCTCGCGCTCAGCCTCGAATCTCTTGAGCCCTTGGATCCGGCGGGCGATCATATCAAGGTCGAGCGATTCACGGATCAAGGCCGCCGTGCGCCGCAAGACCTCTCGCTTGGCTCTGTCTGGCTTTCCCGCCAAGCGACCCGCAACGAAGGCACACACCCGTCGTGGGGAAGCCCCAGATCGAGCAATGGCCTCGATCTCTCTCCGCATCGCCCAGACCTTAGCCACCAGCTCACGGGCGTCGGCCAGTGTCATCCCGTCGAAACGAGTGCCGATCAGCCCTTCGAGAGCATGTCGGATCCCTTCGGTCAGCTCCCATCGCTCAAGGCTGAGCCGCGTCTCCCGCATCACGAAACGGTAGAAGCGGCTTCCGAGGATCAGCGCGACACGGGCAGCCTCTGGCCCCTGGTAGTCGGTCGGCTCCCGCTTGACTCTCCCCACCCTGGGTGATTGACATTCACCCTGACAGCGGGAGCTGTCTTTAGAGTGTGTTTTATTTTTATTTATATTCCTTATCTTGGAGATTGCACACTTTTTATTGACGTTCTTTTCGTCAATTTCGTGGGGCTTGCTCTTTTGTGCGACCCTGAGCTGATAGAGCGAGTGCCGTCCGCGTCCAGTGCGAAATTGCACCCTGGCCACCAGACCTCGACGCTCTAGGGAGGCTAGAGCGAGATAGACGCTCCGGCGGGAGATGGCCA
>Ga0197142_1005236_pt1 | contig 10223 bp, 9 predicted proteins | sample GBS60_MetaG_FD_148614 | JGI IMG/M metagenome (GOLD analysis project Ga0197142, IMG submission 148614) | Sediment microbial communities from Great Boiling Springs, Gerlach, Nevada, United States - GBS 60_MetaG | ecosystem: Environmental > Aquatic > Thermal springs > Hot (42-90C) > Sediment...
CTAGCTATTCGGTCGAATGGATTCCTCATGGTACAAATGGGAACCATCGGACAATCGGGCCGGAAGGCCGCCCCAGTGATAGGGGCCACCGGGAATGCCTACGCTCCCAGAGTTCCTTTCCCTTAGGGCGTTGGTTTGTTGGAGTTGGCCTTTCGATACCCTGAGGAAAGGTAAACATCGGACCTGACAAGCAGGTTCCTGCAAGGGTTATCTGCATTTGGCTAAAAAAAGGTGCCTTTTTAGGGAAGGGCGTTTCTCCTTTGGCAACGCGTTAGCGGACTGAAGGGATGCGATGTGTCATTCCTGCGCGCGCAGGAATCCAGGCTGCTTTGTGCCTGCTAAATAAGTCCACAAAAAACCGGAAGTGGTTGGACTACTGGCACCTCCGAAACCGAAGGTATTTCGCACCCTTGAACACTTTCGCAATTATGTGGACCTATTTAGGTGTTGTTGCTGCGCAACCGGGAATTGTCGAATACTTTCTGGATTCCCGCTTTTGCGGGAATGACACTGCCTGGTCCGGTTTCTCTGGAACCGTCCTCTTCCCACCGGTGGAGAGGCGGATTGCTTTATTCGGCTAAACTGTTCCCTCCTTTGTTATGCTGCTGAACGTTTAAGGATGGGTTTTTGTTGGGTATATTTTTGACAGATAATTTGTTCGTAGAATTCGGCGATGGTCTGGACGACTTGTTGTCGTTCTTCGGGGCGAAGTTCGGGAAAGATGGGCAAAGCCAGGGTTTGCAGTGCGGCTTGTTCGGCCTGGGGGTAATCGCCCGGTTTGCCGCCCAGAAAGGCCAAGGCCTCTTGGAGATGGAAAGGGCGGGGATAATAGACTTCACAGCCGATGCCCCGCCGGCGAAGGTGTTCCAGAAGGGCATCCCGGCAGGGAGTTCGGATCACAAACTGGTTGAAGACATGGCGGCGGTTGGGAGCCAGCGTAGGCGGTTTAAGGTAATCAGGTGCCAGCCCCAACCGATAAAACTGATCGGTGTACCAGGCGGCGTTTTGCTGGCGGGCCTGGGTCCACTGTTCTAGATAAGGGAGCTTGACTAACAGGACAGCGGCCTGCAGGGCATCCAGACGAAAATTGCCACCCACCAGACTGTGATAATATTTAGGTTTTGCGCCGTGGTTTCGCAGTCGTATCAGCCGATCTGCCAAGGCGGGGTCATCGGTAACCACCAAGCCGCCGTCGCCCATGCAGCCTAAGTTTTTGCTGGGGAAAAAGGAAAAGCAGCCGATCGTCCCCAGTGTGCCGGCATATTTTCCGTGATATGTGGCTCCGATGGCCTGGGCAGCATCTTCGACGACCGGGATGTTGCGCTGCCGGGCCGCCTGGAGAATCGGTTCCATCTCGGCACATTGGCCGAACAGATGCACCGGCAAAATCGCCTTGGTCCGGTCGGTAATCCGGCAGAGGACCTGGTGGGGATCGATGTTATAGGTGTCCGGATCGATGTCAGCGAAAACCGGCTTGGCCCCCACCCGAACAATGGCGCCGACTGTAGCAAAAAAGGAATACGGCGTGGTGATCACCTCATCGCCCGGCCCAACCCCCAATGCCATCAGGGCCATCAGCAGGGCATCGGTGCCAGAAGAAACCGCCACGGCATACCGGATGCCGAGATACTCGGCCATTTTCTTTTCGAGCATTTCTACCTTGGGGCCGTTGATATACTGGGTGCTTCGGGCGGTTTCCAACAGGGCCGATTCTAATTCCGCCTGCAAAGCGGCGTATTGGCGAGTTAAATCCAGCAGGGGGACACTCATGCGGCTTGTTCCTTCCTGGCAGAGGGCTGCTGGTAGTTGGGCTGGGGCAAAGGCAACCGGTCGTCGGATGCCCGTGAACCAGGGGAAATTTCTAACGGATGGGCCTGTGCCGAAGGAATCTCCCGCCAGACTACGCCGTCTTGAAGGAGATAGACGGTACCATCTTGGCCCACCGCCCGGCCAGCGGCATCAAAGGCCAGTTTGGTTCCTGTGGTATCTACCCAACCATGCAGCCGAGCCGGATTCCCATAGACCAGCCCAAAAGCCGGTACATCCTTGGTTACTACCGCTCCGGCGCCGATCATGGCATAGGGGCCGATGGTATGGCCGCAGATAATGACGGCACCAGCGCCGATGGTAGCCCCTCGGCAGACTCGGGTAGGGCGAAATTCCTTTTTTCGTTCGATAAAGGCGCGTGGGTTGATCACATTGGTAAAGATCATGTGGGGGCCGCAGAAAACTTCGTCTTCCAGAATCACCCCTTCGTAAATGCTGACGCCGTTTTGGATTTTGACTCGATTGCCGATCCGCACCCGGGGACCTACGTAGCAGCCTTGGCCCAAGATGCATTCTTGGCCGATGACTGCCCCGGCGGAGATATGGCAAAAATGCCAAATTTTGGTCCCTTCCCCGATCCGAGCATCAGGATCCACAATGCTGGTAGGATGGATGAAGGTTCCCGAAACAGGATAGCTCATAAAAGTCCTCATCTGAGGTATTGGTAACTATTTAGCCGTATGAAGTAACCCTTGTGGTTTTTTGCGCTAACTTATGGGATACCATGAGTTAGGGGTTTTTCTAGCAGTGCTAACACCCCAAAGAGAGGAAAAAACCTCCCTTGTTTATTTATAACGAGACTGTATCCACCTGGAACAATTGCCCCCATCGGTGGAGTTACAGCCAGTTTTAGCCCCTATATTTAGCCCGTATATATGGTGATGGCCTGGCCGGTTCGATACAGTCAAAATAAAGGGTTATGGCAGATTTCCTACATTCAGCTAAATAGTTTGCCTGTATCTACCAGGGCGGGCCCCTATCAGAGGTAGGGGTTAAAAATCGGGTCGAACACCACAGGTTGTGGTCATAGTTCCCGGTCGATACAGTCAAGATAGTTGGGTGGGGGTGTCCGGGAATTGGGAGGGGACAGAGGCCCAATTCCTGCCAGTTCCGCCCTACAACCGGCTCCCACCAATCCGACACCTAATTTACCCATGTTGGTTTTGATATATCTATTTATTCTACAAGGAGTTAGATAAAGCGAATCCGGACATCCTCTGTCACTTCTTTTCTTTGCCAGAAGAGGCATGATGATGGGATATGGGAGAGGAAATTATCTTTTTCTCACCTCCTCTAAGGGATTCGCTTCTTTCAGAGGAAGGCTGCCCGGTCATGGCAGATGCAACGTGCTTGCCCCGGCTGAAGTGTTACCTGCAATCAAGCCTTTCCGGCAAAATAATTTTCAACACTTCGGATCAAATGGGTATCCTTGGATTATGGGAATCCCCAAAAAGAGGGCATTATCATAGGAATGTGTTATGACCTTTTTGCCGGTCATCATCTGGGAATCACCATACCACATAGTGCCTTTCTCGGACAAGATCAGTTTTCTGGGAAAGAACGGAGAGTACGTACATTTGGCACTTTGCAAAATGCAGGAATTAAGAGAGGGTGTGAGAAAGGCTTTTGGGGTTAGACCCTTTCGGGAAAGAATGAGGAATTGCACAAAATACAAAAGATAGATAAGCAGTACCGGCTGGAAACTGGCTCTCCAGAAATGGCTCCCTTTTCTCTTAGGATTGGGTCTGGATCAGAATCTATCCCCAGGCTGACAATGAGAGACCTAGTCTAGTCGGCGGAAATTGTTTAGCCCCTACTGCTTCGTCAACTGGCTTTTTTAGGATATGAATCTATCCCCGGAGGAGACGTGCTACCCGGTAAAACTAGTTTGACTGTATCTACTGAAACCGGCTCCTACCAGTTGTAGGGGCTAAAAATCGGCCCGAACACCACAGATTGTGGTAATTAGGCCCGGTCGATACAGTCAACTTAGTGACTCAAACTGTAAATGAAACCGGCTAACATCGCCGAAAACCGGCAGGAAAATGGCCGAGTCGGCCCTCTCGAACTGAAGGGATTGATCCGCCGGGAGAAGGCGGATAACTCCTTATTTTGCAATAAGTTATGCCCAAAAACCGGCGTTTCCGTTTCCAGTTTGAGTTAGTGAGCTTCGCAAAACTAATGGACACTCAAGGCCCCTGAAAACAAGGGATTTGGGCTGTGACTCCGATTTGCAAAGATCAATAGTTCCCTTGGGGTGGAAGGGGAAGGGCAGATTTTACTGCAGGTGGTACTTTATGCCCCAAAAAGGTGATCAAAATATGCTACAGTAGTAGGGAGGGCAATAGTTTGACTGTATCCACCCGGCCAGGCTTCTACCAGTTGTAGGGGCAGTAACTATTTAGCCGTATGAAGTAACCCTTGGATTTTTTGCCATAACTTATGGACTGGCCATGGGTTAGGTTTTTTGCTGGCACTGCTAGCACCCCAAGGAGAGCAAAAAGCCTAACTTGTTTATTTATAACTTGTGACTGTATCCACCGGGAGCGATTGCCCCAATCTATGGAGTTCTTGCCAGTTTTAGCCCCTATATATGGTGGTGGCCTGGCCGGGTGGATACAGTCAAAATAAAGGGTTCTGGGAGAGTTACTACATTCGGCCAAATAGTTACAAGAGAAATAATATGTTAGCCGAATGGAGCAACGGGCTTCTCCCCCGGCGAGCGAAACCCAGCGCGTCCTTCCCGCGAAAGCGGGAATCCAGAAAATCGGAGAAGTCCCTATTGCCTGGGTTCCCGTTTGCGGGGGAATCCATCAGGATTCCTGCTTGCGCAGGCATGACACAGCGGGCACCTCCACTTGGCTAACGTGTTATGAAGAGAAGAGAAATTGGTTTACAAGCCATGACCCAGATGGGCGCTCAGAGTGCGGAATTTGCCCAAAAGGATAGAGGTTTTCTTTCTGGACGTCTGTAGAGAAGGGAATGCGGGTGATGAACTGGTGGGGTTATTACCGGCAGTTAGACCGTTGGATCCAGCAGATGGAGATTCAGGATTGGTTATGGGTCTTTTTGGTGACCTTGGCGATAGGAGTTATCTGTATGCGCGGTTTAGGAGGCCGTTTACATTGACCGGCCTCTTCTGGTGGTATGGAGTCAAGGCGGTGGAACATTTTATTGATCTTCGCAAATCGTAGTGACAGGCAAAATCCCTGGTTTCAGCCCCATTGATGTCCTTTAGTTTTGCGAAGATCAATAGGTAACACTTTAGCGGAATGAAGCACGACTGGAGGGACCTGCTTGTCAGGTCCGGCCCTCCAGGAGATAGCTGCCGTGGATCGCCGCTTTTGCGGACACGACAAGCGTGCCCCCTTCGAGGTCGCCTCGGGGCAGAACCCTTTCTGTGATTCCTCTACCCTTACGAAAGGAACTGACCATGAAATAACTGCCCGCCTCTTGAGCCGCTCCTACCTAAATAGGTCCACATAATTGCGAAAGTGTTCAAGGGTGCGAAATACCTTCGGTTTCGGAGGAGCCAGTAGTCCAACCACTTCCGGTTTTTTGTGGACTTATTTAGCTGCCCCTCTAATGGGCTAATAGGCTGTCCGGAAAATCCGTTTTACCCTATTCGAGCGATTCCCGCCTGGAGCCAGAGGATATCGGAACCCCCTGTTTTGTAAGGTTGTAACAACTGGATAGGGGACCTTGGTTGGTTGCCAACACCCAGATTTGGCAATTTTGGGACAGCTTCTAAAATGTGCTCCATTGCGTCCAACGGCTAAAGTGTTACATTTTAGTTTGAGTGTATCCACTGGGTGCGATTGCCACAATCAGTGGAGTTCCCCCTTGTTTTAGCCCCTATATATGGTGGTAGTATGGCCGGGTGGATACCGTCAAATTAGTTTGAGGGCATCCCCCCGGCCAGGCCCCTACGACTTGGAGGGGCTAAAGATAGGCTCGAACACTACAGATTGTGCTCGTGGTCCCGGTGGATACAGTCAAGTTAGCCGAATGTGGGCACGATGTGTCATTCCTGCGGAAGCAGGCATCCGAGCCTATTCCCACGCTGGCAGGAACCCAGGCAATGGGGGTTTTACTTTCTGGATTCCCGCTTGTGTGGGAATCCGGGTTTTAGGCTTCTCCCTTGAGCGTCGAGAGAACGGCGCCAGAGCGAAGCCGGGGGAGGTGAATTTGAGCGGCATACGGGGCGTGGATTCCTGGTGACGCCGCAATGGCACAAGGCCTCTGACCCAGCCTGGCCGGAGGCCAGGCCCCCTCTCTCGCTTGGGGAGAGGGGGGAGGATGTCCCTCTAAGCGGCTAATGTGACTGTCTCTACCGGGACCGGCCCCTACCAGTTGTAGGGGCTACGAATCGGCCCGAAGAGCACAGATTGTGGTCATTGGGCGGGGTGATACAGTCAAGCTAACAAGCTAAACTGTTACGCGAAATCTTTTCCATCCGTCTGGCCCAATCCAAAAGGAGACTCTGCGATGCCGTTAGTGGTGGTTGGTTCGGTAGCATTGGACACGATCGAAACGCCGAGCAGCAAACGGGAGAATGTCCTAGGTGGTTCAGCGGTGTATTTTTCGTATGCGGCCAGTTATTTTACGCCGGTTCGGCTTGTGGGCGTGGTGGGCGAGGATTGGCCAGCGGAATATACTAAACTGCTGCAAGAGCGGGGCGTGGATACAGAGGGGCTTCAGGTGGTTGCGGGGGGCAAAACCTTCCAATGGCACGGCCGGTATCTGGCGGACATGAACCAACGGGAAACCGTCGAAGTGCATTTGAATGTATTTGGGCAATTTGATCCGGTTCTGCCCGACGAGTGTCGGCGGGCCCGATTTGTCTTTTTGGCCAACGGCCCGGTTCCCATCCAACACAAAGTGTTGGACCAATGTACTGGCGCCGAGCTAGTGGTGGCCGATACGATGGAACTGTGGATCAATACGCAGCGGAAAGAACTGGAACGTTTGCTCACCCGAATCGACGGTCTGGTAATGAACGACAGTGAGGCCCGGCTGTTGGCCGGTGAGGAGAACCTGGTCCGGGCAGGGCACAAAATCCGTGAAATGGGCCCCCGGTTTGTGGTCATCAAAAAAGGCGAACACGGCGCCATGTTCTTCTCCAAGTACGAAACCTATGTGCTGCCTGCCTATCCCACGCCTGATGTGGTCGATCCCACCGGCGCCGGCGATACATTTGCCGGGGGGATGATGGGCTATCTGGCTATGCGCGGCGATTTCGATCCGAAGACTCTGAAAGAAGCCATGGCTTACGGTATCCTGGTAGCCAGTTTTACTGTGGAAGACTTTAGCTTAGACCGCCTTCTGGCAATCCGCCGCGAAGACCTTGAACAACGGATGGATGAGTATAAAAAGATGCTGAGTTTTTAACTGCCTCTGTCCGACGTGCCATACGGGCCTTGGAATAGAGGACTTTTGCTCATTTTGGGAGGTTTTCGGGTGAGGCAGATTCGAACTTTTGTGGCCGTGGAGTCCAGCCCGGAGGTGCAGCAAGCAGCGGAGCGGTTAGTCCAGCAGTTACAGCCCATCGGTGCGGACGTCAAATGGGTTGAACCGCACAATATGCATCTGACGTTAGAATTTTTGGGCGATGTGGCGGAAGGGAAAATTCCGGCCCTTACCGAAGCCCTCCGGAAGGCCGCCGCCGATTGTAAACCTTTCCGAGTAGAAATCCAGGGCGCCGGCGCTTTTCCGAGCTTGCGACGACCGAACGTGTTCTGGTTGGGCGTCAGTCAGGGCGCCGCGCAGCTTGCCGAGCTGGCCCAAAAGGTCCAACGGGCTTTGCAGCCGTTGGGTTTTCGGCCCGAAGGCCGTCCGTTTCACGGCCATCTGACACTGGGCCGGGTCCGGCGGGGCGGACCCGGGTTGGACAAACTGATTGCCCGGTTCCGGCAAGAGGAACAGTTTCTGGCCGGGTGGATTGATGTACAAAATATTACTCTATTTTCCAGCCAACTCACCCCCCAAGGCCCTATCTACACGCCCCTGGCACATCTTCCATTGGCCAGGCAGTAGCTGCTCCATATCCCCAGCACGGTCCACATCTTACCCCCATTATTTTGACGAGGGCAGAAGCCACCATTTGAGCCAAGATGGAGAGCCTCAGCACGGTCCACGTCTTACCCCCATTATTTTGACTGTATCTAGCCAGGGATGCCCTCCGGCTTGGAGGACTAAACATTGCACGGCCCCACGGATTCGGGCATTTACTCCCAGGAAATTCGGTCCATTGCCAAACGGTAAACGGAAATACCAGTTTTTTGCCATAACATACATTGCAAATGAAGGACATGATTGGATTTATTGTGGGATCAATTCCTTGTGCGGCCCGATGCCGAGCCGACCGTTTTTACGCCGCTCTTCGTAAGCGGCGATTTCTCAGAAAAGTTCAAACTTCTTTTTTGACAAGATTTTATGGAACTCAAAATTTTGACAGGCCTCAAAATCGTAATATCTTGCGCATATCAAGAGGTTACGAGAAGCACGTGGTTGGTTTTCCGGAAAGTGCAGGCACATCTGAGGCGGTGGTTTACTGGGTGAAGTAAACCCATGGCATCTCGGGGCACGGAGAAAGTTCCATGAGGTATTTTATTTTGACCGTTTGGATGACTTTCCGGTTCCGAAAAGCCTTGACCATAGTCATGGGTTTTGTATGATAAGGGAAGATGTGTTTTTCGGTGAAGTGTTCTTTCATAATCAGAGTAGGAGGACGCACAATGGGAGTTCATCTGGAACGTCGAGAGTTTTTGCAGTTGAGTTTGGCAGGGGTGGCGTTGGCGGGGATGAGCCGATGGGGCTTGGGAGCCGAAGCTGCCGGGGCGCCGGTGATCACAAAGCTGGTTAGCCCCGGCTGTCGCCGCTCGAAGGTGAAAATTGCTCGGATCTTTATGGGCCGACCGGGCGCCCCCTGGCCCGACCCCACCATGGATTTAGAGGTCGAGCGCCGTTCGTATCTGGAAGCCTTTCAGGCCATGGCCGATCAGGTCGCCGACGTGGAATGGGTGGTGGACGAACTGGTCAGTTCGGCCGAGCAAGTAGCGGCATTGAAAGACAAAATTGCTCAGGCGGACGGCATTTTAGCCATTCATTTGAGTATGCGTGTGAAAGATATTATAGGCCAGCTTTTGAGTACCGGTCGGCCCATGATGATATTTGCCGCCCCCTATTCCGGCCATGAATGGACGACTTGGGGACCGATGCTTCGGGAACCGACCCCGCCGTGTTTTGATGTGATCTTAAGCGCCGATAAGAAGGACCTGGCCGTCGCCATTCGCCCCATCCGAACATTGCATCATCTCCGGGAAGCCAAGATCATTAATGTAACGCTTCGGCAGCCCGGGCCGTTCAATGAGGCGATGAAAGAAAAATTCGGCACGGAGATCAAACATATCGGTCTGGAACCTGTCGTGGCCGCCTACGAAAAGGTCTCCGATCAAGACGCCGAAGCGGAAACCCAACGCTGGATCAACGGCGCCAAAAAAGTGGTGGAACCCAGCCGGGAAGATATCTTCCGTAGCTGCAAATTGGCTTTGGCGTTTGAACGGCTTTTGGCCGAGGAAGACGCTACCGTGCTCACCGTGGATTGCTATGGCACCATGTGGGACAAGACGATCAAACTGCCGGCCTATCCGTGTCTGGGGTTTTCCCGGCTGAACAACATTGGCTTGGGCGGCATCTGTGAGTCCGACCTGCCCAGTGCGATGACGCACATTATTTTCCAAGGTCTGACCGGGAAGCCGGGCTTTATCAGCGATCCGACCGTGGATCAATCCACCAACTCGATCATCCTGGCCCATTGCATGGCCCCCGTCAAAATGGCTGGCCCCAATACCCCCGATATGCCCTACCAAATCCGCACCGTCATGGAGCGCCAGGAAGGTGTAACAACACAAGTGTTCATGCCCAAGGGGGAACGCGTGACCCAGGCTCGGCTGGTGGATGCCAATACCATGCTCTACTTTACCGGCGAAATCGTCGATGCGCCGGATTTGCCGCGCGGCTGCCGAACCAAAATCACTGTGCGTGTCGATGGCGACGTAGAAAAACTCTGGCGGAATTGGAGCGACCATTTGCATCGTTCTACCGTGTTGGGCGACATTGTCAAAGACCTGCAGCGGTTCTGCCGACTGGCTAAGATCAAACTGGTGAACGAATTGGCGTAAAGATCGCTGAAAAGTTCGTTGGGTTGGCGAAGCCAACCACCCCTGGTAACCTCCACCGGGAGATACGCCTCCAATGGGGCGTATCTCCCTTTTGTTTGTTTTTAGCAAAAGGGTGGTCGGTTAATTGTATCCGCCGGGTCCGAGGAGCCAGGCCGGGAAGTCCGGCGAGTTATAACCTACAAGAAGTCCTAGGGAGATGAACGGAAGATACCG
>Ga0197142_1005237_pt1 | contig 10221 bp, 6 predicted proteins | sample GBS60_MetaG_FD_148614 | JGI IMG/M metagenome (GOLD analysis project Ga0197142, IMG submission 148614) | Sediment microbial communities from Great Boiling Springs, Gerlach, Nevada, United States - GBS 60_MetaG | ecosystem: Environmental > Aquatic > Thermal springs > Hot (42-90C) > Sediment...
TATATTGGTCGTCTGGTGCGCGCGAATGTGTACGATCTCTGGCTGCTCCTCAACGAGTCCTGGCTGGTGCTGATTGGATTTGTTATCCTCGCTGCACTGACATCGAGTTACCTGGCATTTCTCTATCCCGAAACCCCTGAGTCACCGCGACCGCAAGGGTTGCCGGAAGCGCTCTATGAAACGCTGACCTTGATGACCCTGCAGAGCGATCTGGCGTATCCGCGCGGTGATCTGCTCGGTGAACTGATCTTTTTTCTAACGCCGCTCCTCGGTCTGGCGCTGATCTTTCAGAGTGTGTTGAACTTCGGGCGCCTGTTGCTCGACAAGGGGAGTCGCCGCGAAGCCTGGCAGGTGGCGCTGGCTTCAACCTACCGCGATCATGTGATTGTCTGTGGACTTGGGCGCGTCGGGCTGCGCATTGTCACGCAGTTGCACGCTGCCGGGTACGAGGCGGTTGTGATCGAGCGCGACTGGAACAGCGAGTTTGTGCAGCGCGTGCTCAACCTGGGCGTCCCGATTGTGCTTGGCGATGCCCGCGAACCAACAGTGCTGCGCCAGGCAGGTATCAGATATGCGCGCGCAGTCGTCGCTACGATCAACGATGACTTGCTGAATGTGGAAATTGCCCTTGGCGCACGCACTGTTCAACCAGGCATTCGGGTGGTGCTGCGCGTGTTCAACGAGGAACTGGATCGCAATCTGGAACGCACGCTCGGACCGAACAGTGCGTTTAGCGTCTCACTGGTTGCCGCCCCTACCTGTGCCGCCGCTGCAGTCAGCCGCGACATCGATTATGCGCTGACCGCTGGCGGTTATCAACTGGGAGTTGCACAGATTGTGGTGCAACCGGACAGTGAGATTGCTGGCTTCATCCGCGCTGTCGAGTCAGCGTATCGCGTCCGTATCGTGTATCAGGTCAGTCAGGAAGGTCGACCCAAGCTGTACAGCTCGCTCAACCGGTTGAGCGCTGGCGATCGGATAACGGTGATCGGAACGCTCGACCAGCTTGAGGAAATGCGGCAGAGCAATGTGGCGTTCAGCAAAGCGGCATTCCTTATGGCGGGAAAACTGGTGCGCCCCACCGAACAGTACAATACGGTTATCGTTTGCGGATTGGGGAAGGTCGGGTTTCGGGTGGTCAACCAGTTGCACAAACTGAACCCGCGCCCACGGATCGTTGTTGTGCGCCTGGGGAATGATCGCCCGGAATTCGTCCAGCAGATCGGTCAACTCGAAGGGGTCGCCGACGTGATCGGCGATGCGCGCAACGTCGAGGTTTTATGCCGCGCCGGTCTCAATGAAGCCTATTCCGTCGCGGCAATGACTTCCGATGACCTGCAGAATGTGCAAATTGCGCTCGCAGCCCGGCGTTATCGCCCCGATATCCACATCGTTCTGCGCACCTTCAGCGACGTGCTGGCAGAACGTCTGGTTGAGATTTTTGGCATTCATACGACCTACAGCACTTCGGCGCTGGCGGCGCCGACAATGGCAGCGGCAGCGCTCGTGGGGAATGTCCGCCAGGCGTTCTATATCGACGGGCGCCTGGTAGCCACCGATGAAATCCGGTTGTGCGATGGACACCCCCTGATCGGCGTGCGCATCGACGATCTGCGCGAACGGGAATCGGCGCTTGTGATCGACGTGCAACGCAACGGTGAGAACCTTCTGCTGCCCGACCTCGATCTGTGTCTGGCTTCCGGCGATCACGTCACCCTTCTGGCGCCGATCGAGAGTATTCAACGGATACGGAACCGATAAAGTTACTCTTAACCCTTCCCCGAAGCGTGTTCCGCAGGTGACATTGCGCGACGTCACGCGGGCGCGCGGCGCCGGGGGTTGAGCGCAGTCAGAGCCGGATCAATTGGTTTTGCCGACTGCTGGCACCCCGGGAGAGGAAGCCTGAGCAGAATCTTGCCTCCCTCCACCTTGCCTGTAGCGTGATCGTCCTACGTGCCGCCGGGTTATTCGGATAGGCGCTCAATCTGTGCTGCCTCACGGGAAGACCTGAAGAACCGAAAGGCATTCACGCTGACCGTGCGAACGAGCAAAAAGCAGTATAATATAAATAACACATCTCTCGCAGTACTCCATCGGAGTCGCCCGAAAATTGTGCAACCCCTCTTCTATCGCTGTGGTAGGATGCGAGGGTTCACCGACGCTTATCGCAAAGAGATAAGCCGTTCAGCCTGAAAACGTCGGGCTGGTGTATCCGAATATTGCATGTGTCCTGATCTTTCCGTGCACTTGTAAAGGAGAGCGCATTGCAGACGCTGATCTATCTTGGTGGTTTCGCTCTTATCTGCCTATCCTCACATCGCATCGGCGCCTGGTTTTCCCGTATTCGTTTGCCTTATATTACCGGTTATCTTTTTACCGGCGTGCTGGTCGGGTCGTTTGGGTTGCAACTTATTCCATCGAGCGCTGGTGAGAGTTTACGCTTCATCGATCAGATAGCGCTGGCTATAATTGCGTTCGTGGCTGGCAGTGAGTTGTTTTATAAAGACCTGATCAGTCGTCTACGGACTATTCTTACATCTATCGGGATCATTATTATCGCTGCACTGACGCTCATTGGCACGGTTCTGTTTTTGCTGCTCGGTCTGATTCCATTCACGCAAGGATTGACGCTAGAGCAAAAGGTAGGAGTCGCCCTGCTTGGGGCAACGATTCTCCTGGCCCTTTCGCCGCCCTCGACGATTGCCGTGATCAAAGAAGTGCGAGCGCGCGGTCCGGCGACTCGTCTAATCCTGGGCATGACTATCGTGATGGATGTAGCGATTATTGTGCTCTTTGCGATCAATTCATCGTTCACTGTGGCATTGGTTGAGCGTAGCAGCATTAATCTGGCGTTTCTGGGTCTGCTGATCATTGATCTGCTGCTTTCTATCGGGTGTGGTGTTGCTGCCGGAAGGTTACTGCTCTTCCTGTTGCAGCAGAGCAGATCGCGCTGGTTGAAGCTGATTGTGATTGTCGCCCTGGGTTACGGTATCTTTGCTGGCGCCGACTGGCTTAAAACCTTTTCTGCTGCGAACTGGCCGATTAAGATTGTGATTGAGCCGTTGCTGGTTGCTCTGATTGCTGGCTTTCTGATAACCAACTTTTCATCTTTTCGCAATGAGTTTACGACACTGCTCCACGACATAGGTCCGACGGTTTATGTGGCTTTCTTCACCATCACTGGTCTGGGGCTAAAGCTCGATATCCTGTTGACCGCTCTGATCTTTGCCGTGATCCTCTTTCTGGTGCGTGCAGCGGCGCTCTTCATTGGCAGTGGGCTCGGCATGATCATCACCGGTGAGCCGGTTCGATTCCGAAGGATGCTCTGGCTTGGTCTGATAACGCAAGCTGGTATCGCACTGGGACTTGCCCGTGAGGCATCGATACTTTTACCGACAGTCGGGAATGCTTTTGCCACACTGATTATTGCCGTCATTGTGTTGAACGAGATTTTTGGACCACTCACACTCCGCTTCGCCCTTCAGCGCCTGGGTGAGGCGAATCTACCGGAACCTGGCATCCGTGACGAGGTGCGTGATGTGCTCATCCTCGGCATAGAGCAGCAATCGATCGCCCTGGCTCGCCAGTTGAGTGCGCGTGGTTGGCGGGTACGGGTAGCTGATACCGATCCTGACCATGTGCAACGTCTGGCGACAGAAGATGTCGATGAGCGCCACATTCCGGCAGTTGATATGCACAATCTCTCCAGTCTGATTGATCGCTCGACCGACGCGGTCGTGGCATTGCTGGAAACAGATGAAGATAACCTGCGTGCCTGTCAGATTGCGTTTGAGAAATTCGGCGTTCCGCGTCTGATCGTTCGACTCCATCGACAGGAGTTGCGCGAGCAGTTTCGTGAACTGGGCGCGATTATCGTTGATCCGGCAACGGCGATGGTTAATCTCCTTGAACAGGCTGTGCGTGCGCCACAGTCGCTCTCGCTCCTTCTCCACACCGACTCAACATATGATGTGGTGCAGATGACCATCACCAATCGCGAGCTTGATGGACGGTTGGTGCGCGATCTTCGTCTCCCATCCGATGTGTTGTTGCTGGAAATCAGTCGTGACAGACAGGTCATCGTCCCGCATGGCTATACTCGTTTGCGCCAGGGTGATGAAATTACTGTCGTTGGTAAACCCGACAGTCTCCGCGAAGTGAGCCTGCGGATTGGATGATGCTCTCAACAGGCTGCCCATTCAGTGGAAAAGGAGCAGGTGCTGCACCTCTCTGTGCGGACGCAGCGTGCCGCGCCCCCGCAACGCCCTGCCGCGCCGTTGCGCCCCCTCCCGGACGCAGCGTGCCGTGCTCCCTGCCCGGACGCAGCGTGCCGCGCCCCCGCAACGCCCCGCCGCGCCGTTGCATCCCCTGTGCGGGCGCGGCACGCTGCGCCCCTATTCCCGCCGCAAGCGCTGCATCATACGCGCATAGAAGGTGCTCTGCGGATAAACGCGCGCAAAGGTGCAACAACGCTGCGAACGTTGAACAATCACCCGATCCCCCTCGTGCAAGGCAATATGATCGTGCCCATCGGCGGAGAAGCCCGCCGGGTGACGACTCTGCAACGTCAGGGTCACAACCGCATCCTCGTGGAGCACCAGCGAAGGAACATTCGTCAGGTGAGCGGCGACCGGCACAAGCACGAGGGCGGTTGAGCGCGGATCGATGATCGGACCGCCAGCCGCCAGCGCATACGCGGTCGATCCAGTCGCACTGGCAACGATGACCCCATCGGCGTGGTATGTTGTCAGGCGCGCATCGTAGATCTCAACATCGACGAGCACCGTGCGATTAATGTCGCCGCGCGCCACAATAATCTCGTTCAGTGCGAGGATCGGCGCGACGGTGATACCATCGGCGCGCTGAACGGTCGCCTCCACCAGGGTGCGTGAATCGAGCCAGAAACGCCCCGCCAGCATATCTTCAAGCCCCTGATAGAGGGTGGAAGGTTCCAGTTCCGCCATAAAGTTGAGGCGCCCCAGCGCCACCGGCAGCACCGGCACCCCGGCAGGAATGGCGAGACGCGCAGCGCGCAGCACGGTGCCATCGCCTCCCAGCGCCAGCACCAGATCGGTATGATCCACAGCGTGCTGTGCGCGCCCCTCGTGCGACACGCCCCGCCACACCTGGATCGAATGCGCGGTGAGCCAGCCAGCAATCTCATCGGAAAGACGCAGCGATTCTTCCGAATACGGATTGAAGATGATCGCCACCCGTTTAATCGGTTTCACGCGAGAGACTCCTGCGCCGCAGCAACAACGGCGTCGGCAACCTGAACAATACTGATAAGGTGTTCAAAACGTGAGGTATCGCGCCCAATCACCAGCAATGGCGTTGGGTTGCACGTATGCGTTTTCGCCGTCAGACTTTCGATATTTCCATGATCGCTGGTAAGGAGCAGCGTATCACCCGAACGCATCGTATCGAGCACTCCCGCGATCAATCCATCCACCCGCTCCATCGCCATATGGATCTGTTCCGCCACTGCAGGTGGAGGTTGATCGGAAGAAGCCATGTGCGCCAATCGCCCGTGACCCGCAAGGTCGGTAATGAACGTCTCGAAGAACACGAGATCGTAGTGTGCAGCAAGACGCGCCAGACGCGCGCCGGCAGCGCGTGCAGAGATAATCGGCGCATCACCGCCACTGGCGCGGATCATTTCGCCGGTAATATCCCATGTCAGCGCGCTGCCGGCGCGCAGGTCGGTGTCGTTGCGAAAACGCACGCCTGCGCCTTCCGCCGCGATCACACTGGCAGAGCGTCGCAGGCGTCGCGCTGCCAGCGCCTCCCAGTAACGCGCGCCAAATGCATTGGCGAACGCAACCCGCCTGCCACCCTCGGTGAGACGACGAAAGATACTGCGTTCCATCAGCAGTGGTCGCAGCGCTACAGGCGGAACATGTGGTTGATGACGGCCGTGGATCGCTGCCACATTCACGCCGGTCAGCAACGCCGTCTGCCCGGTGCCGCTCTGCGGCAACCCCGCGATGCCCATCGTCGCATCGAGTGGGCGCAGCAGTACACCGGACGAAGCGCCAACACGCTCGATGGTGAGGGCGCCGTTGAGCAGCGAACGAATAGCAGGAGTTGGCGCATCCGAAAGTGGATTATCCGGGCCCTCCGGCGCCAGACCTACTCCGTCAACAAACAGAAACAGAATGCTCACGACCCGACTTCGAGACAAGAGAAGAAGATCTGTGCAGGCAGTATAGAGCAACCTGAAGCAGGACGCAAACTTGACAGTCAGAGCGTCGCCGTGTATACTTTGCCTCTCGTAAATGAACATATCCGCACAGGCTCACCTCCCATACCTCGCTGGAGTAGCCGGGCAATCAGGAGCAGGCCGGAGCGGAGCCTTCGTGGGCGCCGTCCAGAGCGACGCCGTGATGTGGCGTCAGGTGTCGCGCATCCAGCGCGGCATCGTTCGTGTCTGCCTGGAATCGCCCTCCCGCCTCGACGAAGGTTGTGTTACTGGCGCCATTGTGCACAGGCGGGCAATGGCTGACACTATCATGTCTGGAGGTCACTGCATGAGCGCAGTACCCGACAATGCCGTCCAGGAAACAGAAGATTTCGATTGGACGCAGATGCTCGACGACTACGATTACGCGCGTCCGCAGCGCGGCGAGGTGCGCGAAGGGGTCGTCATGAAGATCGAAGAAAGCGGTATTCTGGTTTCAATTGGCACCAAACGCGAAGGCATCATCCCAATCGCCGATGTGCGCGCTACCGGTGATGAGGTGCTGAGCAATCTGAAAGTGGGCGACCGGATCCAGGTGTATGTACAGGACCCGGAAAATCGCCAGGGCGACCTGGTGCTGTCGCTGACGATGGTACAGGTCGCGCGCGATTGGGAAGAGGCAGCCCGCCTGAGCGCCGAGGGCGGCATTGTGCAGGGCCAGGTGATTGGCTACAACAAGGGTGGCTTGCTGGTGCAGTTCAATCGCATTCGCGGGTTCGTGCCGGCTTCGCAGGTGGCGCAACTCCACGGGCGTACTGCCGCTGAGGAGCGGCAGCAGGCGTTGCAGCGCATGGTCGGGCAAACGATCCCGCTCAAGGTGATCGAAGTCGACCGTGACCGTAACCGACTGGTGCTTTCAGAACGCAGCGCAACCCAGGAGTGGCGCAAGGCGCAGAAGCAGCGTTTGCTGACCGAACTTCAGCCTGGCGATATTCTGACCGGTCGCGTCAATCAATTGACGAACTTCGGCGCGTTTATCGACCTGGGGGGCGCCGATGGTCTGGCGCATATTTCTGAACTCTCCTGGCAGCGCGTCAACCATCCGCGCGAGGTGCTGTCGCCAGGTCAGGAAGTGCGGGTGATGGTCGTGGAGATCGATGCAGAACGCGAGCGGATCGGTCTCAGCCTGCGCCGCCTCCAGCCCAATCCCTGGGATACGATTGACCAGCGCTATTCGCTCGGTCAACTGGTCAGCGGTCCGGTGACGAATGTTGCACCGTTTGGCGCATTTGTGCAGATTGAAGAGGCGGTCGAGGGATTGATCCACGCGAGCGAGCTCGACGCCGATCCACAGGCGCAACCCCGCGATCTGTTGCAGCCGGGTCAGATCATTACGGCGCGCATTATCAGCCTCGACAAGCAGCGCCAGCGCATGGGGCTGAGCCTGCGTCACAACGGCGCCGATGAGTCGGGGGCAACCGAAACGCCCGAAACGCCGGTTGAAGAGACCAGCGTCGAGAACTGACGTTATCTGTCAAAAACGTTGCAAACATCCGGTAGACATGGGTCTACCGGATGTTTGTTGTCGATCACGCCGGTTTGACGGGATGCCCGCCAAACCCTTTGCGTAATGCGGCAAGCACCTTTGCCGCAAATGATTCCGGTCGGCGCGAGTGAAACCGCTCAAAGAGCGAGAGCGTGATCACCGGCGCGGGAACATCGAGTTCGATCGCGGTCTGGATCGTCCAGCGCCCTTCGCCGCTGTCTTCCACATACCCCTGGATGCTCTCAAGATGCGGGTCCTGCCGAAAGGCATCTTCCGCCAACTCCAATAACCACGACCGCACAACGCTGCCATGGTTCCAGACAGCGGCAATCTTGTGGAGATCGAGATCGAACCCGGTTTTGGAACGCAAGATCTCGAACCCTTCGGCATATGCCTGCATCATGCCGTACTCGACGCCGTTGTGCACCATTTTCACAAAATGACCGCTGCCGACCGGTCCACAGTGGAGATAGCCGTCTTCCGGCGCAAGTGTGCGGAATGCCGGTTCAAGCCGCGCAACCACGTCCGCATCGCCGCCGACCATCAGGCAGTAACCGAGTTCCAATCCCCAGATGCCGCCGGATGTTCCCTGATCGACATAGTGAATGCCGCGCTGTTTGAGTTCATCCGCGCGACGCAGATCGTCTTTGTACATGGTATTGCCAGCATCAACAATCGTGTCGCCCGGCGTCATAAGGTTCGCAAGCGCGGCGATCGCGCGTTCGGTCACGTCGCCGGCCGGCAGCATCACCCACACTGCGCGCGGCGGCGCCAGCGCAGCGATCAGTTCTTCGAGAGTGTACGCAGGAACAGCGCCGACAGCGGCAAGTTCGTCGATCGGTCCGCGACTGCGATTGTGAACGACGACGCGGTGACCGCCGCGCAACCAGCGGCGCGCCATATTGGCGCCCATGCGCCCGAGACCGGTAATGCCAATGTCCATACGATCTCTCCCCACAGTTCGTAGAAGCCGTTGAAAGCGCGTCAATCATACGCGACCACAGGCAACGTGGCAAGGCGAGGCTTGCCCTTCGTTGCAGGAGGTATGGTATAGTACCGCTGCGACCGCACTGAGGAAAGGAACTGTGACGTTGGCAACGACCGTCCCCGTTTCGTATGTCGATCTGATCGAGCCGATGGCTTCCGCCGATGCTGAACTGCGCGCAGCGCTGCGCGCTCATGGGCTGAGGTGGGAAGCCTACCCGGATCTGACAGGGGCTGCCCGCGAACGTGGCGTAGCGGCGGCGCTTGCCTGCCCGATGCAAGGAGTGTTGAAGTACCACGGACTGAGCGACTGGAAGTATCGTATTGCCTTCCTGCCGAGCATCTCGCTCTGCAACGACGCAGGGCATACTCTGACGCTGGTCGAGTTCGACCCCGATCTGCCGGACGACAGTGCAACCATTAACGGTCAACCGGCGCGTGGGCGTGAACTCGAACGGGTGCAGCAGAGTCTCAATGCGATCCGCGCCGTATCTGGCGCGACCGTGCACGCCCGTGTGACGTCACGCAATGTCACCCGCGGAACACGCTTCGGAAAAGGGCTTGGGTCGAGCGCGTCGGCGTCAGCGGCGCTGGCGCTGGCAGCAATTGCCGCCCTGTACGGCGAGGAGGCGGCATCCAACCGTCGCCTGGTCAGTTGCATGGCGCGACTGCTGGCGGGTTCCGGCTGTCGCAGCGCGACCGGTGGATGTTCCATCTGGCTGTCGTACCCCGGCATCGCGCACGAAGAGAGTTTTGCCGTGCGCCTCGATGATGCCGGGCAACTCGATGATGTGCGCCTGATCACTGTACCGATCGATTCGCGCATCGGACTGAAGACCGAACAGGCGCATATGGACGCGCCTGCGAGCGCGCTGTTTCGCTGCTGGATGCTCAACCGTCGTGACGAGGCGCTGGCGTGCATCGCGGCGGCGCGTGCAGGCGACTGGCGCACCCTTGGGCAATGGGCGGAACTGGACAGCATGCGACTGCACGGCATCACCATGTCGGGGAGTCTGGAGAACAAACTGATCGGCTGGGAACCGGAGAATATTGCACTGTTTCGCATGTGCAACGATCTGCGCAGCGGTGGCGTCCCCGTCTACTGCTCGACCGACACCGGTCCGACAGCGGTGTTCATCACTCACCGCGACTATGAGGAGGCGGTCGTCGCAGCCATCGAGGCGACCGGTCTCGGACTGGAAACGATCCGTGGACGGATCGCCGGTCCGGCGCGCCTGGTCGATGTCGCCTGGGCGCAGGGAGCGTTGGGGGTTGAAGGGTGAACGTTTTCCAGGATGATCGTATCATGCTAACTGGAGCAGTAACTGTGTCCCTTCACTATCCAGCGAGGAAAGAGCAGGAATAGATTGCAGGCTCATCAAGAAATACTCCCTGTACTGTTCGACACCGAGAGCGGAATATCCCACTGCTTCAGCCGCAGCGACGGTGGAACCAGAACCCATGAATGGATCGAGCACGATCCCTTCACCGAGGGGGAGCGAAGCATACA
>Ga0197142_1005238_pt1 | contig 10220 bp, 9 predicted proteins | sample GBS60_MetaG_FD_148614 | JGI IMG/M metagenome (GOLD analysis project Ga0197142, IMG submission 148614) | Sediment microbial communities from Great Boiling Springs, Gerlach, Nevada, United States - GBS 60_MetaG | ecosystem: Environmental > Aquatic > Thermal springs > Hot (42-90C) > Sediment...
GCGCAACACCGATCAGTCGGCCAGGAGCAATCTGGGTGATTGTTGTCAGTTCCATAGAAGACCTTTCTCGTGATAGCAGGAACAAAGATAACATGCTCCCCGCCGCCTGCGCAAGAGAAACATTATTCATCCAGGGTTACGATCTTCCGCCATTTTCCATTCTGACGGCAGACCGGGCGCTGGCGCCATCGACGCCGTCTCCAGGAACGGCGCGCCCCGGCGGGCATAGCACTGGTAGCGCTGCGGCCCCTCGGAGGACGGGTTGGTGATCGGACAGGTGATCGTGATGCAGCGCATTGCAATAGCCAGACCCCGGTTCAGGCGACTTCCGGGACGGTCTCGAACAACAGTTGCTGTATATTGGCATCCGGCGCCCGTCTGGACAAATACAGCATCTCAATGCCGACGACGCGGTCTTGATCGTCATAATCCACGATGATGCCGGGCGAGACTTCCTCTGAACGACTCGCAGGCGCCTCACTCAACGTCAGGTAAAGCGCGTCGGCTTGTCGGTCTACTTTTAACTTCATGGAATGGTTCTCCTCCTATCAAAGAATACCGTTACGACATGTGGCGGTGTTCTCCTGGTGTTAACAATGACCCGTAACACGCGATGCCCAAATTCAGGGATCCGCGCGAGACGGTGCTCCAGATCTGCGTCCACCGGGTCGGTCTCAGTCACCTCTGGACAGGTCAATGCACGTTCCATCCAGGCGATCTGAATATGCCGCTTCTCGAGCACATCGCGGGCATGTTCCGTCAGAACATAGTCCATCTTTCGCTCCTGCCGTGGTGCCGAGCAGGATTGATCACAAACGACCGGGCGCATAATGGGGCTGACACCCATGCTGAGAGCGATGACTCATAGAGCAGCACATTCAACGCCTGTTCTCAGAGACTCCGACTCACCCCCATCTCCGGCATGATCAGGCGCTCTGGGAGCACTGCGCGCAGGGTATCGAGATAGTAGAGCGCTTCTTTGTTTGGAAGACGATAGTTCCAGCGCTGCATCAGGCGCTGACGCTCCCGCGCAAACGTCTGGTCATCAAACCGTTCTTCAGCAACTCTGGCAAGTTCGTACATTGAGCCGGCGCCGGCGGAGAACTTCTGCTTGGGGCGCTGCACAATCGACTCGGGCAGATCGCTGGCGAACGCCTCGCGGAGCAGCATTTTCGTCGGTTCGCCGGGCGCTGCCAGTTTCCATTCCGGCGGCAGACTGAGCGCCAGCGCAATCGACTCCACGTCCAGGAACGGCACGCGCCCTTCGACGCCGAACGCCATGAACATGCGATCAGCGCGTTGAAGATTGGTGCGATGCAGTTCGCGGATCGCTATTTCAAGCTCACGGTGAAGGTCTTCCGGCGTTGTCAGCGCACGCATGTAGTCGTACCCGGCGTACAGTTCATCGGCGCCCTCGCCGGTGAGGATCACTTTCACCCGCTCGGAAGCCAGTCTCGCCAGGAAGTAGTTCGGCACGGCGCTGCGCACCAGCGCCGGATCGGCCGATTCGAGATAGTAGATCACGTCAGGCAGCACGGCTTCCATTTCGGCGCGTGTATACACATACTCGTAATGACGTGTCCCCAGATACTGCGCCATTTGGCGTGCCGCTTCCAGATCCTCACTGCCCTCCATCCCAACGGCGAACGTTTCGATATGATCGAGTTCTGCGCATGCCAGGAGCGCGATAATGCTGCTATCGAGTCCGCCGCTGAGACTGACCCCCACCGGAACATCCGCCAGCAAACGCTTATGAACGGCTGAGCGCAGTACCGCGCGAATAGCGTTCTTCGCCTGTTCGACAGTCTCGAAGACGCCGTTTCGGGGCCAACCCTGAGCAAACTCGTAATAGGCATGGCTGCCGAAGCGCGAGTGATACCATGTACCTGGCGGAAACGTCGTCACCTGATCGGCTTGCAGCGCGAGCGCTTTGATTTCCGAAGCAAACAGCAACGTGTGGTCGCGCTGTGCCAGATAGAGCGGCTTGATGCCGATCGGGTCGCGCGCGAGAAAGAGATCGTCGCCATCGAGAATGGCAAACGCAAACATCCCTTCGAGCAGGTTGACAAAGCCGGGACCGAGTGTGCGGTACAGGCGCAACAGCACCTCGGTGTCGCTATCGGTCTTAAGTGTCTGATCACGGAGATAGCGATCACGCAAGATGCGGTAGTTGTAGATCTCGCCGTTGAAACAGATCAGCGCGCCATCGTGCTCCATCGGTTGCCGACCGCCTTGCAGATCGATGATTGCCAGGCGTGTATGCCCCAGAACGCCTGTATCGGTAGCTATCACGCCCTGTCCATCAGGTCCTCGGTGGGTTAGCCGGTCAAGCATCTGCTCGATGCGCACAGTGTCTGTGGTTCGATACGCGCCTGCAATACCGCACATTGTCTATCCTCCTTTTATATTCAACTGCTACTCCAGTGTTCCCTCCTCGACGTAGCGGGTCAATTCACTCACGCTCAAATTGGCGATGCCCAGTCGATCCAGCGTGCGTCCACGACGCCAGTAGTCGGTGCGATGAATGATACATGCCAGACGAATAATGCTGTCGATGCCAGCGACGGCAACGCCGTAGCGTTGACCGAGCGCTGCAATCGGCACCAGGCTCATCGGCACATCCTCGAAAATGTAGCGATGGTTGAGCGTCGGCGGGGCTTTGATGCCGTAGTAGCCCGGTTGGTTCTGAATGGCTTCATAGAGTGAGTCGCCAGTTGCATTGTACGCCAGCGCCAGCCACTCCTGCGCCGTGCGGGCGCGAATACCGAGCGCAGCCGCAACCGTCACCCGCTCCCGGTCGATCACTTCGAGCACGCGGGCTACCGAAGGTGTAACGCCATCGATATAGAATTGAAAATCGCCACGGGTCGACTCGATGCGTCCGGCGTTCAACAACGTTAGTGCCGGGTGAAAAATAGCGCCCATGTTGTTCAAACCGGTGCGCAATACATTGCCGCCGTCGATATACTGCGGGAATGCGTCGTGGATCACACCAAGCACATCGCCGGTGCGATACGCAGGGAGCGCCGCCAGCGGCACCGCTTCCTTGATGCGGAAAATACGCGCCTGCGCCGGACCATCCGACCGGCTGGCGTAGATGAATGTCTCCGCTTCGGCAACGGTCACATCCGCCCGGCAACGTTCATCACGCAGCACTTTAGCAACCTCGATAGCGCCGCAGGTGCGACCGGGATGCAGAATAATAATCTGCCCATCGCGCAGATGCGGCGCCATAGATCGCGCCACTTCGGCGTGCGCCGACGAAGGAACGACCACCATTGCCACATCGCAATGATCAAGCGCCTCTTTCATATCCGATGTTACCAGCGCAAGCTGGCCAAAACCGCGCGGCCCGGTTTCACCGGACTCCAGCTCAATGCCGCAGCGCTGCCGGATAGCTTCGATATGGGCGGGAGTGCGATTGTAAAGGGTTGTCTCGAAGCCCATCAGCGCCAGATGCGCTGCCATCGCCTTCCCGCCATTCCCGGCGCCGATGACGGTGTAGCGGGTTGAGGGTGCCATACATGGTTCTCCTTTTATGTCAAGTCGTTACAAGCGTCGTATGATGATCCAGAATCTGCCGGATGCGTTGCTTTTCGTCGAGCGGACGACCCTGATCATCGACCGCCACGCACATGCCGTTGATAAAGCGCGTAACGACGCGACCGGGTGCAAAGGGATTGTTGCGCAACTGGGGTGCATCGAGCAACCCGACGGCAACGGCTTTCGTCAGGGTGGCGGGATCGGACAGCGGATCGGTGACGCCCGGCGGTGCAAGTTGCGCAATCGCATCGAGGAGCAGATGCGTCTCTTCGACCAGTTGCGCTGCCCGCGCCCGCACCGCCGGATCTGCCGTCATATCGGGTTGACCGCGTAGCGCATTTTCGATAGCGCGGCGCGCCATGTCGCAGGCTTCGATCACGTCATCGGCGGTTGCGGCGTGGTGTGCTTCGGTATGACCCACAACATGCACGATATGCGGACGGAGCGCCATCTGGAGGTAGATACTCGCCGAGAGGTGTGCGCGCGATGCTGCCGGATCGACCGGGTAACTCAGCAACCCGGTGCGGGTCTGCTTCCAGATGCGGAAATCCGGTCCCGCCAGCGGCGCGGTGATCTCGATCACCGCCAGCATTTTTGCCAGGTCCATGGCGTCGGAAAGACCGGGTGGGCTGTTGAACATCAACTGTGCAATGTAATCGCGCACGCCAAAGGCGCGGGCGTTGTACGCCGAGAGGTAGGCGCTGGCGACGAAGACCGTGTCAGGCGCGTCGCGCATGCCCCAGTGATGCGGTTCGTTGAGTTCGACCGGGATGTCGCGCTCGCCATACCAGCGCATGATCGTCTGATGCTCACGGATCGATCCCTCCAGATCCCACGGTCCACGTCCATCCATCCGGTTGAACCAGAAGAGCGGGATGGCGCACCAGGCGATGTTGATCGTCTCGACATACAATTCCGCCAGGCGAACGAAGTCGTCGGTGCCGGAATACGTCCTCATCAAGGGGTAGTTCCCCCGCCGACTGGCAGCGTAGAGGGCGCGGTAATCGTCGGCGCTGCGCACCGGGACGCCGCCCGCTCCGGTGCGCGCCGGGTCCTGGCGTTCGGGGTGGAAGAAATTCTCCTGGGCGTCCTGATCGGTACCGAGGGAAATGACATCGAGGCGCCGCGACTCGGCGATTTTTGCAATCCCTGCGATGGTCGCCTGCATGGTCGGCAAACCAAAATGGTGCCGCAGCAGAGGGTATGGCGACTTCCAGCGAATGCGGTCAACCGTGCGTTGCGGAAAATCCGCTTCGGTTGCCGTCGCCGGGTTTTGCCCCCTGAGATACGCCAGCACCTGATCGGCAGGTTCGCTTCCGTCGAACACCTGCTCGAAAAACCCGAGCGTTGCCGCTTTTTCCGCCAGCGGCGGCGTCCCGGCGAAGGCGAAGCGCACTCCGGCAGCGTGCAGATCATCGGCAGCCTCGGCGAAACGCCCCAGCAGATGCGCGCCGGTTTCCGGCGTCAACCGGTACGACACGCCAACCAGGTCAGCCTGTTCGCGTCGCGCTGCTTCGATAACTCGCTCGACCGGCGTCGCCGGACCGAGAAATACGGTGCGCCAGCCAGCTTCCTCTGCCAGACGCAGAAAGTTCATCACGCCTGCGACATGGACACATTCGCCAAGCGCCGCTGCAACCACCGTTTTCTGTTTTTCTGCCATGTGTTTTCCGTCGCTTTCTACGTGCTCAAAAGCGCATGCCTTTGATCCCGATAGAAATTCCTGTTTTTTCCGCCCTGCCCCGCCTTCAATAGCGACGTGCAGCATGATTGAACCACGTGCGTGTCAGGTGCGCGGGTTTCTATCAAATCTGGTAGCACACGATGCACCGACCGCCGGTGTTTGTTCACCGTCCGCGCTGGTTGCCACGGAGCCGCCCCTGCGAGGCGGTCGGGGGCATGATGCTCTCGCTCCCGTGATGGGTCGCATCGCTGCATGCGGGCGCGACGCCCGCGCACCGTGTCTCTCTCCTCCGATAAGCGGGTTGACGTCAAGTCGCATCGCTGCATGCGGGCGCGACGCCCGCGCACCGTGTCTCTCTCCTCCGATAAGCGGGTTGACGTCAAGTCGCATCGCTGCGTGCGGGCGCGACGCCCGCGCACCGTGTCTCTCTCCTCCGATAAGCGGGTTGACGTCAAGTCGCATCGCTGCGTGCGGGCGCGACGCCCGCGCACCGTGTCTCTCTCCTCCGATAAGCGGGTTGACGTCAAGTCGCATCGCTGCGTGCGGGCGCGACGCCCGCGCACCGTGTCTCTCTCTTCCGATAAGCGGGTTGACGTCAAGTCGCATCGCTGCGTGCGGGCGCGACGCCCGCGCACCGTGTCTCTCTCTTCCGATAAGCGGGTTGACGTCAAGTCGCATCGCTGCGTGCGGGCGCGACGCCCGCGCACCGTGTCTCTCTCTTCCGATAAGCGGGTTGACGTCAAGTCGCATCGCTGCGTGCGGGCGCGACGCCCGCGCACCCAGGCGTGCCGGGGACGCGCCGCAATGCCCCGCCGTCGCCGAACCAAACCTGCCACGCACCCAGGCGTGCTGCCGTTGGGGGCACGGCATGCCGTGCCCCAACACTCCAGAACGACCACAGGTTGCTCCGGCAGAAATTTATCCTATCGATAGATTTGATAGTACTCGCACCCGATGCGCGATCCCGACGGTCAACTGCTCTGCACTTCGCTGCTGCGGGCGTGTTGTCTCAGGGAGTGCAAACTTGCTGCTCCCGCAGCGCTTCCGGGCGTATGTGCGCTATCTGCCGGCCTCGTGCCTGTTCGCGTTCTTTTCGGTCATCTGAAAGCCCCGTCTCAGCGCTCGAAATGGAAGTCTTCCGATCGGTGCAACGGGAGGGATCGACCTCAGGTTTCACAACGGAACGCCCCTCCGCCGAACCGGGCAGGCAGACGGGGACAGGTGACCGGCTGCGCCCTTTATGCCTGCTCACTGTATGCGCCTGTATTGTACCATCAATCATCGGAGATCGGCGTTCCCGTCTCTCATACACGGATGCGGGTCGATCAGCCACGGAAGAGAAACCAGATGCCGCCGAGCAGGATAAGGAGACCAACCCCTCCGAGCACCAACCCAATAATTGGTGAGATCGATGCCGTTGTGCGCTGAAATGCAATATACCCGGCATGCGTGCCGCCGAACATGAGTTCGGCTTCGACGGCGCGCCCCTCGACCCCATCAACGATTCGCCCGATCACCATTGCAGGACTGCCGGACTCAAAGCCAGCGTACCGTTTCGTACCCTCACCGCTAAAACTGTTCCAGCTCAGATTGTCCGACTCCTGCCATTTTACCGGCGGTTCTTCCACTCGATAGGTGTCGTTTGCCACCTGCACTGCGCCATCTTCGGTCGCAATAAGCAACGGCGGCGTCCAGCGCTCATCCTCCTTCCAATCTGGGTTGTCGTTCGCGTCGAGTCCCCGATACTCTTCGCGGATATACGCCACGAAGTTGCGGAAGCGGGTCGGGTTGCGCGGATCGATGAAGCCTTCGACGATCATCTCTGTGCCGACACTGCCGCGCTCAATGTCGCGTGCTGTCATCACCGGCAGGCGCTCGGCGCGCTCCGCCGCTTCTCGCGCCGTGCGTGCGCCAACAATGCCGATGCTGATGCCGCCGATAATGAAGAAAATCCCGGCCAGAAGCAGAACAATGGCGTTACCACGCCCTGAACAACCTCGCATAGCAGAACCTCATCGCGTACTATTGCACTCCGACGGCAAGGGTCATCGCGGCGCGCACTGCCACGGCAATGGCGCGCTCGACGGCGACCGCTTTCTGTTCGAGAACGATCGCTTCACCGGCAGTACGCTGCGCAACGATGCCACAGACACATCCTGCGGCAAATCCGTAGACCAGTCCCATCTTGAAGAGCGTTCCGGCTTCCATTTCGTAGTTCAACACGTTCAGGCGGCGGTATTCATCGGTGATGCCGCGCAACCAGCGCAGCAGATGCGGGTTCGCCGATTCGGTGCGCTCCTGACCTTCGTAGAAGGTATCCACCGATGCCGTCACGCCGACATAGTGCTCGACCCCTGCGGCGCGCGCGGCTTCGACAAGTGCGACGGTCACGAACGGGTCGGCGGCGGCAGGGAACTCACGCGGCGCGATGTCGTCGGCTGCGCCCTGACGACACAGCGCTGCACTGGAAATAACGATGCTGCCGGGCGGAATATGCGCTTGAATCGAACCGCTGGTGCCAACACGAATGATGGTGCGGATGCCGACCTGCACCAGTTCGTTCACGACGATACTGAGCGAAGGCGCACCCATGCCGCTCGTGGTGGAGAGCAGCGGTGCGCCATTGGGTAATATTCCAACATAACTGTGCAACCCGCGGTGTTCTGAAAGTGTGCGTGCGTTACTTAATGCTGTGTGTGCAATCAAACGAGCCCGCTCCGGGTCGCCGCTCAGCAGCGCGATGCGCGGCGGGTTGTCTCCCAGGTCGTGGCGACCAAAACCAATGTGGTACAGGCGATCATGGGCGGTCATAGACGCTCCTTCGAGGCGGCGATCGACGCCTCGCAGCATTGACAGGTACGATCCATCGGCGCTTCCGTTGCATCAGTGCGGAGAGCAAACGGTATACTGAGCATACCCGCCCTTTTGACAATGGTCAACCCTTATCGCTCTGTGGCAACTTCTCACCTCTGCTGCTACCGGCTGTCGTGTACGATGAACCCACCGCAGTGGTTCTGGTCACTCACGGAGGGCATACGATGGCTCAGGCTTCCCATCCTCTCAGCGCCGTCGACAGCGCCTGGTTGCATATGGACGATCCGACCAACCTGATGATGGTCACCGGCGTTGCGCTGCTCGATGGACCGATTGATGTCGAACGCTGCTACAAGACGTTTGAGTCGCGTTTGTTGTCTTTTGATCGCTTTCGCATGCGGGTGACGGATCACCGTGATGCGTTGAACGCTCCCCGATGGGAACCTGATCCTTATTTCTCGCTTCGCTCCCATATTCATCGGGTGGCGCTGCCATCGCCTGGTGATATGACCGCCCTTCAGGAATTCCTCGGTGATCTGGCAAGTACGCCGCTTGACCGCACCAAACCGCTCTGGCAGGTGCATCTGGTCGAGAATGTCCTCGGTGGCTCAGCGATTGTGATGCGCTTCCATCATTGCATCGGCGACGGCACTGCCATGAACACGGTGATGCACCGGTTGATGGACACCACACCCGATGCGCCGATCGAGCGCCCGACGCCGCACTCCAATCATGACCACACACTCGGTCCGTTGCTGGAGCCGCTTGTCTCGACGATTGAAGGAACGATCAAACTGGCCGACGATCTGGTTCACGAAGGGATGGAGTTTCTCCGCCATCCCGAACATCTGCTCGATCTGCCGGCTCAGGCAGCCAGCGGGGCGCTGGCGCTGAGTCGCGTGTTGCTGCTGCCGCCCGAAACAAAAACACCGTTCAAGGGACCGCTCGGCGTGCAAAAGCGCGTCGCCTGGTCGGCGCCCGTACCACTGGATCAGGTGAAGCAGATCGGGAAGATTGCTGGCGCAAAAGTGAACGATGTGCTGCTGGCAGCCGTGGCAGGGGCGCTGCGCGCCTATCTGATCGGGCGCAATTTCAAGGTGGACGGACTGGAGATCCGCGCGGTGATCCCGGTCGATCTGCGTCCGCCGTCACGCGCTCATGATCTGGGGAATGAGTTCGGACTGGTCTTCCTGTCACTGCCGCTGGGCACGCCTGGTCCGGTCATGCGGCTCGCCGAGGTCAAGCAGCGGATGGAGGCGCTCAAACGCTCACCCGAAGCGTATGTCTTCTACGGTCTGCTCAATTTCTTCGGGCGCACGCCAGCGCAGGTTGAGGAGCAGGCGGTCAATCTCTTCGGCAGCAAGGCGACTGCCGTGATGACCAATGTGCGCGGTCCGACGGAGCAACTGTATCTGGCCGGCAATCGGATCAAGAACATCATGTTCTGGGTGCCGCAATCCGGGCGACTCGGCATGGGGATCAGCATTATGAGTTACTGCGGACAGGTGACGCTTGGGGTGATCACCGACACAGGGCTGGTTCCCGACCCGCAGACCATAACTGAGGCGTTCGAGCGAGAGTTCCACGTGCTCTATGATGCTATCGTGGCGAAAGAGCACGGGATCGAATCGGCTTCGTGATGCAAGTCGTTTCGATAACGAATGAGACAGAGGATGGGCACGGCATGCCGTGCCCATTCATGTTCGACAAAGCACAGTCATCACGTCCTATCGAAGGATGCAGTATGTCTCATATGTATTCGGAATGACGATGCAGTGACGGAAGGGGGAGACGGAACACTGTCCCGTCTCCCCCTTCGTATGGTTACGGTTCGCGACGGATCGGCTCACCGGTGTACGGATCGTATTTCCACTCCTCAACCGGGCGTGGATGCTGCGGAAGCGTCGGTTGCGCCCGGATTGCGCTCTCCTCCGGCATGACGATCCACAGAATGATGTAGACCAGCGGGCTGATTCCGCCGAAGAGCACTGCTACCACAAACACCAACCGCACGATCACCGGATCGATGTTGAAGTAGTTTGCCAGACCGCCACATACGCCAGCGATCATCCGATCACTTTTGCTGCGCGCTAATTGTCCGCTCATTGAGGAACCTTCCTTTCCGTTCTTCTGTTCCTGCAATGTGTGACGAGTGCATGCGGCGGAAGGTTGCGCGTGC
>Ga0197142_1005241_pt1 | contig 10219 bp, 10 predicted proteins | sample GBS60_MetaG_FD_148614 | JGI IMG/M metagenome (GOLD analysis project Ga0197142, IMG submission 148614) | Sediment microbial communities from Great Boiling Springs, Gerlach, Nevada, United States - GBS 60_MetaG | ecosystem: Environmental > Aquatic > Thermal springs > Hot (42-90C) > Sediment...
GAACTTCCGGTTGCCACTCGTCAGCTGGAGCAAACTTATAATAGCCAAAAATTTCTTCCTGTTGTCTTATAGCCAACCATTCCCCTTCACTCAAAAGGGCATAGACAGCCGGGTAAAAAATATTATTTTCCCGGAAGACCATTTCCACCAGACCTGAGGAGACATCCTCAACCTTTTTTTTGATTCTTTCAACAAACTCAGGCCAGCCCATTTCGTTTTCTATGGCCAGGAGACGGGCCAGGCCTTTAATGGCATATCTATTCTCATCATGCTTTGTCCATAAAACGGTGGGTACAGCCGTTATCCCTCTCCTTTCGATATAGGGGAAAATTAACATTTCTTCTCGGGCGTAATGGGTTCGGCCAATCTCTTTCAATTCATCCACCAGCTCCCTCAGGGAAATTAGCCACTCCATTTTTTTACTTTCATCCTCAGAAGAGGCTAAGGCGGTAGCGTAAAAGGAAAGCATTTCGGCGTCTTTAGTTATCCTTTCGTTTTCCATATAGAGAGTGTGAAGGGGATGCCCGGAAGGGATTTTGTTAATATCCAGACCCCCACTTATAGCTTCGCGAAAAAGTTCCACGTGGATATCGCACATTTTGGCTATTTCTTTTGTGGATATCCCTTCTTTCACCAGTTCCTGCTCCACGAGAGGAATTTCGAGTGGGGTAAGACCCTTTAAGACTTCCCTAAATTGTTCTTTGAGCTCATCGACACTTTTGCCCGCGTGAAGCTGCCTTAACAAGTCCTTTAAAATTTCTTTTTTGGCTTCTTTATTTTTCAGAAGCTCAGACATCTTTTCCTCCTTTCATTCCTTTTTTAATTGTCTCAATTCAGCCAATAATGCCTCAAACTTTTCCTCGGAAAGATTCCCAAGCTTTTTAGCCTGGCCAAGAGTTATGGTTTTAGCTAAGGTTTTTCTAAGGATGGGATTTTTTATGGGCGAAAATCCATATTTCGCCAGAATTTCAATGGCCCCAGGATATCGGGCCACTAATTGGCCCACATTGGTTTTTTCATCAATGGAAATATCCTCACTCACCTTTTTTTCTGCCTTTTCTATCTTCCCTCCGGAGATTCTGACGATGTAATTCTCACCGACTTTCTGGCTTTCCATTTTCAAATTCAGTTTCTGGAGGGTGTCTACGATATCCTCTCTATTCAAGATAAATTCGATACTCTCCCCTTCCTTCAAATCTGAAATATTCTCGCCGATAGTGGTCATGATATCTTCTATTTCCATTCCCCTTAAATCCATCACTCCTCTGTTCATTTCTAACCTCCCTCTTCAGTCTCAAAAAACATTTTGGAACCGAAAAGACTGAAGATATTGACGATATCATTTTATGGTCTAATCAGGAATTTATCAATGAATAAACGATTAAAGCATAGCTCAACTGATAAGTTTAAAGGCTAAAACGTTTTTCTGGTCCAGGTTTTTATCCAGGCGATGAAGGAAGCCAAAACAGATAGAGATCGACAATTATTCTAAGTATTCTCAATGAATGAGGAGTCGTCGCGAAAATGGAGTTGTTAAATCAGACATGACTTCTCACTGAAATAATCATTTCTAATTCACTCAGTTTTTTGTTAATAAAAAAGCTATCTCCGGAACCTGATAGGGAATTCAGCCTGGGAGAGGTTTTTTCCATGAGAAAGATTTAATAAATATAATTGAAATACGAAAGATAGAATAAAATTTCTTTTAGAACTCTGATTCAAAATTTCTTTGGTACTCTTCCTCTAATTAAAATTTTTCAGATTCAGCCAGAAAAGCCAGAAGAACCTTTAAAATGGCCAACGTTAAATTATTTTAAAGGAGTGAAAGGGAAGGTCTTGCCGGCAAAGCTGAGCGAGCCCTGGTCATCAACGATAATGGCCCCGTAATCAGGATAAAGAGATAAAAGCTTGCTGGCATCATTCAGGACAAAAAGTGCTGTGGCCAGAGCGTCGCAAATGGCAGCTTCAGGGCCAATAACAGTTACGCTCTGTTTTCCCCGGGCAGGAAAACCGGTTCTGGGATCAAAAATATGATGATATCTAATTCCTTTGATTTCAAAATAACGCTGATAATCGCCCGAGGTGGCCACCGCCAGATCGCTAATCTCCAGGACCCCCAGAAAACCAGATTCCCTGGGATGTTTAATCCCGATTTTCCAGGCCTGATTATCAGGATTTTTTCCGAAGCAAATTAAATCGCCGCCAGCATTGATAAAACCGCGACTTATGCCCTCTTTCTGTAAGGCCTGAAAGGCCTGATCCAGAGCCCAGCCCTTGGCCAGTCCCCCCCAATCAATAATTACTCCCTCAGGTACTACCAGCTGGTTGTCCTTTTCGACAATTTTTTCCAGGCCGACAAACTTTAAAGCCCCTTTAATCTCTTCCTTCTGCGGAACCCGATAGCTCTTCGAGCGAAAGCCCCAGATTTCAGTCAGAATGCCGACAGTCAGATCAAAAGCTCCCTCTGAATCTAAATAAATTTTTCGAGCCAGACGAAAAAGCTGACGCACTTCTTCGGAGGAATAATCCCGAGCCGCAGGAGAAAAGAGATTTTCGGTTTGGGTAAATATATCTCTTACTGTATTGACGGCAAAGGTAAACTCTTCTTCTGTCCCGTATATTTTGAGATCACAAATTGTATCAAAAAAAAGAAGGGAAAGATCGTGCCAGCGGGCTGCAGGCCGGCAGGCAAAATAAAAAATAGAATTAAATAAGGTGAGAAAAATTAAAAAGAGGAGGGGAGCCTTCTTTTTCAAAAGCAATTAGCCAATAACCGCATCCAGCCCGCTTCGGCCCTCAATTTCCATTAAGAAATGATTGGGCGCACAGATAATTCTTTCGCCAGCAAATTTTATGGGAGAGGAAGCCTGGCAGATGTGGTTGCGGCAGGTGGAATTTTCAACCCAGGCCTGGCCATGTTCGACCTTAAAAACAACGCGGCCGAAGCCGGTGTCAATGGTCCGGTGCACAGACTGAGCCAGAGGCAGTCTTTCCACCACCTTACCATCAATTCTTATCGCCAGATTTTTACCTTTCTGAAGATAAGGAAAAGAGGGATTTAAAGATACGATGCTTAGAGATCTGGTTTCTGGCCTGGCCTGCATCTGCTTCCAGAAGGAGAAAAGCCTGGAGGAACGGAGATCCCGGATTCGGCCATCCTGAATTAACGTAAAGGAAGGTCGAGCCGGCGAAGCTAAAAAAACAAAATTTATGACGACTTCTGCCTTTCTTGCCGGAACAAGATTCATTCCTCTATCTTTCAAGCTAAAAGCCAGCTCTTTTTGTTGAGGATGAGGACCGGTAAAGCCAATTTTCCGTCCAACAGAAAAATTAAGACGCTCAAGTTCGGCCAGCAAGAATGGTAAATCTTTATGGGGTTCATCAGAAAGCAAAAAAAGCTCGCTGTGGGGATGACCACTTTTCTGGTTAATGATAATAGGGGAAATGAGGGATGTAGTTAAAACGATTTTAATGAATTCCCTTCTATCCATAGAAGCCTCCATTTTCATTTAAAATAGCGCGAATGACAGGAAAAACGCATCTTTTTGGCCGGCGAAAAATCTTCCAGATGACAATTGAAGACAGCCCGGCTCCCAGGAAAAAGCCCAGGCCACCGGCGAGAGAGGCCGAAAGACCCATCCAGGAAGAAAGAATGGTCCCGAGAATAGCTCCAGCCATTGATGCCAGAATTAGCAGGCCAAAGATAAAAATAAGTTGACGGGAATAGGTGGTTTCGGGCACTTCAATTTCAACGAGATCTCCTGGCTTGGCCTCCAGAGGATTGAGCACCCGAAGGAGGGCTTCCCCTGATTCATTGACTGAACACAAGGCTCGGGCAGCACAGCTGTGACAGGCCTCCCTGGGCTGGACAAGAACTTCCGCATAGGGCCCATCAATTTTTTTCACCAGGGCTTCGTCTCTCATGCTTCAGCTCTAAGTTCAGTCTTTTCAGCTTCGTCCATTTCTTTTTTCAGCCGGCCGATAGCTCCGGTCGGGCACTTTTCTATGGCGGCTATTTTTTCCGCCGGAATTTTCTTCCAGTCAGTAATCTTAGCTAAGTTGGACTCCATTATTATAGCTTCCGGACAGGCCCGGACGCAAATATTACAGGCAATGCAGGCATTTTTGCAGACCCTGCGGGCCACAGCCGGCCGATCTTTGGAACGGCAGAAAACAAAAATATTTCTTTCAATGGGATGAAGTTCAAGTAAACCCCGTGGACAGGCCTCAACACATTTGCCACAACCGGTGCATTTTTGCTCATCAATTACCGGCAGGCCATCATCGCTTAGGCGCATAGCATCAAAGGGGCAGGAACGGACGCAGTCACCAAAGTGGAGGCAGCCATAGGTACAAAGCTTATGGCCACCAAGAATATGGGCGGCCAAACAGGTCGCCGGCCCGGTATACTGACTCCTGGCAGGGGCAGCCTCATGAGTTCCCCGGCAGTGCAGGCGAGCTACTTTCTTAATTACTTCTGAACTTTCCTTACCCAGGATAGCTGCCAGACGCCTGGCCACTTCATTACCACCCACAGGGCAGGCATTGGTTTCAGCTTTACCGGCAACCAGAGCTTCAGCCAGGGCCTGACAGCCGGCAAAGCCGCAGGCACCGCAATTGGCCTGGGGCAGAGCGGCCGCAATTTCTTCCAGGCGGGGATCAACTTCAACCCTTAGTTTTCGATAAGCCAGGACCAGACCAACTGAGAGAGCAAAGGCAATAAGGCCCATGGTAATTATTGGCACAAGAAAACTCATTTGATTATCCCCGAAAAGCCCATGAAGGCCAGTGAAATAATTCCGGCCGTAATCAGGGCAATAGCGGCTCCCCTCAGTGGCCGGGGAACATCGGCCAGCTCGAGCTGTTCGCGAATGGCCGCCATAAGGACAATGGCCAGGGTAAAGCCAATGCCGGCCGAGACTCCAAAAACTACCGTTTCCAGGAAATTATAATTTTTCAGAGCAGCCAGAAGAGCCAAACCCATGATGACGCAATTGGTGGTGATGAGGGGAAGATAAATTCCCATCGCCTGATAAAGAGGCGGACTGATTTTGCGAATAAACATCTCTACCAGCTGAACCAGCGAAGCAATCACCAGGATAAAAGAAACAATCTGTAAATAATCCAGACCAAAAGGAATAAGAATCCAGTGGTTGATCATCCAGGAGGAAACAGCCGTCAGGCTGAGAACAAAGGTGACGGCCATGCCCATGGAAATGGATGGGCCTATCTTCCGGCTAACCCCCAGATACGGGCAGAGACCAAGGAAATAATAGAAGACAAAATTATTTATTAAAACAGCCGAAATAAAAATAATCAGTAGATTCATGGCTGTTTTTGCCTTTCCTTAATTTTAAAATCAATCAGGTTAGACACAGCAATGATGAGACCAAGCATGATAAAGGCTCCCGGTGGCAGGAGCATGACTACCCAGGGTTCAAACCACCGGCCCAAAATCTGGGCGCCTAGGAAGGTTCGGTTGCCAAGAAGTTCCCGGATAAAACCCATCAAAAGCAGCGTCAGGACATAACCAGCACTCATGCCGAGGGCATCAATAATGGCTCGCCCCACCTTGTTTTTAGAAGCAAAGGCCTCAGCTCGGCCGAGGATAATGCAGTTAACCACAATCAGGGGAACGTAGGGGCCCATGGCTTTGGAAAGCTGAGGGAAATAGGCTGCCAGAACCCGGTCAGCGATTGTCACAAAGCTGGCGATAATAACAATAAAAGAGGCAATGCGGACCTGATTGGGAACAATTTTCCTGATAAGGGAAACAAGAAGGGCACTGAAAACGAGGACAAAGGTTACGGCCAGTCCCATAGCTATCCCGTTGATGACAGCATTGCTGACAGCGAGCACTGAGCACAGGCCAAGAAGCTGCCGGGTAACTGGATTTTCATCCCACAGGCCTTTAAAAAATTCCTGTCTTATGGTTTTCTGAGCCATGATTAATTTATGCCTGATAATTTGCCTTCAGTTTGCAATTGCCTGGCTTTTTTTATGGCCTCATTGACGATATTTAAAACCGCTCGGGAGGAAATAGTGGCACCTGTTATGGCATTAACTTCGTTCGAAGCCAGGGCGCCCGGATCCTCGACGGGCGGTTTGCGAAGCGTCAGCTCCTTCGTGCAATCCCGGTTCTGCCAGTAACGGAGAAAATCTTCTTCACTGGTAATCTTGGCTCCCAGGCCAGGAGTTTCCTTCTGCTCAATTATCGTCAGGCCCAAAATAGTCGTTAATTCTGCATTAACGCCTATTTCCAGCACAATCTTATCCTGAAAGCCCGTGCCAGCTGCCTGAAGGGCATAGCCTAAGAGATTACCTGCTTCATCCCTGTCCTCAAAGACAGCAAAATCGCGTTCTTCATAAATCATTTTTACCGAACTGGCTCCTGGAACCACCTTGAGCGCTGCCATCTCAATTTCATGCCTTTTATTAAAAATAATGCGCTCTTTTGTTACCTGGCCCACAATGGCCAGAAAACTTCCGGAAAGGAGGCCCACCGCGGTGAGGACAACTATCATCCGGGTGCTGAGGTTCATCTCTTTGACCTCCTTTCACCCAGGATACGTGGTCTGAGGTAATGATTGAAGAGGGGAACAAAGGTATTCATCAGGAGAATGGAATACATGACTCCTTCAGGCAGGCCACCAAAGAGTCTGATAACACCAATCAAAAGGCCAATGCCGCAGGCATAGAGCCAGGTGCCAGCTGGGGTTATGGGCGAAGTAACCATATCGGTGGCCATAAAAAAGGCACCGATAATGAGACCACCGGCCAGAAGATGAAACTGGGGCGGAGCATAGCGATCTGGATTAATCAGCCAGAAAATGCCGGTGAAAAGACTTAAAGAAACAATTATGCCAAAAGGAATTCGCCAGTCGATGGTCTTTTTTATCAGAAGATAAAGAGCTCCAAGAAGAAGGGCTGCCGCTGAAGTTTCGCCCAAGCAGCCGCCAACATTACCCCAGAAAAGGTTTTTAAGCGGGGTTAAAGTTCCAAGGGCCAAAGCATTCTGAAATTTCCAGTTAGCAAGGGGTGTGGCGAAAGTGGCCAGGTCTACGTGAACTGTCACCGGTGGCACCCAGGTGGTCATAGCTACCGGGAAGGCAGCTTGAAGAAAGGCCCGGCCAACCAGGGCCGGATTAAAAATGTTATGGCCGAGGCCACCATAAACCTGTTTACCCAGGGTGATGGCAATGGAAGCTCCGATGAGGGCCATCGCTGGAGGAAGAGTGGGTGGTAAAGTTAAAGCGAGGAGAAGACCGGTAATGGCGGCCGAGCCGTCAAGAACCGTCCTGATGGGCTTACGTCGGGCTAAAAGGCATAAGGCCTCCGTAATCAGAGCTGTCGCCGTTGAAAGGAGAATCAAGATGAGCGCTCGCCAGCGAAAGAAATAAATGGAAGCTGCCACAGCCGGCATCAGACTGAGAATAACCCTGTACATTATCCTGGGAGTCGTATCTTTCGCCCTGATATGAGGCGAGGATTCTAAGATGAGAGAAGATTCCCTTGAAACGACTTTCTCTTTAGAATCGTTTTTCATCAGGCACTCTTCTTCCGCTTAAGCTTTATTATGAAGTTTTTGCCCACTCTTATCCAGTGGACAAGCCTTATCTTGGAGGGACAGCTATACTGACAGCAGCCACATTCGACGCAGTCCAGAGCTCCCCACGCCTCAGCTTCTTCCCATTTTTCAGCCTGAATAAATTTAACAATCTGGGTAGGTACAAGCCTCATCGGACAGTGGTCAACACAGCGGCCACAGCGAATGCAGGGTAATTCCTCTTCAAGCCAGGCTTCTCCAAGTGCCACCACCCCAGAAGTTCCTTTGATCACAGGGACATCAAGAGAACTTTGAGCCAGGCCCATCATCGGGCCGCCCAAAATAATAAGCCTGGCCCCATCCTTCAGGCCACCGCAATAAGAAATAATATGATTAAGGGGAGTGCCAATTCGAACCAGCAGGTTTTTTGGCTCTTTAATCATTGGTCCGGTAACCGTAATGGCACGTTCGATTAAAGGTTTGCCCAAACGGCAGGCCTCCCAGATGGCCCTGGCCGTGCCCACATTCTGGACAAGAACACCAACATCAAAGGGCAGTCCTCCCCGGGGCACCTCCCGCCCAAGCAGGGCGTAAATAAGATTTTTTTCTGCTCCCTGAGGATATTTGGTTTTGAGGAGAACAACTTCTGCTGGCAGGCCATGAAGATGCCGGCGGAGCGATTCGGCGGCATCGGACTTGTTATCCTCGAGGCCGAAAATGATGCGGCTGGCGCCTACTGCCCGGCGCGCCAGCTCAGCTCCCTTGACAATTTCCTCAGGAAATTCAAGCATCAGGCGATGATCAGCCGTCAGATAGGGTTCACACTCACAACCATTGATTATTAGCGTATCGATGGGTTTATCCTTTGGTGGTGAGAGCTTAACCGCTGTGGGAAAGGCAGCTCCACCCAGACCAACAATACCGGCTTCCTTCACCCTCTGTTTTATTTCCTCTGGAGATAAGCTCATAGGATCAGTCCATTCTTTCATTTCCGGACTGGGACGGTCCTGACCGTCATTATTGATGACCACGGCCAGGACAGGATAGCCATTAGGATGAATAACATCCTCCACCGCGGCCACCTGGCCGGAGACACTCGCATGGATATGAGCCGAAAATGTAGCTTTAGCCTCGCCAATTTTCTGACCCAGGAGCACTTCATCGCCCTTTTTTACGAGAGGCGATGCGGGCGCTCCAAAGTGCTGGTGAAGGGGAATGAAAACCTTTTCGGGCGGTGGTAGAATTTCAAGAGGCTTCTGGGCCGTTAATTTATTTTCTTCAGGGTGAATACCGCGGGGAAAAGTTTTTTTTCTGGCCATTTTCAGGCTCTTATAGAAATAAAGCATTATGCCATTTTAATTTTATTTGTCAAATAAGGCTATCTTCTCGAAACAAAACCAGTCTGTTGGGTAAGGGCGGAAAAAAATTCAGGCCGAAACGAAACGTAACCAAGGAAGAAGCCCAAAAAATCGAGAAACGCTTCCTCCAGAAAAGCTCAATTCAAATTGAACAAATAGTTTTCTTCAGTCCGGTATAGGCTTTCCAGAAAATAAGTAAGCGGAACCTGGCTGTAGTGAACATTGAAGATTCAGGTTCCCCCATTCTTTCTGCAATCTAAATTAGGCCTTAATTAGCTGAAAGTTAATGGTCTTTTTCTCAAGAATAAACTTTAATCTCTGGAAATATGAAGAAAATTTTTTCTTGAGATTTTCGGGGTTGATTTTCCCGGGCTGATATGAGATAAAAAAACAAAGTTTTTTGGATGGAGGGGTGAATGGCCTTAGAATTGAGAGAGGTCACTTCCAAACGTGACCGCCGGATCTTCATTTTTCTTCCTGAAAAAATTCATCGAGGCCATAAAAACTGGGGTTCCGCCGATCTGGGCGGATGAGAAAAAATATTTTGATCCCAAGAAAAACAGAGCTTTTTCTTATTGCGACACAATAATGCTTTTAGCCTGGCGCAATTCCCGGCCAGTTGGCCGCATCATGGGTATCATCAATCATCGCTACAATGAATATCGGCAGGAGAAAACGGCCCGATTTGGCTACCTGGAGGCCTATGAAGATAAGGAAGTGGTTCAGGCTCTTCTGGCCCGGGTCGAGGACTGGGCGCGGAGTCTCGGCATGACGAAAATTGTCGGTCCCTATGGTTTTTCAGATCAGGATCCGGAAGGCTTTCTTATCAAGGGATTTGAAAATCGGGCGACAATTGCCACCTATTATAACTTCGAGTGGCTCCCGGCTATGGTAGAGGAAGCGGGTTATACCAAAGATATTGATTATTTTGTTTATAAAATCATTATTCCCAGAGAATTGCCTGATTTTTACCAGAAAATTTATGAGCGGGTCATGAAAAGAGGCGGTTTCACCATCCTCGAATTCAAGAAAAGAAAAGAGCTTAAACCCTGGGTAAGACCGATTCTTTCCCTCATGAATGAATGTTATCTGAGCGGCGAAATCTATGGTTACGCCCCTCTTGACGAAGAAGAGATGGATGAACTGGCCAGACGCTATCTTCCGGTGATCGATCCCCGCTTTGTTAAAATTGTTCTGAAAGAGAATGAGCCGGTGGCTTTCATTGTGGGTATTCCTGATATGACTGAAGGCATTCAAAAAGCCCGGGGAAGACTTTTCCCCTTTGGTTTCATCCATATTCTGCGAGCAGCTCGAA
>Ga0197142_1005242_pt1 | contig 10218 bp, 9 predicted proteins | sample GBS60_MetaG_FD_148614 | JGI IMG/M metagenome (GOLD analysis project Ga0197142, IMG submission 148614) | Sediment microbial communities from Great Boiling Springs, Gerlach, Nevada, United States - GBS 60_MetaG | ecosystem: Environmental > Aquatic > Thermal springs > Hot (42-90C) > Sediment...
GAATAGTTGCGAGATATAAATCTATTTTTGAATTTCGCGATGGGATTTTTTCTACTATCGCAAGAATTAAAAAACAATTTCCATCACAAGAAATTGTATACTTCCATCCAGAAAATCGTCTAGAAAAGATATTTTCCAAAAAGAACCAATGGAAGTCCTTTACAGAAACATATCCAGAAATTGCATTAGAGTTAAGAAATAGGAAAAATTTAAGGGAATCCATCAATTACTTAAAAGAATTGTTCGAAGAAAGTTTTGTTGCAACATCCATAGAAATAGATATAATTAATATCCTAGATAAAATTCCCACACATATTTTGAGCGATTTAAAATTTCTGGATAGAAATAATTATCATAATTCCCACAATTATGCTCAAATACTTGGAAGTCCTTCTGATATCTGGCTCCACCCTTCTGTTGATATTACCTATGGTGTGGTATTGGACGCAAGAAATGGTCCTATTATAATCGATAAAAATTCTAAAATTTCTGCATTTACTTATATACAAGGACCATTTTATGCCGCGGAAAATTGTCACATAGATAATGTACGAATCACTGGTGGTGTAATACTTGGTAGAGATTGTAGAGTAGGCGGAGAGATAGAAAACAGCATTTTAGGAAATTTTACCAATAAACATCACGAAGGTTTTGTTGGTCATAGTTTAATAGGGGATTGGGTCAATTTAGGTGCATTAACAACAACTTCCGATTTAAAAAACAATTATGGAGAAGTTCGTCTTTATCTTCCAGAATCTCGTATTCCAGATTTTACCGATACTCCAATTCTAGTTAATACAAATCGTATTAAATTTGGTTCAATTATAGGGGATTGTGTTAAGACGTCTATAGGAACTATGTTAAATACGGGAACTGTCATCGATATTGGTTGTAATGTATTTGGTGGTAGTCCACCACCCTATATGCCACCTTTTTCTTGGGGAATACGCGGTCATAAGTACGAACTAGAACGATTTATTAAAGATTGCGAGAAAATATTCGCGCGAAGAAATCAAATCGTAGACTCTAATTTTATCGAATTAACTAGATTATATTATTCCAAAAAAATCTAAAATGGACCATATAAAATTCGAAGATGCGTTAAAACGGCTAGAAGAAATCACAGATAAATTAGAAACAGGAGATTTAAGTTTGGAAGAATCCTTAAAATTATACCAAGAAGGTATTAAACTAAAAGAATGGTGTTACAAATATCTACAAGAAGCAGAAGGTAAAATTTATAAAATTATTCAATCAAATGATGGAAAAGAAATAATAGAAGAAATTAGCGAAGATTCTATTTTTAAAAATGATCTATTCAGTTAAAACATTCAAATGGGTTCAGAATGGTTTTTCATTAGCTTATTACAACAATAAACCGTTATTTGTTCATGGTGCGTTGCCCGAAGAAGTTGTTGATGTAGAAATTGTAAAAGAAAATAGCCAACATGCTTTTGCTATTGCTCAAAACATCATTGAACCAAATCCCATACGAAAAACAATCGATTGTAGTATTTTCCCTCTCTGCGGAGGATGTAATTTTCGCCATTTAGATTATCAAGAAGAGGTAAGAATTAAGATAGAATTGTTAAAAGAATTCAAAGAATTAAAATACTATTTAGAGAATCGACCATTTGACTATTATTTTTCGCCAGAATATGCATACAGAAATCAAGTTAGAATCCATTACGATAAAAATAAAGTTGGTTTTTATAAACTATATTCTAATCAGATTATTCCTTTATCCATAGAAGGTTGCAAAAACTTATCGCAAGAATTAAATCAAGCGATTCTAAACAAAACAAAAAATCTAAAAAAAGATAGAAAGCTATTTTATATTGATGGTAATATTAAAGAAAATCAAGAATTCGCATTAAAATTGAATTCTTCTGTTGAGTGGGAACTTTCGACAGAATGTTTTTTGCAAACTAACAGGTTTTTAATAAGAGAATGGTTAAGTTTTATTCGCGAAAATGTTTTAAATATTGTGCAGAAAAATCATATCAATACATTGGAACTGTTTTGTGGTACTGGAATCATCTCTGCAAGTTTAATGGATCATTTAGATTCTATAGAAGGATATGAGTCCAATAAAGTTGCTTTAAAATATGCTAAAAAAAATTATAATAAATATTATAAAAAAAATAAATTTTTTTTTAAAGATTTGTATATACATCAACTCGAGTTAGAAAATCGATTTGATATAGTTATAATCAATCCCCCTCGAAAAGGCATGGGAAAACATCTTATGAAGGCATTTATGAATATAGATATGCCTATATTATATTCTTCTTGTAATCCAGCAACCTTTCATAGGGATATTCAAAAATTAAAAGAATATGGATATAAAATCAATCAACTTGCTATCTTTGATTTTTTCCCAAGAACATTTCATCTAGAAATTGTAGCAACTTTAATTAAATAATTCATCGATTTGATCTTCGATGATTGCTAAACGATTGATTTGGTTTCTTCGTAAATCTGGGTTAGTCGCGCATCTCTAAAATGCTTTTCTACATAATTTTTATGATATATGCTATGATTCGATAAAATATCCATTGCGATTTCGCAGACTTTCATTGCTGTATCGGAACAAAAAACTTTAATCATAGAAGACCAAGATTGGTGTGCTTGCCAAGTTTTTGCATATTGCCAAATCATCGTACGTGTAGCAGATGTTAAAATCCACATATCTGCTATTTGCATCTGTATTTCTTGATATTCTATGAGTTTTTTTCCAGAAAATGTATAATTTTTTGCAAAATCAATCGCATGTTCCATTGCACCTCTAGCAATTCCCAACGCGATTGAACCAACGGGTATACGCGAATAATTTAAAGTTAAACGATTTAACATCCATCCTTTTTCTAATCCACCAACAATTTGAGAATCGGGCACAAAACAATCTTCGAAAATTAATTCTGTTGCAGAAGATGCTCGTTGCCCCATTTTGAGTTCATTTCTTCCACGAGAAAAACCTGGTGTTCCATCATACACAAGAAAGCAAGTCCACGAATCTAATCCTTTATTTTCTATTGCAGCAAATACAGTAATGGCATGTGCAATATCTCCATTGGAGATAAAAACCTTTCTTCCGTTTAATAACCAACCTCCCGAAACACGTTTTGCTGTTGTTAGAGGTTTATAACGTGCTCCACCTTCTGTATCTTCTACATCAGACCCACCAGAAGGTTCAGTAATAGCAAAAGCCATAAGAGTTGGAATCCCTTTTTTATTTTTCTTCAAGATAGGGTACAAATGATTAAAAATAATGTTTAGGTCGCCAGATATTATTATCGGAGCAACTCCTAAAGAATGTGCCCCAATCAGTAATCCTAATCCTCCACAAGCTGCACATAATTCTTCGTATTTAATGGCAGCTATCCAATGAAATGGATAACGATAAGTGAACCAATCGACCGAACCAATGGGAGATGGCAATAAATCCGAAAAATATCCAACTTTTGCAGCTTCTATTTTGACTTTTTCTAATAGCTCTTTGTTTTTATTTACATCAATTTCTAGTGCATAAGGTTTTAAATGCTTTTCTGCGAAAGTTCTATAATTTCTTCTAAGTTTTTGTAATCTTTTCGGTAATAGTTGTGTATCCATTTCCCATAGTTTGTTTTGATCATATTTTAACAAAAATTTTAAATATGGTTTGATTTGCTCTAAAAAATATTTTGGTGACAGTTTTTCTTCTATATTGAATGTTTTGATTTCCATAGTATATTACCTCGAAATTGATTATATCAATAGTTCTTTTATTTTGTTTTTATATGCTTCTGCAATAAATATACTGATTTCGTTCGAAGTTCCATAGAGTTGTTTTAGATGATTGGCATCTCTATAAGCTTTTTCTATACCGTAATCTCTCATATATCCATAACCTCCATGGGTTTGTAAACAATCAGAAATACCATTTACAATCAAGGGCATAATTTGTTTTTTTATTCTAAAAACTTTTAAAAGAAGATCTTTTTCCGAATGATAAGTTCCACATTGAAAAAGCGAATTAAGGGATAATTCAATAATAGATTCTGCATTGAATAAAAGATTCTGAATTGCTGGATATTCAAAGATTAATTGTCCACCTTGAATCCTTTCATTGGTATATTTTAATGCTTTTAAAAAGGCATAGATCAATCTTCCTGTTGCTATGGAAAGATTGCCTAAGATTTGCCTACTAAAAATTTCCATAAATAGATTAGAGGGAACATTGAATGATTGTACGATTTCGAATTGTATCTCTGAGGTTTTGATCTCTTCAATACCATGAGATGGATAAAGCAATTTTCGCGAATGAATTTTAGCCAAATTTAAAGTAAAACTGTGATCAGACAGATTGGAATCATCAATACTAAAAAAAGAAAAATAGCTAATAAAATCAGGAATTTGAATTATAGTGGGTTGGGATATTTCGAAATATTGGCTTAATGCACTTAATTCATTTTTATCTATAGGAGAAAATAAATATTTTGCTAAAAGGTTGCGTGCAATGCCATAATTCCCTTGAACGAAGTTCCAGCTTGGAAAATTTCCAGATAATTTCAATGATTTGTTAATAAAAGATGAAATCGCATATTGATGACAAATATAACTTAGTCCACCATTAAGAATTCCTAGTTCTAATAAACATATTATGCTAAAAAAGAGAGAATTTTTTTGATGGTAGCTCCAGATAGAAAATTCGTTATCGTTTTCTTCTGTGTTAATAATTCCTATTTCTATCAATTCATTAAGATGTTTAAGAAGAATTTCTTCTGAAATAACATGCTCTGTGTTTTGATAATCATTACGAATCTTTTTTATGTAATCTTTAACGTAATTATACAATTCAATTTGATTTTCTGGAATGTTAATATATTTTTCAATCATGATATTAGAAGACTATTAGAAAATGACATTATTGTCAATTTTTTTTTAAATCTTTTATACTTTTATGCATTGTCTAATATTTTACTACAGAGAACACAGAGATGCCACAGAGAAATTCCTATAATAAAATTTTAAGTTAATTGAAAAAAGAATTATGTATATGAAAGTATGATAAATTTCTATTATAGTTTTTTTTATGGGTTTAATAACAATTAATAACAATATTTTATAAAGAATTTGTATTATTATACAATGCAATTAAACATTATACATTAAAGTTGGTTGATGGTTTTTATGTATTTTATAGAAATGTTTTATAAAAAACTTATATTATTAGACAAAGAAGTTAACAGTGAATTACCAAAATATATTTGTAAAATTGCAGTTATAAAAAATAAGAATAACTTAAATTATTTTTTCGAGACGAGATTAATATAATAAAAGAGGTTCCTTGTTTTCGCACCTTTTTTTGTTGTTTACGATGAGACACGAAAAATTCAAATAGAAGGTGATCAAAAATCCAAAGAAAAGATTTATACGAAGATTTTGTATTAGTGATTAATTTTACGAGAATTAAATTTTCGAATCGAAACATGGCTTATAGATTTTTTTTCGAAAGAAAGTTTGGAATATATTGTTAGTAAGAAGTTTCACAATATGCAGTTGAATTAATCTTAAAGATATTTTAAGAATATTTCATTAAAATAATGAAAGATATTAATATCAATTATTTGTTAGAATCATTACTAAAAAAATTAATATTTTCTTGATAATAAAATCATAACGAAAAAATCTACTTTATGGCTAAAATATATTATGATGATTCCTGTGATTTAAGTGTATTAAAAGACTTAACCATTGCAGTACTTGGATATGGCAGTCAAGGACATGCTCAAGCTCAAAACATGAGGGATTCTGGATTAAAAGTCATAATTGGTTTAAAACCAGATTCTCGTTCAGTAACACAAGCAAAAGAAGACGGTTTTGAAGTATTCCATCCCACAGAAGCTTGTAAAAGGGCTGATATCATTCAAGTTCTAACACCAGATCAAACCCAAAAACAACTCTACGAAGAAAGCATTTTGCCAAATTTATCCAAAGGGAAAGCGTTGGTATTTTCTCATGGTTTTAATATCCATTTCGAAGTAATACAACCGCCTTCTGACATCGATGTTTATATGGTAGCTCCCAAAGGACCAGGTCATTTGGTAAGAAGGGTTTATGTAGAAGGTGGCGGTGTCCCATCATTGATTGCAATCCATCAAGATGCAACAGGCAAAGCAAAAGAGCGTGCTCTTGCACATGCAGCTGCAATAGGAGCTGGTAGAGCTGGTATATTAGAAACAACCTTCCGAGACGAAACAGAAACCGATTTGTTTGGAGAACAAGCAGTTCTTTGTGGTGGTTTAACTTCTTTAATTATGAAAGGATTCGAAACATTAATAGAGGCAGGATACGACCCCGACATTGCATATTTTGAATGTTTGCACGAAGTAAAATTGATCACAGATTTGATCTACGAAGGTGGTATTGCGAATATGAGACATTCCATTTCTGATACAGCAGAATATGGAGATTTAACACGTGGTCCAAGAGTAGTAGATGATCATGTAAAACAAAATATGAAGCAAATTCTATCCGAAATCCAAAAAGATAAAGGTGCAAAATTCGCAAAAGAATGGTTAGAAGAAGCAAAAAAGGGATATCCAAATTTCAATAGATTACGCGAAGAAGGTAAAAAACATCCTATCGAAGAAACTGGAAAAAAACTTCGTTCAATGATGAAATTTCTTAAGAAGAAATAGATTTTAAACAATAAGCGGCATAATTTTTCCGTTATGACCGCTTATTTTGCCCTTGCATTAAAGAATAAAGACCGTCGATTAATTTAGTTTCTTCTAAAGGTAATTCGGTTTCTTTTCCAGTAGTTAAATCTTTTACTTTTATAACTTGTTTTTTGAATTCATCTTCTCCCAAAAGCAATGTAAATCGATAGCCTTTCTTCTCTGCTAATTCGAATTCTTTTCCCAATTTTTTGGGACGACTTAAAGAGATTTCGATTGATAGGTGATATTTTCTTAGAAGGTGAGCTATTTTTAAATATTCAACATATAGATTTTCGTCAAAAAGGGTAAAATAAAAACCTTGCTTTGTGGTTATTTCTGGAATAAGACGATGATTTTTTAAAAATGCTTCGAGAGTTACATCCCCCATTCCAAAACCAATTGCTGGTAGAGATTCTTTACTAAATTGACCTATCAGATTATCATATCTACCACCACCAAAAATTGCTCTTCTGTTTTCTGGATGGGTATCATAAATTTCGAAAATAAGACCTGTATAATAATCAAATCCGCGCACAATGGTTGGATCAAAAATAAGATTTTTGGGATTATGATTTACACTTAGATATTTTCTCATTTGGTTTAAATGGTTTAATATTTCGCTTATTTGATCTCTACTTTTTTGTGGAATATCTTTTAGTAAATCTTGATAGGATTCTAATCTTAGTTGAAAAAAATTATAAATTGCCTTTATTTCTTGTTCTTCGCATATAGATTTTAATTCTTTATCGAATTCTTCTTGAGTAATTTTCTCTTTTTTGTCGATGATCCTTCCAATTTTTCGAAGTTTTTCTTTATTTATTAAACCTAACCAAAGATCCAACAATGCGCGATGACTAAAACGAACGATAAATTGATCTTCACTTGCTCCATAAGATTTTAAAATATCCATTGCAACCGATAAAATTTCTACATCTGCATAGACAGTATTGCTTCCGATAAGATCTACGTTTAACTGATAGAATTCTCTTAATCGTCCTTTGCCAGGTCTTTCGTATCGCATAAAGTTAGCAATACTAAACCATCTTAATGGTGGAACATAGCTTTGATCACGACTTGCAATCATTCGTGCTAAGGTAGGAGTCATTTCTGGACGGATAGAGACTTCTCTGTTGCCTCTATCGATAAATGTGTAAAGCTGTTCGTTAACAATTTCTTCGGAGGATTTGGAACGATATAAATCCGTATATTCTAAAATAGGAGCTGAATATTCTTCGTAGCCATATTTTCTACAAACCTCTCTTTGTTTTTCGAAAAACCAGTTTCGAAGAAGCATTTCGTTTGGGTAAAAATCTCGAGTGCCTGGATAAGGTTGAAATTTTTTCATACTATTTTTGGGATTCTAATTTTTGTATTAGATTTTTTAACAAATCTTTGTTCTTTTTACGAAATTCTGTATAGCCTTCTCCTGTAAAGTCAATTCCAATCAGAAGATTTTCTGTGTGGTCATTTATTAATTTATGAATGTATTTGATTTCTCCATACATTCTAATGGGGGCAACTAGTTTAAAAATAAGATCAAATATAATTGTATCTTGGTAGGGAATTAGAGATTTTAACTCTTCATCAGTAATTTCTATGGCTGCGCCACCTTCGGAAATATTTACAACTCTTTGCTTTTTTTTAATTAATATGGTATTTGCTTCGATAATCTTTTCGTATGTTTCGTCAGCAATTTTTTCTAACTCAATAAGTAGTTCTCTTTTTTGTTCTTCTGTTGGAGAAGTATCTAATGGCAAAAGAATATATGCTAACGGAACAAACTTTTCTTTTTGATATACTACTATAGGAAAAACATATAAGTATTTTATGTTAATTTTTAACAATGTTGGTGTATTCATTTCTTGTTTTTTTAATTCTTCGGGTAAATTTTCTGCATTCGAAAGCAAGATTCTTATTCCTGGATATTTCTCTTTGTATTTTTCTTCTATTTGTGGAAAGATAATCTTAGATGTGATCTGAAATTGAATATTATTGGCAGATATTTTATGCCTACTTAGACGAAAGTTATTTGCAACTACTTCGTTTTCTTTTACGGGAATTCTTTTATATTTTCTTTGTTCTTTACTTACCCGTAACAATTCTGGTACTAATATTGCTCTACCAGGAGAAATTTCATTTAGTAAGTTAAAATGAAATTCAAGATGTCTTGTTAAATCTAAGTATAATATTACTTTATTAGTTAATTTTAGGGAAGGATTATAAATAAATTCTATTCCTTCTTCTTTTTCTTCTGTTGGCTTAAACTCTGCAGGGGGTACGGTATTTTTTAAATACAAAGATTGCCGATTTAATTTTACCAGTATAAGGTTTTTTATCACTTTTGGATCAGTAACATGATCCCAAAGTCGTTTGGATTCTTTTATAGTTTCTATTTTGTATTGTGTTATTTCCATATAGAAAATTTCCTTTATATTATATTCGACGTAAATTATTGTAATTCTTTAAATTCAACACGTCGATTTATTGCACCTCTAATAGGATCGGGTACTTCTACTAAAGGTTTTGTATAACTATATCCTTTAACAATTAACCGAGATTCCTCTATGCCTAATTCTATTAAAGCTTTTTTTACATTATTTGCTCGCTCTATGGATAATCTTAAATTGTATTCATAAGATTTTTGTTTAGGGCCTCGATAAGAAAGATCTGTATGTCCTTGAATTTCTATTTTTATATTAGGATATTTTTTTAAAATTTCTGAAATAAGTTTTAGCTTTTCTATCTCTGATGGTTTTATAACAGCGCTATCTAAATCGAAAAATATTCGGGTATTCCATATACATTCTGGTTGCATTTCCTGGCATGGTTCTTTGATCTTTTTTAATTCGATGATAATTCTTTCGAGTTCTTTGGACTCTTTAAATGTTTCGATTTTTGGTTCATAACCAGGAGAAGTTGCTTTTATCTGGAATTGTTCATCTTTTCGAACTGGTACAGAAAATTGTGCCAAAGAATCTAGTTTTAACTCCAATGTTTGATCATCTGAACCAATTTTAATAATTTGTGAACCAGGTAGAGCCAATTTTGTTTCTTCGTCGATAACAATGCCAGGTATATATCGAATTATAGGTTCAATTGGTTTAATAGGTTGAAGATAAAAAACCCTTTCGTCAGTTTTTGTTTGGGTACTAATATCTTTGTAGTCTAAGAGAGTTTCGAGGGGATAAAAACCAGGTGCACTTATGTTTAAACGATAAATTCTTCCAGAAAAAAGCTCAACTTGGAATGTATTTTCGATTGTTTTTCCATCGTTTTTAAAACGCCTATCAGACTTAATGACTAAATTTTGTAAGCCAAATTCTATTAGAATCGTTGCTTCTACGCTTACGGGTTCTTGTGTTTGTGCGTTGATGATTTTTCCTTTAAAAATGATTTTATAAAATTCAATTAATTCTTGAGGGATCAAAAATCGATAGATATCATAACCACCTTTTGCATTAACATGAATACGATCGGATGCAATATAAGTCCATAAACTATTATCAGTAATTTT
>Ga0197142_1005244_pt1 | contig 10216 bp, 14 predicted proteins | sample GBS60_MetaG_FD_148614 | JGI IMG/M metagenome (GOLD analysis project Ga0197142, IMG submission 148614) | Sediment microbial communities from Great Boiling Springs, Gerlach, Nevada, United States - GBS 60_MetaG | ecosystem: Environmental > Aquatic > Thermal springs > Hot (42-90C) > Sediment...
CACCGTATCGATGGCATATCGTGCAGCATTTTGCCCGTGAAAATGCCCAAAAAATCTTCTAATGCTGTGGATTGGTCAATAAGTTGTGATTCTTTTAAAAGGGTATAAAGCATTTTTAAATGGGAAAATGAGAATTTTTTTTCGTTTATTTTCAACCCCTTGTGTTGAAATATGTTTTTCGCTGGAACCTCGCCAAACAGGTCGGGGGCATTTAAAAAAATGTCAATTAGTTTTATGTAGTCGGGATATAATTCCCATTCAAAACACTTAATTACCCCCATTTTCGCGTCTAAATAAACTTTCTCTAACACCCACTTTTGTTTTTCGAGTATCTCCCGATATTTTCGAGGGTTGTTCCTCATAACATCCTGACACCAGAGGGAAAGCATTACAAAAAGTCTTGTTGGTAAACTCTTTTTAAGCCAATTAATAAAGTACTTATTAAATTGTTCCTTTGTTTGAACACCTTCTGTAAAATGCTGCACACGTTCCTCTCCGTAAGCACCCTGAGCAATAAGAGTATAATGGGAGAGAGGTACTTCTGAATAAAGCTCAAAAAACTCATCTTTTGGTAAATGAATAGTATTGAAATTAAACTCTATGAACTTTTTTACCATTGGTGGGATGGAATCGGGAAACCCATGTGGAAAAGTCGCCGTTATAACATCTGCAAGCAATTTTGCTCTTTCACTCATAATATATCTGGAATTCGTTCAACTGCTTCCTTTTTCTTTTGGTCAATGATTTTCGCATACACCTCGGTTGTAGCCAAATTTCTATGTCCTAACAACTTGCTGACGGTGTAAATATCTGTTCCCAGTGTCAATTGCATAACCGCAAAAGTATGTCGGGCACAATGAAAAGTGATTTTCTTTCGGATACCAGCACGAAGTAGCCAGTTCTCTATAACTAAATTTACCGTGCTATCGTACGATTGCTTGGGGAAAACAAAGTCGTTTGGGTCGCCTCGCTCGCCTAATAACAAAACGGCTTGGTCTGGGAGGTATATGTATTCTACATCGCCAGTTTTTTGCTGCCTTATGAATAACCGCGTGCCTTCGTTTGTGGTCTGTATATCAGCCCAGCGAATACGGATAATGTCGGAATAACGCAGTCCTGTTAGGCAGGAAAAAAGAAACATCCTTTTAATTAGTTCGTCTTTACATTCAGTTCGGGCTAACTGCCGTACCTCGTCAACCGTCAAAAACTCTCGTTTTGCAGGAATTGTTTTTGGACGTTCTATCTTAAACATAGGGTTAGAGGGAAGGTGCCCGTCATTTACAGCATTGTTAAGAATAGTATTTAATGCGGTTAGATAGGTGTTGATTGTGTTCGGGTGAAGATTTTTAGCTTGTAAATATTCTATAAATCGCTTTATAAGTTCTTGGTTTATTTCTTTAAAAGGTATTTTATCGCTACCAATAAAATTTGTTAGGTGGGTAATTAGGGAATAAAAATTGTTCCGATAGTTCTTTTTCTTTTTATCGGCATACGAACGGGCATAAGAAATAAAGTCGGTGAATTGTTTTTGTCGTAATGGTACTTGATACTTTCCACTCAACAATTCCAATTCCCGACGGGCTCGAATTGTTTCCGCAATTATCATTTTTTCCTTGTTATGTTCCCGTTCAGCAGCGTTTTTCGGGTTATCGTATATATAAATACCCAAAAACTCATAATCCCTAACATCTTTTGGTTTACCGTCGATATAAGTTATACCTTTGTAAATATCAAGGTAAAGGCTCAACAAACCATTTTTGAGTTTCTTTTTTCTTAACGCCACTTTCATTCGTTACACCTCATTTTTTTGTTACCCCGTTTTGCGACTTTTCGAACCCGAAATACCGACAAAAGTAACGAGTGATTTACAAAAATATTGAAAAAAAAGAAAAAATTTTACTAAAAAATAGAAAATCTATATTTGCATAAATCCTTATTATTTCTTAATTTTGGAATGGTTTGGAAAAGGGAGGAAAAGAAAAAAATGGGTAAAAAATATTTCACGCAATAGTTTTTCTTTGACTTCTTTTTTCATTTTGATTGTTACTTTATTTTACATAAGAAGAAACCAAAAGTGGTACCAACAACAAATATCACTGGTTTTTCCCACCACTTTTCTTTTCTTTTTTCAAGAGAATAAACAAATTTGGGAATTCTATAAGTATCGGGAACTGATGAAATCGAAAAGTCGAGCAAATTTTCGGGATATTGATACAGCAGTGAAATTGTATCTCTTTGCAGGATGGTATCCAAACTTGCCACAAAAGGGGCGGTTTGAAAAATTGTATCTCTTCGATAAATAATTTTTGGTTTCGCACGACGAACAACCAATTTTTCAAAAGGTTTTACCACCGTAACCGTGTCGATTCTATGTATTTCAACAGGCGAAGGTTTTGGCTTTTGCAACTGAAACAACCAAAGAAAAATGACTATTCCAACAAGCACTATTGTGATTAATTTGCACGCTTTCATATCTGCTTAGAATAAATTTGTTCATAAAAGAGGGCATAGAGCATATCCAATCGTTGATTTAAATCCGTAAGTTTGCTCGAAAGTATTTCGCCATACTGCATAGTTTTCTGTTCTAGCAAATTAATTCTGTTTTCCAAAGCCATTGCCCGGTGTTCCTCGGCCACCTTTTGTTCGAGAACTTCTTTCCAACTTCGCAGAATTTCCTTGCGTATTTTCCAGAACATTGTTGCCACCGAAATCAATGTTCCAGCCAAAAGGAAAAGCGTTTGAAAACCCAAGCTTTCCATACTTTTTCTCTAAATATTTTTTTATATAAAGTATATATTCAATTTCACGAGTTCCAAGATGCTCCAACACACAATCGAAAAGTAAAACATTTGCTCCAATGGCTGCAATCTCACTTGAATAGGACACCAACGGAAAGTCTACCAGCAATAATTCCATTAGGTTCATAAACAACCTTGAAGAACTGAAATGAAGGATAGAAAATATTCAAAAAGTATGAGTTGGTTTGGTTGTTTGCTGAATTAACCTCAATTTCTTTCAAAATCTTGTAGGTTTTTTGATTATTCGAAACACAAAAAGATATTTTCCCACTCAAAACCCCAGAAACATCTTCCCAAACAAATTCAATACAAACTGCGTTATAAAAACTTTTATTACCAAAGCTTTTCTCTTCGAGTTCAAACGGAATCCAACGGGATTCCCAGCGATTTTGCATATTCCAATTGCGAACCAATTCCCAAATCATAAAAATCAATCTCCAAAACCAACAAATCCGAGAAGATTTAGCCGTCCCAGTGGATGTATCAGATTTCTCTTCCAAAGAAAGACCCCTTCGACCCATCTATTTTGTTTATTCACATATCTTCGAGTGTTAAAACCAATCGTTTCGACCCATCCTTTTTTGCCAAGTCCGACAATTCGTTCCGTATGTCCGTAAATCGAACGACCTCGTTGCCAGATGATAAGGTCATTGATAGAAAATTCAGTTGACCTTCTACCATTAAGTTTTGCAAAGCGGAAAAGCGCTGTCGATAGCCCCGTTGCAGGCAAAGGAATTGAAGTCTTAGGTAATCCTAATTGTTTGGCCGCCTCGGCAAAACAGTAATATTGCCCTGCAAGGCAATATGGTGAGCCCGACGGTAATCCCAAAACTTTTTGATACTTTTCGACTTCTTTCCCGTCGTTACGATTTGTCGATTCGGTTACTCCTAATTGCTTCCAGAGTATTTTTCGGGATTCATCTACAAGGGCTTTAGCACAGGACAAAACATAACGATTTTGACATAAGCCCATAGCCTGGATAATAACTTGCAGAATCAGAAAAAAATATACCCTTTTCATATTAGTTTGTGAATTGTGCCAAATACAAGGCAAGCACCGAGAGGCCAAATGAAATATGGACCCCAAGAAAAATCAAACCCAGGTTCGGTGTCGAGGGTTCTTTTGTAAATCGAACATTGGTGAAAACATAAACAGCGAAACCCGAAAAGGCAATCGCTATAAATTCCAACAAGGAAGCAAGCAGGAAAGCACGAACTTCCGGACCTTCGAGCCGTAGCAAATATAGCGTTGCAATAACAAAAAGGAGTAACAAACCATTTCTTTTCAGGAAATCTACAACATTTTCTATCATTTCATAACTCCACGAATGTGTCCAAAACATCATTTCCAAAAATTCGGCTGTCTTTGTCTTTGTTGACTATCAAAACAGGTCGGCGGGCATTATCTGCCAACTCCAATTGCAAATCGCCATTCTGAATTTGTCGAAGCAAATACAAAGCATAGGATTTTCGGCGAGAAACCGAAGGAGGAGCGACACCATTGTGGTTGTAATATTCATACAGATTTGCAACTGTAAGCTCACGGGCAATGAAATTAATCAAAATTGGCACTGGATTAAAAGGAACTTCGAAACGATTACGCAAGAAACTATCGATTAAGTTCGACGCATTTGCTATTGCATAATCCACTCTTGCCTGGTCAATAACCGACCCCGAGGGGTCGCCTGTTAAATTGGCTAATTCCTCGGGGGTAAACTCTTTTAATAATTCATTCAAATTTGTATACATCAGAACTACTCCTTATGGGACCAAAAAAATCTTTACAAATTCACCCGCAGAAGCCGAACTCAAAGCTCTGCCGTTCACCTCTGCTCCTGTTGTTGCAGTAACGGCTCTTCCAAGAGAATCGCTTGTAACCTTGTCGCCAACTGTTATCGTTCCTCCTGCCTCGACTATGGCTGTTCCCAAGACAACAATCGAAGCATAGGAGCCGTTTGAAAAGTTCGACAAACTTACACCAAACGACTTTTGATTGGCACCGCAAAGATTACCCAAAAAATTTACAAATCGATTACCTGCAACATCCCCTGTAGCTTTAATTGTCAATATCTGCACTGGTTGAAATGTCTTGTTGTTTATTGCCATAAGACCTCCACATTAAGAAACCACATTAAGAAATATGATTGGTATTGTAAATCAAGAATCCAGCCTGTGGCGTTGTTAAAAGAAAAGTATATGCATCGGTAGCCCGAATTACTTTGATTTTCCCACCATTTTCGTAGTAGACATCGATTTCTGGATAACCTGTCTTTTGAAGAATATACCCAAAACTTGAGCCCATTCGAGTTGATTTCCCTTTATCTTGTTCTTCGACATAGGCTAATACAATATTGTCGCCCCAAATGTCTGTGAAATCGACTCCGTTTTGTGTGTAAACGCCCATCCCAACATAAATGTTTTTAATTTCAAGCATCTCGCTTAAAGAATTCAAAGTAACTTTACCAATGCCAACATATTTTATTTTGTCGAGTATTCTTGGGTGGAAACTCAAAGCCCTATAAGTAGGTTCACCAATAATCATAACATTAGGATAACGAGAAATTTTATGTCGAATCGCCGAAACTCCCTCCATAATTTTTGCAAGTGGATCGAAGGATTTGGTATAATCATCAAAAGCAATCGAGGCAGTGATTTCCATCTTCATATCGCTGTTGTAGTTGCTGGGGTCTTGCAAGAAATCCGCAACTTCTTTTTCCCTTCCGAGCAAAAGTATATCCAGCAGTTCATTTGTTGCTTGCTGCTCAATCTGGAAGAAGTTTGAATACTCTTCCTCTTCAATATAATCGAGCGAAACTTCTACATCACGCTCCAAAAGTTCAAATTCCAAATAATTCACCTCTTCGGGTGGGATTCTGTTCGATTCCGCTCGAACAGCCCGAATTGTGTCCCTATGGATAAATGCCTGCTTGCCAAATACAGGAATCTTGCCTTTGCGTCGATTCACCGCAACCACAGGCAAAACCTTATCGGCAACGAAGCCCGAATTGCGATATTCTTGTGCAAGCGAAGTTAAAACAGGGTCGATTAATCGAATTTCTGAAGACATAATACCTCCTATTTTTTGTTAATCATTAATAAAGCTTGTTCATATGATAAATCGGGTTTCTGTTTTTGTAGTTCACGAGCCCGAAGATGTAAATCCAGTCGTTCCTCGTCGATTTTTTTCCCTTCAAATTCGTGCTCTATAAATTTTTGGTTAACTATGGGCTGCGAGTATTCCTTTTTCAATGCTGCCGGCTTCCAACTGGTAAAAAATTCTTTAATCTTTTCCAAAAGCGAAAAGTCTTTGGGAAATGAATCAACGCCATAACTGCGAATCAATTTGTCGGCTTTTTCTGAATATTCAAGTATTTCCAAAAACAATTGTTCTTTTGCAGGTGGAACAAGAAGAAATTCACCTGAATTATTTATTTTTTCGATAAAATCACGGAAGCTCCGGGCAAGAAATTCGTGGTGGGACTTTTCGAGGGACTCACGAAGGGCTTTATTTTGGTTGGCAAGTCGGGAGTTTTCAATTTCGAGGCGTCGAATTTCTTCCCGGAGTTCCGAAAAATTCTGACTCTCGCCATCAGAATACTCAAAAGTTCGCGAGTCGTCCAATTCCACAAAAGAAATCGGCTTCAATCCTTTTACTGCAGGGGTATCGCCTCCCAACAAACCGATATGCCGAAGCAAATAGTCGGGATACAATGAAATCGAAACTCGACGGAATTTCCCTTCTCGAATTTCTTCGATAATTTCTTTCGTTAAAGATTTCAATTTTGCATAAAGGACATTTCCACGGCGAGCAAGTCGCTCCACCCAGCCGTGGGCGGGGCTATCGCTTTTCGGATGCCCTTTCACCAATGGCGCTTCGTATGATGGTTCCTGCTCAACTTTCTCGTTGTACTTCCTTACGATTCTGTCGAGGTCACTTTCAGTAAATGTTTCGGTTGTACCAGAGCTATCGGTGAAAGTGCCTGTTCGAAAAATTTCAATCCACATCCTAACCTCCTTTTTGTCAAACATCAGCGAAATCAATTTCGCTACGATGCAAAACTATCGGGATTTCCAAATACACACCAGAAAAAGGTTTCAAAAGTGTTCCAAAACCATCCTAAATTGAATTTCGAAACAGTTCCGGAAATTGGAAACTCTGTTTTTTATTTTTGAATTCTTCAGATAAACTCCCTTTGAATTGAAAGCTTTTGTTTTTATTTTTTGCTCTTATATCTAATAGAAAAGATTGAATGTCATAAACCCAAATTTGTGCAGAAAAAAAATGTATCCGAGAGCAAAGAGGTAGCCTTAAAATTTCTAATTCCCCAAGGTTGCAAACTTGCTGAGAGTTTTGGTGAGTTAAAAAAATTTTGTGCTTGTTCGAGAATGAAGAGAAAATCGACTTTACACTTTAACTTGATTCAATCCTTTTCACGACATATTTTACTTTCCCCACAAATTCAATATCGTAAGTGTTATCGATGTAAACTGGTTCATATTTTTTGTTTTCAGAATGAAGAAGATACCCATTTTGGATAAGTTCTACTCGTTTGACAAAGTAATTATCGGAAATTTTAACAATGTAAATGGAATTGTTCAGAAAATCGGTTTTTTCGGCCAAAACTACATCCCCGTCTTCGATGCCAGCGCCAATCATCGAATCGCCAACAACTGTAAAAGAAATCAGGTTGCCCTTGGGTAAAGATTGCTCTTTTTTTCTGCTGTCGAAGTTGTAAATATTGTGTGAAGAAATTGAAAATCTCTCGTAAATGGTTGGAATGGCTTCTCCGGTTTGCAACAACAGCGAAAGCATTTCGAATTTATAGAACGCACGTTCAATAATCTCATCGGGGTCTATTCCAATTCTTTTCAAACTTTGAACCAGGCGAAAATAATCTGTGGGAATTTTATTCTTTAAATGAGCGTAAAGTAGAACCCGTTCGAATTGCTTAATCAACTCTTTTATTTCGGATTCATTCATTCTTCTTCCTCAAAGATAGAAGTCGCATTATATCCCCAGCAGCAACAGTATAGGAACGAGCCAACTCAATAAGTTCATCAATTTTTGCTTCGGTGAAGGGAACATTCGATGGGAGGGCAGTTGGCTCGGTGCGGGAATCTTCCTTTTTGGTAGAACTTCCGCTCTGTTTTGGCGAACGTTTTGCTTCGAGCCTCCTTTTAAACTCCATCCCTTCAGCGTTTGGGGCATAGATTTCCCCTTCGCCAGATAAAATGAAGATGGGATTAACACCTCGCCTGTAAAGATTTAGCAAAAAGGAAGGTGGAACCTGAACACGCCCGCTCTCGTAATTCAGAATTTTGTGCACTGATTCCCCCAGAATATGAGCAAATTGGTTCGCAGAAAGCTTTACCCCTTCGTTAAAGATACTTCTGATGTACCGAAGTCTTTGCCCTATTTCTTTATTTAAACTTTCCATTTTGTTGTTTTGTAAAATTTACTTAATTTTGTTGTAAGAAATACATAAAAATTATGTATTTCTTACAAGTACAAATATATGAAAAATTATTTAAATAAAATCGAGTAGTTGCTATGGAAAATCGAAAAGATATTTACTCGCAGCTGGAAATCGAAGATTTAACAGAAGATTTGAAACTTGTGGCTATGGCTTGTGGAATCGAAACAGTTCGAGAACTGATGAAACACTGCTCGGGGCTATCAATTTATATTCCCAAGCTGGCAAGATTGGATAAATTTATCGTTCGTTACATTCGCCAGTACCCCGAGAAGTCGTTCAAGGAAATTGCCCGCGATCTGGGAGTAACCGAACAACACGTCAAGCGTATCTTCCGAGAAATGCCACGGAAGTAAACACCAAAATCCGCTGCCCTCATATTCAACAAAATTATGTGGGCATCCAAAAATAGCTGGACTCCATCTCCAAAATGGAGTCCAACTGCACTTTTACACAAAGATGGAATCCATCCGAGCTCAATCCCGAAGATGGAAGTTGCCCGAGTATTTTATGTAAACCTACCTCACCACCTGCAACACTTTTGTCTCCGCTGCTTTCCCGCTGCGGACCGTTATCAGATAGAATCCGTTTCCGCACTCGTTTAAATCCAGACTTACATCTGTTGTTCCAGCCTTTATTTCCTTGTCTTTCACAATTACTTGCTCAACACCAAGGATGTTACTCAAAACAACATCTACATTTGTCTCCTCAACCGCCCAAATTCGCACCAAAACATTCCCGTCGGCAGGATTGGGGATTAATGCGAAGTCCAACTGGCCCCTAAGTATTTTTTGCACAGGGAATTCAACAACTTCTGAGGCATCCTCCTGGCTGAACTTCACTAAAAAGGCATCCCAAGAACCACCACCATAACTTGTCTGATGCGCTCCACTCGTGGCGATGGCTTCGGTTGACTTTGTCCACCCACCTAAATACACATTACCACTGCCATCGACTGCGACTGAAAAGCCACCATTTCAACCACTACCCCCATAATAAGTGCCCCACTGCCGAATTCCACTGCTGTTGAACTTTACTAAAAAGGCATCAATATTTCCACCAAAAGTTGACTGATGAGCCCCACTGGTTGCTATCGCATCGCTTGATTGTGTATACCCCGCTAAATACACATTGCCACTGCCGTCTACTGCAACGGAATTGCCCCAGTCCCCACCACTACCCCCATAATAAGTGCCCCATAAGCGGGTGGGCGGGTCGATTATTAATGGTTTGCTTCTGTCGTAATTGCTTACCGCAAACGAAATGCTATTGTCCTCGTTCTTGATAAAACGGCTTTGGAGATTATTCCCTTTTGCTTCGTAACTCCGTGAGTTTGTGTAGCTATTTAAACTTGCTAACTGATATGCAACAGGCTTCTTCTGTTCTATATCGCCTAATGGCGTGCTTACTTTTAAATCCCCTTTGGTGCTTATCTCTACCTTCTCGGCTCCTTCGAACCTGAAATTTATTCTGTTTGGGTCGCCTCCCGGCTTCACTACAAAATCATACTGAAACTTGTTCTCTGCATTCCCATACAACACTAAATCTATATTCTCATACACATCTTCCAAGACTACTGTCCTATACTTTCGCACGAATGTTATCCCTTCGGGACAATGGGCAAGGTAGTAGTTGTTGTAGTCCCCGGTCATCTCCTTCGTTGCTATCTTCCTTGGTATCCGAGCGTTATTGAGCTTCATATCAACTCGATACATCTCAATATTGCTTGGTTCAATTGCTGATAAAACCTTATGCATTCCTTGTAGCTTATCATTTGTTTTTCTCTTTTGTATGGCTGTTTCGTCATTTTTAATGAATGTAAAACTGATGCCGTCCCGGCGAATTGCGATTGTCCCACCTTCTACTTCGGCTATGAACAGCACATCCCAATTGATATTGCCAAACTGGTCGGCTATCTGCCCCTTGTTCTCGATGAATTCCACC
>Ga0197142_1005245_pt1 | contig 10216 bp, 6 predicted proteins | sample GBS60_MetaG_FD_148614 | JGI IMG/M metagenome (GOLD analysis project Ga0197142, IMG submission 148614) | Sediment microbial communities from Great Boiling Springs, Gerlach, Nevada, United States - GBS 60_MetaG | ecosystem: Environmental > Aquatic > Thermal springs > Hot (42-90C) > Sediment...
GTTAGCCAACACGTTGACCGTTACCGGCGTGCCCATCAGTGTGGTGACCTCGTCACGGACGGCACGCGGCGGGCGGTTGGCTCCGGCGGTGGCGGTGAGGATCGCCCCGGCGGTGGCCGTCATGCCAGCCTGCGCCGTGCCGGTGGCCAGCGCGTTGGCCGTCGCCGCCTGCGCCGTCTGGGTGAGGAGGTAAGCACCCTGCGTCAGGAGGGCGTTGGTGGTCGCCGTGGCGTTAAGGTCCGGCGTGGGGGTGTTGGTGGGCGGGAAGTACTGGGTGGGTGTGGCGGGCAGGGTCAGCGTGGGGCCACCGGGCGTGATCGTCGGGGTGATGGTGGCGGTGGCGGTAGGCGTGTCGCTAGGCGTCGCTGTGACAGGGATACCGGTAAAGGTGGCTGTTGGCGTGGGCGGCGCTTCGCCGCTGAAGCCCACCAGCAGCACGATGCCGCAAAAATAGCAGGGCAGCGTGGCGAGGATGATGCCGATCAACGTGCGATGGGTACGGCGGCGGCGCTCCTGAATGACCCTGTCGCGAAGGCTCATGACTTGTATCCTCGATCTGACGGCTGGCATTGCCCTCAACGCGGGTGCAGGGCAAACGCTGGCAGCCAGTCTAACACGGCGGGGGGAACGTGTCAACGCGGGGGACGAGGCTATAGAGCCACGACCCGATCGGGGTTATAATGCTGGCAGGATGGGTGCCATTTCGCCCTTTAGCGTGCCCGTTAAGATACGGGGGTGAAACGCGGCGAAGTGTTGATGGCGTAAAGATAGGATTAGGGACCTGCTTGCAGGTGCTGGCGGAAGCAACATGACCCTCACGTTGGAGTTCTTCGTTGAGGCCCTCACGGGCCGGCGCTTGGATGGAGCACATCCCGTCGACGGTGTGGCTATCGACTCGCGGCAGGCGGCGGGCATGGTCTTTGCCGCCCTCCCCGGTGAGAAGACCGACGGCCACGAGTTCGTCCCCAACGCCTTTGAGCACGGCGCACTGGCGGCGCTTGTCGACCGCGAGGTGGAGACTTCCTATCCCATCGTGGACCTGCGTGGTGCGGAGTGCGCATCCTTGCCCCCGCCGCCGCTTGTGCTGCGCGTGGAGAACGTCCTGTTGGCGCTGCAAGAAGTTGCCCGCCGTTGGTGCCGTCGCTGGCTTGACGCCGACCCCGATCATCGCATCATCGGCGTCACTGGTAGTGTGGGCAAGACCACCACCAAGGAGCTCATCGCCGATGTGCTCGTCGTGCGCTACCGCACCCTGAAAAGCGAGAAGAGCTACAATAACGAGATCGGTATCCCCGTGACGGTGCTCAAACTGCGCGATGAGCATCAGCGTGCCGTGCTGGAGATGAGCATGTACACCACCGGCGAGATCCGCCTGCTGACGAGTATCGCGCCGCCGCAGGTGGGCGTGGTGACGCTCATCGCGCCGGTGCATCTGGAGCGTGCCGGATCGATGGAGGCCATCGTCAATGCCAAGGCCGAGCTGGTAGAGGCACTCCCCCCCGACGGCGTTGCCATCCTCAACAAGGATGATGAGCGCGTCATGTCGCTGGCGCAGCGCACAGCGGCGCGGGTCATGACTTACGGCCTTGACCCCACCGCCGACATCTGGGCCGAAGACATTGAGAGCCTCGGACTGGAAGGCATCCGCTTCTGGATGCACTACGGCGGCCAGCGCTACCGCATCCGTTTGCCTATGTTGGGGCGCCACAGTGTGCACACCGCCCTGCGTGCGGCGGCGGTCGGCTTTACCGAGGGCCTCGGTTGGGAAGAGGTGGTGCGCGGCCTGCAATCCACGCGCAGCCAGCTGCGGCTGATCGCCGTCAAAGGCCCGCGCGGCTCGGTGATTCTGGACGATACGTACAACGCCAGCCCCCCCTCTACACTCGCCGCCCTCAACCTGCTCAATGACCTCATGGAGGGGCGGCGCATCGCTGTGCTGGGCGATATGCTGGAGCTGGGCGCTTATGAGGAGCGCGGCCACCGCGACGTGGGCATCCGTGCCTCGGCGGTGGCCGATCTGTTGGTGACGGTGGGGGAGCGCGGGCGCATCATCGCCGAGGAGGCGCTGCGCTGCCGCATGCCCGCCGAATACGTGCACACCTTCGCCACGCCAGAGGAGGCGGCAGCTTTCCTGCTGACGCAGATTGAGCCGGGCGATGTGATATTGGTCAAGGGATCGCGGGCAGTGGGTATGGAGCGCATCGTCAGCCTGCTTAGTGAGGCGGCGGAGCAATAGCCTTTCACCTCTTACGGGCCGCAGTCTCCCCGACCCCTTCCCTGCGGGTGCGGGGATGCGATATTGCCATCTGCTGGCAAGAGGAAGAACCTGATGAGAGCAACCGCATTTGCGTTAGCCGTTGGCGGCCTGACCTTCCTCATCACCGTGATCTGGGGCGGGCCGTTTATTGAAATCCTGCGTCGTCTGGGCATCGGCAAGCAGGTGCGTGTGGAGATTGCCGACGTGCACAGCCGCAAGATCGGCACGCCGACGATGGGCGGCCTGCTCATCCTTTTCCCCGTGCTGATCGTCACCCTGGGCCTTAATATCGCCAACCTGCTGCTGCGGGACATCACAGGCCGCTCTATCCTTGTGCCGCTGGCTGTCCTCATCTACTACGGCGGCCTCGGTGCGCTCGATGACTGGGAAGGCGTCCGTGGGGAGCGCGTCGTTGGGGAGGGCATCCCGGCGCGGCTCAAGTTCGCTGCGCAGGTGCTCGGTGCGTTGGGCACGGCGCTTGTGCTCTACTACGGGCTGGATATCCACTCTATGGCCGTCCCGGGCATCCCTTTCAAGTTTGACCTCGGCTTGCTCTACATCCCCATTGCTATGTTTGCTCTTGTCGGTACATCCAACGCCGTCAATCTGACCGATGGGCTGGACGGGCTGGCGGGCATTATCACCGCCAGTGCCTTCGCCGCCTACGGCGTGATCGCCCAACTTCAGGGGCAGGTATACCTCGTGCAGTTCTGCTTTGTGATGGTGGGAGCCTGTTTCGCTTTTTTGTGGTTCAATGCACATCCGGCGCAACTCTTTATGGGCGATACCGGCTCGCTGGCGCTAGGGGCCACGCTGGCGACGGTGGCGCTGATGACCGGCCAGTGGCTGATCTTGCCCATCATCGCCATTATCCCCGTCGCTGAGACTGTCTCCGTGATCCTACAGGTGGCCTCGGTGCAGATCAGCCGCCGTCTATGGGGCGAAGATCGGCGTATCTTCCGCCGCACCCCTTTGCATCACCACTTCGAGCTCGGCGGCTGGAGCGAGACGCAGATCGTGCAGCGCTTCTGGCTGGTGGGCATTCTGGCCAGCATTGTCGGCGTAGCCCTGGCCCTGCTGTGATCTCATTGCACAAAAATAACCGGCCCGACAACGAGATCGTCGGGCCGGTGTGGGGAGGGTGGTGAGACGTTAGCTCCCCGTCTGGGGAAGGGCATAGCCATAGGGGCAGGGGCCAAAACCGCCGTTCATGCGCCCCATGCGGCCCGCTCCACGACGCTGTGCGCCGGCCTGCTGCATGTGGTTCAGCATCCAGTTGGCCTGCTCCTGCGTGATCACGCCGTCTGCAACGGCCTGCTGGATGGCCGCCTCGCGGGCGGCCCGCGCCGCTGCCCACACGTCCTCAATGGCCACGCCCTGCTCACTGGCGATCTGCGGCAGCTTCTTGCCTGCTGCGATCTGGGCCTCAAACTCCTCAACGCTGAGGCCCAGCGCCTCGGCGATGGCCGCATGAATCTGGTCGCGGTACTGCGCCATGACGCCGTAGCCGCTGCCCATCATGCCGCGCGGCCCGTAGCCGCTCCCATAAGGCGGCACCGGCACCGGCGTGGGCGTCTGCGCATGGGCAATGGTCGCTCCGCCGAACAGCACGCCTACAAGCACGGCCAGACCAGCGATACCCAACCCGGCAACCTTAATCCACTTGGACATTTGAAACGCTCCTTTCCGTTTGCGCGATTTGTCACGAGCATACCAGAAGCCTGTGTAGGAATTATGAGGGCATGGTATACGTTTGGTGAAGGTTTACCGACTGCAGCCTGCCTGATGTTTAAGCAGGGCGGTACGGCGCACCGCGCGAGGGAGGAGTGAGGTTCTACCCCTGCTCGCCCACTCCTCCATCCCTCGCAGAGAGCGTTTGTGCGGAAAAAGTTGATTTTTAGATTTGCAAAATTAAATATCGCATTTATAATATCAATATCAGCATAGATTCTGTATGAGCGAGGAAGGGGATTTATGCTGGGTCGCATTCTGGGTGTGAGGCTGGTGCTGAACCCGCGCACGGCGCTGATCTGGGCAGCGGTGCCGCTTGTGACCGCCGCACTGTACATCCTCATCACCACCCTCTGTGGGTTACCTATCCTGCGCTACGACCCCGCTTACTTCAGTGAGGACTACCGCCGCCGCTACGACACGCCCAGCGCTGTGGTGGATGCCCTTGAGGATGCCTTACGGCGCGGCGACCGCGCCCTGATGGCCGAACTCCAGGGCTTGCGCCACCCCTGGGCCTTCGTCACCAGCCCCAACGTGCGCATGACGATCCTCTACGAAGCCAACGATCGCTACCTTTCCTACCTCTTTTGGGATACGCGCACCTATGACCGCTTCCCCTACCACGTGGAAAAGGTCAACGGGCGTTGGGTAGTTGCGCCGCAGGATGCCCAATACTACCTGAACACAGGGCGCTGGCGCGGCACGTGGCTGCCCCTGGCGCTGATCTGGTGGGGGGTGGAGCTAACGGTATTGATCGCCCACCTCATCAACCGCATTGCACGCCGCTGGCGGCGCGAGACGCTGGCATACTGAGATCACACCGCTTCTTGGAGGGAAAAGCCTATGGGCGCTCGTCCTCCGGCACATGGGATGCGCACCTTCTTCATCGTCTGGATTGGGCAGCTCGCCTCTACGTTAGGGTCCAACCTCGCGGGCTTTGCCCTCGGCGTGTGGATTTATGAGACCACCGGCTCGGAGACGCTCTTCGCCTTCAGTATGCTGGCCTGGGTGCTGCCCAACATCTTGCTGGCCCCGCTGGCGGGCGTCATCGCCGACCGTTGGGATCGGCGGCTGGTGATGATCTTAAGCGACAGCCTCGCTGCCAGCGGCACTCTCATGGTCAGCGTGTTGTTGTTCAGCGGGCATCTGGCCGTGTGGCACGTCTACATCGCCTCTTTCCTCGATTCGACGGCCAGCACGCTGCAATGGCCGGCCCACAGCGCAGCGACCTCGCTCATGGTCCCCAAAGAACATCTGGGCCGTGCGGGCGGCCTGACGCAGATCGGGCAGGCCATCTCGCAGCTTGTGGCGCCGGCGGCGGCAGGGGCGCTTTATGTCACGCTTGGCCCGCTGGTCATCCTCCTTGTCGACCTTGCCGCCTATGCGCTGGCGATGGGAACCCTGCTCATCGTGCGCTTCCCCCAGCCGGAGGTCACCGCCGAGGGGCAGGCCGGGCGCGGCTCTTTCTGGAAGGAGGCTCTCTTTGGTTGGGGCTATATCCGCGCCCGCACAGGGCTTTTTGGGCTGCTGATCATCTTCGCGGTGGGGAACTTCCTCTTCAGCCTCACCAATCCGTTGATGATGCCCCTGCTACTGGACATCAGCTCGCCGGATGTGGTGGGCTACGTCTCCTCCATCTTCGGGCTGGGGATGCTGATCGGCACGCTGGTGATGAGCATCTGGGGCGGCCCCAGACGGCGCATCTACGGCATTGTGCTCTTTGACAGCCTGACGGGCCTCTTTGGGATGCTGTACGGCCTACGGCCTTCGGTGCCCCTCATCGCTGCCGCTGCCTTCGGGATAGCGTTCAACATGCCCATTGTCAACGGATGCAGTCAGGCCATCTGGCAGAGTAAAGTAGCGCAGGACGTGCAGGGGCGTGTCTTTGCCGCACGGCGCATGATCGCCTTCTCCATCATGCCGCTGGCGTATCTCATCGCCGGGCCGCTGGCGGAGCATGTCTTCGAGCCACTGCTGGTGGAGGGTGGGCCGCTGGCCTCCAGTGTGGGGCGCGTGATCGGCGTGGGGGCCGGACGCGGCACCGGCCTGCTCTTTATGCTGGTCGGCGTGCTCTACACCCTGACGACGCTGATCATCCTCATCCACCCGCGCATCCGCCGTGTGGAGCTGGAGCTTCCCGATGCCATCCCCGATAGCGAGGAGGTTGGTGAAGCCGCGCCCATACCGGAAGGCGAGGCGACTCCCTCGCCGGCGAAGTGACGGTTGCTCTCAATCCTTCTTCGCCTTCTTCGCCCCTGCGCTGGCGCGTGGCTTGCGCGAGCGGCGCGGCTTGCTCTCCTGCGGCGCTTGCGCCGTGCTCGGCGGAGCAGGCACCAAGGGGAGGGTGAAACGGAAGATGCTCCCGCCGCCCGGGTTGTCCTCCACCCAGATGCGCCCCCCATGCGACTCAACGGCCAACCGACAGAAGGCCAGCCCCAGACCCGTGCTGCGGCGATGGCCACGCTGCCCGGGGATATGGGCGAAGCTCTCAAAGATGTGCCCTTTGTACTCGTCAGGGATGCCCGGCCCTTTGTCGGCGATGCTGATACACACCATCGGCTCGCGCTGCTGGGCATCTGGCGGGCGCACGGCAGCCTCAACTGTCACCAATGTCCCCGGCTCAGTGTATTTGAGCGCATTATCCAGCAGGTTGAGCACCACACGGCCCAGCATGTCGCGGTCGGCGCGGGTATAGAGCGGTGGCTGGGGTACGTTGACCTGCACTACCGCGCCGATCTCACGCGCCAGGGGCATCAGTTCCTCTACCGCATCGCGCAGAATAGCCCCCACATCTTCCACCGTGGGGTCTAACACGAACTCACCCCGCTCCATGCGCGAGAGGTCCAGCAGGTTGTTGACGAGGTTGAGCAACTTCTTGACGGCACGCTGGCTGACGCTGGTCGCCTGCTCGACAAGGGGGTTATTGGCGGACGCTGTCTCGCCAATGAGCCGCATACTGCCCATCACCGCCTGCAGCGGCGAGCGTAGCTCATGGACGATCATGCTCGTCAGGTTCTGACGTGTCTCCTCCAGCTCCTTCTGCTCGGTCACATCGCGGAAGATGAGCAGCAGGCCGATAAACTTGCCCTCCTCATCGCGCACGGGCATGGCCGTGCGCTCGACAAACATGCGGCGCTGCCCGCCGTGAGGCCGCGTGACGTACAGATCGGTTTGCGGCCTCATGTTGGGGTTGACAATGGCGCGTTTGATGAGGCGGTTCAGCTCACCCTCTTTATAGCCCAGCCCCTCGCCCAGCGTGCTGAGCGGGTCGGCGAGGAACTCCTCCGGTGAGCGGGGGGAGAAATCCTGACGGGCGAAGTCCCAGAAGTCACCCATGCGCGTGTTGGTCATCACAATACGCGCTTTGGCGTCCAGCATCAACAGGCCGTCATTGCTGGCGTCAATGATGGCGTGCAGGCGGTCGCGCACCACTTGTGCGCGGCGGTAGAGCTGCGCGTTGCGGATCGCCACCGCAGCCTGCACGGCCAGCTGGTTGACGAAGGTCAGGTCCTCCTGATTGAAGGCGTTGAGTAGTTCGCTCTCCACTGCCAGCGCACCGATGACCTGCCCCTCCAACACAATGGGCACGGCCAGCTGCGAGCGCGGCCCGGCAGCGTGGGGGTCGTCGGCGGAGATGAGGCGTGCCTCGCCTGCCGTGAAGACGGGGCTGCGGGCCAGCTCCTCGGCGATGTGGTGGGGGGCGCGTTCCATGCGGGAGGGGTCAAAGCCACGCCAGGCCACCATATGCGGTTGATTGTCTTCATAACCCAATTCAGGGCTGCCAGAGAGAACCAGCACGCCCGCATCGGCCTTGCACCCTTCAATGGCCGATTCGACGATCAGTTTGAAGATCGCATCAAGGTCAAGCGTGGCGCTGAGGCGCTGGCTGATGTCGGCCATGCGCACAATCTGCCCCACACGCCGCGCGAGTTGGATATCCACCGCCTGATAGATACGGGCATTGGCAACGGCTAACGCTGCCTGATTGGCGAACGTTTCCAGCAGTTCGATCTCATCGCGGGGGAAGGTGTGCGGTCGGTCATAATAGACCGCCAGCATGCCGATCAGGCGCTGTTGGGCACGCAGCGGCAGATAAGCATAGGCGGCGAAGTCCTCATGCCGCGCCAACAGGCGCGTGGCCGCCGAGACGGGTGCCCGCTCGTCATGCACGTTAGGGACGGTGACCACCGTACCCTCTTCAAGCAGCCTCTGACGTTCAGCCTCGGAGAGCGGCACGGCGATATCTTTGGAGCGCACCAGATGCTCCGGCGAGAAGCCCTCCGCCTTGGCCAGCAGCAGCGTGGGATGGATGGCGTCATCATCCAGCAGGTAGATGGCTGCCTTGTGGCATCCTGCCACCTCGATCACCGACGCCGTGACCAATTCCAGCAGGCGCTCCGGATTGAGCGAGGCGTTCATCTCGGCGCTGATCTGATTGAGGCGGGCCAGCTGCGCCGCCCGTTGTTGCGCCTCGCGGTAGAGCAGTGCGTTGTCAATGGCCACTTCGGCCTGCACGGCGATGGTGGCCAGCAGCTCCAGATCGGCAGAGGTGAAGTGCCGCTCCGGTTGTTCGTCCTGCCCCAGCCAGATGGTCAAGCAGCCGCGCAGGCGGTTGGGGATGTCGAGCGGCACGCCCAGCCAAGTCCGCGCAGGTGGCGGGTTCTCAATGCCCATGCGCCGCGCCGTTTCCTCCACCGATTCGGCCAGCAGGGCGATTTTTTCCTTCACCACCCAGGCTGTGAAACCGTCCGGCGGAGCAGCAGGCGGGGCGAGCACGCGGTGGCCGTTTTCCACCATCGTCTGGAGCGTCCACTCTCCCTCCGCGGTCGGCGGCGGCCCCAACAGCAGGCGCAGATGGCCGACGCGCAGCAGGTTTGCGGCTCGTGCGCTGATAGTGTTGAGCAGGGTGTCCATATCCAGAGTGGCGCGGATGGCCTGCTGGAGCGCCGAGAGGGATTGCAGTTGCTCCACCTGCTGTTGCAGCGATCCCTGTGCCATGACCAACCTTCTGACCACCGCCGCGATGGTCAACAGGAGCAGCTCCAGCAGCAGGAAGGCCCCTACGCCCAATCGCGCCAGCGTCAGCGCAGCGAGGGGAGCCAGCACAAGGGGCAACAATTGCACGCCCAAGATGGGCAGGCGGTAGGCGAGATAGAGTCGGCGGATGTCCACCTCACGCAAGCGCAGGCTGATGGCGTGGGTGAAGTTGTAGCCGACTACAAACATGGCCGGGGCGATCGCCACGGGCAGCGCATCGTGTAGGGTGGGGATAGCCTCCAGGGGCGGCGTTGCATCCAGTGCCCGGTATGCCAGATCGGCGGCCCACAGGCCCACCGCGCTGCGCCCTATAGCATGCGCTGCCATCCCGCCGCGCACCCACCATAGCGCCGCCGCACCGGCAGGCCGTTTGCTCGGCAGGGCGGCCTGCACTGCTGCGCCGATGGCTAGCCCGACGATCAGCACCGGCAGGCTGAACGGCAGCCCCAGTGCAAAGTAGGCCATCAGCGCCGCGACGGGTATAAAGGTCAGGCGCTCGCTGCCGATCTCCATGCCCAGCACATAGATCGCTGCTACCAGCGCCGTGAGCGAGCCGAGGGTTAGCCACATGGTCAGCGGCAGGCTGCGCAGGTCGGGGCGCAGCAAGCCCGCTGCAACCACTACGCCCGCTCCTAGCAGCCAGTGGTAGATCGCCGCACGTTTGATCGTAGTCATGCCCCAATCATACCATAAAAAGAGGATGGGGTTGATAGGGGGAATGAGACCCGCCCCGCATCAGGAATCCACTCTCCCGAAACGCGGCGCTCTCTACACTTGCAAATCCCCTACTGATAGGCTATAAGCGGTAGCGTCTGCTAATCGCCGACTGCCAACCACTGCCCTCAGGAGGATTTATGACCATCAGTTTCGGCACCGACGGCTGGCGTGCTGTCATCTCGGAGACTTTTACCTTTGCCAACCTACGGCTGCTGGCGCAGGCCATCGCCGACCTGATTCTGGAGGAGAACGGCAGCGGACAGCCGCACGCTGTGGTAGGGTTTGACACGCGCTTCCTCTCCGACCGCTATGCCATAGAGGTCGCCCGCGTGCTGGCGGGGAACGGCATCCGTGTCCTGCTCACGAACTCCGATACGCCCACACCTGCCGTTTCCTTCACCGTTAAGCACACAGGGGCCGCCGCCGGCGTGATGATCACCGCCAGTCACAACGCTCCGCGCTACAACGGTGTTA
>Ga0197142_1005247_pt1 | contig 10214 bp, 8 predicted proteins | sample GBS60_MetaG_FD_148614 | JGI IMG/M metagenome (GOLD analysis project Ga0197142, IMG submission 148614) | Sediment microbial communities from Great Boiling Springs, Gerlach, Nevada, United States - GBS 60_MetaG | ecosystem: Environmental > Aquatic > Thermal springs > Hot (42-90C) > Sediment...
TCTGGCGGGTGGCCGCTGGTATCGGCGGGTCAGTTCCCAGGGGCAGGTGGCCCTGGGAGGCCATTCGTACTATTTGGGAAAGGACTATGCCCGCCAGGAGGTGGAGATCACCTTTGACCCCCAGACGTGGGAACTGGTCTTTCAGCCGAAAGGGGATCTCCCCCCTGTGCGGCGGCCCATTCAGGGGGTGACGAAGGCTGACTTGATGGGAGAGGCGGTGCCTCTGGTATCGGGGCCGTATCAGCTTTCGTTTCCCCTGACCGTCCCCGCCTGGCGGGAGTGGGTCCTGGCCGAGGCCAGGAGAGGTACGATTTTTTGAGACTCTAACCCGGCACGATTTTATGGGATTCAACAGGTCATTTGGTCATTGGTCATTTTTTTCATGCCTGGTCTCATCTCCGCTGTCCATCCGGATAGTCTGGCCGCGCGGCTGGGCCTGCGCCCCGGCGACGAACTCCTGGCCATCAACGGGCACTCGCTGCGGGACCTGATAGACGTCCAGTTCTACGGGGCCCGGGAGCGGTTGACCCTGCGCGTCCGCCGGGGAGGGGAGGAGCAGACCCTGCGGGCGCGCCGTCGGTACGACGAACCCCTGGGCCTGGACTTCGCCCGTCCCACCTTTGACGACATCCGCCGCTGCAACAACCGCTGCGAGTTCTGCTTCGTCGCCCAGATGCCCCGGGGACTGCGCCCGTCCCTCTACATCAAAGACGACGACTACCGGTACTCCTTCCTGTTCGGCAGTTACATCACCCTGACCAACCTGACGGAGGAGGACTGGGCCCGTATTGAGGAGCAGCACCTGAGCCCCCTCTACGTCTCCGTCCACGCCACCGACCCCGACCTGCGGCGGCGGATGCTGGGCAACCCCCGCGCCCCGGACGTCCTGGAGGGACTGCGCCGCCTGGCCCGCATGGGCATTGAGGTCCACACCCAACTGGTCCTGGTGCCGGGCCTGAACGACGGTCCCCATCTGGACCGGTCCATCGGCGACCTGGCGGACCTCTACCCGTCCGTCCGCTCCGTCAGCGTGGTGCCGGTGGGGCTGACGAAGTACCACCGGGGCGGATGCCGACCGTACACCCCGCAGGAGATGCGCGGGGTCTGGGAGGGGGTAACGGCCTGGCAGCGGCGGCTGCGGCGCAGGCTGGGCGTGCGTTTCGTCTATCTGAGCGACGAGTGGTACCTCCGGCTGGGGGAGGCCGTTCCCCCGCGCGCGGCCTACGACGGCCTGGACCTGACGGAGAACGGGGTGGGGCTGGTGCGGGCGCTGCTGGACCGGTGGCGGGAGGTGGAGCGGGCACTGGCCGCCCTGGGGGGCCCGTCCCAGACCTGGGTTACAGGCGCGCTGATGGCGCCCGTGCTGGAGGGCCTGGCGGCGAAATTCGCCGACCGCACCGGCATCCGGGCCGACGTTGTCCCCGTCCCCAACCGCTTTTTCGGCGAGACGGTCACCGTGGCGGGCCTCCTGACCGGTCAGGACGTGGTGGCTCACCTCCGGGAGCGCCCGTCTTCAGGGACCGTCGTCCTGCCCGGCGTGATGTTCCGCGGCCCCCAGGGCCAGTCGCTGGACGAGATGCATCCGGACGACCTCTCGCGCGCCCTCTCGCGCCCGGTTTTCGTTTTGTAAAAACCACGAAGGACACGAAGGCTACACATCACGTTTTACGTTTTACGTTTCACGTTTTACGTTTCACGTTTCACTTTTCACGTTTCAGGAGGTCCCATGCTCATCCTCTCCCACCACGACGTCCGCCAGGCCCTCCCCATGCGGGAGGCCGTAGAGGCCATGAAGCGGGCCTTCGCTCAACTCTCCACCGGGCAGGCCGAGGTGCCGCTGCGGGTGCCGGTCCACGTCCCCCGGCACAACGGCCTCACCCTCTTCATGCCCGCCTATCTCGCTGCTGACGACCAGATGGCAGTCAAGATGGTGTCCGTCTTCAACGACAATCCGGCCCGGGGCCTGCCCCTCATCCATGCCCTGGTGGTGGTCATAGACGCCGGGACCGGGGCGCCTGTGGCGGCGATGGAGGGCGCGTCGCTGACGGCATTGCGGACGGGGGCCGCCTCCGGCGCCGCCACCGACCTCCTGGCCCGCCCCGACGCCGCCGTCGCCGCCGTCTTCAGCGCGGGGGTGCAGGGCCGCACCCAACTGGAGGCGGTCTGCGCGGTGCGGCCCATCCGGGAGGCCTGGGTCTACGACGTGGACCCCCGGCGGGCCCAGGCGTATGCGGAGGAGATGGGCGGGCGGTTGGGGATACCGGTCCGCGTCGCCGCCAGCCCCGCCGAGGCGGTCCGCCGGGCAGATGTGATCTGCACCGCCACCACCTCCACCACCCCCGTCTTTGACGACGCCGATGTCCGCCCCGGCACCCACATCAACGCCGTCGGCGCCTACACCCCCCAGATGCGGGAGGTCCCCACGGAGACCGTCCTGCGGGCGCGCGTGGTCATTGACCACCGCACCGCCAGTCTGGCCGAGGCCGGCGACCTGCTCATCCCCATCCGGGAGGGCCGGATGACGGAGGAGCACATCTGGGCCGAACTGGGGGAGATTGTGGCCGGCCTGAAGCCGGGGCGGATGTCTCCGGACGAGATCACCCTTTTCAAGTCGGTGGGGGTGGCGGTGCAGGATGTGGCTGCGGCTGCGGCCGTCCTGGAGGCGGCCCGTCGCCGGAACCTGGGGGTTGAGGTCCCGCTGTGAGACATCTCGGCGGCTACAGTCTGGTCCTGGTAGCAGCGGCGCTCTGGGCCACGTTGGGCCTGTTCTACAAAGGCCTGGCGGCCTCCGGCCTCCCCCTGCTGACCATCGTCTTCTTCCGGGCCGGCATCGCCGCCCTGGCCCTCTTCCTTGTCCTCCTCTGGCGGGACCGGTCCTCCCTGCGCCTGACCCGGAACGATGCCCTGTTCTTCCTGGCCTTCGGACTGATCGGCGTGGCGGCGTTCTACATCGTCTACATCCACGCCATTGACCGGGCCGGAATGGGTGTGGCGGCGGTCCTGATGTACACCGCGCCGGTCTGGGTCTCTCTGTACAGTATGCTTTTTCTTGGGGAACGGTGGACCCTCTGGCGGGGCGGGGTTCTCCTCCTGGCGTTTGTCGGATGTGCGCTGGTGGGCCGGGCCTACGACCTGGCGGGAGTCCGGCTGAACGGTCCGGGCATCCTGGCGGGCCTGGGGGCCGGCCTGACCTACGGAGCGTACACCGTCTTCAGCAAAGTCGCCCAGCGGCGCCACACCGCCTGGGCCACGCTGGCCTGGGCACTGGGGGTCGGGACCCTCTTCCTCCTGCCCCTGCAGTCCCCCCCGGCCCTCTCCCGTGCCCTGACCACCCCGTCCCTGCTCTTCTGGCTGGTCATGCTGGGGCTGGTGCCCACGCTGGGGGGCGGGCTGGCCTTCAACCTGGGACTCCGACGGGTGCCCGCGAGCAACGCCAGCATCGTCGCCACCCTGGAGCCGGTCATCGCTGCCGCCCTGGGCTGGGCCGTCTGGGGGGAACGGCTGGAGTGGCCGCAGGTCGTGGGGGCCGTGCTGGTGCTGGGGGCGGTGGTGGTGCTCCAGCGTAAAACGTGAAACGTGAAACGTGAAACGTGATGGTTGCCCTCTACGTCCACATCCCGTTTTGTCGGAGCCGGTGCGCCTACTGCGCGTTTAACACCTACGCCGGGCTGGAGGCCCTCATCCCGGCTTACGGGGAGGCGCTCTGCGCGGAAATTCTGCAGGATAAATCCTGCGCTACGGCTGCCACGGTCTACTTCGGCGGGGGGACGCCGTCGCTGCTCCCGGTAGACGTCCTGGCCCGCATTCTGGATGGTCTGCGGGAACGGTTCCCCCTCCTCCCGGACGCGGAGGTCACCCTGGAGGCCAACCCCGGCACGGTGGACCGGGCGTATCTGCAGGCGGCGCGGGAACTGGGCGTCAACCGGCTCAGCCTGGGGGTGCAGTCGGTCCACGAAGACGAACTGCGTCTCCTGGGCCGCATCCACTCCTGGGAGGACGCGGTGGAGGCGGTGGAGGCGGCGCGGGCGGCCGGGCTGGATAACGTCAACCTGGACCTCATCTACGGCCTGCCCGGCCAGACCCTCGCCCACTGGCAGGAGACGCTGGAGGCGGCGCTCTCCCTGGAGCCCGACCACCTCTCCCTCTACGCGCTGACGCTGGAGGAAGGGACCCCGCTTCAGGGGCGGGTGGCGCGGGGGGAACTCCCCCCGCCCGACGACGACGCGGCGGCGGAGATGTACGAGTGGGCCGAGGCGCGCCTGGCGCGGGCCGGATACGTCCACTACGAACTCTCCAACTGGGCCCGGTCCGAGCGGTATTTCTGCCGCCACAACCTGACGTACTGGTACAACGAACCGTACCGGGGGTTCGGGGCGGGGGCGTCGTCCTGGTGGGGTGGGCGGCGCTGGACCAACGTCCGGCATCCGGGGGAGTACATCCGTCGGCTGGCGGCGGGAGAGTCGGTGGCGGAGGAGGTGGAGGAAATTGGGCCCCGCCTGGAGATGGGGGAGACGATGATGATGGGGCTGCGGCTGGTCAATGGGGTGAGCGATGCCCGCTTCCGCGCCCGTTTCGGCGTGGGGCTGGCGGATGTTTTCGGCGGGGGGCTGGCCCGCCTTTCCGACCTGGGTCTCCTGGAGTGGGATGGGCAGACCGCGCGCCTCACCCCGCGCGGGCGACTGTTGGGGAACTGGGTGTTTCGGGAGTTTGTGTAGAATGGGCGTCGGTTTCTGCGGCGGCGGCCAAAGGCCGCCGCCGCAGAAACTGTGAGCGTATCACCCTGGGGACATACCGGTGGGCAAAAAGGGGCATCGCGTCCCGTAAAGAGGGCCCAAAAGAGGCTTTTCCCTCTGCCCATAATGAGTTGAGCCAACCCGCAAATGTGGGGCAGAGACCCTTTCGGCCTCCTGGGGACTGGCCCTGGGATGCACGGTCTGCCAGCAGGAAGAGCCGTGGGTGGCGGTCGTGTCCGAGGAAGATGGGGGGATACCGCCACCCTCTGCGGGCACTTTACCCTGCGGGTGGCCGGTGATGACCCCTTTCGCAAACGGATGCTGCTGCTCTTTCTGCGCCTGTTATACCGATGGCGTTTGTTTCGGCCAGCGCCCATCGCCCGGACGTAAACGTCCGGGCTTATCATACGAGGCCCTTTGGGCTGTTTTCAGCCCCCGAAGGGGGCTTCGCTGATTGAGCCCGACGGCCACGCCGCGAGCGGCTCGCCGCGTGGCGGTTTACCGTCGGGCTCAGTGGCCGTAACAAACACAGTTGGTATTACTCCGGTTCAGCGGCGGCGCGCAATGCTGTCCACTGCAACCGGTTGTTATGCAGTGTGCCAGGAAGCGTGTTCTTTCGCTCTGGATCGTTACAAACCGGCCCGTTCCAGCCAATACAGTAACAGAAAAATCAGCCCGGCCACCAGAACAACGACGACCCAATCGTTGACTTTGAACAGCCGCGGCAGGGTCAGGTCGCCGAAATCGCCTTTCCTCAGAATGCCCTGGCTGAGCCGGGGGTAGAGCGCGGCGAAAAGACCCGCGCCGATCAGAATGCCCGCCAGCCCGCCCACCGCCGCGTCCAGGTAGCCATTCCCGATGGCGCCCGCAATGGTGCCAGGACAATAGCCCAACACCGCAAAGCCGACCCCGAAAATCAGCCCCCCGATGACGTTCATGCCCACCGAGCCGGATTTGGGATTCAGTTGTACCCAGCCCAACGACTTCATAGCGTAGATTCCGATCATTCCGGTCAGGACAGCGGAAAGCATGATTTTCAGGACGGTGAAATCAGTAAGTAACAGTTGCCCGATGATGACATCGTACTTGGTCGCGCCCCCTTTCTGCAGCAAGAAACCGAATACGATGCCAAAGACCAATCCCCAAAGCAACGTGGGGATGTTCTCAAAGCGCGTTGTTTCCTTCGCTTGCATGGTTCCCCCCCGCTAACCAATCAGGCCAAAGATCAGGTGCGCCGTGAGGATCCCGCCGACGAAAAAGCAGATGGCAGAGATCCAACTGGAAACGGCCAGTTGCAGCGTGCCGCTGATGCCATGCCCGCTGGTACATCCGTCCGCCCAACGGGCGCCGAACCCGATCAAGACACCGCCCAGCAACGCCACGCCCATTCGCAGCAAGGGGGCGTTGCCAAAGGCGCCTGCCCAGGTTGAAGGGACCCACTGCCAGCGAAAGTCACCGGATAGCAGCGCCGAGAGCAACGATCCGATGACGACGCCCAGCACCAGCATCATCTGCCAATCTACAACGAGTCGTACCTTCTGGTAGTAAGGCTTCTGCGCCACTCTGGGGCCCCGAAACAGCATTTCTATCATGCCGCTCAATTTGGCAAAGGTGGTTGAGCAGGCAATCGGCCTTCTGGAGATGAGAAAGGTGAGCCAGCTCAGGATGCCGATGCCGACCCCAACCGCATAGGGCGACCAGCGTACTTGAGTGAAAAGATCCATTGTGTTATCCTCCATATCTTTATTCTACATCCCAATGCCGCTTGACTTCGCTGACCTTCGTGAAGAACCTGGACCCATGTGGATTGACACAGATCCGGCACTCCCGTGTATAGCCGGCTGCACTGTAGCCCGTCATTCCCCCAGCGACATTATATACCTTTTGGAACCCATGCTGCTCCAGGATGCTGACGCCGAGGCTGGAACGATTGCCCGAACTGCAGATGAGGACGATCGGTTTGTCCCTGTCCAACTCGTTGTAGCGGGTTCGGAGGTCCGCCACCGGGATATTGATGGCTCCATTGATATGGCTGTCCTCATATTCCTGCGGTGCCCGGACGTCTACCAGCACCAGATCCGCATCGCCGGTCATCATCTTGTGTAAATCTTCGGCAGAGAGCAACTGGATGCTTTTTGCCTCATAGCCTGCTACCGCCCACGCCGCCATGCCGCCGTCCAGGTAGCCCACGATGCGATCCACCCCTACCCGGCGGGCCCAGGTGATGGCTTCCATCGCCCTGCCATAATCGTCCGCCACCAGCAACACGTCTTTGTCGGTGGGCAGCACCCAGCCGGCAAAGGTGGGAAAATTGCCGTTGAGATCGATGTGCCAGGCGCCGGGAATGTGCAGACCGGCATACGCATGATAACTGCGGGTGTCCAGCACCACCACGTCAGGATCGCGCATACGCTCTCGGAAACGGCTTGCGCTCAACTCCTCAACCACGGGGAGTTCGGTCAGGCGTTTTGGCCCATGCCGGTTGATGTCGCTGCAGCGGCTGAAATGATCGGGCGCGGGCGGCATATTCTCGGTGAGCGACTTGATAAAGGCGGACTTGTCTTTGATTTGCAGCGCTGGGTTGAACCTGCGCTCGTAGCCGATAGTGCTGGTCCATTTGGCGCCCATAGCACGGCCGCACAAGGAACCCGCCCCGTGTGCCGGGTAGACCTCTACATAGTCGGGCAGTTGCAACAATTTGTCGTGCAGGCTGTGGTAAAGTTGCCCGGCCAACTCCTGGGCGATGTCGGGAAACAGGTCGGGCCGCCCCACATCGCCGACAAAGAGCGTATCGCCCACGAACACGCCGACCGGACTATCGGAGCGGGCTTTGTCTATCACGACGTAACTGAGATGTTCTGGAGTGTGACCCGGCGTTTCCAGAACCTGGAGCACCATGTCCTCCAACTCGATCGTATCGCCTTCTGACAGAGGGACATGGTCAAACGTGCACTGTGCAGATTTCGCCACATAGATCCTGGCTCCGGTCTTTTGCGCCAGATCCATGTGCCCCGAAACGAAATCGGCATGGAGATGGGTTTGCAGGATGTGGGTGATGTCCACCCCCAGGGCGCGGGCTGCCGTGATGTAGATATCCACGTCCCGCTGAGGGTCAATCACCGCGCAACTGTTCTTCCCGGCGAGGATATACGAACTGTGAGCGATCTTGCCAATGAAAAAATGTTTGAGTAGCATGGGTTTCCTCCTTGTCTATTGACATTACAGGTAGAAAACGTAGAACACCATTGTCGCCACCAGCAAAAACAGCAAGGTCATCCCGCTGCCGGCCTTGATATAGTCGGCGTTGCGATAGCCGCCGGCGGACATCAGCAGCGCGTTCACCTGGTGCGTGGGCAGAATGAACGAGTTCGCCGCGCACACCGCCGCCAGCAAGGCCAGGGGGCGGGGATCAAGTCCGCCGATTTGTGCCATACTCATCACCAACGGCGACAGCACCACAACGGCGCCCACGTTGGACATGAAGAGGGAGAACAGGGTCGAGAGCACGGCAACGGCCAAGACCATCAGGACAGGGTGCGCGCCCTGCACCAGCGCCATTACCTTTTCGGCCAGGAATGCGGCCGTTCCGCTTTTCTGCATAGCGACACCCAGCGGGATCAGCCCGGCGAGCAGAAAAACGACCTTCCACTCAATGGCCTGGTACGCCTCCTGAATCGTGAGCACCTTTGTCAGCACCATGGCGATGGCGCCGGTGAAGAAGGCCAGCGAGATTGGTGCGCCAGCCAGTGCCAGCCCGATGGCGCCCAGAAAGCAGAGCGAGGCCACCCAGGCCTTGGACGGAACCTTTTCCCTGACCACGAACGGCGTCGCTACCACGAAATCGGGGCTGGCTTTCAGGTCGCGGATGTTCTCCCATAAGCCATACACAATGATTGTATCGCCGGGGAGGATCTGATGGTCTGAAAAATCGGCCCGAACCTCTTCACCTTTGCTGAACAGCATGACCGGCTCAACGGCGTACCGTTTGCGCAGCGCGAACTTGCGCATGGTCTGGCCCACGAATTCCGAACGGGGTGGTATGATGACTTCCGCGAAACCGGCCCGGTCCGGATCATAGAGGCCAGTGAACGAATCAGCCTGCTCTTGCAGGACCAGGTTGTAAGCCGAAACAAACTTTACCACATCTTCCTCATTACCCAAAATAGCCATCTCCTGGCCTGCTTCAAACCTCGTCTCTCGCCAGGGCGCGTACTCCACATCCTTGCCCCGCACAAGGCCGAGGATATGCAGGTTGAACCTGTCCCAAATACCTACCTGTTCAATCGTCTGGCCGATCAGAGGACTGCCTTGAGGAATAGTGCAGTGCCAGATATGATGCGGCAGGCGCAAGGCGGCAACAAGTTTCTCCTGTTCCGAGACCGATGGGCCCTGGGATGGCATCTTGGGCAACACGAATTTGCCGAACAGGAGAAAGAAACCGATCCCGGAGAAAAGTAACAGAATGCCCACCGGGGTGACGCTAAACAATCCGTAAGGCGCCAGACCGGCGTTGCGCAAGAGGTCGTTGATCAGGATCAGCGGGCCCGAGCCCACCATGGTCAATGTACCGCCCAGAATCGCGGCAAACCCGATCGGCATAATTAACGCCGATGCCGGAATTTTGCTCCGGCGGGAAATATTAAGGATGCCCGGCAGGAAAAGTGCTGCCGCACCGATGTTCTGAACGAGTCCCGATAACATTCCCACAGACAGGGACATCAACGCGATCACTTTGGACTTGTTGGTCCCCACTCTTTTCAGAACGGCCTGCGAGAACCGATCCATCAGGCCGGTTTTCGCAATGCCCTGCCCCAAAATCATCACCGCCATCATGGCGATGACAGCATTGCTCGCAAAACCGGAGAGGGCTTCCTGGGGTGTTAGCACGCCGCTCCATCCCAGAGCCACCATACAGAGAATAGCGACAACGTCTATGCGGACGGCTTCGGTGATGAGCAAGATGACCGTGGCGATGAGGATCATCAGGACGGTGAGGATGTCTGAGTCCATGCTACAAGATCCCTGTCGTCATATGCAAGGCTGTCTTAAAACAAGCATACGAGTTACTGATGCTCAAGCAAAGTGTCAGGTGGCTAGTTTATATTTTTATCCTTTGTGCCTTTGTGTCTTTGTGTGATGTTTTTCTCTATTGAGCCAGTCGGCGGCGGCGCGGGGGAGCATGGCCAGCGGGCCCCGGCGGACGGTGGGGCCGGGGAGGGAGTCCAGGAACAGGCGGCCGTAGGAGCGGGTGAGCAGGCGGCGGTCAAAAATGGCCACGACCCCCCGGTCGGTGCGGGTACGGATGAGCCGCCCGAACCCCTGCAGGAAACTCAGGATGGCCTCCGGGACGGCGTACTGGGTGAAGGGTTCGTCAAAGGTCTCCGAGCGGGCGGCAAAAATCGGGTCGCTGGGGACGTTGAACGGGAGTTTGGCGATGGCCAGACAACTGAGCGCCTCGCCGGGGACGTCTATCCCCTCCCA
>Ga0197142_1005250_pt1 | contig 10211 bp, 16 predicted proteins | sample GBS60_MetaG_FD_148614 | JGI IMG/M metagenome (GOLD analysis project Ga0197142, IMG submission 148614) | Sediment microbial communities from Great Boiling Springs, Gerlach, Nevada, United States - GBS 60_MetaG | ecosystem: Environmental > Aquatic > Thermal springs > Hot (42-90C) > Sediment...
ATTACCATTTACAACATCAAAAGCCACCTCTGGATTTGTTTGGGTAGAGTTACCATAGACAATAGGAAAACTATTAGGAAACACAATAGCTTGGGATTTAGGTCTATAAGTGCTGTCAATCGGAGAGTTGCCTACCCCACAGGATAGAATTAATGCAACAATTAAAAACACTACGGACAAATATCTACCTTTCATCTCATCTAGTCACCTCTTTTACTTTTTTGGTAGCCCTGGGTTTAACCCCAGGGCGTATTAGCTTTGCTTTAGATGACCAATCCTAGGCTACTTGTTATTGCATCTGCCTTGATAATCGCAGCACCTCCAAGGATCGCAGGAACAGCTGTCATAATCCTCGCTTGAACAAGACTAATAGCCCCAAAGGCAATTGCTGCAAGTCCAGCAACAAACCCAATCGGGCCCTTGAGCATCTTGTTAACTGCAATGTTATATATGGCATAGGCAAAGGAACCGGTTGAAGGAGCAGAAATAGCAAGGGCAACCTGAGTAAGACCAAGAACCAGGAAGGATACTGTGAGTATAGTAATAAGTCGTCTGTTCATTACTGACCTCCTTTTGTATAATGTCTCACTTCCAAAGGAAGTGTGTCCTTTTAGTATTACCTGCAGGCCGTGTCGTTCATACGGCTTAATTACTGCCAGCTGTGTTATTGGAAATCAGCCGTCTAATCAGTGGTTCGTTAAAGCCATGGATTACCTTACCATTGATGATTACCACTGGAGTTCCTTGAACGAACGGCTGTGCTTTTTCCATCATGAGAGCGAGTCTTGCTGCTGCTTTACCGTATGCAGGAGAGGTCTTAACCTCGTCTTCGTCGATTTTGGCGTTAGCTGTCCCGTCCATAACAGATTCGTACCGAGAAGGTGCCTCATCTTCAGAGGCGAGAATCCACATGGCCTTATCACGTGCCTCAGGATGGATTGGTAGTGGATACAGAATTACGTACCGTGTGACGTTTTCTTTGTATTGTTTTAGCAGGCCGTGAAGTCGTCTGCAGAATGGACAGTCGGGGTCAGATATCTCGATAACCTCAACAGGGCCACTTCCGACTTTAATTGCGAGCTTTTTTAACTCAGGCAGTACTGATGCAACCATTTCGTTAACGAGTTTTTCGGCAATGTCTTCAAAAGGTGGGAAGAGTCCAGGGCTGTACCGCATTACTTTCCCAACAATTAGATAGGGAGGGTTCTGATCGAAGACGTAGATAACGTGTCCGTTCTTTAAGAGTATCTGGTATATCCACGGGATTTCGGACTGAACTACTTTTACCACGCCTTGACTGAGGCCTGCAGCGTTAAGCAACTCTACGATTCTAGCTTCAGGTTCTGAAGTTTCCCCTGCCAGTGTGTTGGTTGGTCCTATAAGGAAAGCGAGTATAAGTAGTAGGGATAAGATTTTAAAGATCATGAGTTACCTCCTTCATTAATATGTTTAAGAATCTGTTCTTTAAGCTGTGTAATTCTCTCGGTAAGGTTATTCAGTTCAGTATCGATCTTCTGTCGCTGTTTTAAAAGTTCTCCTGCTTTCTGTTGTGCTTCAACAAACTCTCTGACGAGGTCGACGACAGGAGACTTCACGGATTGTTTTCGAGAAACCCTTGGTTTTGTGTCGTCTTTTTTACGTTTCCTTTTTTGGGAAGACTCATTTTTTAAAGTCTCCTCAAAGGTTTCGACAGTTTGCTCTGTCATAGACACCTCCTTTTTACTGGAGTATCTCACTTCCGAAGAAAGTGTTCTTTTAGGTATTACTTTTTATCGCTTTTTTTGACGTTATTTAAAACGTGAAAGACCTTATTTGCGTATTTAATTCTTTTTTTCTTACTTACAGCGTTATAACATCCGATTGCCTGCCATGTATTGCCGTACTTCTGGATGCACTTGTTGAGGATCCATGCTCCGACATAGATGTTATAACAGGGGTTCCACAGCCATCTGTGGTCAAACATACCACTTTTTTTAAGTTCTGGGATCCATGATGAATTTATCTGCATAAGGCCTATATCGTAGGTTCCGTTTTTGTTTTTGTTTAAGGCTTTAGGGTTAAAGTTAGATTCCACCTTAGCTATAGCCCAAAGGACATTGGGGTGAACACCGTAGAGATTGCCTGCCTGGATAAAGCATTGGTTCAAGGTGTTTAAAGCGTGAGACTGGCTAAAGGTTAAAGAAGGGGTTAGGAAGAAGATATTTACTACGATGGCTATTAATACAGGCATGTAACGGTATTACAGAGGTAATACCTAAAAAGGTAAGGCACAGTAAAAAAAAGTAAAAATTTGAATAAAGGGGAGGTTTCCTCCCCTTTTTATTTTTTAAAAAAAGGAGGTAACATGCGAAAAACATTTAGACTAAAAGATCTTATTGTTTCCCCTATTGGATTAGGGGAAACAATAATAAAATGGGTCCCCCTAAGGATCGTAAAAAGTTTATACTCTGAGCTCTACGAGGGAGACACTGAAATAGTAATGGGAGATTTCGTACTTCGGGTTCTTCAAATAGAAGAACCTGAAGTAAAAATTCAGGTAACGAGATGGAAATGTTAGGGGGGAAATCCCCCCTTTTTTTATTCATCAAAAGTTACTGCCTTCAGTATGTCACTTTTTTCTAAGTCTCTGGATACACCACACTCTATAGTAGGACATGCTATAATGAAAAGCTTTTTATAACTGTCATAGAAACAATCTTCTGGGATTACAAACCTGCTGTTTTTATCAATGAACAGAAATGGAAGTAGATTGATCTTTGTCTCTGCCACAAGGACGTATCTCTTTGGGTCATCAAGCTGGTAGTTTTTGTAAAACCAGCACCTTTTACATCGTGGGGGTTTTGTTTTAATAAACTTCAGATTTCTTGCAAGTTTTTCGTCAAGTTCAGAAAACCTTAACTCAGAAGCACAGTCTTCCTTCGGTAAATTCTGAAGTTCCTTTATCTTTTCGAGGGCTTCAACAGCCATAAAATGTTGATAAACCTTTAACCCTTTTAAAAACTCCTCAATGTCCTTATCCATAGTTCCTCCTTTAGTTGTTTTTAGCTCTCCTTTTAAAAGGAGAAAATTCCAGCCTTTTGTCCCAAAAATCACACTTTTTTATTCTACAACAACTGTTTTCAAAGAGCAAAACCAGCTTTCAAAAGGTATATTACCAGGATAATTCAACCGTTGCTTATAGAATTTTATTCAGCCAGCCGATGGGGGTGATGAGTCGGTTGACCTTACCACCTCACATTTATAATTTCTCTTTCAGGAAAAACTTCTTTGTTTTCAGTTGGTTTTGACTCAGGGTTTGTGTCTACAGCTCTGGGTTGTTCTGAAGGTCTTGGTTGTTCTTTACCACAAAAACGACACAAGACAGCACCGCTTCTTATCTTCTCTTTGCAATAAGGACACTCCACGTATTGAGCTTCTGTTAGTTCTCTCTGAGCCTTTTGTATCCAATAAACAAGCTCTTTGGGTCTTGTTACAAGTTTAGCCTTCACGTCTCCTCGCTCAGCTGCAGACTGGAGTTCTACAAGACCATAGCCAAAAATCCGTCCCCAGATGTCCTGCTTGTATAGAACATTATTGACCTTGTCCAGAGGAATATCCTTGGAATTTAAAGATATAATCCCCCATTCATCAATAAATCGCCTGTTCGTAACAGCCCAGATGTTGAACTTTCTTTCAAAGTATAGATACGCTAAAACTAAAACAGAGAGCCCTGCAAGTTCAAAAGACTTAATAAACCATGCTGCTACAAAAAGAGGAATTACAACACCATACATTATCCAGTGTTTCTTTGCAACGTATAAAACCTTTTCTCCCTCGTAAAGTGCTGTTCTCATCTTACCCTCCAGCTTATAATTTAGCTGGTTAAAACCAGCAAGTGTAAACGTATTACTAAAGGCCTGCTTTCTCGAGATCGTCTACAGAGTAAGCAACAACCACAATTGCATTCTTCTTTCTTAAGCGTTCAAGGAAAGCTTTCTGGTAGGCGGTAAGTCTATTCCTGCCTGTTTTACACTCAACAGCAATGAATCTTCCATCAGGCGAACAAGCTATAATGTCAGGGCTGCCTTTAAGGCCAGTCCTGACGGCTCTGGGCTTTCCGTCCTTGTTATGAAATATAAACAAACCCGTATTGTTTCTTAAAACCTCATAGCCTTTAAGGTTTAAATAAGCTACACAGGCCTTTACAAGGTCCCTCTCTTTAGGATATGCTAGCTTACATCTCTTCTTAAGCATAGCACTTAATCAGGTAGTATCTCGATAACCTCAAGTAGTCCTTCTTTTCTCTTTTCGAACTCAGCTATAGAGACTCCTGTAATTCGTGATACAACATCAAGTTTTAAAGGAACAAACACCTGTTGACTCGCTTTACCCATAAACTGAGTAGCCCTTGTCGATACCTTAAACCTCTGTGTAACGTGTCCCTCCTTCAATGTAGGACTTACTGTATCAATACGCCTTAACGCTTTTACGATCTCCTGTAACGCTAGCTGAGTATCACTTCCATAGACAAACAAGACGTCAAGGACTTTTTTCTGATGTCTTAAGGTGTCTGCAGTCCTGTAAAGAAAATCAGGCCTAACATATACAATCCCCCTGTAGGTAATAGCATGCCACTTATCCATCTGAGTCACGTTAATGTCCCGTGCGAGGATGCGCAAAAATTCCTCAGGGTCGAACCATTCATTAAAGCTAGCTGGCTTATATCCCTCTGTCGTTCTTACAAGCTCTATTAGACGGGCCTCCCGGTCGGCTTCTTTAAGTAGCTGAACCAGCTGGTCCTTCACACCAGTTTGATGGTGTTCTCTTACAGCCCTTCGTGCATGGTCTATCCATGCCGGTTTAGTAGGAAGTTTGTCTGCTATTTCTGCAAGTTTTATCTCGCTAATTAAAGGGTGGTCATACGTATTGTACTGTCCTGTATGGAATTCAGGTATCTTGCCTATATCGTGGGCTAGACTTATCACTATAGCCTCTGGCATTATATTTTTAGGCTCCTGATAAGTCTTACTGACAAGCTTAACCATGTTGTTTGCCACGTGGATAGTATGTTCAAGAAGAGTCACTTTTGCAAGATTGTCCTTAACGCTCCACAAATCTCCAGCCTCACGGTCTCCTCTAGTAATGACTACAGATGGGACCTTGCCATACGATGTAAGAAACTTAATCAACTCTTCAATAAGTTCCTTAGCATTCTGTGTGGTTATCTCGTGAATATAAGCCTTAACAGTGTCGTTAACAAAGGTTTCAATGATACCGTCCACAACCTTGACATCCTGGCTTTTAGCCTTATCATGAGAGACAGAAGACTCAGGCTGTCTTTCTAAGACAGAAGCTCCGTCTTTGTTATACCCAAGCCATATGTTCGCAAGGTGTTCTAGTTTTAGTCGAGTTCTGTTGCTTGCTTTAACAAAAGTCTTTTCGGGGTAGATTTTATACCTCCTGACCTCTGGTTTCTGTCCGATGATTACACTAATATAGAGATATACCCCCAAGGTAACCAGGGCTATTCCAATTGCCATTAGCAACATTATGAGTTATGCCTCCCCTGGTTTGTGAACGAAAAACTCAGATCCCTGGTTTTCTGGTTTAATATCTCTACAAAAGAGGTTTCTTTCAGGCTCATAAAACATAACAATACAGTCAAAAAATTCCCTAAGAAACTGCCCACGTTTAGAATGAGGAGTATTGTGTAAAAGAACCGCCCACCTCTTTGCAGACTCTATGAGAGATTCAGGCATATGTCTTAAGTCATAGACCATAAATGAAAATACCCTGCCTTCGCTTTCTTTACTAACCCTTCCTGCCGTCCACTCTTTTGGTAAGTCGTCCAGAAATAGATCAATAGCCCAATCGACTATGGCACCTATCTCCAGTATGGTATACCCCCTCTGGAAGAGACTCTGTAAAAACTGCTCCCTCAAAAGTGGGTCGTGTCTGAAATGTAGTATGTTCTTGTATACATCCTCACCGGCTTTACGATAAAGTTCGATTTCCATGACTTTTACCTCCTGAACTTAAAATTCTGGAAAAACAGGCTTAAAAGTTTTGATCTTTTTATAAAAACCTGTCATGTCTACAAACCACGTAAGAAACGAAGCCTTCAGTTCATCCGGTAGTTCCTTGTCCTTTAAAAATTCTTTCATAACACTGACCTTTTCATCTTGTGTTTTTGCCTCTTGAAACCTGATTTCAAAGGTTTCCAGTTCTCTCATTAAACCTCCTTTTTAAGGGTTTTTGCTTTTTCTGTATTATTACAGCCTGGTGCATTTTCTTCCACACGTCTATGTACGAGAGAACTTCGTTCCTATTAGGAACAGGAAATATGCCTGTTTTACTGTCAAATCCGAAGAGTCTACCGCAGTTAAAACAGACATACTTATCCAGGTAATAGTGGTAAGCACTTAGAGCCCCATTGGAATAAACAGCTGAGTACATCCATCCTCCACATCGAGGGCATGGTAAACCTATTTTATACTTTCCGTCTGTCATACGCAAGTATTACAGCCTGTAATATCCAGACACAATGATTATTGTAGGAGACATACAGCACGGTGTAGTGGTAAAGAACTTGCCGCATATAGACAGCTACCTTGTATGGATTTACGGAAAGGAATTATTCGCAACCCTGCCAAGGTTTCATGCTCTTAAGGATTATAAGGTTCAGGAACAACTTTTTGCTGCTGTAATGGAGATAAAAGGTGCTAGAATAACTCTCAGTCAAAAAATACCACAGTTTACAAAGGCTATGTTTTATCTCTATCTTGGAGACTTTCTTAAAGAACACTCCTTTGAGGTCAGACGAGCTGTAGTTGTCCCTCCTACTGCAGTTGCCAATAATAGTTCGTCTGTAAAGAGTTCGTACGGTATTGGTAAGGTTCTTATCGAGTGTAAGAATGGTTATATGGGGTTTAAACAATTGACTGATCTATTTAGACCAGTTCTATCAAAGCTACCTGACATTTATAAGAATATCAGGTTCTACTTTATACCACACGTTGAGGATCCTGTAGAACTCGTGAAAGAGTGTCTACAGCCTGCTCCAAAAGACAAGATCATAAGTGTCCAGACGTTTGGGGACAGAAACCTCACTGTTCTAGTCCCTGCAGCTAACCTTGGTGGATACATCGGAAAAGATGGATTGAATCTTAAAACAGCAGCAAGACTTGCTGGTTGTAATATAACGATTGAAGGAATATAGTCTTAAAGGAGGTTTATGATGGATAACACAAATAATCCAGTCCAGGTAACTGGCAACGAGGCTGTAAGGAAACAAATGCTGATTTCAAAGCTTGAAGCCGTAAGACGTTATCCAGACACGTTGCTTCTTTCGCCTGATCCTGTTGGTGTTCTTGATGAGATTATTAAGGCAAACAGGATTCTCAGTCTTTTAAGAAAATCGATCCTCAAAGGAAAGACCACTGCTGATGAATTCCTCGAAATCCAAAAGACTTACATGGATGAAGTAGCCGAACCTGTATGGCAAGGTATTGTCTCCATAATGCCTCAGCTTGCTACTGGTGTAAGTCCACTTCAGAACTGGAGAAAATTTGATGACCCTATTTATGAGAAGGAGATTCTTGTCTCAAGGTCATTCAAGATAACAGTGGGGCCGAGAGCAGAGGTGATTGGTGTCCTAGGGGTTATTCATAAGCTTCTTTACAAGATCTCAGTGGAACTGAACTCTACAGACAATAACTCAGTATACCAACTGAGTACCCTTGGACAGATATACAGGGATTTTAAAGAACGGCTAACAGCTCTGAATAACAGTCTACTTACTAAATACTCTATAGTCCTTCCAAAAAGAAAGGCTGCAAGATTTAACGAATAAACAAACAACCAAAACTGAGAGAGTTTAACCCTGGCCCCGACTGGTCAGGGTTTTTATTTTGTCACTTCCAGAACATAGACCTTCTGTTTTCCTCGGGTAGTAGCACTTGTGATAAGTTCATCACTTAGGTTACTTGTTTTTATGAAGACAACGTAATCCCACTCACTACCTTGAGCTTTATGGACAGAGAAACAATAACCGTGGGTATAGTAACCCGAAGGTATTCGGACTATCTCTCCAGTTTTTAGCTGGATTAATCCTGTGCCGTTTTCTGTTTTAAGGAGTATTCCTGTATCACCGTTTGATGCTATAAGTCCTCCGTTATAGTAGTTTTTTGTGACAATAACTCTTTCGACGGGTGCAATCTTTTTGAGTTCTCCGTTAAGATTGTCAACTCCAAGAGGGCCTCTATAGTACGGGGCTAGTACTGCATAATCCTGTTTCTGTCTTTCAAAGCTGGCTACAAGGCTCTTGAGTGTTCTAATTGTGTCTTGGATGGTAGTTCTTTTGATCGTTTGGACTTCCATAACACCACGTTTGACTTCTGTAAGTTTTATCTGTGGAACGAGAGGCAGAATTACTCTAAATGCATATCCTTCTCCGACAGGAGGCAACTGTTCTGGGTCTCCGATAAAGATAAGGTTTTTCCAGTCTCTAAGGAAGACTTCATTAAGGACCTGCCACGTTAGCATTGATGCTTCGTCTATGACAAGCACGTCAGCATAGGCGTCATAATCCGTGAATCGTTTTCCATCAAAACCAAGCCATCTGTGAAGTGTAATTCCATTAGGCAGACGTTTTGAAGCCTTTCCTGTTGTTGCAGTATAAACGACAAGGCCTTGGTAGTCTTTTAATTCATTGACTACGAGGGTTGTTTTTCCAGTGCCTGCTTTACCTGTAACAGTGATTACTCGTTCTGTTTTTAAAGCATCTTTAAGAGACTGATACGTTCCTGGTTTGACATTCAGGTTTTCGAGTTTTCTTAAGACCGTTTGTTTGAAATTCCACACTTTTGCAGGATAGACTGTGTTATCCTCAATGATGACATAAGGGTTTAGGAAGATTCTGTTAAGGATTTTTTGTTCATCCTGCCAGGTAGTGGAGCCGTGCTCTTTGAGTTTTTGGCTAAGGAGTCGGACAAGGGATCTAAGGGGTACTGAATCTTCGGGTCTTTTAGCAAACACGTTAGTTGAGTTTTTATAAACCTCTTCTGCTATGTGTTTTATCCAGACATCCATGAGATAATCATCTGGGGCAAAAACTCCCCGCATTCTCAGGATTCCTATCAAGGTGTATACGTCGATGAGGTCTTCAAAGTAGAGTTTTGCGGGGTTATTAGCGTATTTACGCATTCTATTGGGGTTATTCAGGAGTTTCTTCAGGAGAGCATGTCTTCCTGTAGCTTTAAGCATTTTTACTATGCTCTCCTCGTATGAAGGTGTAGTTCTGAACAGGTCCTTTTTGAAATGGACTGTGTCGGTTGTATAGACAGGTTTGTCCTTTTTGATTTGTCGTAGAGCTTTTGCAGTAATTTCCTGCCCGATACATGAATGCGGAAGGTTCAAGTTGTTTTTCACATAAAGCCATGTTTTCATTCCGAGACGGAGGATAGTATACATTCCTCTCTGGGTTATATATGTGATGATGCCTTTGATGTTTTTAAGTTTCTCTTTTGCTGCCATGTGGCAAATATTACTCCCTGGCTTTGGGTGAATAAGAGGAAAAAATGGACCTTAAAGAATTGAGAGAGATACTAAAACTTTCGCCTTTGTACACTGAAGAAGAGCTAGAAAAAGCCGTGCGAAGATTGGTTGAAGAGATAACTACTGCCGACGAACAGTTTGAATGTGACATCTCCAAGTGTGGTGAAGTCTACGGTGGTTAGGCAGGGTTATCCCTGCCTTTTATGTTGAACAAATAAAGCCGCCGAACCTCACTCTAACGAAGTTCACGGTGGGGGTAGGCGGCCAGAGTTAATGATCTACTAAAGTAGTCTCTATTTAACCTGCAGCTTGCATCAATAATATGATTCAAAAAACGTGAAAGTCTGTTTTCAAATTTTTTTCAAGTTGGCTATTATTATTTTATTTTTAAATCTAGTTCTAGGATCTTTATACGTTTACTAGATCTTGTTACGTTATAACCAATCACATGGTATATATTATATATATCTCCGAGAAAACAAAAATTCAAAACTCATTGATTTTTAAAGAAAAAACCCACTTTCGTGTCGGCATTTTGTCTGGACTTTTTTCCCAGAATGACGCACTTTTTGGGGTCGGGAAATTTATAACTATTTGATTTTAAACGAAAAAGTGTAAGAAATTTTTCCCAGAATGACGCACCCTGGACAAAAAGGTCAAAATAGGGATCAGACTTG
>Ga0197142_1005251_pt1 | contig 10211 bp, 8 predicted proteins | sample GBS60_MetaG_FD_148614 | JGI IMG/M metagenome (GOLD analysis project Ga0197142, IMG submission 148614) | Sediment microbial communities from Great Boiling Springs, Gerlach, Nevada, United States - GBS 60_MetaG | ecosystem: Environmental > Aquatic > Thermal springs > Hot (42-90C) > Sediment...
GTGAGGTCGGCATAAGGGGTTTTAGGTGGAGAAGATAAAGGACGTGCCCCGTTATCTTTTTGACATTTCAGGCTCTTCTGCATATCATAGTCATAACCCTCCCAGGCACGCCGCGAAGACGTCCTCGCTTCCGGAGCCTGGGGATGAAAGTGTTGGATCCATCTCGTAGTGGAAAGGAGGAGCCACGGAGGGGATTCACAGTTTAGTCCTTCACCATTTCTCTAGCGCGTTCGCATACTTTGTCTTGAAGGGAAGAAGGAGAAGAAAGGATGCCTAAAAACAAGAAGTGGCTGGCGCTCTTGGTGTTTGCCGTCGCAGCGCTGGTGATGAGCGCCTGCGCCCCGGCGACGCCGGAGCAAGTCGTTGTCACGGTGGAAGTGCCGGGTGAGGAGCAGGTGATTGTCGTCACGGCGACCCCGGCCCCTGAAGCTGCTCCCGGCGCCAAGGAGTACGATCCGGAAGGCGTCTATCGTGTAGGCGTCTTCGAGGACGTGACCACCCTGAACTACTGGGCGGCCAACGGCCCCGACAACACGGTGTGGAATAGCTACATGTTGCCGCCGCGCCTGGCGCTCTATGGCCTCTCCGACCGCACTTTCCAGTTCGTCCCCGGCATTGCGGCCGCGATGCCTGAGCCTTTGGTGCAGGAAGGCGATTTCTGGGTGGCCACGATCCCCTTGCGCCAGGACGTCTTCTGGAGCGATGGGACGCCGGTGACCGCCAAGGACTTTGCCTTCACGGCCAACACGGCCCTCAAGTTCGGGTTGATCGCCGGCAACTGGGGCGCTTGGTATGATGGTAGCTTCCTTGACCGTGTAGAGGCAGTTGACGATTACACCGTCAAGATCTACTACCACACCAAGCCCGGCCTAGCCCGTCATGAGTACGGCACGCTGCAGGCCCCCATCCTCGCTGCCCACTTCTGGGAGCCGCTGGTGGCTGAGGCTGCTGCGCCGATCGATGCCCTGGGGCCGGAGCCGAGCGAAGAGGAGCTGACGGCTGCCCAGACCGAGGCGCAGGACAACCTGTTCGCCATCGACCCGACGGGTGAGCCGCTGGCCGGCACCTTCCTGTTCAAGGTGTGGGAGCCGGGTGCCTTCCTTGAGGACCCCGCCAACCCCAACTTCGCCGATAAGGGCGTGACGGTCATCCAGTACGCCAACGGCGCCTATCAGGAGCTGTGGCCGGACGGCACCGAGAAGTTCTCCTTCTACGGTGAGGCGACCGGTGACATCGCCGCGCAGTTTGAGGTTGGCCCGCATGTGGCCTCCGCCGTGTTCACCATCTACGGCTCGCAGGATGCGGCTCTGCTGGCCCTGCAGGCGGGTGAGATTGACTTCGTGCTGAACCCGCTGGGTCTGCAGCGCGGTCTGCTGGAGCAAGTGCAGGGCAACCCCAACATCACGGTGATTGAGAACTCCGTCAACGGCTTCCGTTACATGGCCTTCAACTGCCGCCGTGCGCCGATGAGCGATGTCAACTTCCGTCAGGCGGTTGCCATCCTCATCGACAAGGAGTTCGTCACCGGCACGGTCCTGCAGGGCATTGCCTTCCCGCTCTACACCTTCGTGCCGGCGGGCAACGCCTTCTGGTACTTTGATGACGTTCCGAAGCTGGGCCAGGGCCTGACCCGCGAGGAGCGCATCAACCAGGCGGTGGCGCTGCTTGAAGGTGCGGGCTACAAGTGGGAGAACGATCAGAAGCCGGTGTGGGATGCTGGCAACCGTCAGGTCGTCCCGGGCGGCCGCCTGATCATGCCCGATGGCAAGCCCGTCCCCGAGCTGCAGCTGTGGGCGCCGAGCGCGGGCTATGACCCACTGCGCTCCACGTTCGCCATCTGGATTGAGACGTGGCTGCGCGAGTTCGGCATCCCCGTGACGGCGAACCTGGCAGGCTTCAACGTGCTGGTGCCGCGCATCTTCAGCGAGCAGGACTTTGACATGTACATCCTCGGCTGGAGCCTGGGCCTCTTCCCCGACTACCTGCGCGACTTCTTCCACAGCGAGCAGGCCGTGCTGGACGGCAACAACGCGGCAGGCTACATCAACCCCGAGTTTGACGCTCTGGCCGACCAGCTGCTGACCTGCGATACCCTTGACTCCTGCAAGGAAATCGCCAATCAGGTCCAGCTCATGCTGGCCACCGAGGTGCCGTACGTCCTGCTGTTTGACACCGGCATTGTGGAGGCCTACAACAGCGCCAACATCGAGTTCCCCTACACCCAGACGCTGAGCGGCCTGCAGTTCGGTGGGCACTCGGCCAAGAACTACGTCCGGGTGTACAAGAAGTAGTGCCGACCTTGTCGGTGGATAGACGCATCCAGTGGGAGGGTAAGGGGGCATCCCTTGCCCTCCCCACTTTGATTGAGGGTGAGTAAAGGAGAAACTCCCCTTTTGGCCTGCACCCAAATTGGGTAAAATCCGATGCACATAAGAGTGCTCCTTGCAACACCGATCTGCCTGCGCCGCAGGCAGGGGGAGGTGAACTTTCCATGAGGCGCTATCTCGTGGCGCGTTTGGCGCAAAATGTGCTGACCTACTTTTTGTTCCTCACGATGGTTTTCTTCTTGCTCGATGCCCAGCCCGGTGACTTTGGCAACTCCTATATCAACGATCCAAGGTTGACCGCCGAACAGCGTGCCTTGTTGCGCGCCCGCCTGGGCCTTGATAAACCCGTCTATGAGCGCTATCTGATCTGGATGTCCAACTTCCTGCAGGGCGAGTTCGGCGTTTCCTTCTCGAACTTTCCACGTCCCGTGCTGGATGTGATCGCAGAGCGTGCGCCGCGCACCATCATCCTCTTTCTCACGGCCACCATCTGTTCGTTTTACTTCGGCTTCATGGCCGGGAAAGTGCTGGCTTGGAAACGCGGTGGATGGTTAGAGTACATCGCCACGGTGGGGGGTGTAGGCCTCTATACGGTCTTCACCCCTTGGTTTGGGCTGATGATGATCCTGCTCTTCGCCTACACCCTAGGGGTGTTCCCCATCGGCAAGTTTATTGACCCCGTACTATGGCGGGGAGCCTCGGAGCCTATCACGGCCAACTTTATCTTCCTGCGCCTCCTGATCACCGGTTTTGTCGGCGGCGCGCTCCTGCTGGGCTGGTTGCTCTACGTGCGGCGTCTGGACCCCATCCGCCGCAGACGGCTGCGCAGCGTGGGGGTGATCGTCATCCTGCTCCTCATCGTGGTTGCCTGGCTGGTATACTCCTATGTGATCGCCGATCAGGCCGGCTGGTGGCAGCAAGCGCGTCCCGCAGGGCCGCTGGCGATGCTGAGCTACCTGTTCACGCGCGGGGCCATCCGCTATGCGGCGGACATCCTCTGGCATCTGGTGTTGCCCGTCACGACATTGACGCTGATCAGCTTCGCCGGGCAGATGCTGTTGACCCGCAACAGCATGTTGGAGACCCTGCGCGAGGACTATATCCTCACGGCGCGAGCTAAAGGCCTGCCGGAAAGGGTGGTGCGCGACAAACATGCAGCACGCAACGCCATGCTGCCGGTGCTCACCGCCTTTATTCTCAGCCTGGCCTTCGTGTTGGATGGCGGTGTGATCACCGAGACCATCTTCTCTTGGCCGGGCATGGGGCTGACCCTGCTCACCGCTGCTCAGACCGAGGATATCCCTATGGCCGTGGGAGCGTTGGTGTTCACGGGCGCAATGGCGTTGACAGCCCACCTTGTGGCCGATGTCTTATACGCCTACCTTGACCCGCGCATCCGCTATGCCTAGCCGGGTCAGTTGATGGAGGACCATCATGGCTGAAAAGTCCGATATTGTGGGCGGGGCAACGGCAGGGACGGCGGCTGGCGTCGTCCGGCACACAGAACTTGATCTGTGGAAAATCCGCCTGCAGCTCACATGGCGAGAATTCAAGCAGAATGTCGCTCTCTTCGCCGAGAACAAGATCGGTTTGCTCGGTGTGGCCATTATCGTGCTGTTTGCGCTGATGGCGGTTGCCCACCCTATCTTGATCGCTACCCGCGTGTGGGACCCCAATATCTACGATCCCATCGTGGGCTATGACTTTACGCAGGTTCAGCAGCCTGCACCGCCCTCCGCTGCACACCTGTTGGGCACCGACCCCTTAGGGCGCGATGTACTGAGCCAACTTATGTACAGTGCAGCCTCGGAGTTTGCCTTAGGGGTGACGGCAGCCCTTGTGACCGTCATCGTGGCGACGACGGTGGGCGCAGTGGCAGCCTACTATGGCGGCATACTGGATTCGATCCTTATGCGCCTCGCCGACCTGATCATCATGACGCCGTTTGTGACCATCCTCATTGTGCTCTCGGCGATGTTCGATGTGAAGATGATCCACCTGGCGATCATCATCGGCCTCCTCTCCGGCTTCGGCGGGGATGCGATCATCATCAAGTCGCAGGCGCTGACGATCAAGGTACGCACTTACATCGAAGCGGCGCGTGTCGCCGGTGGTGGGGATGCACATATCATCCTGCGGCATATTGTCCCCAACCTGCTTCCCCTCTCCTTCTTGTACATGATGTTTACCGTCACAAGCGCCATCTTCTCCGAAGCGGTGCTCTCGTTCTTCGGCCTGATCAACATCCGCATGTCGTGGGGGCTGATGATCCACACCACCAGCACCGCCGGCTACCTGATGGACCTTAAGCGTTGGTGGCTGGTCTTCCCGGCCAGCCTCTCCATCACCGCCCTGTGTGCCGCTTTCTATCTGGTGGGTCGCGCGCTTGATGAGGTGGTCAACCCCAGGCTGCGCAAACGCTGATGGCGGCAAGCTTGTAAGAGTAACGATAAGGGAGACTCGGACGTGGCAAAGCCTCTCCTGACAGTTGAAAACCTAACCATGTACTACTCCACCCGCGCCGGTGACGTCAAAGCGGTGGATGATGTCTCATTTGTGCTGGCCGAGGGCGACTCGTTGGGGCTGGTGGGGGAATCCGGCTGCGGCAAGACTTCCGTCGCCCTGGCGTTGCTCCGCCTGCTGCCTGACAACGCCAAAATCCTCAGCGGGCATGTGTGGATGGACGGCACCGACCTGCTGGCGATCTCGGAGGAGGAGATGCGCAAGTTCCGCTGGAAGCGCATCTCCATGGTCTTCCAAGCCGCCATGAACTCGCTCAATCCGGTGTACCGCGTGGGTGATCAGATCATCGAGGCACTGGAACTACACATCGGCGTGATGACCAACGAGCAGTCGCGCGCCCGTGTGGCTGAGCTATTTGAGCTTGTGGGGCTGGACCCCGTGATGATGGATCGTTATCCGCACGAGTTCAGCGGTGGGATGCGTCAGCGGGCTGTGATCGCCATGGCGCTTTCCTGCAACCCCGACTTGATCATCGCCGATGAGCCGACCACGGCTCTGGATGTGATCGTGCAAGACCGCGTGCTGCGCCAACTGGAGCAGGTTCAGGCCAAGCTGGGCATGAGCATGATCTACATCTCGCACGACATCGCGGTCATCGCCGAGGTGAGCAACCGCATCGGCGTGATGTATGCGGGGCAAATGGTGGAGATGGCTTCCTCCATTGAGATTTTCGAGCGCCCGCTCCATCCCTATACCTACGCACTGATGGGGTCTTTCCCTAGTATCAAGGGCAAGAAGCAGAAGCTAGAACCGCTGCCCGGCGAACCCCCCGACCTGATCAACCCGCCTACGGGCTGCCGCTTCCATCCGCGCTGCTGGCGGGCGACGGAGATTTGCGCTCAGGAGAAGCCGGAGTTCCGCGACTACGGCAACGACCACTGGGCAGCATGTTGGCATCCGCTTGAACATCCCCTCCAACTACAAGAATTGGAAGCGTGATCATGAGCGAAGCAAGGAACGAACCACTTGTCAAAGTCGAGGGCTTAAAGAAGTACTTCCCCGTGACTTCTGGCCTGTTCTCCGCCGTCAAGGGGTATATCCATGCGGTGGACGGCATTGATTTTGAGATCATGCCCGGCAGGAGCCTCGGCTTGGTCGGGGAGTCGGGGTGCGGCAAGACAACGACTGGCAAGCTCATGGTGCGGCTGCTCGACCCTACCGAGGGGCGCATCCTGTTGAGGACGAGAGAAGGCACCCTGGAGGACATCGCGCACCGCAAGGGTGCAAGCCTCAAGGCCTTCCGTCGCCGCGTGCAGATGATCTTTCAGGACCCTTACGAGTCGCTCAACCCACGCCGCACCATCTTTGATACCATCGTTGAGCCGCTGGCCGTGCAGGGCATCGGCACGCTGGCCGAGCGTCAGGAAAAGGTGGCTGAGCTGCTCAACGTCGTGGGGTTGATCCCCGCCGAGCAGTTCATGTTCCGCTTCCCGCATGAGCTCTCCGGCGGCCAGCGCCAGCGTGTGGCTATCGCCCGTGCGCTGATCGTCGGCCCCCAGTTCATCGTGGCCGACGAGCCAACCTCTATGCTGGACGTGTCCATCCGCATCGGTGTAATGCAACTGATGGCCGATCTTGCCCACCGTTACGGGGTGAGCTACCTGTACATCACCCATGATTTGGCCGTTGCACGCTACATGTGCCAAGAAGTGGCCGTCATGTATCTGGGCAAGATGGTGGAAAAAGCCGAGACCGAAGAGCTGCTCCGCAACCCGCTGCATCCTTACACCAAGGCGCTGCTGGCAGCCACTCCTGTGCCCGATCCGCGTCTGCGGCGCGATGAGATTCGCATCAAGGGCGGCATCAGCAAGCCCATCAATCCCCCGCCGATCTGCCGCTTCTACGAGCGCTGTCCCATCGCCGATGATTTCTGCCGCAACAACCCCCATCCGCCCCTTGAGGATAAGGGGGGCGGCCACTATGCAGCCTGCTACAAGGTGTAACATGGAGCAAGGTTGAAACCGAGAGGGCCTGCGTTTCGCAACGAGGCCCTCTTTCCGTCTATAATCGCCGCGGGAGAATGACAGTGTCCCTGCTCATGTCAGAACGGCTCACACAGACGCTCCAGGCCGCCCTCGACTTGAAGCTCACCCCCGCCCAGCTGCGAGCGTTTGAGATTTACACCGAGGAACTGCTGGCTTGGAATGCACGCATTAACCTGACTGCCATCACCGAACCGGAGGACATTGCCACGCGCCACTTCGCCGATTCGCTCTCCTGCTTGCCGATCATCAGGCCTCGCCCGCCTGGGCTGCGCGTGGTGGATGTAGGCACCGGCGCGGGATTCCCCGGCCTGCCGCTCAAGATCGTCTGCCCCACCATCCGCCTGACGCTGATAGAGGCCACCGGCAAGAAAGTCGCCTTCCTGCACCACATTGTTGCTACGCTAGGGCTGGAGGATGTCACCGTGCTCCACGCACGCGCCGAAGAGGTGGGCCAGATGCCCGATCACCGCGAGCGCTACGACTGGGTGCTGGCGCGTGCTGTCGCTGGAATGCGCACGCTGGTGGAGTATCTCTTGCCGCTGTGCCGCATCGGGGGACATTGCCTGGCGTGGAAAGGGGAGAGCGCTCTGCAGGAAGTCAGCGAAGCCCAGCAAGCCCTCTCTCTGTTGGGGGGGCAAGTTGTGCAGCTTACCCCTGTTGAGCTACCTATGGTCGCCGAGACCCACTATCTGGTTGACATAGTCAAGGTGGCTGCCACACCGCCGAAGTACCCTCGCCGCCCGGGAATGCCCGCCAAGCGCCCGTTGTAGGGAGGAGCGACCCGGATTCAAGCGCCCCGTGCGGGGTCGCTGCCGTTCACAGCGCGAATGGTGCCGGCATGCACACGCCAGTGCACGGCGTTCGCCAAAAGCGGATCGGCTACCAACTCCGGCTCGGCGCTGGTCACCAGCACTTGCTCCACTTGGCCGATGCGCTTCAGCAGGTAGGCGCGCCGTTGGGGGTCGAGTTCTGCGGCTACCTCGTCTAACAGCAAGATGGGCGATTCGTGAGTTTGGGCCTCCATCCAGTCCAATTCGGCCAGCTTGAGCGCTAGCACGGCGGTGCGGTTCTGCCCCCGTGAGCCGTACAGCCCGATGTCGCGCCCATTGACGAAGAAGCGCAGTTCATCGCGCTGCGGGCCGATGGTCGTCATCCCACGTGCGATGTCTTCGCGGTAGCATTCGCGCAGCGCCGTGCGGAAGCGTTCCGCAATCTCCGCCGGAGGGAGCTCCGGCAGCGCCGAAGCACCCAGATCGCCCACGCCGAAGCTCATCTGCCCCTGTGGGGCCGGCGTGGCATCAAAGCCGGGTTCATAGCGCAGGCGCAAGTGCTCTTGTGCGCCGCTCAGGTCGCTGTGGATGCGCTGGGCACGGCGCTCCAGCTCGCGCACCAGGCGGTAGCGTCCGGCGACAAGCGCTGCGCCACTGGTTGCCAGCTTCTCATCCCAGAAGGCAAGCTGCGAGAGGTCAGGGCGCTGGCCGCGCTGTTGCTGTTCCTGAAACTGCCGCAGCAAAGCGTTGCGCTGAACCAGCGCCTTCTCGTACAGGCTGAGGGCGCGGCAGTACTCCGGGTCGGTTTGGCATAAGGTGATGTTCAAGTAGCGGCGGCGGTTGAGGGGCGGCCCTTCGATCAGCGCCAGGTCCTGCGGCAGGAACAATACTACCTGCATATGACCCAGCAGGTCCATCACGCGCCGCTCCAACCCGTTAATGCGAATCTGCTTCTTCAGGCGCGTGGTGTGCCCGTTGGTTTCGCAAGCCAACGTGACCTCGATGCGGCGCAGGCCGGCCCGCGCCTGTACTTCGGCCACCAGCCGCGCATAGGGCAACGGCTCTTCCTGCGCCAGCCAGTTGATGAGTTGGCGGTCGGACGTTGCGTAGGGCGAGTGCGAGGTCGCCAGGTAGTAGATGGCTTCCAGTAGGCTGGTCTTGCCCTGCGCGTTGTCGCCGTGCAGCACGATCATGCCCTCCGGAAACGGCATTTCCAGCCGGGCGTAGTTGCGGAAATTGGTGAGGGAGAGATGCGTGACACGCATGCACGTGCGCTCCGCGCGGCTTAAGTGTTTCAACTCCCGATTGTATCACAGCGGGACGATAAAACTACACAGAGGGGCGCGGTTGCTACGCCCCCTGTGTAGCCGATCAGTAGCCTGTCTCCATATCGATCAGGCCCTTTTCCTTCGCCATGTACAGCGCCCAGCGATAGTAGTACACCGAGACGATGACCAGCACCAGCGCGAACCCCGCCAGGATGCCCATCAACTGCAGGTTTGAGAGGTGGGCCAGCGTAGGGAAGCCCGATGTCGCCGCACCGAGCAGCGCCCGCCGCGCCAGTTCTAGCCAATAGGTGATCGGCAGGGCGAAGCCGATCCAGCGCAACCATACCGGCAGGGTCTCCAGAGGGAAGATCGCACCGGTGAAGAGATACAACCCTCCGGCAAATGCCTCGCCCAGCGACCAGAAGTGGCGGGCCATCATCATGGTCGTTGCGCCCATGATGAGACCCATGCTGGCCAGCGCCACCACGCCCAGCGCCGTGCTGGCCAGCAACAGCGGCCAGTTGATCGTCGCCAGGCCAACCGGCAGTTTGAAGGCCAGAACGCCAAAGGCAATGGTGATGATCACCGAGATGCTGCCGATGATCAGCCGTGCCACCCCGCGCCCCATCAGATAGGAGTAGTGATCGATGGGGCTGGTGTGGAGCTGCTTGCTGGTGCGGTAGTGCTCGCGATCGTCGATCACCGTCCAGCTCACCCCGCTGATCACCATGCCTACCAGAATGTACAGCGCGTTGCCGAGGTAGATGTAGGCGAAGATCGGTCGATCGGTCGCGCCGTTGGTGATGATGCTGTACATCACCACCAAAATCAGCACGGATGAAACGGGGCGTGCCACCGAGTAGATGGCGAATAGGAAGGGGTCAGCCCAGTTAGACTCGATCTGCCAACCCAGCCATGCCGCCGTGATGAAGGAGCGCAATGCATTGTTACGGCGCACAAAGGGGATATCTAAGATGCGTCCGGTAAGTATCACCCTGTCCTCCTAGCGACGCCGCTCGATCAACCGCCCTTCGCGGCGCCCGATCTCTTCCAGCTTGCGCAACATGAAGTACGCGCCGGTGATGAAGATCACCGCCAACGCGGCCAGCACGCCTATCTCGACAGGAACGGGCAGAAAGCCCATTGCTACGCCTTGGGCAAACAGGAGCTGTCGCATGGCATCCATCCCCAAGGTGAGCGGGATAACCGAGGCGAAGGTCGCCACCCAGAAGCCCATCGACCTTACCGGAAAGTAGAACCCGGAGGCCAGATAGATCGGCTCCTGCAGAAGGTTGGAAAGGTGCCACGCTTCGCGTCCGCTGGCGAGAAAAACCGAGG
>Ga0197142_1005254_pt1 | contig 10208 bp, 8 predicted proteins | sample GBS60_MetaG_FD_148614 | JGI IMG/M metagenome (GOLD analysis project Ga0197142, IMG submission 148614) | Sediment microbial communities from Great Boiling Springs, Gerlach, Nevada, United States - GBS 60_MetaG | ecosystem: Environmental > Aquatic > Thermal springs > Hot (42-90C) > Sediment...
GGGGCTATGTTTCACATTCAAAAAAACCTGCTTTACTATCAGCGCCGGGGGAGCCAGGTAGAAGCGGCCATAAAAACCTGACAGGAACATTATGCCCAACTTCTTCAGACGCCCGGTATTCCTCAGCTGATGCAGCGAGAAGGTGCCGTGCGAAAAGCCTATTACGAGGCGTTTGAAGAGATATTAAAGCTTAAGCCAAAAACTCTCTGAAGGAGGCCCGGCGCTTTATCACTGATTTAGAAGGTAGGGGGATGAACGGCCATTCATGAAGAGATGGCACGTGGCTTCGGGTGGCATCACATAAGGCTCAGGAGAATATCTTCAAACTCATCCACTCTTAAAGTCGTATCATGTTTCCTGGCTTCTTCGTGAAGGAGATCAGGGTCTATTTTCATCCTACCCTCTAAAAGGTCTGTAATCGCTTGCAGAAAAGCTTCTAAGTCTACGAGAGGGACCACACGCCCCATTCCCTCCTTGACAAACTCGGCCACGCCCCCACTGCGAAAAGCAATGATGGGCTTACGCAGATAGGCGGCTTCCAGCATGACAAGGGGATATGGGTCCTCTATGGAAGTTAGAAGAAAAGCGCTTGCTAAACTCAGATAGGTATAGTAAGAAGACCCTCTTTGCTCCCCAATAAAAAAGAGATTATCTAATCCTTCATGACTCTTTACTCGTTCTACATAGTCCATGAGACTGGTCGGCCAAGGGTGACCACCCAGCCACAGAAGTGCAGAATTCTTAGAACGCAAAAAAGAGGCAATATCGGGAATTAAGTGTAGGCCTTTTCGGTAGATTAGAGTACCGGACATTACGAAAATACTATCATAGGTACTATATTTCGTACGCAGATTATACAATAGCTCTTCAGATATCTTAACAGAAGCGATGTCTATGGTTTCATAAAAGGTAAGTACTTTTTTCACTCCCATTTTTCTAATAGGTTCTGCAGTGGCTTCTGAACATGCGATAACCCCTGTAGCCTCCTCTAACAAGAAGCGTAAAGAGCCTCGAGGTAACATGTCGTAAGTAGGTGGCATTTCATGAACATATACTGCAAAAGGGGCCTTAGAATGACGCAGAGCTTCTATGATCCTAGATGCAACGATTGTATTTAGGAGCACGAGGTCCGGTTTGTATTTCTCAACTATTTTTTGAAATTTTCTTTCTGCTATGCCTTTCGCACCTACCTTCCTATATACTTTATCTAATCTGGCATCCCATACGCTCCCCTCGATATAGTAAGTAGGAATATGGGGTGGAAAGGTAGATAAAAGATCACCCTTAAGCCCTGATAAAATGACATACCTTATCCTCTTGCTATGTACAATCAGGTTTCGAATGGCTATTTCAGACCCTGTATAGCCCATGAAGGGGGAATACACAAGTACCGTCTTCATTTTTCGGCAAGCACGATTATGTCCAGAGGGAGAAGTTTTTCTTGATCCCGGATTATGGCGGATAGAAAGTAAGCCATTGTCAGTAGGGGCGTGTATAGAGTTAGACCAATCATCAGCCTCCACGAAAGAATCCATAGGTTATATCCCTTTCCGTATAACTTTTGTCTAATGAAGTCCATAATGAGTTGAGCTATGGTGAGAACAGTTCCGGTGGTTCGAATAAGAAACTTTACATTAAATCCATACCTGTAAAGGAGTTGATTTAGACCTTCCGGGGTAAACCTTCTAAAGTCGTGAGGATGAGCATGCTCTGCCCATGTCATGGGTACAGAAAGGAGAAGCTTTCCTCTTGTTTTCAGGACTCTATAAAACTCCGCCAGTATGGCTTCGGGATGTGGTACATGTTCCAGAACCTGTGTACAAATGATAGTATCAAAGTAGTCATCAGGAAATGGCACAGAACTATCCTGTACATAAATTATCTCATCGGTAGATAGAGATGGGTCGCCATATTCGATCCCAATATATCTTTCGTAAGAAAAAAGCCGCCGATAGGGCATAATTCCACAGCCAAAATCCAGAAATACTCCATTGCACATAGGGGCGAGTTTCTTTATATAAAGGTAAAGGCTTCTGCGGGATATGTAAAAAGGATTTACAATCCATCCCAACGGGAAAGTAGGATAAAACTGCTCAGTAGCCACTCGCTCTTCGTATTTTCTGATCATTTTACCTATAAAGGTGCGAGGTTTCTGGGATGAGGTGGAATAAGCCATCGGCATGCCGCAAAGTTATGATTAAGCCCTGAAAACCGATGTTAGCATCGCTCTGCAAAGAAGGTTTGAACCCATACTTACCAGACAAGCCGTTTGAATCAATGCATTTAACCTAACTTTGCCCATGTATGAGTGTTTTACGGACTTTGATTTTCGGGCCTCGCCCTCTGCATCCTCGTCTCTTGAAGGCTCTGATGGAAATATCAACCAAGCCTATTAGAGATTATATCAATATTCTCAAGCGCATCTACATACTACACCTCAAATCCCCTCACGGTGAAACAGCTATCCTCGAACTAAGCGACTCAAATCATCTTTTCCAGTTATTAGAACTTCAATCTTTTGGAATAAAAATTGATAGTTATGATCCTCAGAAAGGGATAATAACTCTAAATCTCTATGGCGATGTATTTTGCATCCGTCCTTTGGGTTACCATATAGAGGGGGTATTACATATGTTCAGAGACAAGATATATGGAGAAGATTTTCAGGATAGAGTAGTGCTGGATGTGGGAGCTTTTACTGGAGACAGTGCTATTTCATTTGTCAAAATGGGCGCCAGAAGAGTAATAGCAGTAGAACCTTCCCCCTCTGTCTTGGATATTCTTAGGAGGAACGTGCTTAATTCTCGCTATAAGGATAGGATTGAGGTTCTTCCTGTTTCTATCTCCGATTATGATGGAAGTTCTATTCTGTTTACTAATAAAGGTTTAGAAGGAGCGGAGTATCTTTCAGATTTTCATAACACTGACTTCTATAGTAGCATATTCACTTTTGAAGCGCAGTCTCCTGTGACTGTCCAGGTATGGAGCTTCAAGCGGCTTGTAGAGTACGTCTCGGAGGAAATAGACATTGTCAAGCTGGATTGTAAAGGTGCTGAGTACCCCATAATCTTGAATACAGATGCAGAAACTTTACAATGTGTAAGAAGATACATTGTAGCTTACCATGCAGGACCTGAACGGCTGGTTAGGAGGTTGGAGAGTTTGGGCTACAGGGTACACCTTAGACCCGCTGCTCCCGGCTATGAGCAATTATTTCCTACTGCAGGTACTATATTTGCGGATAGGAAATGAAGCAACTCCTAAACATCTCTAATTTTTTCTATGGGCATAAAAAAAACCCATCTGTGGAAAAGGGGTATAAGGATTGGGGAGTTTCTGCAGGGAATAACCTACCTCATCCAGACGCCTTTCAAGGGGCTCTATGCCATCATGGTACTCCACATAATATGTTTTGACCCTTCTTAGCACTTCTGGTGGAGTTTGCATAAATAGAGGATATTCTCCGCCTTCACAATCAACTTTGACAAAATCTACTTCTTCCCATCCTAACTCCTTTAGAAGTTTCTCGAAAGTCCACAGGGGCACTTCCACTGTACGTAGGTTTCTCCAGTTTTTTTGAAGAGGCATTATAGACTCTCCCAGGACACTCAGGTGATGCGAGTCAGGATGATTTTCATCTACAGTAAACTGGGCAATGCCGTCCTGCGCTCCTATAGCCACCGGGAAGATACGCACCCTATCAGTGCAGAAATTCTGTTCTATGTTCTTTTTTAGAAACTTCAAGTTTTCCGGTGAGGGTTCTACAACGCATACCTGTCTTGCGCCACCATGAATAAACATTAATGCTGTGTCCCCTATGTAGCCTCCTATGTCTATGATACGCATATTCTCAAAACGCTCTCCTAACAGCTTATCACCATATACCTGTTTGATGGTGGCATTGTCTTCGGGCTGTTCCCAACGAGCAGTTAGCAAAATATTCTGATAACGCCAGGTGATAAGTCCCCCCTCCGGATCGATCTCCTCAATCTTCACGCCTCGGTTATACATCTCAATGTACCAGATTATGCGTTCGGGTGGGAGGGTAACCTTTATGGGTTTGTTATCCTTCTTTTGTCTTATGTGAATCTCCTGGATCCCACTGAGCATGTTCCAATAATCCCTTATAGGACTTGCGCTGATTTCAAAAAAACTTTTTAAACTTTTGGGGGAAAGGGGCCGAGGTCCCTTTATCAAGCGGTGAATTTGCTTTAGCATCCAGACAAAGATAACCAGGCTAAAGCCTCGAGGAGGTAGTACCATTTAGAGCGGTATACGCTCTTCTCACAGGGCTTATTTATAGCCGCAGGTTTTGGATTTTCGTAACGAGAAGCTAACTGATACTATTGAAAAGAGGGCGGCGGGCAGCGCGCCTATCTTACTAGAAGCTATCTCATAATTTTGCCCTCATGGAACTGACAGATGCGCAATGGAAGCTGATTGAGCCTTTGATTCCTGAGAACGAGCGTCTCATCAGAGGTAGGCGGGGCCGTCCCTGGCGGCCTGCCCGAGAGGTCTTGAATGGCATTCTCTGGATTCTACGAACAGGTGCGCGCTGGAAAGACCTGCCTTCTCGCTATCCGCCCTATCAGACCTGCCATCGGCGGTTTCAGCGCTGGGTAAGGGCCGGGGTGATGGAACGCATTTTACAGGCACTTGCCCGAGACTTGAAAGAAAGGGGAAAACTGGACTTGAGAGAGGGCTTCATAGATGGGACCTTTGTCGCAGCCAAAAAGGGGGGCGAGGGGTGGGAAAGACGAAGCGGGGCAAAGGCTCCAAGCTCATGGCAATTGCGGACGGTGCTGGTCTTCCTATCGCCATATGCATTACAAGTGCTACGCCGCATGAAGTAAAGCTTGTGGAGGCCACTTTGGAGGCTTGTTGGGTACCTGCATGGCCTAAGCGGCTGATTGGAGATCGGGCCTATGATAGTGATGGCTTAGACCGCTGTTTGGCCCAGAAGGGGATTGATATGATTGCGCCGCATCGCAGGCATCGGCGAAAACCTCCTACTCAGGACGGAAGGAAGCTACGGCGATATCGAAGGCGATGGAAGATAGAACGGCTGTTTGCGTGGTTAGGGAACTTCAGGAGGCTTCTTGTACGCTGGGAACGCCATGTTGAGAACTTCCTTGGCTTTGTACACTTGGGATGTATGCTCATTCTCCTCAAACGCCTTTTATGAGATGAGTTCTAACATCGTCTGGGCCCACAATACTTTCTCTCTGAAGTGGCTATTCACCCGTGCAGGGGTTAAGTTCGTGCTGAGAGATGGAGCTGTGTTCATAGAGTTTTTAGCTAAAGGTAACATAATATGCACATACCTCACTTTGAACCGATATATACTAAATTTTTTTAGGGTCCTATTCTTTTAGTAGCCTGGGACGAAAACTCCCTCAACTCAGCTAATACCAATCTGAGCCAAAAACTCTCTGAATTTAGAGCCTTATGAAGCAAACAATCGCCGCGAAAAGAGCGTATATGGCTCAAAACAGTATAACACTTGTCTACTGAAGGCCTATGCTTGGGGGATTATGCTAAAAGACCTGAAGAAGATTTTTCGTTATCGCACAGATTCGAAATAGCAGGGACTGCTATCAGGAAAATTCATCGAAGCTCCTCCACTAAAATCTCATAAGGCTGCTTGGCCATCACCTCCAATCGATACCGCCCTTTGCCCGTCAGGAATATCACATCCTCATCCGCCGTGGAGACATTAACGAGCACTTCGGAATAGTCGGGCTTTGTCTCGTCATACAAAATGACAATGAGCTCCCCGTTAGCCTTATTATGCCAGTGTATTTTCCATTCTTTGCCCGTGATTTTGAAGTAAGGGGTTTTCTGAGGCTTCTGGCTTTTGATCTTGAGGATGGGGCGCCATTTTTCTTTGATACGCACTTCGGAGCGGGCAATCGTCCCTGTTAGAGGCGGCGGCGTTTCGGGATTGGCGGGAAGGCCCCCCGTGCATGCCGTTAGATACGATATCATAAGTACCCGGACAACCAGATACCTTTTCCCGAATGAAAGCCTGATCCTCATAGGGCAAATGTAATCCATCCCCGGAAATGGCCGATACACACGGCAGCCCTATCCACAAAAGCTTTTGTGGAGAAAAGGCAGTTTCTTTGGGTCTGTGGGGCATCTGTATGTGGTACCTTTTCCCCTCAGTCGGGAAGATAACCGGTACTGGCTATACCCCTACTGGTATGAGGTGATACGGGAGGCGAAACATATTTTTGTGGAGCGGGCGGTGACGGTGCGAAGCCTTCTTGAGAAGGCCGGGCTGGCGGCGGATGCTACCTTCTACTCCTATGACGAAAAGCTGCGGGACTGGCCCTGGGAAAGCTATGAGGTAGTTTTCGGACGCAGACAGCCTGCGATCCTGGTGAGTGAGGCGGGTTTGCCGGGTGTAGCTGATCCCGGCTATCAGGTTGTTCAGAGAGCCCATGCTTTTGATTACACGGTGATACCTTTAGCGGGTCCCAGTAGCATCACGCTGGCGCTGGCTGCATCAGGCCTGCCCGGCAATCGGTTTACCTTTCACGGCTATCTGCCTCTTGAGCGGCGCCCCCGCCGCCTGGCGCTCCAAGCCATATACCGGGCGGCCCGCCACACGACACAAATCTTCATGGAGACGCCCGGCAGACAGAATGCCCTCCTGCACACCCTTCTTACTGAGGCACCCCGCCATCTTCTCCTCTGCGTAGCCCATCATCTCACGGCTCCGAGCGGCTTTGTCAAAACCCGTCCCATCAGCCAGTGGGAACCCCTCACCCTGCCCAAAGCCCCTACCTTATTTTTATTAGGCCCTCAGGCCGAAAGTCCCCTGCCAGACTCCCCCTGAAGGTCCGGTTTCACGGGTAGCAAGGCATATAGTTCGGGCCACATCGGGGAGCTTCCTCTAAAACCTCGCCCATGACTTACAAGAGACTACTTTTGCGGAATGGGTGTGCTGGTATTGGGTGCGACGGCGGGGATGGTAGCCTCTGCCCTCCACAAATGGGCACAAACTGGAGAAAAGCTCTACCTCGTTGGCCGCCAGCCGGACAAACTTCAAGCCATCGCCAGCGACCTGAAAATACGATACGGAGCCTCCGTAGAGACCTATGTCTTAGATGTAGATGAATTAGCAAGCATTGGACGCTGGTGGGAAAACTTTTTAGCGAACGGTCCCGTTTTTGAGAAGGCCTTAATTGCATGGGGTTATTTGGGGGATGAGGATCGGGCGAGGAGAGAGGATGCTGAGGTGGAGGCGATTATTCGGCGTAACTACACGGCGGTGGTTCTGGCGGCGGGGCGAATAGCCGCTTATCTGGCAGAGCGCGGAAAGGGCGTGCTGGGAATCATTTCATCGGTGGCGGGTGTGCGCGGGCGTGCAAAAAATTATCACTACGGAAGTGCGAAGGCGGCCCTTATTGCGTATGCTTCGGGCCTTCGGGCTTACTACTGGGAAAAAGGGGTACGGGTAGTTACGATCCTTCCAGGCTTTGTAGATACACCTATGGTGGCGGGCCTGGACCTTCCCCGGCCCCTGGTAACTTCTGCCGAACGGGCTGGACATCTGATTCATAGAGCCATGCAAAAAGCGCCCGCCGTAGTATATGTGCCCGCTTACTGGAGGTGGATTATGCTGATAATTCGGCTTCTTCCGGAGGGGATTTTCAGGCGCCTACGGAATTAGCCAGCCGTTGAGAAAGCTTTTCATGAAAGTCCGGGGAGGAGGGGGCTTTACCGACAGCGATCTCTGCATGCCCCCCTCCTTTGCCGCCCAGCGGTTCAATAAGATTTCTGAGGAGGGCCTGAGCGTTCTTAGGGGCTGCAATCCCAATAAGAACCTCCCGGTCACCGATTGGCTGGTACAGCACCAGCGTATGATGAGGGGCCACCCGGCGGAAAGCAGCTAAAAGGTCTTTAAGGGAGGTATTTGCGGGCAGCTCCACAGATCTGACGAGGGGGGTATCCGGCCCGGGGAGCGACCAGGTCTGCATGAGCGTACGGGCATAAATGAGAAGCCACTCAGAAAGCGTCTTCTCATAAGCCTCTTTTTCAGCAAGGAGTTTATCCAGAGTGCTGAGGGGCTGAGGTGTATTTTTGAGTCGCTGGCGAATCTTTTCCAGTTCGGAGAGCTGGCCCTCCATCCAGCTAAGAAATGCAGGGCCCGCCACCGCCTCAATTCGGCGTACGCCTGCTGCGACGGCACTCTCGGAGAGAATCCGAAAGTATCGTAGCTGTAGCGTATTCTCCACGTGTGTGCCGCCACACAGCTCCCGGGAAAACTTCCCCCCAAACTCAATCACCCGTACCTTATCCCCATATTTTTCCCCGAACAGCGCTATAGCACCCATCTTGATAGCCTCCTCATAGGGAATGTTCTTATATTCTTTTCGGCGGAGGGCTGCCGATATGCGGTTATTCACGATATTTTGTATCTCGGCCAGTTCTTCTTCGGAAAGTTTAGTGGGGTGAGTAAAGTCAAATCGGAGCTTTTCGGGGGCGACGAGGGAACCATTTTGGCGGGCATGGGGGCCAAGAGTCTCTCTCAGGGCCGCATGGAGAAGGTGCGTGGCGGTATGGTGAATAGAAGTAGCCTCCCGGCGCGGAATATCAATAATAGCCTGCCATTCTCCCTCCGGGTCTTTCGGAAGCGTCTCTACCTGATGGATAATCGTGTCCAACTCTTTGTAAACATGGGTGACAGCAATCTTCTGATGGCCTTTGCGCAGGTAACCGATGTCGCTTACCTGGCCGCCTCCCTCCGGATAAAAGGGCGTTTCCCGTAGAACGATATGGTATCGAGTTTTGCCGCCCTCCTTGACTTCTCGCATGCGGACGATGGGGGTCCGCACCTCATAAATGTCGTATCCCACAAATCGCGAATGCTCTCCCTCTTGCAGCTCCACCCAATCGCTGAAATGCTTTTGAGTAGCCTGGCGGCTGCGGTTTTTTTGAACCTGGAGGGCTTTTTCGAAGCCCGGAAGGTCTACGCTCAAGCCTCTTTCCCGGGCGATCAGGCCAGTCAGGTCTATAGGGAAGCCATACGTGTCGTACAGTTCAAAGGCCATCTCACCGGGAATGGTGGTAAGATGGGGGTGGTTCTGCAGGAAGGTTTCCAGACGGGAAAGGCCTCTTTCTAAAGTGTGCAGGAAGGAACTTTCTTCGCCTTCTATGATCCGAGCGATGGAGGAGGCACTGGCGAGGACTTCAGGAAAGACGTCCTGATAAATCTGGCCGAGAGGTTCTACGAGGCGGTGGAGGAAGGGCTGACGCTGATGAAGGTACTGATGTCCGTAGCGGAGGGCCCGGCGTAAAAGCCGCCGGATGACGTAACCGGCCCCGGTATTTGAGGGCAGCTGCCCATCCGCAATAGCAAAGGCAATCGCCCGGATATGATCGCACACGACCCGGATGGCAACATCCTGCCCAGGAGATTGTCCATAAGGAATACCTGTAAGGGCTTGGAGGGTATTTCGGAGAGTCTGAAAGATGTCTATATCGTAAGTGGAGGTTTGGCCCTGCAGGACCATAGCCAGCCGTTCCAGGCCCATGCCTGTATCCACGCTCGGGAAGGGAAGCATTTCCAAAGCGCCGTCGGCGCGGCGATTGTACTGGATAAAGACGAGGTTCCAGAGCTCAATGATGAGGGGGTTGCCGGTATTGAGGAGGGGTGTGGCGAGGTCTTGGGGTTTCGGCCGTAGATCTATGTGGATTTCGGTGCAGGGACCACAGGGGCCAGTATCCCCCATTTCCCAGAAATTGTCTTTTCGGCCGAAAAAGCGGATACGCTCTTCCGGCACGAAGGTGCGCCAGATTTCATAGGTTTCCATGTCTTTGGGAAGTCCCCACTCTTCGTCCCCTCCAAAGACAGTCACATAAAGGCGCTCGGGGGGTAGTTTGTAGACTCTGGTAAGGAGCTCCCATGCCCACGCGATGGCTTCCTTTTTGAAGTAATCCCCGAAAGACCAGTTGCCCAGCATTTCGAAAAAGGTGTGGTGGTAGGTATCGTGGCCGACTTCTTCGAGGTCGTTGTGCTTGCCGGAGACGCGCAGGCATTTCTGGGTATCGGCGATACGGGGGGCAGGGGGCTGACGAAGCCCCATAAAAATGTCTTTGAAGGGGTTCATCCCGGCATTGACGAAAAGGAGCGTGGGGTCGTTTCGATTAATAAGAGGTGCTGAGGGGACGATAAGATGCCCCTGCCCCGCAAAAAA
>Ga0197142_1005256_pt1 | contig 10205 bp, 11 predicted proteins | sample GBS60_MetaG_FD_148614 | JGI IMG/M metagenome (GOLD analysis project Ga0197142, IMG submission 148614) | Sediment microbial communities from Great Boiling Springs, Gerlach, Nevada, United States - GBS 60_MetaG | ecosystem: Environmental > Aquatic > Thermal springs > Hot (42-90C) > Sediment...
CTTTTTATTCTATTCATCCCAAAGTTTTTTTGCTCTTCCCATTTCTTTTCGCTTTCAAGTCTATGTTGCTGTATTTCTTTTAGTAATTGCTCAAATCTATCTTCGGTCTTTTTCTTGTCAGCAAATTTTTGCTCAAAAAGACGAGATAGGAACTCCCTGAGTCGTATGTCCTTCTTTATGAGCTTTGGAAGCTCTGTGATTATAATTTGTCTTACTTCTTCCTTCGTATAAGGTTTTCCATTCTTTTTCTTAGTAGAGTGAAAATTGTCAATTTTTTATCTGAAATTGCCGATACAGAATAAAAGCAATATTTCTTTATGCAGTCATTCCGAGGGGTTCAATGCCCCGAGGAATCTCTTATTAAAGAATCTATCTGGTGAAAAAGGAGGAGATTCCTCAGTCGCTCACACTCCTGCGGAATGACAAAATCAGTGTTTTTCTATCGGCAATCTTAGGTCCTTAAATGTTACTACCATTTTTTATTCATTGTCGATTAAAATAAACAAAATGTTTGATAGAAAAAAACAGATTAAATGGGCATCTTTAAAAGTAGGAATTGTCATCACATTAACACTTCTTATAATTTTCTTTGTTATTGTATTTTCTGGAGGAATTCAATCTATCTTTACTACTCGTATTCTTTTAAATGTAAGTATAGTTGATGTTAAGGGATTAAGACCAGGAGCGCCAGTGAGAATTGCAGGAGTTGATGTGGGAGAAGTAAAGGAGATAAGACTAAGTCAACAACATGGAACAATAGTTAAAATATCAGTTAATAAAGAAATTCTAAACTTCTTAAAATCCGATGCAACCGCCACTGTCCAGACATTAGGTCTTTTAGGAGATAAATATTTGGAACTTTCAACAGGTCAGTCCCAAAAACCCTTTGAGCCAACTCAAATTATATACGGTTATCCACAGCCAGAAATCAGAGATATTATTGCTACAGCTGTTACTGCAATGAACAAAATAGACGGACTAATTGGGAAAATTAATTCCCTTATACAGAAATTCGACCAATCAGAAGGAACTATTCCAAAGTTAATAAAAGATCCATCTCTTTACAATAACTTAAATGCAGTAGCTAGGGAATTAAAAAAATTAACTGAAGAAATTAACCAGGGAAGTTTAGGGATGCTTTCTCGGGATAAAGAACTTTATCCGAAAATTACAAACACACTAAAAAACTTAGAAGAATTTTCCAACAAAATCTCTTCCTCACAGGGTAGTCTTGGTAAATTAATAAATGAACCTGATTTATACAATAGTCTGCTCAATGTATCACAAAGACTTGATAATCTCCTCAATGAAATAGAGAAATCTGAAGGGACTCTCTCTCTTCTTTTAAGGGACAAACAAACAGCAGAAGATTTAAAACAAAGTGTAAGAGAAATCAAGGAACTTATTGAAGAAATCAAAAAAAATCCTAAGAAATTTTTCAAATTTAGCGTTTTTTAGGTTATAATTTTTTATGGCAATTTTAGAAATCAAAAAATATCCTGAGGAAGTTCTGAAGATAAAAGCATCTCCTGTCGATGAAATCAATGGAAATATAAAGAAATTGATTGATGATATGATTGAAACAATGTATAATGCAAATGGAGTAGGGTTAGCTGCTCCTCAAGTTGGAGTATCAAAGAGAATAATTGTAGTTGATACATCACCAAGACAAGAAAATCAATCACTTATTGTTTTAGTAAATCCTGAAATAGTTTACTCCGATGGTGAAATCATTTCAGAAGAAGGTTGTCTTAGCCTTCCGGGCTTTATTACAAGATTACAGAGAAAGCAAAAAGTTTTTGTAAAGGGATTAGATAAAAATGGCAAAGAAATAGAAATTGAGGCAGAAGGTCTTTTAGCAAGAGCGCTTCAACATGAAATAGACCACCTCGAAGGAGTTCTTCTTATTGACAGAATAAGTCCCCTTAAAAGAGAACTTTTCAGAAGAAAATATAAGAAAATAAGAAAATAAAACCCCTATGTCCGATATAAAAAAAGGAATTGTATTTTTTGGCACCCCTACTTTTGCAGTTCCTACCTTAAAGTCTCTGATAGCAAACAATGAAAATATCTTACTTGTAATAACCCAACCAGACAAACCAAAAGGAAGAGGCAAAAATGTTCAATCTCCACCTATAAAGGAAATAGCAATTGAAAAGGGACTTAAAGTTGTACAACCTGAAAAAATAAAAGATGAAAAATTTATAGAAACATTAAAAAAGCTTAATCCCGAAATTGCAATTGTTGTAGCCTATGGTAAAATCCTTCCAAAAGAAATTTTAGGAATACCAATTCTTGGATGTATTAATCTTCACGCTTCCCTTTTACCTAAATACAGAGGTGCAGCACCTATTCAATGGGCATTGATAAAGGGAGAAAAAATTACAGGAGTCACAACTATGCTTATTGATGAAGGTTTAGATACAGGACCTATACTCTTACAAAAAGAAGTTCCCATAGATGACGATGACAATGCTCAAAGTCTCTCTGAAAAACTTGCATTAATCGGAGCAGATTTAGTAATAGAGACGATTGATAAATTGAGAAGAGGGCTTATTACTCCAATTCCGCAGACCGGACAGATTAGCTATGCTCCTCTTTTAAAAAAAGAAGATGGGAAAATAGACTGGAAAAAATCAGCAATTGAAATTTTTAACCTTATCCGTGGGACTTATCCTTGGCCCTGTGCATATTGCTATTTTAAAAATGAAAGATTAAAAATAATTAAGGCTCAGCCCATAGATGAGGAAGCACCTGCAGGTTTAATCATTAAAGCAAAGGATGAATTAATAATAGGAACAGGCTCAGGTTCCATAAAAATTTTACTTATACAGCCTGAAGGAAAAAAAATAATGACAGCAAAGGAATTTATTTGCGGAAGAAAGATAAATGAGGGTTTGGACTATTTTTCTTAGAGGTTTTGTCCTTAAAATTTACTATCCTTTGTTAATGTTGATTGGAGCTTTTTTAAAGAGTAAAAAAGCAGTTTTTCAGTCTCATATAGTTAATATTAATAATTTTCTTGTAATGCGGTTAAATTACAAAATAAATAAAATTCTTCTTCTTCTTCCTCATTGTCTTCAAAATTCAAAATGTGATGTAAGACTTACCTTTGATGTCTTCAAATGTAAAAGATGTGGGCAATGTAAAATAAAAGAACTTATTGAACTTGCCGAACAGTTTGAAGTAGCTATATCAATAGCTACTGGAGGTACCATTGCAAGAAAGGTGGTCAAAGAAGTCCGTCCTGATGCCATTATAGCAGTTGCCTGTGAAAGAGACCTTTCAAGCGGAATTGTAGATACCTATCCAATACCTGTAATCGGAATTCTTAATGAAAGACCCTTTGGTCCTTGTATAGACACAACAGTAAACTTAAAAAAAGTTGAGGATGCCCTCAGATGGTTTATGAACAGCAAAATCCAAGAAAAGAAGCTGTAGAAATTCTAACACTCTTTTTTGAAACAAGAAAACCCTTGAAATTTCTTATAACTGAAAATCTTCTCAATAAGTTTAATGAAAATGATAGAGCATTTCTAAAAGAGATTGTATACGGTGTTTTAAGAAATCTTTATTTTATTGATTGGATTCTTGATAAATTTTATAGAAATAAAAAAGGACTTTCAACTAAAACAATTAATAATCTAAGATGTGGAATATATCAATTAATTTATATGGAAATTCCATCCTATGCAGTAACTAATGAATCTGTTGCAGTAGAGAAATTGCTCAAAGGTAATCCTTCCCTTGTGAATGCGGTGTTGAGAAATTTTTTACGAGAATATTCCAATAAAAAATATCCTTTAACTTTATCTGAAAAAATTAATGATATGGAAAAATATCTTTCAATAAAATACTCTTTTCCTGTATGGCTTATTAAGAGATATTTAGAAAGATTCAATGTAGAAGAACTTGAATCATTTTTAAAGGCAAACAATGATAAACCTCCTTTCACAATAGCAGTTAAACCCAAAGAAAGAGATGAAATAGCAGAATACCTGAATAAAAAGGGTTTTTCAGTTTATTTAACAAAATATGCTCCCTCAGGTTTAAAGATAGAAGGTAAGGGCTATGAAATTAGAAAAGCTCTTCAAGAATTACCTTTTTTTTGGATAGTTCAGGATGAAGCATCTCAACTTGCCTGTTTTTTTCTTGAAGCATGTGAAAATGACCAAGTTTTAGATGTTTGTTCATCTCCTGGAGGTAAAGCCCTCCTTTCTGCTGCTTTGATGGAAAAGGGTAGAATCCTATGCCTTGAGAAAAATAAAGAGAGATTAAATATTTTGAATCAGAATATTAAAAGAGTAAAAAAGTATCTTCCCAATATAGAAATAGAATCTTTACTTATGGATATACTTGAATTCAGGAATAAAAAATCTTTCAATAAAATCATTCTTGATGCTCCCTGTTCCTCCCTTGGAGTAATTAGAAGAAATCCTGATGTACGATATCGATGTAGTGAGTCAGAAATAGCAAGACTTTCAAAAATGCAATTTCTTATGCTTGATCATGTTTCAAAGTATTTGATCAAAGGAGGTATACTTCTTTATTGTGTATGTTCAACAGAACCAGAGGAAGGTGAGAAGGTTATTGAAAAGTTTTTACATAATAATAAGGAATTTTGTACTATAAATAGTGAAATTTCTTTTTTTAAGGATCTTTACATTGATAAAGGGATGATAAGAACCTATCCTCACATACATGATATGGATGGTTTTTTCATGGCAAGGATTTTACGATGCTAAAAAAGTTTTTATATATTATTATTGCCATTTTAGGAGGTTTTTTAAGTGGATATCTACTTTTAACTTTTTTTGTATTAGGAGGAACTACAGAAGTTCCTGATTTAATAGGTAAGGATATCGTAGTTGCTAATCAGATATTGAAGGAAAAGGGACTTTACATTCGAATAGAAGGTTATGAATATTCTGACACACCTACCGGAACAGTATCAAAACAGAATCCTCCTGCAGGAACAAAAATAAAAAGTGGTAGGGAAATTGGTGTGATTGTAAGCAAAGGCTTAAGATTCAGTATACTTCCTGATGTTACAGGAATTAATTATGAGGAAGCTGAAAAAATATTAAATGAAAAGGGAATTCCAATAGAACAAATTATTTATATTCACTCAAAAATTTATCCTGAAAAAACTATAATTGCTCAGAGACCTGAACCTCAGGAAGGTGGAAAATCTATCAAATTACTTGTAAGTAAAGGCAGAAGGGAGGATTAAAAGTGGTATTAATTTCACCTTCAGTTTTATCTGCAGATTTTGGAAGACTTGCAGAGGAAATAAAGCTTGCCGAGGAAGCTGGAGCTGATATGATTCACATTGATGTAATGGATGGTTTGTTTGTTCCTAATATCACAATTGGTCCTATGATTGTTGAAGCAATCAAAAAAGTGGCCACTGTTCCCCTTGATGTTCACTTAATGATAGTAAATCCAGAAAAATATGTTAATGATTTTATTAAATCAGGCGCTGATATACTGACTGTTCATGTAGAAGCTTCTATTCATTTACATAGAACAATAGGAAGCATTAAAGAAAGGGGATCAAAAGCAGGGGTATCCCTTAATCCTGCAACAACTTTAAATACAATTGAAGAAATTGTCAATGAAATTGACCTTCTCCTTATAATGTCCGTTAACCCTGGTTTTGGTGGACAATCTTTTATTCCTTTCTGTATGGATAAAATTAAAAAGGCAAAAAATTTAATAGAAAACAGAAATGCGAAAGTTTTGATTGAAGTTGACGGTGGTATTAAACTTAACAATGCTTCTGAAGTAGCAAAAGCAGGAGCTGATATTCTGGTTATGGGTTCAGAATTTTTTGGGCAAAGGGATTATAAAAAATTTATGCAAAAATTAAGGAAAATACTAAATGAAAACTGAAAAAATCATTGAAAAAGCTGAAAAATTTAGAAGTAAGGGATTTTTTAGAGAATCATTATATCTATGGATTAGAATATATAAGAAGGCGATTAAAAAAAATGACCCTAGCCTTACTCTTGAATGCCTTGTAGCTCTTGGTGATTTAAATAGAATACTTGGTAATTTCGAAAAATCAGCAAAATTTTATGAAGAAGCAATAGCACTTGCTGAAGCATTGGAAGATGAAACTTCCTTGGCAGACAGTTTAAGTGGTTTAGCTTTATGTTATAAAGCAAAAGGACAGTGGAAGGAAGGTCTAAAAATTATAAAGAAAGCAAGAAAACTCTATGAATCTCATGGTGATAAAAAAGGAATTGCTTTTACTTTCTGGGCTGAAGGAACAATATGGAGATTTGGTGGAAGGATTAAAAAATCTTTACAAAGCTTTAAAGAAGCTCTGGCAATTTTCAGAAAATTAAAAGATAAATCTGCCATTGGTTACACCTATTGCGGATTAGGTGGTAGTTCAAGAGTAAATGGTGATTTTAAAATTTCATTGTACTTTTATAAAAAAGCTAATTCAATATTCAATGAAATAAATGACAGATTTGGTTTAGCATACTCTTACTGTGGAATAGGAAATGCATACAGAATGTTTGATTATATAAAAGAAGCAGAGAAAAACTTCAAAAAAGCTTTGAAACTTTACCAAGAGATTGGGGATATTGTGAGTTCATCCTATACACTTTGGAGTATGGCAATTTTAGAAATATTTAAAATCTACAGAAGTAGAAAAGATAAAAAAGATTATACGGAAGCAGTTAATTACATCCTTAAGGCAGAGAAAAATTTCAGAAAATGTAATGATCCCCGTGGACTTATTTACTGCCTTCTCCTAAGAGGCATGATAAACTTCCTTAGAGGAAAAAGAAGCATAGGAAAGAAAATATTCAAAAAAGCTTATGAGAAGGCAAAAATTTTTGATTTTGCCTTAGAAAAAAAATATGCTGAGAGACTATTAAATGGAAAATTTTTAATACCCCATAATATACCATAGAGTTAATTTATGATGATAAACGACAGAATTTTTACAATACCGAATATTCTATCGACACTCAGAATTTTTCTTGTTCCCTTTCTTATCTTTGCCATGAATGCAAAGGATTATTCTTTGGCATTAAAAATTATTATTATTGCAGGAATAACTGACAGTGTCGATGGAATTATAGCAAGAAAGTTTAATCAGATTTCAAAGTTTGGTACATTTCTTGATCCCTTAGCAGACAAAATTCTTATTTTGAGTATTATGGCAGTATTCTATATACAGGAATTGGTTCCAAGATGGTTTATCTCAATTGTTTTTACAAGAGATGTTTTGATAGCTTTCGGATGGCTTGAAGCTTACTTGAGAAAGAAAAAGCTCATGAAACCTATTATTTTAGGGAAAATATGCAATGCCTTTCAGGTAATTACCTTTGGATACGTGATTCTAGCACTCAATTTTAAACTGCCATTCCCTTCTACCTTATGGTATATAGGAGTAAGTTTACTTTCCATTATATCATTTATTCAATATACTATCTTAAGATTATCCAATGATTCACAGAGGAGTTAGAATTGAATATATTAAACCTCAAAGTCCAGCACACAGGGCAGGACTTAAAGAGGGAGACATAATACTGTCAATTAATGGTCATGCGATAAGGGATGTTCTTGATTTAATGTATTATTCCGTTGATGATATATTAAAAATTAAATTTTTAAGAGAAAGCAAAAAAAATATCTCTATTATTGAAAAATATGATGAGCCATTAGGGATTGAAGTTGAACCTTTCAGAATAAAAAGATGCAGGAATAAATGTCTTTTCTGCTTTGTAGAACAACTTCCAAAGGGTTTAAGAAAATCTTTATATGTTAAAGATGAAGACTATCGAGCAAGTTTTCTTTATGGAAATTATATTACTCTTACAAATTTAAAAAAAGAAGACTATGATAGAATAAAAAAACTTTTCTTATCTCCTTTATATATTTCTGTTCATGCTACGGATCCTGAAGTTAGAAATATGTTGTTGGGAAATTTCGAAGCTCCCCCAATTTTAATGGAACTCAAAAAACTTGCAAAAAATAAAATTAGAATGCACACTCAGATTGTACTTTGTCCTGGAATAAATGACGGAGGTATTCTTGAAAAAACAATTTTAGATTTATATAAACTCTATCCCTATGTATCCTCAATAGCGGTTGTGCCAGTAGGTTTAACAAAATATCATAAAAATAATTTAAAGCCCGTTACAAAAAGCAAAGCAGAGGAAGTGATAAGTCTTGTTGAAACCTTTCAAAAGAGATTTAAGAAAAAACACGGGATAGCAATTGTTTATCTTGCCGATGAATTTTATATTAAAGCTCAGAAAAATTTCCCTTCTTCAAGTATTTATGATGATTTTCCCCAGATTGAAAATGGTGTTGGTATGGTTCCTCTTTTTATTAAAGAGTTAAAAAAAGTAAATATTCCACAAATAAAAATAAAAAAAAGATTAGTAACTTTTACAGGCGAATCTTTCTTTCCCTATCTAAATCAATTCATTGAGAAGATTCAAAAAAAAGATATTCCTATAAATTTAATTCCTATCAAAAATAATCTTTTTGGTGAAACCGTGACAGTTACAGGTCTTTTGTCAGGAGAAGATATAATAAAGGGGCTTGCTCCTAATGTTGAAAAAGATGATATTGTTTTAATTCCTGATGTGACAATGAAAGATACAGAAAACAAATTTTTAGATGATTTAACTCCTTCAGATATAGAGAAAATACTACAAGTAAAAACTATGAAAATAGGGACTAATCCTTTGGATTTGTTAAAATCAATAGAGACAATCTGTTAATTAAATTGACAAAAATGTAACATAACGGATATTATAAAAAGTAAATGGTAACCTATTGCCGATGGAGATAAAATATGTGTAGATTAGCAGCTATTACTTCATCAAATTATTTTTCACCTATAGAAAACATACTTGCCCTTGAAACAATGAAAGAAGGGCATGATGGTTCAGGTCTGGGGCTTACACTTAAGGATTTGGGAGGAGAGTTTAAGGAATTTAAAGAATATCCTATTTTGTCTGGAATATGCTCCAAAAAAGGCAGAGAAACTCTTGATGCCTATATGGATGAAATGGGTTTTAAGCTTTTATATAGATGGAGGCCTAAAATAAAGCCTGTTAAGGGAATTTTAGCAAGAGATTTTTATTTTGCAGGAGTCTATGATTATCCTGATGAATGGAAAGAAAAACCCTTTGAAGAAAAAGAACAACTTCTTATTAATACAAGATTAACGCTGAGAAAAATGGGTGAAGCAGATGAGTCTATTTTTGTTTTTTCTTTTTATCCAGATGTGATTACATTGAAGGAAGTGGGAGATCCACTTGAAATTGGTGAGTTTTTTGGTCTTGATAAAGATATTTTAAAGGCAAAAATTATATTTGCGCAGGGAAGACAAAACACTAATTATCAAATATATCTTTATGCCTGCCATCCCTTCTTTATTCAAGGATACTGCACCATGACAAATGGTGAAAACACTGCCTTCGTACCCATCAAAGAGTTTCTTATGAGTAGAGGATTCCCGGGATATATGGGATACAACTCAGACAGTGAGGTATTTTGTCATATACTTCATTACTCTATGAGACAGCTTGGTTTTCCTCTTACTTACTATAAAGATATAATCACTCCTTTAAAATGGGAAGAAATTAAACAAAGACCTGACAGAGAAGCATTGTCTCTTATTAAGATGTCTCTTCGTCCACTTTGTATAGATGGTCCTAATATGGTTATTGGTTTTACTCCGGATGGAACATGCTTTATGGTTCAGGATGCAAAGAAATTGAGACCCGGAGTTGTTGGAGGTGTCAAGGGTAAATATGCTTTGATGTCAGAGCTTTGCGGACTTGACAGGGTTATTCCAGACAGAGATAAATCAAAGGATATATATCCAATGAAGTATGACATGGTGATTGTGTCACCGGGTGCAAAGGAGGTAAAGGTATGGAACCAGCTACAGGCTTAAGGCTTGATTTTAATCATAAACTAACAATAAAAGAATTCCCTTATATAGTTAGATGGAGAGAAGACCGTTGTAAAAGATGTGGACAATGTACAGCAGTATGCCCTCAGGGAGCAATTAGACCGACTGTTAAATACATGAGAGTTATTGAATCAGGAGGAGATACTCCAAAACCAAGACCTGTAAGAAGAATTATTCATGTAATTGAACAGGTTAACAATATGGAAAATTACTGCACGGGATGTGCAATGTGTTCTCTTGTTTGTCC
>Ga0197142_1005257_pt1 | contig 10204 bp, 10 predicted proteins | sample GBS60_MetaG_FD_148614 | JGI IMG/M metagenome (GOLD analysis project Ga0197142, IMG submission 148614) | Sediment microbial communities from Great Boiling Springs, Gerlach, Nevada, United States - GBS 60_MetaG | ecosystem: Environmental > Aquatic > Thermal springs > Hot (42-90C) > Sediment...
TAGGCGCCGGTCTCCACGTGGGGCCAGTGGGCCAAGACATGCTTGTAAAACTCGCGCCAGCACAGCTCCTGCCGCCAAGTGCGCAGGCTGCTCTCAGCCTCTTCGCTGCGCACCTCCGCTTCCACCTCACAGGTGGCCTGCCACACCTGGCGAATGCCGATGGTTCCCCAGCACAGGTGGGGGCTGAGCAGAGAGGTACCCTGTTCGGCTGGGAAATCGCGAGCCCGTTCGTAGTCCAAAATGCGCAGGCCCTGACAAAAATCCTCCAGCAGCGCTTGGGCTGCCCTCTCCCCCGCCGCCGGGATCCGTTGCTCACAGACAAAGCCCAGATCCGCCAGGGTGGGCAGAGGTTGGGCTTTCAGGCTTGACACCGGCTGCAGACCCTTGGGGATGGGGAAGGGATCCGGCTTAGGCAAGCTGGACCACCGGCGCCAGAAAGGGGTAAAAACCGAGTAGGGCTCCTTCCCCTGGGTCAACACTTCCCCCGGCCCGTGCAGCAGCATATCCTGGTAGGAAAAGGACAGGATCCCGGCCTCGGCCAAGCCCGCTCGCACCCGACTCTCTTGCTGCCGAGCAAAGGGATCCACATCCTCATTCCAAAAGACGGCTTCGGCTCCCAGCTCGGTGGCCAGGTTCCGCAGCTCCACCGCCGGATCCCCTCGTCGCCACAGGAGCGGGATCCCCCTCTGGGCGTAGCGCTCCTGCAACTCCTGCAAGGCCTGGAGCAGAAATGCCACCCTGGCCGGGGCCATATCTGCCCGCTGCAAAACCTGCGGGTCGAAAACGAAAACCGGCACCACCTGGGAGCTGCGCTGCGCCGCCTCGTGTAGAGCCGTGTTGTCCTCTAGCCGCAGATCGCGGCGATGCCAGATGAGAACCGGGGAAGTCATAGGAGGCCAAGCAACCGGATCCCATCTTGGCTGCTTTTTCTTCCTCTCTTCAACTCCTCCTCCCCAGGCTGCCGGCAGAGGTGGGCAAATGATGTCTATTCCCCAAACAGACGGCCAGGGCAATGGCGACAGCGCTCGTCGAGATTTCGCTGGCCATCGCTGTAGCCCATGGCGTAAGCTGTATCTCCCAGCATCACCACCAACTGGGTCAGCTTGAGGGCAAGTAGCGGATCGAGCGGCTCCGTTACATTAAGCATGAACTGCTCCACGGAGCGCCGCAGCGCCTCTGGCGTCTTGATCATCACGTCTCCATCCATCTATCGATGGCTTTAGGTATTCATACTCAAGGGAGGGTGGACATTGACCCAGAATAGAGGGGGAAGGAGAAGAGGCGCGTAGCATCTGCTACTGTTTTGAGGACATGGCGAGGAGAAGCCGGCACCCCCCAAGCTGAGGAGCCGCCGGCAACCGGCCGGAGCAAGTTTGCAGAGGATAGGAACCTGAGGACAGAAAAATGGCAACAGAGCGACGGGTAGCCCGAGTGGCAGAGCTGATCAAACGGGAGGTCAGCCAGATCTTGTTCTCGGAGGTCAAGGATGACCGCGTGGGGGCGGGCATGGTCAGTATCGTGGACGTAGAGGTTTCCAGTGACCTGCAAAACGCCCGCATCTTCGTCAGCATTTATGGCGATGAAACAGCCCAGCAGCAGACCATGGAGGGGCTGGCCTCTGCCACTCCCTTCGTGCGGCGGGAAATCGGCCAGCGCCTCGGCCTGCGACGGGTGCCGACGGTGGTGTTTTTGCAGGATCGCTCTTTGGAGCGGGGATCCCGGGTTCTGGCCCTGCTCAACCAACTGAAACGGGGCTCCGAAACTCGGCAGGAGGGATCCTCATCCAAAGACCAGGAAGCGGCTGAAGAGCGCGGTGGGGGCGAGGCCGAGGAGTTGGGCGGCCAGTAGCTGCACCATTTTGTCAGATCTGCCCTCAGCCATCCCAGTTTGCAGGAGGTAGAGGGTCGATAGGGGCCAAGAGGCCGGCGGCACCTGTTGGCAGCCCTTGCAGCCCGGCAAGGCAATAGCTCAAGAGAACATCAGAGAAAATTTAGTTGCCTTCTGAGAGGGTTTGGACAGGCTTGGCGACCGCAAAGTTCTGGGATTTGTTAGGCTTAAGGTGTCCTACAGCTCTTCCTCTGGTCACCCGCACAAAACCGGCACCACGCCCACGCGATCCTCATGGGGAGCCGCTCCAACAACTTGAGAACCCTGCTGGTCGGCTCTGCCTGGCAACGGGGTTGTTGAGGTGAACCCGCGAAAGGGCTGTAAGGCTGCTGTTCCTGCCGTATCTGTCTTTTCATGGATGTTCAAGGTCCACTGCAGCCGGATCCCGCCTTGGCAGGTGCTACCCCTCTCCAAGCTCTGCAGGCCCTAAACCAGAGTGTTGCGGAAGCTTTGGTTTCCTGCTTGAAAGGGCAACCCCAACAAGCCACTCAGCACCTTTTACTGGCTCTGCCGCAGCTAGTGGCTGCTCTAGGGGCTTTGAGGCAAAAATCTTCCCTTGGCGTCAGCGGGCCGGAGGCCTTGGCTGAGTCTGCAGGCCGCGTTTCAGAAACCAACCCCAAGCGCATCATTCACATCGAGGGCAACCGTGTGGAAGTGTGGGTAGATAACCAGATTCGCAGCAGTTGGAGCATCTGGTCGGTGGGAGACCTCAAGGAGGTCTGCCGGCTGGCAGAAGAGTTTGATTGTGGCCTCAGCTATTCCCTAGGAGATAGCTCAGGGCCGAGGTCAGAAATGCTGCTATTGGCCCCCAGCCCTGCGGAGCTGCCGGATCTGCTCTCGAAATCCGAAGACTCTGCTGCCTAGCAGCCCTGTTCTTGGATCGCTGCTTCTTCTTCGACCCCATGCCTATGGCGGCACCCCAACGGCTCCAGAAGCTTTTGGCTCAGCAAGGCTTGGCCTCCCGTCGCCAAGTGGAAGCCTGGATCCTGGCTGGGCGCATTCGAGTGAATGGGAAGGTGGTCACCGAGCTGGGCTTTAAGGCCGATCCCGAACGGGATCGCGTCGAGGTGGATGGACGGGTGATCCCCTTCGGGGATCCAGTCCGCCACGTTTTGCTTCTGCACAAGCCCGTGGGGATCTTGTCCACCTGCAAGGATCCCTGGGGGCGCAAGACGGTGCTGGATCTGCTTCCCCCACCCTGGAACCGGCAGATCCGCCTTTATCCCGTGGGCCGACTGGATGCCGACAGCAGTGGGGCGCTGCTGCTCACCAACGATGGCGACCTGACGCTGAAGCTGACCCATCCGCGCTATCATCTGCCCAAAATCTATCGGGTGCAGGTACAGGGGCGTCCGAGCCGGGCCACCCTGCAACAGTGGCGAGACGGAGTAAACTTAGAGGGGTACACCACTCTGCCGGCGGAGGTGGAGTTCTGCCCTGCCCCCAATTTTGGGCAAAGGCAGGATCCCAATTCCTCGTGGCTGAGGGTGGTTTTGTTTGAGGGGCGCAACCGGCAAATTCGGCGCGTAGCGGAGCATCTGGGGCATCCGGTGCTCAGGTTGCATCGGGAAGCAATCGGCCCGCTGCACCTCGGAAACCTGAAGGCAGGTCAGTTCCGCCTGTTGGAGCCCCAGGAGGTTCAGGCTCTCCTGGCCCCGTTTGCCGGCACCGACAGCTCAGCTCTGTTCAGAAGTGCCTCTTTTCACTCTTCCCGTACCTCTTCATAATTTTTAGCTGTGCGAACTGTGTGCGCAATCTCACACTAGCTTCCTCTCTTCCGTAGGTAGCCGAACGATGCAAGAGTCGGAACGCTCTAAGGACTCCGTCCCGCCAACGCGATTGGAAGCCCTGGGATCCCTGTTGCGGCAAACACGGGAGGCACGGGGGCTGACGTTGACAGATGTAGCCAACGACACCTTCATCCGCTCCCAATATCTGCAGGCCCTGGAGGAAGCCGACTTGAGCCGGTTGCCGGAGCCGGTCTATGTGCAAGGCTTCCTCAAGCGCTATGCCAACTATCTGGGGCTGGATGGCGAGGCTTTATCTCGGCAAGCTTTGCCTCTGCTATCTGCCAAAACGCCCCATGCGCTCCCTCCTCTTACTGCTGTTGGCGAACAGCCGGCCTTTGCCCTGCGCCCCTTTCACCTTTGGGCCGCCTATGTGGTGCTGGTCGTGCTGGCGGTGGGAGGGCTGTCGGCTCTTTTGGACGGCACGGGCAACCCCTTTGGGCATTGGCTGGCCAGTCTGCAAAGCGGCGAGGGATCCCAGTCGCAGCCGCGAGCAGCTAACTCCCCTGGGCGCAGACCAGAACCGACCCTTCGCCAGATGTTTCCCACGCTGGATCAGTGGACGCGCATCCAGGGGGTTTTCCCCGACGTATTGGAGGCCCATGCAGAGGGGACGCGGCGCAAGCCGGTGCGCCTCGATATTCGCGTGGTAGAGCGTCCCTCTTGGCTACGAGTTATCGCCGATGGACAAACCGTTTTTGAGGCCACCCTGCAGCCGGGGGCGGAGCTGAACTGGGAAGCCGAGCGATCGATTGTGCTGCGTACCGGCAATGCCGGCGGGGTGTTGGTGACCTTCAACGACCGCGATCTGGGGGTGATGGGACGGTTTGGAGAGGTGAAAGAGCTGATGTTTGAGCCAGGGCTAGACATTCAATCCTTCCAATCCTTGCAATAGGGATCCGGCTCGGACGGAGGGGCTAAAGGCCTTGATTGGGTTGAGGTAGGGCAGAGGCGATTTGCCACCCTTGGGATCCCAACTGCTGCAGCAGACGCCGGACTTTGTCCAGGTCTTTGTCGCCCGGTTGGTGCTCGACGCCGCTGGAGAGATCTATGCCGCTAGGCTGGAGGTGGCTGAGGGCCTGCAGAACATTGTCTGGGGTGAGGCCACCGGCCAGGAGCCAGGGCAGGGGCAGAGAGCAGTGGGCCAACTCTGGCCAGTTGAGGGTTTGCCCAGTGCCGCCCGCACGCTGTGGGTGATAGGCGTCCAGAAGCAGAGCCTCCACACAGTCGCCGTAGAGGTGGGCTGCCTCCAGATCTGCCGGGTGGCGAATGCGCAGGGCCTTGATGCGGCGAATGCCGGGGAGCCATTCTCCCAGTTGCCGGCACTCTTCTGGCGATTCCTGGCCGTGGAGCTGAACAGCCGTGAGGCCGCCCACTTCCACCCAGGCGGCAATGGTACGGGGATCCTGATCCACAAAGACTCCCACTTTTTCCACAGAACCGGGTAGGGATCCCAGCCAGCGAGCTGCTGAGAGAGGCAAGTAGCGGGGCGTATTGGGCACTGCGATAAACCCAAGAGCGCTCACCCCCAGCGCGGCGATAGCCTCCGCTTGATCCTGGCGGGTGATGCCACAGATTTTGACAAACAACCTGCCCATTGGGATCCCTGATGCTCAAGGCGGAATCGAAATGCCTGCAATTCTCCGGGATTGCCGACGATTTACTTTTGGTCGGGACGCATCGACAAAGGCTTTGGATCTTCTGGATGGAGCTTGTTGATCCGGCGCACCATTTGCCACAGCCGCCCAAAGTTGCGCTGGTTAAAATGCATCACCAGCCGTGGCAGATGGGCAATCTCTTCCTCTGCTTCTTCCGGCAAAGCCTCGGTTTGCTCGATTCGGCCCGAGTCGAGAATGTCGGCAAACTCTTCGTTTAAGATACCCAGAGCCTGGGGCGAGAGCTTGGCATTCAAGCGCAAAACCAGCAGTTCCCGCACGTAGCGATTGCTGTGAAAGATGCGATAGAAATCGACGATCTGCTGGCAGGCGTCTCCTACATCGTCGGTCAAGGTGTACAAGAAGAGATCTTCCGGGCTGATCAGGCCGCGGCTGAGCAGATGCTCCCGCACGTATTCATCCCATTCTTTCCAGTAGCAACCGCCCTTCTTGTCCACCAGCACCAAGGGCATGAGCTTGGTTTTACCGGTTTGCATCAAGGTCAGACATTCAAAAGCCTCGTCCTGCGTGCCAAAGCCACCGGGAAAAAGCACCAGCGCATCGGTTTCTTTGACAAAAAAGAGCTTGCGTGAAAAGAAATACTTAAAGTTAATTACCCGATCGCTGGCAGCAATCACAGGATTGGCCATTTGCTCGAAGGGAAGCTGGATATTCAGCCCAAACGAGTTTTCCAGCCCTGCCCCCCGATTGCCGGCTTCCATGATGCCGCCGCCGCCCCCCGTCAGCACCATGAACCCTCGCTGGCTGATGCAGTGGGCGAACAACTGTGCCTGGCGGTATTCCGGGCTGTCCGGCCCTACCCGTGCCGACCCAAAAACTGTTACCTTGCGCTGATGGGCATAGTTCTGGAAGGCCGCAAACCCCTGCTCCAGATCCTCAAGCGTGGCCGCTAGGATCTTGGCGTCCAGACGGCTGAGATTCAGAGACCCCATCCGCTGCAGCGACTGCAAAACGCGAAGCCAAGCCGTCCGGTTGGGGTGATGCTCCAACTGCTTCAGACGGGTCTCAGCGTTGGAAAAAATCTCCTGGAGAAGAGAAGAAAGGGAATCAGCCAAGCCGGAATCCAGAGTTCTCTGTCATTACTTTACTGCAATAGGCTCTCGACGCTGAATGCTACTTAGGCTCTGCCCCAGAATCCAAACGTAACGCTCTGAAGCATTGACGGCCTCTCCTCCTGTCAGGACCTTAGCCCTCAGCAGGCGTGTCGAAGTGCTTCTCCAGAATTGTGGTTAGAGTTGCCTTGGGCACAGCGCCGACCACCACATCCACCTTCTGGCCTCCCTTGAAGAGCATCAAGGTGGGAATGCTGCGAATGCCATACTGGCTGGCAGTTTGCGGATTCTCGTCCGTATTGATTTTCACGACCTTGACCTTACCGGCATACTGCTCGGCTATCTCCTGTACCACAGGAGCCACCATCCGGCATGGGCCACACCAGGGCGCCCAAAAATCGACTAAGACCGGAATATCGCTGCGCAGCACCTCTGCCTCAAAGGTAGCATCAGCGACATCTATTGCTGCAGACATGCTCGGAGAACTCCTGAAACAGTACGTACCTGTCATTTCAAGCGATCTTATCATAACTTTCTGGGCTTCTGTCCTCGGCCCCAGCAGCAAGCACCTGCAATTTTCTGCGGGAGGGTTGGGCTGAACGGGCGAGCTTTTCCCAACCCGAGCAGGGTATTCTGGACTGGAAGAGTGAGAAAGCGTGCAAGCGCCGATGGCATTTGAGCTCGGGCCAGAGGGAGGCAATCAGGCTGCAGCCGAGAAGCGGACTTCCGTCAAGGAAGTGGCCGTGGACTTTATTCGCCACGGCATAGCCGAAGAAGCACAAGCAGGCGTGGAGGACGCTTTTCGCGCCTTGACCGACGAGGGACGCAAGCGCTGCCGCAAAATTGCCCGCCAACTCAAGGACATGGGCTGGAAGTGGGATCTCCTGCTCACCAGTCCCCTTGTGAGGGCGCGGCAGACGGCGGAGATCTTTTTCGACGAGAACTTGGCCGAAGCCCTAGAAGTGTTTGAGCCGCTGGCCCCGGACGGCAGCTTCGCCGACCTGGTGCGCTGGCAGGCGGAGCGGGATCCCTTCACGTCTCTGGCCCTGGTCGGCCACCAGCCGGATCTGAGCCTGTGGATACAGGCGGCTATTGGCCTGCAGCCGGCCCATCCCCAGGCTATTACCCTCAAAAAGGCGGGCTTGGCCCAGGTGCGCTTTGCAGAAGGCCGTATCGACTACCATCAGGGATCCCTGACGTTGTTGCTTTCTCCCAGGGTGATATTGCGCTGACTCTGCCCCACCTGATGTAGCCGTGCGAACGTGGCAGCTAGCGTTAACTTTTGTTAAGGTGGTGCAAACACCCAGCCGTAGGGAGCACTTCACCATGGCTAAGATCTTCACTCCTGAATTCAACCAGTTTGAGACCATCAACGCCACTCAGGCCTGGTCTTTGTTTTTTACCATCAGCGCCTCTGACCGGCTCCTGGGCGAAAACCCGGCTGTTGGCCGCTACATTACGCTGGCCCTGTTCAGTGCCATCCTCACCGGGATCCTGAATGTGCTGCTGGCGCCCTAGTTGGCAGACGGTCTGAGGTTTTCTGAGACCTCGGTCTTTTGCGTTGTTAGGAGCCCGTCAGCAGTGGCGGCTTGGCCTGAGGCAAGGGGGATCCTGCTCTCAGGTTTTTTGCTTTTGAATGGGAAGGGATCCCTTGTTTTTTCTCTGGGTTCTTCTCATGAGCGCTTCTGGGATGGGTTCCCTAGAAACCGGGCGTCTGGCGGCGGCCTTGCCCGCCGAGCTGCCGCTGCTGCTGGCGCCGGCAGGGGACTGGGAGTGTGCCAAGGCGGCGGTGGAAAACGGAGCCGATGCCATCTATTTCGGGCTGGAACGGTTTAATGCCCGCATGCGCGCCCGCAACTTTACAGAAGCGGATTTGCCGGAGCTGATGGCCTGGCTGCACCAGCGCGGGGTGCGGGGCTATGTAACTTTGAATACTTTGGTCTTTCCCGAAGAGCTGGAGGAGGCGGAACGGTACATCCGCGCGATGACGGCAGCGGGGGTAGACGCGGTCATTGTGCAGGATGTCGGCATTGCGCGGCTGGTTCGGCATCTTTCTCCCGATTTCCCCCTCCACGCCTCGACCCAGATGACCATTACCAGTGGCATCGGGGCAGAGTTTGCCGCGGAGCTGGGCTGTGAGGTGGTGGTACTGGCGCGGGAGTGTTCCCTCAAGGAAATAGCCAAGATCCGCGCCCATCTGGAAGAGAGGGGATCCCCGATTGCTCTGGAGGTGTTTGTCCATGGAGCCCTATGCGTGGCCTATTCCGGGCAATGTCTGACCAGCGAGGCGCTGGGGGGGCGTTCGGCCAACCGAGGGGAATGTGCCCAGGCCTGTCGCCTGCCCTATGAGCTGGTGGTGGACGGGATCCGGCGCGATCTAGGGGAGAAGCGGTATCTGCTTAGCCCCCAGGATCTGGCGGGGCTGGAGGTGCTGCCGGAGCTGGTCAAGCTAGGGATCCACTGCCTAAAAATTGAGGGCCGCCTGAAATCGCCAGAATATGTAGCCAATGTAACGCGCATCTATCGGCGGGCTTTGGACGCTTTGGGGGCAGGGCAGGCGTGGCAGCCCTCGCGGCAGGAACGCTACGAGCTGGAGATGAGCTTTTCCCGCGGGCTGTACACCGGCTGGCTGCGGGGCATCAACAACCAAGAGCTGGTGCATGCCCGTTTTGGCAAAAAGCGGGGGGTTTACTTGGGGCAGGTGCTGGGGATCCAAGGGGAGCAGGTAGTGGTGCGCCTGCAGGCCCCCCTCAAGGCGGGGGATGGCGTGGTGTTTGACCAGGGAGAGCCGGAGCTGCCGGAACAGGGGGGGCGAGTCTACCGCGTGCAGGAGAAGCAGGGGCTGGCCTGGCTCAGCTTTGCCCAGGGGGCAATTGACCTCAAACGCCTGCGGGTGGGGGATCGCCTCTGGAAAACCAGCGATCCGGAGCTGGAAAAGCGCCTCCGCCAGAGCTACGCCGGGGATCAGCCCCGCTTTCAACGACCCGTCCACCTAGAGGTGCATGGCCAGGCTGGCTCGCCGCTGACCCTGATCCTGCGGGATGAAGAGGGCCACGTGGTGCAGGTGGATTCCCCACTGCCTCTGCAGCCTGCCCACCACCAACCCCTCACCGACGAAAGGCTGCGGCAGCAACTGGGCCGCCTGGGGGGCACGCCCTTCCGCCTGGGATCCCTGCACAACGCCCTGGAGGGAGAAGTGATGCTGCCGGTGAGCGTCCTCAACCAGATGCGCCGCCAGGCGGTGGAACAGTTGCAAGCGCTGCGGGCCCGGCCCCGCCGCTGGCACCTCAACCCTGACGCCCGCTGGCAAGACCTGCTGCCCCCCCAGGAACAGCCGGAGCCAGGATCGCCCCAGTTGCTGGTGTTGGTGCGGGATCCGGAGCAGTTGCCGGCAGTGCTTGCCTGCGGCATTCGGCAGATCTACCTGGAGTTTGAGGATCCCCGCCGCTACCGGGAGGTGATCCGGGCCACCAAAGCTGCCCACCCTGAGGTGGAGCTGTGGGCGGCTCCGCCCCGCATCACCAAGCCGGGAGAAACGTGGATCTTAAAGCAGGTGTTGGCGGGGGGTGCCGATGGCTATTTGGTGCGAAATTACGACCACCTGTGCTTTTTTGCCGGGCAGCGCTGCATTGGCGATTTCTCCTTGAACGTGGCCAACCCCATCACAGCCCACTATTTCAAAACCCGCTACCACCTGGAGCGCCTGACGGCCTCCTACGACCTCAACCACGAGCAACTGGGATCCCTGCTGGAGGCCGGCCATGCCCACTGGTACGAGGTCACCATCCACCAGCACATGCCC
>Ga0197142_1005258_pt1 | contig 10204 bp, 6 predicted proteins | sample GBS60_MetaG_FD_148614 | JGI IMG/M metagenome (GOLD analysis project Ga0197142, IMG submission 148614) | Sediment microbial communities from Great Boiling Springs, Gerlach, Nevada, United States - GBS 60_MetaG | ecosystem: Environmental > Aquatic > Thermal springs > Hot (42-90C) > Sediment...
CGACGGCGCCGCCTCGCTCAGACGCGCCTCCGGGCGCAGATCTCCTGTCGCCAGAAACACCTCATCCCAGTAAACGCACAGATTCGTGACAATCCGCACGGCGCGCGACTTCGACAGGAACTTGCCGCGCAGATCGACGACGATCGTCTTGGGCTTGCCCGCCGGCAGACCCATGTCCTCGATGATCGTCCGCCAGTCGCCGGCCTCGTCTTTCACCTGAAGGTACGGCATCACCAGGCCCCCGTCGGACTCTTGCGCCCGGGCAAGGAACGTGCTGCCGTTCGCCCAGTCCACCCAGCCGTGCAGCACCAGGACGGCGTCGTTGTCCGGCGCCGCGGAACCGAAATCGAGCTCCAGCGCATGGAGCTCGGCCACGCCTGAGCGCGTGCGGCGGAACCGATCCGGGTAGCGGCGGTCGCGCGCCGCCACCAAGGGGAGGATGTCCCGCCCTCGGTGATCGAACGCCGCCCGCGGGTAAATGCGTTGCCTGACCCCGAAGAGGCGGAACTCGGGGAACGGCGGCCCCTTGAACTTCTCGTTGGTGAAGATCTCGACCGTGCGCGGGTGGTCGACGGCGATCAGCTTCACCTGGTCAAGGTAGGAGACCTCGGCGAGCTCCTCGGTGATGCGGATCCGGTAACGGCCGCCATGCACGGCGAGCGACTCGCCGGGAATCCAAATGTACTCGTCATTATCGGTGGGGAAGTACTTCCCGTCGCCCGCGCTCGCTCCGAGGGGCGCGACGCCGAGCACGTCGGCGATAAACTCGAACTCGCGGCCGTTCCAGGCCCAGACCATGGGACAGGAACCGGTCAGTCGCTCCTCTTCCTTGTAGGTGTGCGTTCGATTGGCGGGCTGGCGCGTTTCCGTCTGGATGAGGCCGTTGGGCCAAGTGATGCGCACCATGTCGACGACCTCATCGGAGCGCACGCCGAACAGCAGGGGCAGACCCTCGTAAGTCCTCTTCTGGTAGCGGGTCGCCGAGCGGACCTCCACCTCCGCACCCGGCGCCAGCCGCGGCGCCTTCACGCCGGTGAGCGCAATGCGGAGCCAGTTGTTTTTGCTTTCCGTCAGATTTCGCGACAGGCGCAGTTCGCCTTCGGCGGTGACGGTAAGCAGATCCGTGCGCCCGTCGCTGTTAAAATCCGCCGCCGCCACCGCCACCCCGGCGCTCAAGCCCCGCGGACGGACGGGGTCGGAAAAACGTCCCTGTCCCAGATTGCGGAACACGCTTCCCGAAGCGATGACGTCGAGCCGGCCGCGATTGTCCAAGTCCGCCAGCGCCGGCGCCCCCGCTGCGCTCAGGCGGATGAGGGAGTGGCCTTTTTCGGCGGCCAGGCGCAGGCGAAGCTCGCTTCCAACCTGAAAGGACAGATCCACCCAGCCGTTGTTGTCGACGTCGGCGGCCGCGAGATGGCGCGAGCCGGGCGGAATCTCGGCGAGCGGCTGCGCCTCATACCGGCCGCCCAGCCGGTCGCGGTAGAGGACCGCCGGGCGCTCGGCGTAGCTCACCGCCAGATCGAGCGCTTTGGTGTCCGGGACCAGGCGCAATACCACTGCATCCAGGGCTCGACCCGAGGCGAACGGGAAATCGGAGGTCCGATCGAGGAAGCCGGCATCGCCCTGGTTGCGCAGCAACACGGGACGCTCGCCAAGCAAGAAGAGGTCAAGGTCGTTTTCGTGGTCGTAGTCCAGCCAAACGGCTTTTTCGTAGCGAACCGCCGGCGCAGGCAGATTCACCCTCTCGAAGCGTCCCTTCGTGTTGCGCAACAGCACGGCACCGTTGGCGCCCGCCAGGCACAGGTCCGCGAGCCCGTCATTGTCGAAATCGCCGGCGGCGGCTGACACCACGCCCTCGATGCCGGCCAACGCCGGCACATTTGCCGGCTTCTCACCTCCGAGATACAACCTCACGCCCGCCGACGACCAGGCCAGCAGGTCGGGTCGCCCGTCGCCGTCGGCGTCGAAGACAAGCAGTCCGGCCGTCGCAGGGTCGAGCTTGCCGGGGAGAGGACGCTCCTGGAAACGCAATTCCGCCGCCGGCCCGTCGCGGTCCGCTTCGGGGTCGATCGGATCGTACAACTCCGAATAAAAGCTCCACTCGACGTCCTCGGCCACGACGGCGTCTTTTTGCTGCTCCTTGATCTTTCGGAACCGTTCCAGGTGATAGGCCGCCTTCTCTTTATCGCCGGCCTGGCGGTAGGCATTGAAGAGCTGGAAGTGGGGGGCGGCCATGTTGGGGTCGAGCTTGGCGGCAAGTTCGAACTTTGCCAGCGCCTCGGCGCTGCGCCCGACCATCCGGTAGAGCACGCCGAGGTTGTAGTGCGAGACCGGCTCGTCGGGCACCAGCTCCACCATGCGCTCCAGTTGCCGGATCGCACGCTCGAACTCTCCCGCCCGTTTGTACTGAATGCCCAGGTTGAACCAGGTGTGCGGCAGCGAGGGATCCTGTTTTTGCACCTTTTCGAGCTCGGCGATTCCCTCCTGAACCTGGCCGGCGCTGAGCAAGGCAAGTCCGTAGTTCAACCGGTCGCGAGCCGAATCCGGCACGAGCTCCAGAGCCTTTCGAAGTTCCTCGACCGCTTCTTTTTTGGTAGTCGGATTTTCGTAGAAGGCCTTACCGAGGTTGCGATGCCGCGCCAGTTGCTCCCGGCGCAGATCCTGAGAATCCGCCCCGGCTAGCAACCAAAGGCCAAAGCCGACTGCCGCAGAAAGAGCCCACCAACCGCGCGACGGGGTCACGGTCAACTTCTCCCCATTGTATCCCGGCGGCCGGCAGCCGGGGACTGCGGCTTCAGCGAAGGGGCGTCACCGTGAGGGGGTTGGAAGCGCCGAGCGCGTTGCTGAGCGAAACCGAAATCGATTGAATCGCGTTGGCCAGTCCGGTCACGCTCCGGGTTTGTCCGGAAAGCTGAAGCGGGATGGTCACGCTGAACTGGCTGCCGAACGCCACCGACTGGCTGCTCGCGTACCAGGCGTCGAAAGCCGTCTCGGCGTTGATCGCCAGTGCCGTCGTCGCCAGCGATTCCCCCGCAACCGGCGTAAAGGACAGATTGATCTCGCGCACCGAACGAGCGGTGCAGAATCCGGTCACCACAACGCTCAGCGCCGAGGCGCTCGGCTGCGACACGGTAAGGTTCAGCACCTGCGGCGCCCCGCGCTCGACGAAGATCACATGCGTTCGCGGGCTGGTCGGCGTAAGGTTGAACCCCCCCTCGGCGGCAAACGTCGGCGTGAGGGTGATCACGCCCGCCACAGTGCCGGTCTGCAATCGGATCTCGGTGGCGTTGTTGGGGAAGACGGCCCGGGTCGCATTCGCCGGAATCGTGAACTCGACGGTGCGGCCGCCGGTGGCAAACTGCACAGCGGGATCGGCGGCAAAGACGTCGGAGGCGAACGTGAGCGCCAGTGTCCCGGTGATGGCGAGCGGATAGGGCGCCTCGAGCCGGATGCCGACGGCCGGCTGCGTCCGCGGCGGCTGCACACCGGAGGGGCCTTCGAATCGATAGGAGGGCAAAGGCGGCGGCGGCGTGCCGGCGCCGGAGAGCGTGAAGGAAACCTCGTCAATGCGCAGGGTGTCGGTGAGGCTTCCCGTGGTCTTTGGAGCGAACCGGATCGAGAAGCCGAGCGCCGCCCCGGGCGGCAAGGCGATCGGAAAGGCAGGCAGATCGGCGAGGCTGAAGGCCTCCCCCCGCGCCAGGCTGATCGCTTTCAGCGTCGCCTCGCGCGTGCCCGTGTTGGTCACCTCAAAGCTTGCGGAAACGAAGGTGCCGACTGAAGCGGGCGTAAATACCACCGTGCCTCCGGCCCCCAGGCGGACCGCGGTTCCGGCCACCGAAGCCCTGTACTCAAGCAGCGGCCCGGCGCCCGCGGCAGCCAGGGCGAATTCGTCCGCCCCGATCTTTAAGCGCCCCGGCATGATTCCCACTTTGGAGGGCGTAAACGTCAGCGTGAACGCCAGCGCGGCGCCCGGCGCGAGCCTGGCCGGAAGGAAAGGCAGATTGGCGAGGCGGTACCCTTCCCCCGAAACGGCGATCTGGGCGATCTGGCCGTCAGCGTTGCCGATGTTGGACACGCGCACCGTCACCGAGGCCGTCTCGCCCACGGGCGGCTCGCCGAGCGAAATCGTCTCGTTGGGAAGCACGCTACGAATTTCGCCGTCTGACAGGACCTGGTAAAGGAAAGAGGGGCTGACGCCGAGGCCCTCCAGCAGGAACTGCACGCTGCCGCTCGGCAACTCGAGCCAGAGTGCGCCGGACGCGGCTGCGGCTTGCCTGGGCAGGAAGGCGACGTTGAAGCGCAGCTCGCGCCCGGCATCGATTTGGGCCGGCACCAGGGGCGCGCCTCGCAATTCGAAGGCTTCGCCCCGCACCCGGATCTGATTGACCCGAGCCGCGCCTGAGCCGCGGTTGACGACGGCGAACGAGCCGAGGGCGGTTGCCTCGAGTGCCGTATCGGGAAAGGCCAGCCTGCCGCCGGGCTGTACCTGGACGGCGTTCCCTCCCGGCGGGGTGTAGACGAACGCCAGCTCGGGCGCCGTCCCGCTCAAGTTGACGCGAAATGTCGCCGTGCGCGTGCGCTCGACATAGGTGAAGGTGAGCTGTGCGCTCCGGGCGGCGCCGCTCACAGGCAGGTACTCGACGGGGACGCTGAAGCTTCCTCCGGAGGAGAGCAACAAAGGGAGCTCCGGCAAGACGAAGGAAAACTCCAAAGAACCGGTGAGCGTGATCTGGGAAATCTGCGCTTGATCGGTCCCGCGGTAGGTGATCGTGAGTGCGGCCTTGGCGGGGAGGCCGATTCCGTCGGAGGCCATGAAGACGGTTGCGCCGTCGGCGATCTCCAACGTGCTGCTGGCCTGCTCAACCCGGATGGCGAAAGGAAGGGCCGTCTGCGGCTGCGCCGACCGCACCGCCCAGGCTGCCGTCAGAATCAGAAAAGCAACGAGGCGCGGCATGGCTCAATCCTCGCGGGCGATCGATTCCTCGGCGGGAGCCGGGATGAAAAAGACTGCCGGCTCACCGGCGACGGTCAGCACTTCCAGGGCCTCACCCGCGCCACGACGCTCGGCGAGCAACCAGCTTGCTCCATCGCCCAGCGGCTCAAGGCGCGTCGGTTCAAAGTCGAGTTGAAGCTCACGGATCAGAGCGCCGGAGGCAAGGTCGAAGACTGTGACCCTGCGCCCGACCGAGCTCGCCACCACGAGGAATCGGCCGTCCGGGGAAGCCGCCAACGCTGCCGGATCGCTGACGCCCGCTGCGGCGGAGGCAAACGGGCTAACCTCCGGGAACTCGCGCCAGCAGCGGACCTCGAGAATCTCCTGCCGGGCGCGGTCGGCGACGAGCAGCCGGTCCGAGCCGGCCGGTAGGATCGCTCTCGCCTCCGGCAAGCGCGCCACGAGAGCCGGCGTCTCACCGGCGCTCAGTCGGTACAGCCCCACGCCCTCGACGCCCGCCAGAATGGCGTCATCGGCGATGGCTAAGGTTATGATCCGGCCTCCTAAGGACTCTGTGGAGAAGCCGGCGACGACGCCGGCCGCGCGGTGCACCAGGATCAAGCGGTCCGGAATGTAGACGGCCGCCGCAGAGGAGTCGACCGACCAGCCCACCAGTGCCGGCACTCCCTCGCCGATGGACAGAGTCCGCCATCGCGGCGAATGGACGCTCAGGCCTTCCAGCCAGTATAGGGACCCTCGGGAAAGCGCCAGGGCCTGATCGCCATCCGGCGCCACCCACGCGGCCTCCAGGTCACGGGCGAGCGGCTCTCCCAAGTAGGCCGAGCCCGGCGCCCCGATCACCGGCCGGATCGAGCGACCGGGCCGGTCATACACCAGGCCGGCGACCAATCCGCGGATCCCGGCGGAGTCTGCGCCACGTGCCAGATCCGCCGCCCAAACCGAAACGAGCAACAGCGAGCAAAGGCTTCGCATCGAGAGGCTCCCCGGAGGCTTCATCGTGGCCCCGCTACCGTGACCGGCCCGGCCGTGATGGTGATGGGGCTGGCAACGCTAATGCCGTCGGGGCCGTTTCCGGAAGCGGCCGCAGCGATGGCGGCGCCGGCGCCGGCTCCAATCGCCGCCAGGATCCACCACTTACGGTGGCCGCGGCCCGCCGCGCCCGAGCCGCGGACATTGGTCTGGGAGATGACGGCGGAGGCTTCCTGCACACCGGCCTTCACCGTCACTCGGATGTTGAAACGGCCTTCGAGGTCATTCGGGGTATAGCCGCTCGCCGCGGCGATCCCTTCGGCGTTGGTGCGCACCGTCTGCGTCCTTACCCAGCCATGAAAGGCGCCGCCGGGCCCTTCCATGGGCAGCCGGAAGACTACCTCGGCGTCGGCCACAGGCCGGCCGCCTTCATCGACCACCTGGATCTTGGGCGCCACTGCGGTTCCGGAGCGGATGTCGTTCCGGGCGCCCTCCCCTTCGAGGACGACGATCTTCAAGGCGGCAGGGCCCGGCGCCGTGGCGGCCGGAGCGGCCCGGGGCGTGCCGGGTTGCACGCGCGGGGCACCCTGCTGGGCCTCCAGCGGCAAGGCGGCGACCAGGGCGGCGGCAATGACGAGCATTTCCTTCGAGTTCACAAAGCAGCTCTCCTCAGACGGCTCTTGAAAACCCGGACGGCGGCCGGCAGGCGACCGCCGTCCAACATTCCTACGACGACGCGATTCAGCCCCTTCGTTACCGCCCACTCGGCGGCAGGTCGAAGCCGAGGCCCAAAGCGGCGGAGCCGGCTAGGCGCCGACAGCCTCAAGCTTGGGCTTCATGATGTTGACGAGCTCCTCGACGGCGGCGGCGCTCTTGCGCAATGCGGCGCTCTCCTCCTCGGTCAGCTTGATCTCGTAGATCTTCTCGACGCCTGAAGCACCCAGCTTCACGGGCACGCCGACAAACAGCCCGTGAATGCCGTACTCGCCCTCGAGCAGCACCGAGCAGGGCAGAACCTTCTTCTTGTCCTTGAGAATGGACTCGACCATCTCGACGGTGGCGGCCGAAGGCGCATAATAGGCGCTGCCGGTCTTCAGATACTTGACGATCTCGCCGCCGCCGAAGCGCGTCCGCTCGACGATCTGGTCGAGCGTCGCCTGATCCAGCAGATCGGTGACCGGAATTCCGGCCACGCTCGTGTAGCGCACCAGCGGAACCATCGTGTCGCCGTGGCCGCCGAGTACGAAGGCGACGACGCTTTCCACCGACACATCCAAGGCTTCGGCCAGGAACGCGCGGAACCGCGCCGTGTCCAGGATGCCCGCCATGCCCACCACCCGGTGCTTCGGGAAGCCGCTCACCTTCCAGGCCACGTGGCACATGGCGTCCAGCGGATTGGTGACCACGATCAGGATGGCGTTAGGCGAGTACTGGACCGCCTGCCGGACCGTCGAGGCCACGATGTCGTAGTTGGCCCACAGCAGATCGTCACGGCTCATGCCGGGCTTGCGCGGAAATCCGGCGGTAAGGATCACGATATCGGAATTGGCCGTCTCCTGGTAGTCGTTGGTGCCGACCACTTTGACGTCACTCCCCTCGACCGGGCAAGACTGACGGATGTCGAGCCCCTTGCCGGTGGGAATGCCCTCCAGAATATCGACGATGACGACGTCGCCGAGCTCTTTGTCGGCCAGGCGGGTTGCGCAGCTTGCGCCCACATTGCCGGCCCCAATTACGGTGATCTTCTTTCTCATCGGCTTCCTCCTTTCTATGCGGCCGCCCTGAGAGCCATGTTTTCGATGATGGCGGCAACAAACTCGCTCGTTTTGACCTTGGTGGCGCCCTCCCTTGGCCGTTGCATGTCGTAGGAGAGGCGTTTCCGCCGGATGGTTTCGGTGATGCCGGCTTGAATCAGCTCCGCCGCCTCGCGCCGGCCCCGCTCCCACCCGATTTCGCCGCAAACGTCCTCGGTGTTTTCGCGGACGAGGATGACATCGAGCATCCCAGGTTGGCGAACGGGCAAGGGAACGCCCGGGAAGCAGCGCACCGGACGCATGCAGACGTCGAGGTCGAGCGCCTGCCGGCGGGTCACGTTGAGGCTTCCGTGGCCGCCGCCTACCGGTGTGCCGAGGGGGCTCTTGACGGCGATCCGAAACCGCCGAATGGCCTCGACGATATCCTCCGGCAGCCGGGCGCCGAAGCGCTGGCAGGCCTTTTCCCCGGCGACGAAAACGACGGGGTTGTCGTCGCGGAACGCGACCGGTTGAGCTTCCGAAGGCACTGGGATGTCATTGTAGACTTCCATGCTTCCTCCCGGCCATACCGCCGTCGACGGTCCGGACCGGCCACTGCGGGGGTGCGCCGCAGCGTGCCCCCGGGCCGGCGGCCGGACTGTATGATAGCAGCGCCTGGGCCGCCTCCGCCGCCGGTCGAGCCGGCGCCCCGGGGCGAATCGCCGTCTTCACTATACCCGATTTGAGATATCGGGAGTCAATACTCTGTTTGGGTATGATAGAATGAAGGCGCCCGGTAGAAAGAGACGAAGGTGAGCCGGTTCAATCGGCCGGCGCGCAGGGAGGACGGCCAGCCGTGACGAGCGCCGACAGACTGCGGAGGCGAGGATTATTGCCTTCGTGTCGAGCGTCCTTTCACCTGGTCGGGCCGTTCCCGCTTCCCGCCGCCGGCGGCTCGCCGCTTTCCACCGGAACCCGCACAGCTTTCCCCCTGACCGCACACTCCGCTTCCGGGGCGCCGTGGCGGGCTGGTGTGCCGCCAGGTCTGGTATTGGCGACGGGGATCCGGCAAGATCCCCGAAACGGGAGAGTTTGAGATGGAGAACGAAAACAAGAATACTTTCACGATCATCGACAACCGTACCGGAGCCAGCTATACCATCCCCGTTCAGGATGGGACGATCCGGGCCATGGACCTGCGGCAGATCAAGGTCCATCCGGACGAATTCGGCACGATGAGTTACGACCCGGCGTTCATGAACACGGCATCCTGCCGGAGCGCGATCACCTTCATCGACGGCGACCGCGGCATTCTTTTGTACCGCGGCTATCCGATCGAGCAACTGGCCGAACATTGCAGCTTCCTCGAGGTCGCCTACCTGATTCTTCACGGCGAGCTGCCAACCCAGGAACAGCTTCATGAGTTCGAGCGGAACGTCACGCTCCACACGCTGGTGCATGAGAACGTCAAGAAGCTGATGGAGGGCTTCCGCTACGACGCGCACCCGATGGGGATGTTCATCAGCTCGGTGGCGGCGCTGTCGACCTTCTATCCGGAGTCCAGGCACGTGCGCGACCCGGAGCAGCGCAAGCTGGACATCTTCCGCCTGATCGCCAAAGTCCCGACCATCGCCGCCTGGTCCTATCGACATCATCTCGGCCTGCCTTACGTCTACCCGGACAACGACCTGCCCTACACGGCGAACTTCATGAACATGCTCTGGCGCAAGGTCGAGGCCAAGTACGTCGCCAATCCCGTGCTGGCCCGCGCTCTGGACATCCTCTTCATCCTCCACGCCGACCACGAGCAGAATTGCAGCGCCAACACGATGCGTTGCGTGGGCAGCTCGGAGGCCGATCCGTACGTGACGCTGGCCGCGGCTGCCGCCGCCCTGAGCGGTCCGCTGCACGGCGGCGCCAACGAAGCGGTGCTTCAGATGCTCGCCGAGATCGGCTCGAAGGACAAAGTCCCCTCCTACATCAAGCAGATCAAGGAGGGCAAGGGCCGATTGATGGGCTTCGGGCACCGCATCTACAAGAACTACGATCCGCGGGCCCGGATCATCAAACAGACCGCCGACGCCGTCTTCGAGGTCACCGGGCGGAACCCGCTGCTCGACATCGCCATCGAGTTGGAGCGGATTGCGCTCGAGGACGAATACTTCGTCAAGCGCAAGCTCTACCCGAACGTGGACTTCTACTCCGGCATCATCTATCAGGCCATGGGCTTTCCGACCTCAATGTTTACTGTGCTGTTCGCCATCCCGCGCACCGTGGGCTGGCTGGCGCAGTGGCAGGAGATGCTCGAGGACAAAGAGCAGAAGATCGCCCGGCCGCGCCAGGTCTACATCGGCCATTCGCGCCGCGAATTCGTCCCGATGGAGAAGCGCGGCATTCCGCAGCAGATGGCGGCGGTCTGAACCCGCCGTGGGCCGGCGGGATCCCGAGCCCTCCGCCAGGCGGCGCAAGCTCGCCGGACCCCGCCGGCCGGGCTCTCAGAACGACAGCTTGAGGGCAAACTGCATCAGCCGGGGATCTCCGGCCAGCC
>Ga0197142_1005259_pt1 | contig 10204 bp, 10 predicted proteins | sample GBS60_MetaG_FD_148614 | JGI IMG/M metagenome (GOLD analysis project Ga0197142, IMG submission 148614) | Sediment microbial communities from Great Boiling Springs, Gerlach, Nevada, United States - GBS 60_MetaG | ecosystem: Environmental > Aquatic > Thermal springs > Hot (42-90C) > Sediment...
TCACAGGGATATGATAGCCCTTACCTGAGTCCTGCTCGGCGTGCCAGTCCCATACTAACTGCGCCCGGAGGAGACTCCCGGCAAGCCATACTAAATAGAACCGCATGAAAGCAAAGTTAGCAAAAATTGTGCTCATTCGAGGTCCTGAGAGAGGATAGTTTTGCGTCCGCTTGTGAAGGAGCCTCCTTTTCCACTCAACGGGCGAAAGGGGGAAGGTGAGGATAATACGGCTGCGGAATGTTATACCGTTTGAAGTCATGTACGCTCTTTTAGAGTGGCTATTCGTTCTCGCCTAAGTTCGGGGAATTCTGGCCTGGAGTGGCAGGAAAGTGGCGGCGGGCGGCGCACCCCTATCATCCACGCGCATCAGGATACTTTTCAACCCAGATTGGTGTAAATGTCTCAATGAGGCTCAGGCCCCCGGGAAACCAATAGCCATGCCACAGAGGGATGGCAGGCCGTTGAGTGGTATTATCCAAACCTTTCTCCCTCTTGAGGGGTAAAGGCTGGATTGGGGGGTTAAGATGCTTGGTATAAGAATTGAGCTACCCGCGAAAAGGCATTCGCACTCTGGAATGTGATGCGGAGGCGAGTACAGGAGAGGGCTGGAAGGTTCAGTCTTCTGTTTCTTCCCGGGGGACGACTTCTATGGTGAGGATGGCTTTGACTTCCCGGTGGAGGCGGATTTCGACTTCGTAAGTACCCAGGGTGCGGGCGGGTACTGGAAAATGCACCTGTCGCCGCTCAATTTTGATACCTTTTTCGGCTAAGGCCTCGACAATTTGCTGGGGGGTGATGGCCCCGAAGAGCTTGCCATCTTTTCCTGCCAGGGCGGGGATGGTCAGAGAAAGCGACTGGATCTGGGTGGCCACCCGCTCGGCGGCGGCCTTCTCCTGCGCCAGTTTATGGGCAATCTGGCGCAGGTGGGCTTCCAAATGGCGCTTGGCGCCGGGCGTGGCTATCTCGGCCATCCCCTTCGGGATAAGGTAATTCCACGCATAGCCGGGCCTGACCCGCACAATATCGTACTTATTCCCCAGATTTTCCACATCTGCCTTCAAAATCACTTCAATCGTCCGCGCAGCCATGGCTCCTCACTTGAGATTATCCGTTACAAATGGTAATAAGGCCAGATGCCGGGCCCTTTTGATAGCACGGGCGAGCTGCTTCTGATACTTCCAGCTGGTGCCCGTTACCCGACGGGGTAAGATTTTCCCCTGCTCATTGACAAAGTTGAGCAGGAAGTCGGGGTCCTTGTAATCTATATACTTGATGCCGCTTTTCTTGAAAAAGCAGAATTTCTTACGCTGCCGGGTCCCTGATAAAACCGCTAACGCCGGATTAGAAGGGGCTGGCCCCAGATCCTTATCTATACTCATACCTCAGATACAGATTGCTGGGCTTTCAGTTTCTCCTGACGACGGCGATTATATTCAATAGCATGTTTGTCTAACTTTACAATAAGATGACGCATGATGTACGGCCTGAGTTGAATATAACGCTGTAAAGCTTTTATGAAAGATGCGGGCGCCTGAAACTCGGTATACACATAATAGCCCGAGAGCTTTTTCTGGATGGGGTAAGCTAACCGCCGCAATCCCCACACTTCCTGATTGATGATTTTAGCGCCATTTTTCTGTAGAAAGTCCTCAAACTCCCTGAGATTAGCTTCGTAGGCCTCTGGGGGAAGATCGGGAGGCCATATTTGCGTGATTTCGTATTGATTGACGGGGTCCAGCCTTGGCATGACGGGAGCAAAGGTATGCAAAAAGTTTCTATACGGCGAAGGAGGTGCCGCATCCACAGGTCTGGCGGGCTACGGGATTGCGAAATACGAACCCTCTATCATCCAGACCCTCTGGATGGTCTATCTCTAAACCTTCTATAAGGGGAAGGTGAGCAGAGGGCACCCACAGTCGAATCCCCTCTATCTCAAATAGCTTATCCTCTGCCGGAGGGGTTTTTACGATCTCCAGTCGGTACGATAGGCCGGCACAACCGCCGGCTTCTATGAGGAGGCGCACGCCCCGGGCTTCCACTTCCCTGTCAAGCAGGCGCCGAAAGGCTTTCACCGCAGCGGATGTGAGGTGAATGGACATGGATGCAAAAGTAACGAAAAACCTGTTGTCCCGTTTTCAGGGCCGTACCAGCACAAAGGCGCCCCAGAAGTAGGGCTGTATGCGGGCTTTACGCATTTCTTTCTGGGCATTCCAGAATGCCTCGGTGAGGGGGAGGCGAACGCTCAGCCATTGCCGGTAGAAAGTCGTCATAAAATCCCGGGTCGCCTCGTCGTCTACTTTCCACAGGCTCAAAAGCAGGTGGCGCGCCCCGGCCATGAGAAAGGCCCGCTGAAGGCCATACACGCCTTCTCCATTCTGTACTTCTCCAAGGCCGGTCTCACAGGCAGAGAGGGATACCAGTTCGGTATTCTCCAATGACAGGGTAAGAAGCTCGTAAGCGTTCAGGATGCCATCTTTCTCAGGATCGGGGGAACTTCCGCTTACCATCGTTTGGCCCGCATCCGCTAAGAGAAGCGCCGAACGGAAAAGGGGATTGGCCAGCGCACTGGTGCTTTGAATGCCTATCAGGGCTCCGATACGCTCATCATAGGGCAGGAAAACCCCATGGGTGGCAATGTGGAGGATGTAGGGAGAGCGGGTTTCTCGGGCTTTTAGCTCGGTGGCTTCCCGCCGGGTATAAACATAAGGTAAATATCCAGCCGACTGAAAAAGCTCCTGCAGGACTCTGGCTTCCTGTGCGGTGCCTGGCAGCTCAGGTACATAGGTACTGTCCGGGGGTAGGTTGCCATTAAAGTCCGGATCGGCCACAATCCACGCCTTCCGGCCCTCATAAAACCTGACAGGCCTGGGAGGCCTGACCAGAGAAGCCAACCGAGAATGATAGATAATCTGATATTTATCCACCAGATACCCTCCTCCAGGCAAGGCTATGGTAGAGAGATTGATCTGGTGAAAGAGTCCATCGTTGGAGACGAAAAGAGTTTTCGTATCAGGCGGGAGCTTTTCTTCAATAGGAGCCCAGTAAGCTCTGTAGGAGGTAGTATCCCGCTCAAAGTTCAAAATACTTTGCGTATAGCGGAAAAGATAATAATCTTCCATCTTTTTCCCGTCTGGAAAGGGTATGACGATCAGTTTTTTAGTTTGGGGGGTGATGAGCACGGCATAATAGATGATGGAGTCGGTATTGAGCACGCGGGTTCGGATCCAGTCGATAGCGGCAGTACCTGGGGTGAGTTTGGAGCGAATATCCTTCCAGGTGGGGCGTGGCAGGCGTATATCCCCCACCATGGCGGTAAGCTGGCGTTCCAGGGTATTGAGGCGGGCTTCTTCCTGAGCTAAGTTGACCCCGAGCTCAGCCAGTTCCTGAGGGGAATAGGTATAAAGCTTGGCTACATAGTCTTTTTGCTCCTGCCACTCCTGATAGATACGGACGATAGCCGTATCATTAGACTTTTCCAGGCGGCGGCGCAGCTGAGCGGTTTCGCTCAAAATAAGGGCTTTCGTGGCCAAATACACATTGTAGGCCTTTTCCTGGATGGCGGGTACGCCTGCATGGAAGGCATAAGCGTAGTACTTTTCTAAAATGTTTCGGATTCGGGTCCAGTAGCGGGTTTTGTCGGACTCACTCAGGCCGGTGAAAATCTTATCGACCTGCTCCAGAATAAGCTGAGCCGCCTTTTCGTAGGTTTTTTTAGTAGAGGAAAGATCTCGGGTCGCCCAGTAATAGTCTGCCATTTCGCCCAAATAAAAAGGATACTCGGGATGCTTTTCGCCATAAAGGGCTTTCCAGAGGGTGATAAAGCGCTTATACTCGTTGAGGGCTTTGAGGTTTTCATCTCTGGCTTTGTAAACGCGGGCGCTGATAAGGTAGAGTCGAATGCGTTCGGGATTTTTGAGGGGGAGCTGGGCCTCAATGAGAGTTCTTGCCGCTTGCAAACGCTCTTCAGCTCTGGAGACCTGATTGAGATAGAGGAGGAGGGGGATGGCGTCCATATTGAGGGAGGCATACTCTAAGGGGGCGGTATTCTGGGCTTTGTCGGCTTCCTCAAGGGCCTTTTCGAGATAGAAACGCAGGGAGTCCAGACGATTGCGCAAAAGGTTATTCTGAGCCAGTTTCAGGTAGGTGCGGGCCAGGGCCAGGCTGGGCCTGCCGGCATAGAAGCGCTTCTGACTTTCCGCCGTACTGATGAGGTAGCGGTTCTGCTCCTCATAGCGGCCGAGCGCCTCCTCTACCGAAGCGGCCACCAGCAGGGCCTCCACATAGCCGGCCGAACCCGTTCCCTGAACTTCCTGAGCCATACGCAGGGCTTCCTCTGCGGTTTGCTGTGCTTTGAGGTAGTCGCCAGCCAGCAGGTAAAAACCCACAAGATCTACATAATAAGCAGCCACTTCCGGATCTTTTCTGCCGCTTGCTTTGTAGAGATGGGAGATTTTTTGATAGACTTCTCTCGCTCGATTCAGGCGTCCCGTGCGCTGATAGAGTCTGGCCAATCGCAAAAGGCTATAACTTTCTTCACTGATGGCTTCTTCTTTGGAGAGGCGAGTGCGAAGGCGTACAGCTTCAGAGTAGTACCGTTCTGCTTCTTTATACTTTCCGCGAAAACTTTCTAAGTCTCCCAGAAGTTCATAAAGCGTGATTTTTTCCCGGATATAAAGGGCAGACAGGTCTTCTATAGGTTTTCGGATGCGACTCAGGAGGGTGTCGGCCCGGACTATTTGAGCGAGGCGCAGCTGGAGGTCGGCCAGGAGGAGGGCTGTACGCAAATAGGGAATGCTTTTATCAGGTCTGGACAGGAGTCTATCAAGGGTACTTAGCTGATAGGTCATGAGGGTTTCGGCTCGGGCATAGAGGCCGCGCTGGATGCTTCGGCGGGTTATTTTTTCACGGAGGGGTAAGGTACGGGGGGTAAGGGGCTCATTCTGGCGGGCGAGTGCGGATAAGGCTTTTTGGGCCATACTGTCGGCTAAGGGGTATTGATACTGGGCCTGGGCGGCTTCCATGAGGTTAAGGAGGGTTAGGGCGCCCTCCAGGGTGGTATCTAAGGAGGTTTTGAGGACCTGGTTGGCGGCCTGCGTGGCGAAGTTGAGGGCGATGGTGGAGCGGCCCTGGCGCAGGGCCACCTGAGTGGCAATGCCGTAAAGTCTCTGGGCCCAGAGGGTACGAGGCTGCTGACCCATATAATAGCTGATAATATTTTCAGCCAGGTTATACTTCCGGGTCAGTAGGGTCGCTTCTATGAGGTGGTCCAGCGTCTGTACGAGGGGCTCGGACAGAGTGCGGTCTTTCTGGTGGGTCAGGCGATTAATGGCAGGAGCGAGGTATCTAAATCGTCGCTGGTAATTCGCACTGGCGGTGCGGGAAATTTGAATTAGTGTAATGAGCGCCTCAGCTCGCATGCGGTATGATTCCGTAAAATCGGAGAGTTTTTTTGCATATTGTGCGCTCTTTTTGGCTTCTTTGATCGCCTGGGGCAATTCGCCACGAAAGTTGAGACTGAGGGCCCGGTAATAGTGTAGCTGAGTGGCGCCCAGAGCGGCATGGAAGCGCGCCTTGCTGCGGGGATAACGGCCGGGCAGAGAGTCCCAGAGGCCTTCCTGCCACGAGAGAAGGTAAGTCAGTTGACGATGGGTCTCCTGAATATAGGGTGCAAGGGGGTTTTGAAGGAGAGAAGAGGGGGAAGCTTTTTGGAGGGCCATCCGGGCAGCTTCATTCTGTCCGAGGGCAAGCAGAAGTCGGGCTTCTTCCAGGGCTATGAGGTTTTTCTGCCAGGGCTCCTGAGCTAAGGCCTGCGCACTCTGTATAAACCTGTCAGCAAATGCCGCAGAGCCTGAGATATTTGCAGTGTATGCCCGGACCCAGTAATAGAGAAAACGCGTATCTCTATCCAGCGTCGCCTCACTTTCTGTTACGGGAAGGTACTGGGCAAGGAGCGAATCTGCAGTATGAGGCTGGTTCTGGAAAGCCAGTGCCAATGCCCGGGCGCAGGCCGCCCGTACAAGCTCAGGGGAATTGGGAGCGGAACTTCGCAATAATGAGCGGTAATTTTTGGCAGCCTTACTGGCAAAACCCTTTATATCGCCCTGCCCGAAGGCCCTATCGTGGGGAAAAATTTGGGCAAAAATGCATCCGATTAAAAAGACTGCCCCTGTAATATGTCGCATCATACCTGTTATGCTTCGCGGCGCTTGAGGCGGAGGGCTTTGCCCACCCGATTGCGCATGTAGAAGAGGCGAGCCCGACGCACCTTATTTCGTCGGACCACTTCAATTCCTAATAAAAAAGGCGAGTGCAAGGGAATAATGCGCTCCACACCCACACCATTAGAAACCTTGCGCACGGTTATCATTTCATGCGAACCGCTGCCCCGTCTCTGAATCACCATGCCTTCAAAGACCTGAACGCGCTCTTTTTCACCTTCTACGATTTTCAGGCGCAGCCGCACAATGTCTCCCGCCCGAAATTCCGGGACTTCCCTCTTAATGTAAGGGGCATTCACCAGATAGTCTATTTCACGCAGCAGATGGCTCATGGCGCAAAGGTAAGTATCTCTCCACAATCCCCACACCTCCTCAGATTATTACAATCGAGTTTGGCATTTAGATTTTTCCCTATATTTGTGGGCGGTATGAATCAGGTACCTACAACCGTTTCTCAGGGCACCGCTGTAGGGGTGCGTTCCAGTGGAAGCGCGCTGCGCGAAGCTTTTGCTGCCATCGTTATTCTGGTGGCCATCACAATTGGGATTCTTATTTATGTATTCATCCTGGGGAATCCCAACAACTTTGAAGGCGGAGATCCCAAAAACAACCCCCTCCCTGGAAACTACTTAGGCGTAGCCTACAAGGGGGGTGTGCTGGTTCCTGTTGGGATTGGCCTTCTTATTATTACGATTGTGATGTCGATAGAGCGTGCCATCACGCTCGCTCGAGCCAGCGGGAAGATGAGCATGGAAGCCTTCGTGTACCAGATAGAAACGCTTATTGAGCAGGATCGGATAGATGAGGCTATCGCTCTCTGCGATAAGCAGCGCGGCACCCTCGGTAATGTCGTACGGGAGACTTTGACCCGTTTGAAGCTGGTGCGCGAGGATAAAGCGCTAACCAAAGAGCAAAAAATCGCCTCCGTACAAAAAGCTGTAGAAGAGTCTCTGGCGCTCGAGCTTCCCATGCTGGAAAAACACATGACCATTATTGCTACGATTGTATCTATCGCTACCCTGATAGGTCTTATTGGTACGGTACTGGGGATGATTCGGGCTTTTGCGGCATTAGCGACCTCCGGTGCCCCGGATGCCGTGGCTCTGGCTACAGGGATTTCCGAAGCGCTGGTGAATACCGCTCTGGGGATTACTACCTCCACTATCTCCACCATTATGTATAACTATTTTACGAGCCGCATAGACGATATCGTCTATCGGGTAGACGAGGCTGGATTTATTATTACTCAGACCCTTCAAGAAAAGCTGTAATCTATGGCAAAGTTTAAGGCCAAAAAGCAAAATATTGCCATCGACATGACGCCGATGGTGGATCTGGCCTTTCTGCTGATTACCTTCTTTATGCTTACGGTCAAGTTTCGGGCACCTGAATCCCTGGAGGTTCAGGTGCCTTCGTCTATTGCCGATACCCCTTTGCCTGCCCAGGACATTCTGGTTATCTCTGTAGCCCCAGACTCGTCGGGTAAATGGGGCAGGGTGTTTTTTGGCGTGGATAGTAAACATACCCGTCTCAGCATCCTGGAAAAAATCCAGGAGCGATATGGGTATATTTTTGACGAGCGGGAAAAGCAGCTTTTTTCGGTTTTACCTGAGATAGGGGTACCTTTTGAGCAGCTCAAGGCCTATCTCAACCTCAACGAGACAGAGCGAAAAGCCTTTGACCGATTTACTTCTATCCCGATTGACTCGTCTAACAATCAGCTGGGCCAGTGGATACTCTTTGCCCGCTATAGCAATCCCAGAATCCGCATAGCTGTCCGTTCAGACGAAAAAACCCCATATCCCGTCATTGCCCGCATCATAGAAACGCTTAAAGATCAGAAGGTTCATCGCTTCAATCTCATTACTATCTTAGAAGCGCAACCTAAATCCTGAAATCCTATGGCTGCAGAAGTTGGTGGCGATAGCGGTGCGCCGAAAAAAGGGAAAAAAACCGGCAAGGCGCACAAGCCTAAAAAGCGACCCCGGATCGATATGACGCCCATGGTGGATCTGGGCTTTTTGCTTCTAACTTTTTTTGTACTTACAACCACCATGTCCACGCCCAATACCATGCCTGTCGTCGTCCCCCCAAAAATCACTGAAAAAGATGAGGTTGAACCTCCGAAAATCAGTGAAAAGAAGGTCATTACCCTCCTCGTAAGCCGGGACAAAATATACTACTACACCGGTATAGAGAATCCAGAGCTGCAGGTGACAGATTTTTCCCCAAAAACTGGTATCCGTAAGGTTCTTTTAGAGCGAAGAGCCGAAGTAGAAGCGAACTATGGCAAAGATGAAATGATTGTTATCATCAAGATGATGAAGGACGCCCAATATCGCGACTTTGTGGATATTTTAGATGAAATGGCCGTTATCAGTCAGAAGAAATACGCCCTCGTAGATATTACCCCGGAAGAGGAAGAGATGGTGGATGAATACAAAAAAGTCATGGAAAAATCTTCATAGTCTATGGCTACTACAGCGTACTTTGACTGGGATGAGCGCTTATTTGCGAATAGAAACAAAGAGTACGGTGCTTACTACCTCCGAAAAAATTACATACGCCACACCACGCGGGCCCTTCTCATCGGGATCAGCGTGGTAGTGCTGGGCTTTGCCTTCCCTTTCATCAAGGCCTACATCGAGGCTAAGATAGAAGGCCTCCATCGCGCTAGGAAAAAGAATATTATTACAGAGCTTATGGAGCCGCCTCCCATTGATAAGAAGAACGAACCTCCGCCTCCGCCGGTTGAGCAGCCGCCGCCTCCGCCCCAGCGGGCACAGATTAAGTTCGTTCCTCCCCAAATCGTCAAAGAAGAGCAGGCCAAGCCCGAAGAAACTATTGCCAACATAGACACCCTCATGAAGGTAGACCCCGGTACAAAGGATGTGGAGGGTGACCCGAATGCTCTCCCCACCATTGAAGAAGGCACCGGTACAGGCAATCAACCCGTAGAAGTACGAGAGGAAGAGCCAGATGTGAATGCGTTCATCGCCGTGGAAAAAGAACCCCAGCCCATCAATATTGACGATATCAAAAAACGCATAGGGTATCCCCCCTTAGCCAAAGAAGCTGGCATCCAGGGTAAGGTTATTGTGCGGGTACTGGTAGGAAAAGATGGTAAATATGTTAAACATGTCGTTCTCAAGTCTCCTCACAAAATTCTCACGGAGGCGGTAGAGAAAGAACTTCCCAACCTGGAGTTTACGCCGGGTATTCAGGCGGGTAAGCCCATCAAGGTGTGGGTAACGATACCCTTCGACTTTCGCCTGCAATAGCCCCTTGCAGGGAGCCTTTATATCCCGCCTCCCGCTTCGAAAAAGCGGGGGATTTTTCACTATACCAAACATCTTTTCAAGGTCATTTTTGGGCGTGCCTCCCTATCCCTCACGCCAGGCGGCGGCCCCCCTTCCGCAGAAAGCTCAGCATGACAGGGAGCCTTTTCCTTCTTAGAGAAGTTTGAAACCGGCCTCAGAGTAATGTCAAACTTTATTAGCGAAATGTGAATGCATTTCGGTATTATTCAGGTGAGCCGGGAAGAGACTGAGCTCTCTCAGGAAGTCCGAACCGGCGCTCAGAGAGTTTTTGCTTTTCCTCAGGTCAAACGAATAGACCGGTAGAGATGGTTTCGTACCACCTTACCCATTCAGAGACTATCTCAGGAGCGGTTTTTCGGGGGGTGATGGATAGGTTGCCCTTTGTGGCGAGCGCTAAGAGGTCTTCCAGGTTGTTGTAAGTGTACACCCCTTCGGACCCCCATGGTGCGGGTTCCGGACAAAAGACAGGCATTCCCCAGCCCAGAGCCATGAGGAGGGGGCGAGGAACCGGCAAAACCACCGCTTTACAGGTATCTAACAGGCTCTCTAACTCCAGCCAGGAAAGCCCTAAGTGTATGCTTACCCGCTGGGGATGTCGACTGTGTAGCTGCCGCAAGGGCGTAACCCTCCGCGCCCACCCGGTAAAAAGAATAGACCACCCCTTCT
>Ga0197142_1005260_pt1 | contig 10201 bp, 12 predicted proteins | sample GBS60_MetaG_FD_148614 | JGI IMG/M metagenome (GOLD analysis project Ga0197142, IMG submission 148614) | Sediment microbial communities from Great Boiling Springs, Gerlach, Nevada, United States - GBS 60_MetaG | ecosystem: Environmental > Aquatic > Thermal springs > Hot (42-90C) > Sediment...
GAGAAAGATGGCTTCATCGGCGCCCCTGAGCCTGGCCTCAAGACCGCAGATGGTGGATTGAATGTACATGCCTCCCAGTTTAGCCGACATATCAAGCTGGCTCCAGTGGAGGCGACGCCAGGGAATTATATAAGCAGTTACTCCTTCCGAAGCCCTGCCACCTAAATAGGCGCCCCATTCCCAGGCCCCGATAACTAAATGAACCGGGCAAAATTTCGGGACAAGGCCCAGATTGCCATAGGAATAAAAAAGAAGCGGCCGGATATAAGCTGAGCTCAACTCGTTGACCCTGATGACTTCTTTTATGGCTTCACTTATTTCCTCCTGGCTCCAGGGGAAAGTCATTTTGGCTACCTGGGCGGAGTAGAAGAAACGGTCAATGTGTTCATTAAGCCTGAAAATTGCCGGTCCTTTAGGCGTGGCATAAGCTCGAATGCCCTCAAAAACAGATGTGCCGTAATGAAGGGCATGGGTCATAGGATGAATCAGAGCATTACTCCAGTCATAAATTTCTCCGTTATACCAGTACTTTTTAGCCTTTGGAAATTGACTGAGATCAAACATTATCCTCTCCCTCCCAATATAGGGACACAAACATTTTATAAAAATACCACAATGGAGACATAAACATTTTATTCAAATTATTCAAATCATGGCCCAATTTTAAACCAAGCTCATCTTCTGACCGGGTAAAGCCAGCCAGACGCCTTTTCTTTCTTTGCATCTGATTCATGGCAGACGAAATTCCCAGCGGCACCAGGCTTCAGGCGGATGGGGATCAGGTGGACAGAAAAGACATCGGGTTTCAATTCGAGGGTCAATGGTTCGGGCAAAGCCGCTGTATTCAATCAAGCCTACCTCCTTGCAGGGAAAATCGGGTAACCCCTGTCGCTTCCTGGCTTCCTGAACGCGACAGGTTCTCATTTCAAAAACGCAGTGCTTAGGACTTAATTCAATTATGGCCTGATCGTTGATATGGGCATAAAGCCTGAAGCCCAGGGCTTGAGCCAGAGCTTCTATCCCGCCCTTCTCCGGAAGATTCAGCCTCTTCATGAGGCGGCGGGCTTCAATTACGGTGAATTTTTCCCAGGCTTTTTTATCTAACTTAATGGCTGTTTCCAGGCCAAATTCTTCCTCGACAGCCCTGAACCAGAGACCGTCATGGGTCAGCCAGTTGACGGCGGCGTCCTGAAGAAGCTCCAGCAGCTTGCTTTTGTCAAGATCCTCGGGTCTTTTCATCATTTTTTTTCTCCGTATTCATACTGGAGGCGATGATAATGTTGTCTGCTTTTAATTTTTTGTTCGGCCAAGAGCCGGTCAAGGACTTCGCTCACACTCGCTGGCTCTTCCCCGAGAATAGTTACCAATTCTTCCAGAGAAGCCGGTCTTCTTTTCAGGATAGAAAGAATTTTAATCTTCAGGTCCTCTTTATTTCCCTTATCGACCCTTCTAATAGTTTCGGTAATTATTTCAGCCTTTGGCCCGAAAATTTTAGCCGCTTCTATAATTTCCTCTTTTTCTAAGGGCTGAACCCAGCTTTCAGCCGGTGGTCTGACCACTGTATTAAGCTGAATTTTATCCGGTCGAATTCTTACGGCCGCCTCTTTTAATTTTTCCAGATGATCGGGGTAATCATTGACCTCTTTAACTAACATTATTTCCAGCCAGATCTTGCCTCCGAATTCTTCCCGGAAGTGAATCAGGCCTTCCATAACCTGATTAATATAAACTGAGGGCGAAGGTCGATTAATTTGAATAAAAATTGATTGCTCGGCGGCATCGAGCGAAGGAACGACGAGATCCGCCGCCCTGAGCTCCTGGCGGACCTCTTTTTCCTGGAGAAGGAGGCTATTGGTCAGCACCGCCACAGGTTTTGGCGTTATCTTTTTGATCTCCCTGATTAAGGCTCCCAGATGGGCATTCAGCGTCGGTTCGCCTGAACCGGAGAAGGTCAGATAATCAATTCTCCCCGTCCGCTCCAGAGCTTTTCTTATAGCTCGCATTATGTCCTCGAAGCGAAAATAGGGGTGCCTGACTTCAACTCTTTTCTGGGTTCGACCGAGCTGACAATAAATACAATCAAGATTGCAGGTTTTGGGAGGGAGAATATCTATGCCCAAGGAAAGACCGAGCCTTCGGGAAAGAACAGGACCATAAATAAATCTAAAGACCGGCTCACTCTTTTCTGACCCGGCTGAATTTTCCTTGAAGCCCATAGTGTTAAGAAATTGTTTAAATATTAACGCCTCTGATAAACTGACAGGAATCGTTCCAGGGAGCGGTCATAGGTTTTTTCGACTTCAGGTGGGAAAAGACAGCCTGGTAATTCCCGATGCTTCCAGTGATAGACCAGACACTCACAGCAAAGACCCTTCCGGGGGCAGGGTTCATAGGTACAGGTACACTGACGGAGGTTCTTTTCTTCCTGACATTCTCTCATTTTTCTTACCTCTGAGATTTTTGCTGGTTATTTTGATTGACGACATAGGATAACCCAACTCAAAATTAAAGGCAAGGCAATTTTGCGACCCTTCAGGCTGGAGAAATTAAAATAAAAATCAAAACTTATGGTTCAAACTAAGAAAATTAGGGTGCTCAGAATTAAAAAAATTAAAGTTCTAGAATTGAGTAACAAAATTAGGTTCTTTAAGAAGATGAATAATAAAAAGTTCCCCTTACCTGAGCCAGGGATTTTTATTTTGGTGGAGGTAAAATGGTTCTGATCTTACTCATTGCCTGCAGGGAAAGATTGCGGTATATTTTATTATTAAAAAATGATTTTTTATTAAATAGAAGGGAAAAAAATGAATTCAGGAGAACGAAAAAAATCACCCCGGATGACTGAAAAGGAAGCCAGAGCTGGCCTTGAAGCCAGGCTTCCTGAGATTGAAACCTTTGCCAATCAGTTTCCGGGTTATGAAATTAAAATTGAAATTCCCGAATATACCTCAGTTTGTCCCAAAACGGGATTACCTGATTTTGGCAAAATTACCATCATTTATGAACCGCGCCACCTTTGTCTCGAGCTCAAATCTCTCAAAATGTACATTCTGGCTTACCGCAACCTGGGCATCTTTTATGAAAATGCGGTCAACAGGATTCTGGAAGATATTGTCAGAGCCTGTCAGCCAGTAAGAGCCACGGTTATCGGTGAATTTAACCCCAGGGGCGGAATAAAGTCGATCATTACGGCGACTTACCCGCGGCCAAAAGGGAGAAGAAAAATCAACTAAAACCAGGTTCGCCTAATCTTTATCCTTCCTCAAAAACCAGAAAATGGAGAAATTTAAATCATGAACCTAACAGGCGAAAGAGAAGGTAAAAAGCTGAAGCAGACCATGACAGCCGGGAATAGCTTTGATTTAAAGAATGATTCGGAGGGATTTTTTTCTCAGTGGGGGAAAAGCGATTTCTTCATGCTTCTGACCGTTTTCATCTGGGGGGTCAACTTAAGCGTGATTAAATACGCTTTGACTGAATTTCCTCCCTATTTTTTTAATTGTCTGCGCCTCGTCGGCGCTTCTTTATTTCTTCTATTACTCGCTCTGGCCAGTGGAGAAAACTGGCGCGTTCCCCGATCGAAAATTCTTCCTTTAATTTTCGTTGGTATTCTTGGCAATGGCCTTTATCAGATATTTTTTATTAAGGGCATCAGCCTGACGACAGCTTCCAATGCCTCCCTGATCATGACCTCCTCCCCGCTTTTTATTGCTATCCTCAGCACTATTTTTCGTCACGAACGCCTGTCAGCTTCTGGCTGGAGCGGTCTTTTTATCTCCTTTTTTGGCCTTTATTTAGTTATTACCCAGAGAAGCGGTGGTTTTTCTCTTTCTTCCAGCTCATTAATGGGGGATCTTCTCATTCTTTTAGCGAATTTGAGCTGGGCCGGTTATACTATCTATTCCCGACCCTTTCTGCGAATAATGTCGCCTCTAAAACTTACGGCGCTAACCATGACGGCCGGCACGTTTTTTTATTTTCCCATCGGATTTCTGGATGTCAGGGCTTTTACCCTGACTGAAATTACCTGGAAAGGCTGGCTTTCCCTTATTTTTTCTTTTGCTTTGGCTCTGGGAATAAGCTTTGTTTTCTGGTTTAAATCGCTGAAATCTGTGGGTAATAGCCGGACGGCTATTTACAGCTATCTTACTCCGCTGGTGGCGATTTTGACAGCCCATCTGGCTTTAAAAGAAAGAATTACTCTGGTCCAGGGGCTGGGTGGCCTGATTGTCCTTTTTGGTTTTTCCCTGACCCGATCTGGCCTCTGGTGGCAGCGCTGGCTGAAAAAAGAGACGGTTGCCTGATTTAAATTGTTTGCTATTTTTCTTGAATTCCTGACTTAAATTAATCCTCCCTCTCTTTTGATCAGGAATTCCCTGATTTCTTGCCTGATTATATATTAATTTATTAATTGATGGCGAAGTTTTAGGGAAGGAGTTATTTCAGCTATAGTCATCCTTCAGTTCAAGGCCTCACCTGGATTTATGAGGAATAATTGACATTAATAAATCAATTAAAAAATTGAAGAAATCTATTTGACCAGCAGAATCATGGTTTTACCCAAGATGTTAGCGCTTCTATATTAAACCTATTTCTCTAATTTTTGTTTTGAAATATCTCCAGTGAAGAAGCGGCTTTAGTAATCATTTTATCCTGAGATTTCTTTAAGCTGAGACTGCTTTAAGGAATCTTAAGCCATCGATGAAGTTGAATCATGAGCCGAACATTTTCCATTTTATGCTGGGAGCATTGCTTGAGGAGGGAAAGGGCTTTTTTCTGGCTCCAGCTGTGGCCCGATTGAGGCTGAAGGATAATGGGGGTTTGCCGGGGGAGAAATCGCCGCAGATTTTCAATCATCTCTATCTGAAGATCCCGGGTTACTACAAGCTTGAGTTCCCTCGCCCTGAATTTAAACTCAGGCTGAAGAAGATAGTCAGGTGGCTTGGGCGAGACTGTCCACCAGTCAGCTCTGACTGAGGGCTTCAGGGTTCCGTTAGTTTCAATCTGAATCAGGAAGCCATATTTTTTTAAAACCCTGGTCAGGCCTTTAATGGGCTGAAGGAGTGGCTCGCCACCGGTCAAGCAAACCCAGGAAGCGGGAAAGTGTTTGTTTTCTTCCTGGACCCGGGCCAGAATTTCCTTCAGTGTCATTTCCCGCCCAGCTCGCCAGGCTTTTTTGGTATCGCAGAAGGAACAGCGCAGATTGCATCCGGCCAGGCGAATAAAAATCGTTGGTTCGCCCTGGCGCAGGCCTTCGCCCTGCAGGGAGGCAAAGATTTCAACGATTTTCAGTGTAAGTGGCACCGGCATCTTCTGATTCCCAGACAGTAACCTCAACTACAGGCACTCTCCCTTTAAGCTGTTTATAGAAATGTCGGGCCAGATTTTCAGCTGATGGATTAAAAGGATAAATTTCATTAAGGTGGGTATGGTCGGGCAGTATCTCGTTAAGAATTTTTTTTATTTCTGCAAAATCAAAACCAATTCCTGTGGCGTTAAGTTGATTAACTTCAACCACCACCTCAACCTTGAAGGTATGACCATGAGTTCTTTCACATTTGCCGCCATAATCCTTGAGAAAATGGGCGGCCTGAAAAGTTTCCCGAACTCTGAGTAACCAGCTCAAAGTTTACCTTCCTTTCTCAGGCGGCGAAGAAGATGGTCCTCTTCACCGACCTGCTGCCAGGCTTGCTGACGGTAGTAACAGGCAGGGCATTCAAAACAGGGGACCTCCTCTCCCCGGTAACATGAAATGGAATAGGAATAATCAGCTCCGAGGCTCAGACCGAGGCGGAGAATATCAGCCTTTTTTAACTTCAGGAAAGGGCAGATGATTTTAAAGCGAAACTCGCCGAAAGCCGCTCTTGTTCCCTGGTTGATGGCCTCTTCCATGGCCCTGACAAAGCCTTCAGTTGTATCAGGATATTCCGGAGAATCTAGGACATGGAAGCCACAGAGTATTTCTTCAATAGCTCTTGTTTCGGCCCAGGCGGCAGCCAGGGAAAGGAAAATACCATTGCGAAAAGGAACATAGGTGGTGGGCGGACCGGCCGGCCTTTCTCCGGAAGTTCTGGCAGTAAATTTCGGAATATCGGACGCAGGATCGGTCAGGGCTGAAGAGACAATTGGCCTTAAATCAACCTTAATAACTTCATGTCGAAGCCCCAATCTCTGACATACTTGATGGGCCAGTTTTATTTCCAGGCTATGACGCTGACCGTAATCAAAGCTAAGGGCTTCAATTTCCTTACCCTGAGCAAGAGCCCAGTAGAGCAGGGTGGTGGAATCAAGCCCCCCTGAAAAGAGAACTACCGCTTTCATCTTGGCTCTTTCATCATAGGCAAAAGCACATGAATTATTCAAGTCGAAAGGCTGAAAGTCTTTATTTCTTTCCCTTTAAAAGGCCTTTACAGAGGGAGCTATTTTTGCCATATTATAGCTTTTTGAGGTTGAAGATGAATGAGTTCCCGGCTCAATCGAACTTTGAAATTAAGGCTGTGACCAGGAAAAGAATAATTTTAAGGGATGACCAGATTTCCTGGACAGAAGCCATGGACCTGGCGAGATGGCTTTCGAGCCGAAGGAAGACCTTTGTCCTCATTGATACCGGCCTTTTTTCCCTGGCCGAACTGGAATGGCTGGCCACAAGAAAAACAATAATCGTCAGCTACCCTGAAGCCAGGCGTTCCTGGTCTGAAATTCTTCTTCTGGGAAAAGTGGCCCGTAGGGCGCGAGGGGCCGTCATTTTTGGTTATAAAGGGAGTGAGACCGGAGAAAGATTAGCTGAAATTTATCTCGCTCTCCGCCATATGGGAAGAGGCGGTATTGATATTCATCTTTCGGGAAAAGCCAGAAATCTTGATCCAGAGGCTCTGAGTCAACTGGCCGCAGATTGCCGCCAGGGCCAGGCCTATTTTGTCTATTATCATTATGGACCTGTTGAAGCCTGGCTGTATCAGCTGGGAAGGGAAGAAGCCTGGATTCACCTGCTGGACCATTTTTTTGATTTAAGCCAGATGAATACTCTTGAAGAACTCTTTAAGTCTTGCCCTGGAAAAGTTAAGGTGGTCATTCACATGGAAAAGGAAAGAAGAGACCCTGAGCTGATGGAGATGGCCCGCAAATGGGGAGGCTATCTGGTTTTTCCCCGGCCACCCTGGCCTTCTTTTTTTATTAAAAAAGGATATCGGGCTGATTCGGCCCTTCCCTTCCGGGCCTATCATCTTGAACCGAGAGCCCTTTTTTAGACATACCGTCGTTGGTAACATTTCAGGTGATTGAATGCGGCTTACTTTAAAAATATAAAGGCTTTGGCTATAATTAAGAGCTCTTATTTTGATTGATGCAGGACGAATAAATCTCAAAAATTTAAATATTATTATTTCTCAAGAAAAGCATCATGACTGAAAAGGAACTGACGGCCCTTGAGGCTATTCAGAAAGTGAAAGAAGCTGAAGCCAGGGCCAGGGAGATGCTGGAGGAAACTCGATCCCGGGAGATTCCAGAAATCCTGGCAAAGGCCCGTGAGGAGGCCAGAAAAATAGTTGAAGAAATTTTAGCTAAAGCTCGAGAGGAAGCCGAAAGGAGAAAACAGGCTATTGTGGCTCAGGCGAAAAAAGAGGTTGAAGAAATAAAAAAGGAAACTCAACAGGAGATTGAACTAATAGAAAAGAGGGCCAGAGAAAAATTTGAATTAGTCTTAAAGACAATCCACCATAAGATCCTGAAAGAAATTGAAGATGGCAGGATTTAGGTCATGGCTTTAGCCCGGGTAGAAAGAGTCGAGATTATTGCCAGGGACTCCATCAAAAACGAACTCCTGATAGAACTCCAGGAAGCGGGTGTGCTGGAACTCGAAGAAATCAGCCCTGAATTGAATTTAAATCCGGGTCATCGACCGCCTCTTTCTTATGAACCTCTTCTCTTTCGGCTCCGTCAGACCATTAATTATCTTTCCTCCTGGAAAAAGACCGGATTAGGCGAAAAATGGCTCAAGCCCAGGCCTGTCATTAATCGTCAGGAAAGAGAGGCCATATTGAATCTTGACTGGGATAATCTGTTGAAACCCATTGAGCAAACAGAAGCTGATTATCGGGAAATAAGTAGCGAGATTAAAGCTCTGGAAAGAGAAAGAGAATTGCTTCTTCCCTGGCAGTCCCTCGACGTTCCTCTGGCTTTTCTCCATTCCACGGAGACAATGGAGATTCTTCTGGCCCGCCTGCCTCGTTCCCATCTGAATGAATTAATGGACCTTGAGAAAGAGGAACCTCTCTGGATTTACGAAATCGGGCTGGATAAAAGAAATGCTTTTCTGCTTCTTTTAATCTGGCGGCCAGCCCTGAAAGAAATCGAAGAGAAATTAAAGCCATTAAATCTTTCTTTCTTTTTCCTGCCCGAACCAATTTTAAAAAAAGCCCGGCCCCAGGATACCCTGAAAGATATCATTTTTCGTCTTGAAAGTTTAATCAAGGAGAAGAAAGAAGCTCTGGCTTTTCTGGAAAAAAAGAGTCAGGAATTTAGCTCCCTTTTACCTCAATTAACCACAGCTCTCGATGTTTTCGAGAATGAACAGCAGAGGCTTAACGCCCATAATTATTTCGGACATACCGAAAAAACCATTTTTCTTCAGGGCTGGATTGAATCGGCCAATTTAGCGCGGCTGAAACAAAAACTGGCCCCTTTTGCGGAAAATCTGGTCCTCTTTCACCGGCCGCCTCTTGAAGGCGAGGAGCCTCCTGTGGTTCTCAAAAATCCGGCTGTCATTGAGCCCTTTCAGCTGATAACCAGCCTTTATGGTTTGCCCAGGCCTGGAACAATTGATCCCACTCTGGCTCTGGCCCCCTTCTTTTTTCTTTATGTCGGCCTCTGTGTCAGCGAAGCTGGCTACGGGCTTCTGGTTACTCTTTTAAGCCTGTTTTTTATTTCCAGAATAAAGCCCCGAGGCTCAGCCCTTCTTTTCAGTCGATTGATGCTGGCTCTTGGCCTTTCCACCATAATTCTCGGCACTCTCGTGGGCGGCTGGTTCGGCTTTCCCATTCGAAAATTGTTGCTGCTTGATCCTTTAACCCAGCCTGTTAGTTTTCTTCTTCTGGCTCTGGCTCTGGGCTTTGTTCAGGTCTGGTTCGGCACCCTGCTCAAAGTTATTGATAGCTGGCGGAGAGAGAAAAATTTAAACCGCTTTCTTGCCCAGACAGGCTGGCTCATTCTGCTGCCCTCGATTGTTCTCTACGGACTGAAGAAAATAGAAATTTTTGGTTTCTCCAGTCTCCTGGGAGCTTTTTTAATTGTTTTCTTTTCCAGTCCCAAAAAGAATCCTCTGGTAAGATTTTTAGGTGGCTTATACAGCCTTTATGATATTTCTAAATATCTGGGCGATGTTCTTTCCTATTCCCGCCTTCTGGCTTTAGGCTTGTCAACGAGTGTTATCGCCATGGTCGTTAACACCTTAAGTGGAACGGCTCTGAAAATTCCAGTCCTCGGGTGGATAGCGGCTCCGGTAGTTTTTCTGGGCGGACATCTCTTCAATCTGGCCATCAGTTTTCTCGGCGGCTTCGTCCATTCCATGAGGTTACAGTTTGTGGAATTTTTCACCAAGTTTTATGAAGCCGGAGGAAAACCCCTGAAACCTTTTTCTTTCCAGGGAAAATATGTGGATTTTGTATAAAGAGAGGCCATATCGGGTTTAATAAGGAGGACATAATGGAAATGGGATTGGTTCTGGCCTTTTCAGGAGCAGCTGCTGCGGCTATTTTTGCCGGCATTGGTTCAGCTGTGGGCGTTGGACTGGCCGGTCAGGCTGCTTCTGGAGTTATGAGCGAGGATCCAGAAAAGTTTGGGAGCCTGTTACTTCTGGTAGCCCTTCCCGGAACTCAGGGCATTTACGGTTTTCTCAGCGCTTTCCTGGTTATTCTCAAGCTGGGGTTAACCGGTGGGACACTGGCTGCCGTTAATCTCCATCAGGGCTGGCAGATTTTTGTAGCCTGTTTGCCTATAGCCTTAGCCGGTCTCGTCAGTGGCATGCATCAGGGGAAAGTATGTGCTGCCGGAATTTATATGGTCGCCAAGCAGCCCAAGGAAATGACCAAGCCCCTGATTCTCGGTGCTCTTGTTGAGACCTATGCGGTTCTCGGGTTACTCATTACTATTCTTTTGCTCAATGGCATAAAACTCTAACTGAAACCGGGATCTGAGTTTTAAAATG
>Ga0197142_1005261_pt1 | contig 10199 bp, 10 predicted proteins | sample GBS60_MetaG_FD_148614 | JGI IMG/M metagenome (GOLD analysis project Ga0197142, IMG submission 148614) | Sediment microbial communities from Great Boiling Springs, Gerlach, Nevada, United States - GBS 60_MetaG | ecosystem: Environmental > Aquatic > Thermal springs > Hot (42-90C) > Sediment...
CCCATCTATCAGACCACCTCCTATGTGTTCGATGACCCCGACTATGCGGCGCAGCTGTTCGAGCTGAAGCAGTACGGCAATATTTACACGCGCATCAATAATCCGACCACTGCCGTGCTGGAGGAGCGGGTCGCTTCGCTGGAGGGCGGTACGGGCGCAGTCGCCACATCCAGCGGCATGGCAGCGCAGTTCCTGACCTTCATGACGCTTTTGGAGCCGGGCGACGAGGTGGTCTCCTCCTCCCATCTGTATGGCGGCACGATGACCCAGTTCGTGCATACCTTTAAAAAACTGGGCGTGACGGTGCATTTTGTGGAGCCGCACGATTGGGAGGGCTGGGAACGCGCCATTACACCCCGCACGCGCGCCCTCTATGGCGAGACGATAGGCAACCCGCGTGGTAGCATTCTGGACATCGAGCGGCTGGCACAGCTGGCAAACGCCCATCGCATCCCGCTGATTGTGGACAACACCTTCGCCACGCCGTACCTGTGCCGTCCCATCGAGTGGGGCGCGACCATCGTGGTGCATTCCGCCACCAAGTTTCTGGGCGGGCACGGCAACTCCATCGGCGGGATTGTGGTCGAATCGGGCAAATTTGATTACAGCCACTTTCCCACAATCGCCGACCCGTCCCCTGCCTATCACAACCTGAAGTTCTACGAGACCTTCGGGCACTACGCCTTTCTGATGAAGTTGCGTGCCGAGGCGTTGCGCGATGTGGGCGCATGCATGTCGCCCTTTAATGCGTTCTTGATTCTGCAGGGGGTGGAGACGCTCTCGGTGCGGATGGAGCGTCATGTGCAGAACGCGCTGGGCGTCGCCAAGTTTCTGAAGGAGCATCCGCAGGTGGCTTGGGTCGCCTACGCGGGACTGCCCGACCATCCCGACCATGCGCTGATGCAGAAATATCTGCCGCTGGGCGCGGGTGCGGTGCTGTCGTTCGGTATCAAGGGCGGCTCGCTGGGCGCACGCGAGGCGGGCAAACGCTTCATCCAACACCTGCAGCTCTTCTCCCACTTGGCGAATGTGGGCGATGTGCGCAGCCTGGTCATTCACCCCGCCTCCACCACGCACCAACAACTTTCGGACGAGGAACTCATCCAAGCGGGCATCACGCCCGACATGATTCGCCTCTCCATCGGGCTGGAAACGCTGGACGACCTGCTGTGGGATTTAGACCGAGCGCTTTGGGCGGTCGCGAAGGAGGTCTAAGCGATGGAACTGGCGTGCGAAATCAGCCTGAACTCGATTCTGCCACCTGAGTTGCGGGCACGCTATCAAGACCCCGATGTGATTCGGCGCGTGCTGCGCGAGGCACGCACCATCGCCATCGTGGGCATCTCCACCGATAAATACAAGGCGAGCCATATGGTGGGTGCCTACCTGCAGTACGAGGGCTATCGGGTCATTCCTGTGAACCCGAACGCCACCGAGATACTGGGCGAACGCTGCTACCCCGACCTGTTGAGCGTACCAGAGCCGGTGGATGTGGTGGACATCTTCCGCCCTGCGCGTGAATGTCCCGCCATCGTGCAGCAGGCGATTCAGAAAGGCGCGTGGTGCGTCTGGATGCAGCTACGCATTGTGAACTTGGAGGCTGCCGAGATGGCGGAACGCGCCGGGCTGACCGTGATTATGGACCGCTGTATCAAGATGGAGCATGGTCGCTACAACGGCAGTCTCCATTGGGTCGGCATGAACACCGAAATCATCACGGCTCGCAAGCAGAGAAGCTTTATTAGGTAGAATTCAGGGAGGTGATACGCTATGACGAAGGTCTTTTATCTGCGTGCTGAACCACGCACACTGACGGGTAAGAAAGCGAAGCGTCTGCTGCGCCAAGGCATCATACCAGGCGCTCTGTATGATAGTAAAGGGCAATCGCAGCCGGTGCAGTTTAGCGAGCGGGAGCTGCTGCGCGTGTTGCACGAAGCGGGCACTACCCATCTGATAGAGCTGGAGCTGGACGGGAAGCGTGTCTCGACGCTGCTGCGAGAGGTGGATCGGGAGCCAATCACCACCCGCATCCGCCATGTGAGCTTCTGGGCGATGCCGATGGACGAACCCATCGAGACCGAGGTGCCCATCACCTTTACAGGCGAATCGGAGGCGATTCGGGCAGGCGGCATCCTGATCCACCCAGTGGAGAAGCTGACGGTGCGCTGCTTGCCGCGCGACATCCCCGAAGCGATTGTGGTGGATTTAAGCGCGCTCCGCGAGTTCGGCGACTCGATCCATGTGCGCGACTTGGTGCTGCCGCCCGGCGTGCAGGTGCTGGACGATCCCGACGAAACGGTCGCCACTATCGCTGCACCCAAGGTGGCAGCCGAAGAGGAGGTCGCTGAAGAGACTGTAGCAGAAGCCACACCCACTGAATAGATGCGAAAAACAAACATGGGGTAGAAGCGAAGTCCCTGTAGGGGTGCGGTTCCCGCACCCCTACGGAGAACGAGATAGGCTTATGGTTGGGCTGCTTTGCGGAACTTCTCCAGCCGCTCCTCTATCTCGCGTCGGATTTCGTCGGGCACATCCTTTCGCTCCTTCAGCAGGGCAACCGCCTTCTCCTGATAGCGGATGGCTTCCTCCACTTTACCCTGCTTGAAAAGAGCGTAGGCGAGCGTGTCCAGAATGTATGGGTCTTTCTCGTTCGTCAACTGCACAGCACGCTGCGCCATCTCGACCGCCAGCGCGTAATCGGGCGACTTGAGCGTGCGCTCCGGGTTATCCTCCACGATGCTCCACGCCAGCATATTGAGCATATCGGCGTTGTTCTTATACTGATTGTTTGCCAGTTGGCGGGCAAGCGCGTAGGCTTTCTGCTCATCTACAAAGAGGAGAAACTCAAAGCGCAAGACGGCGAAGGTCTCTTTGTAGGCGGGATAGCGCTTCTCCGCCTGCTCCAGCTCCTTAAGGGCGTCCCCGTACTTCCTTTGTCGGCGCAGCTCGTTGAGGCGTTCGAACAGTTGCATGAGGGCGGCTTGATCCCGCTCGCGTGCCTGTCGCTCTTGGGCGTGCTTGCGCCAGTCGAACTTGCCCGCCACGACCTTTTCCAGCACCTGTTCCAGCTCCGCCATCGGGTGTCCAATCCAGACGATGCGCCCTCGCTGGTCGATTACAAAAGCGGTGGGGATACCGTCTTGCCCGGCGGCGGTCATCCATGTGCGCGCCATCGTGCCTTTTGGGTCGTCCACGGCGACGATGTAGTCCATCTTTGCGCCCATCTCGCGCACGAACTGCTCCACGCGCGGGATGTAGTCGGTGCTGGTGCTATTGCGTGGGTTCTCCCAGATGCTAACGCCGATGATGGTGACCTTGCCCTTGAACTTTTTGGCAAGCTCAGTCAGATGGGGGATGGAACGGCGGCAGGGACCGCACCAGGTTGCCCAGAACTCGACCACATAGACCTTGCCGGGTTCGAAACGCGACACGGGTTTGCCCTTGATCCACTTGGCGACCTTGAGAGGGGGTGCCTTGTCGCCCTCCTTGAGCGTTGCTTGTGCCCAGAGGGTGAGCGGCACACACAGCAACAGACCCAAACTCCAACTTAGTCGTTTCATCGTTTGCCTCCTTCCGCAGCAAAGCTGCCACTCCCTTTACTATACCCTGTGAAAATCCCCCGTAAGTGGTCTAATCGGGTATACTCTATGTAATCTGAGGGGTTGAGAGCCGATGGTGAAAACGAAGATCAGCGTACAGGATATTGCGCGAGAGCTGGAGGTGCCGGCGAGCCGTCTTCAGCAAATTGTGGTGGAGCTGGGCATCTCTGAAGAGGAGGCGCGCCGGGGGTTAGACCCGGAGACCGCCCAGACCCTGAAAGAGATGGCGTTGGAGATGCTGGAGACGCTGCGCACGCTGTCGCTGCCTGCCGAAGTCACGGTGCGCGAGCTGGCACAGGCGATGGAGCGCAACCCCACCGAGATTCAGAAGCATCTGATGGTTCGGTATAGCCAACTGGTGGCGCCTCACCAGAAACTGGATCGGGAGATCGCCGAAAAGGTGGCTGCCGATTTCGGGTTCAAGGTGCAATGGCCCGCGCCTGTGGAGGCAGCGCCACCACCCAGCCCGGTCGTCGGCACTCAACTCCGCCCGCCTGTGGTGACCATCATGGGGCATGTGGACCATGGAAAGACTACCCTGCTCGACTATATCCGCAAGACGCGCGTCGCCGAGCGCGAATATGGCGGCATCACGCAGCACATCGGCGCTTACCAAGCCGAGTATAATGGCAAGCTCATCACCTTCCTCGATACCCCCGGGCACGAGGCGTTCACTGCCATGCGAGCGCGCGGCGCCCAAGTCACCGACATCGTGGTGCTGGTGGTCGCCGCCGATGACGGCATCATGCCCCAGACCATCGAAGCGATTCACCACGCCCGCAACGCCCGCGTGCCCATCATCGTTGCCATCAACAAGATAGACAAGCCTGAAGCGAACCCCGATCGGGTGATGCAGCAGCTGACGGAGCATGGTTTGGTGCCCGAAAAATGGGGTGGTGATACGATCGTTGTGCCCGTTTCTGCACTCACGGGGCAGGGTGTGGATGAGCTGCTCGAAATGATTCTGCTCACTGCCGAGTTGATGGAGCTGAAAGCCGACCCGAATGCGCCCTTTCAGGGCACGGTTATCGAAGCGAAGCTGGACAAGGGTCGCGGTCCCGTCGCCACCATCTTGGTTCGGCAGGGCACGCTCCGTCGGGGCGATGTGCTGGTGGTCGGCAAAACTTGGGGCAAGGTGCGCGCCATGTTCGACCATACAGGCAGAGGCGTGGAGCGTGCCACTCCCGCTATGCCCGTCGAGGTGATGGGACTGAGCGATGTGCCCGTAGCGGGCGACCCCGCCGAGCGCGTGGAGAGCGAGACCCAAGCCCGCCAAATCGCCACCGAACGCCAAGAAGCCGAACGCGAGCAGAAACTCGGACAAATCGGCAGACGCCCCAGCCTGCAAGAGCTGTTCAAACAGCTCCAAACAGGCGAGATTAAATCGCTCAATATCATCCTCAAGGCTGATACCTACGGCTCGGTCGAAGCCATTCGGGATGCTCTGCTCAAACTGGAGAAGCCTCCAGGGGTCGAAATCAAAATTATCAGCGCCAATGTGGGCAACATCACCGAAACCGATATCGATTTCGCCGTCGCAGCGGAAGCGATTGTGCTGGGCTTCAATGTGAAGGTGGAAAGCAGTGCCCAACAGCAGGCGAAAACCCACCGCGTGGATGTGCGCACCTATCGCATCATTTACGAACTACTCGATGAGGTGCAAAAAGCCCTCAAAGGGCTGCTGGAACCCGAACGGCGCGAGGTGCATCTGGGCACGGCGGAGGTGCGTGCCGTGTTCCGACTCTCGCGCGGCATCACCGTTGCGGGATGCTATGTGCTGGACGGCAAAATCTATCGTGGTCGCCCCGCCCGCCTGTGGCGCAATAAGCAGGTGCTGCACGAAAGCCGCATCGCCAGCCTGCGCCACCTGAAAGAGGATATGCGCGAAATCGCCGCCGGCTATGAGTGCGGCATCGTGCTGGAAGGCTTCAGCGACTATCAAGAGGGCGACCGCATCGAGTGCTTCGAAATCCAAGAAGTGTCGCAAGGGTAGCTCGGATGCGATTAGGTGTTTTTCGGGACTGGCTGAAGCGTGTGGGCACCGCGTGGACTCGGCGGGGTGTAGACGAGGAACTGCTTGCCGAGCTGGAGGAGGCACTCATCGCCGCGGATGTGAATGTGCGCGCCGTCGATGAATTGATTGAACGGCTGCGAACAGAAGCGCGCGCGCAGCGATTGCGCGAGCTGGACGAGGTACGCGCCCTATTGCGCCAGATTCTGCGGGAATGGCTGGGTGAGCCAGAGCCGCTGCGCGAGCATCCCACGCCGCCCACGCTTTATCTGTTCGTGGGGGTGAACGGGGTTGGTAAGACCACCACTATCGCCAAAGTGGCGCACAGGCTGCAGCGGCAGGGCAAGCGCGTGCTGCTCGCCGCCGCCGACACCTTCCGCGCCGCCGCTATCGACCAGCTGCAAATCTGGGCGGATCGGCTCGGTACAGACCTCGTGAAACATCGCGAAGGCGCGGACCCCTCAGCCGTCGTGTTCGATGCCATTCAAGCGGCACGCGCCCGCCAGATCGATTTCGTGCTTGCCGATACTGCTGGACGCCAGCACACCCAGGCACGCCTGATGGAGGAACTGAAAAAGATTTATCGGGTCTCCGAGAAGGCGCTGGGGCGACCCGCCGATGAGGTGCTGCTCGTGCTGGATGCCGTGGCAGGGCAGAACGCCATTCGTCAGGCAGAGGAGTTCGCACGTGCCCTGCCCCTCACCGGCATCGTGCTGGCAAAATTAGACAGCACCAGTCGCGGCGGCGCCATCCTCACCATCCGCCAACAACTGGGCATCCCCATCAAACTTATCGGCACAGGCGAAAAGGCGGAACATCTCCTGCCCTTCGATCCAGACACCTTTCTCAATCAACTACTCGAAATGGAGGCGAGCTAAGTGCCTAAGGTCACCAATGTGCTGGTCATCGCGACGCGGCGCAGTCCCGACTCGGTCAGTATTGCGCAATATTACGCCGAGAAGCGAGGACTGCCACCTACCCATGTGTGCCTCATCGAGTGTCTGCCGAACGAGGAGGTGAGCCTCACCGACTATCGCGACACCATCGAGAAGCCGGTGTACGACCACTTGAACAAGCATAACCTCACGCTGCGCGTCGACTACTTGGTGCTGACGAAGGGCATTCCTATTCGCATTCGCGAAGGGGGCTTCTCGGTCGACTCGGCGTTGATGTGCGCCCCGCTGAAGCTGCCCTTCTTGCGGGAGCAGGGGCGCGTGCATGAGAACCCCTACTTCGGCAGCGCGGAGCCTTTCTCTCGCCGACGCTACGGCTTCTATCTGGCAACCCGACTGGACGGCTACCTGATGGCACACATCAAGAGTTTGGTGGACAACAGCCTCAAAGCGAAGCCCGCCAAGGGGCTTTTCGTGCTGGATATCGACCCCCGCCGCGACAAGGGCGGCTATAAGCTCATCAACGACAGCATGCGCCAAGCGGCAGATTTGCTTAAACGGCGCGGTTTCGAGGTGCTGTTGGATGAGCGAAATGAGTTTCTGGGTGTAGTGCGCGAAATTATGGGCTACTACTCGTGGGGCAGCAACGATGGCAACTTCAGTACCGCCAACTATCACAGTCTCAGCTTCCGACCGGGCGCGATAGCCGAGACCGCCGTCTCCACCAGCGCACGCACCTTCAAATACACTCAAGGTGGGCAGTCGCTGATTGCCGACCTCATCGCGCAGGGTGTGACAGGGGTCAAGGGCTATGTTTCGGAGCCTTATGCCATCGCACTCTGTCGGGCGCACCTGCTGTTCGACCACTACACGCGCGGACGCAACCTCGCCGAAAGTTTCTGGTCTGCCACACCCTTCCTGCAATGGAAAGACCTTGTGGTGGGTGACCCCCTCTGCGCCCCGTATAAAAAGTAAAAAGCAGGAATCACACTGTCTTTGGACGAATCTCCCTAATCGGGAGGCGATAAGCGTGGAAGAGCCGATTAAGCGTTCCGACGCTGTGGAGAAAGAGTACACGCAAGCCGTCATCTATGGCATCGTCGGGCTGGTGTCGCTTCTGCTTGCTTGGCTGTTCTGGAAGTATGGGGGTATGTTCTACTCCTTCTCGTGGGGGTTCGGGCTGATTTGGCTGGGTTCGTGGGGTTATGCGGGTTGGTCGCTCTACAAAACGCGCAACATCCCCGCCTATCCTGTCAGCTGCCCCTACTGCCAGAAAGAAAATGTGTTTATTGCACCCCCCAAGAGCGACTTCACCTGCGAGCATTGCTTGCGGCTTGTGCCGGTGGAGAACGGGCGTGTGCTGGAGGTCGTCACGGTGCGCTGCCCGCATTGTCGTGCCACCCAGCAGGTCTCCCCGAGAGCGACCGTCGCCATCTGCGAGCAGTGCCAGCGCGAGTTCAGCGTTGTCGGCACGGGACGCACGCAACCTACCATGCCCCTGCCCCAAGATGACCCAACCCCCTACGAGCTGGTGCTGCTCGGCGTCGACCGCCTGAAGGAGGAGCAGGCGATTGCACATCTGGAGTCGTTCCTCACGCTCACCCGCCACGATGTGAAAAAGCTGCTCCAGAGCGTGCCCGTGGTGATTTTGACCAACCTGCCACGCCGCAAGGCGGAGATGCTGGTTCAAGACCTGCAGCAGTGGGGCATCAAAACGGAGATTCGCGCCATCGAAGACCCGAACCGCATCCCCACTCCTTGGTAATAAACAAGATGGAGTCTGTGTTTGCAAACGCACAGACGCGAAAAACAGGTATACTAATGTGATGGACACGGTTCGAGTTGGATTTGTGGGCACAGGTGGCATCGCCCAGACCCATTTGGACGCCCTCTCGCGTATTGAGGGGGTGCAGCTGGTGGCGTTTTGCGATGTGGAGGCATCACGCGCCGAATCGGCTGCTGCTCGCTTTGGCGGACGCGCCTACACCGATTACGCCCCGATGCTGCGTGAGGAACCACTGGACGCGCTCTATGTGTGCGTTCCCCCTTACGCCCATGGAGAAGTTGAGCTGCTCGCCGCCGAGAGGGGCATCCATCTTTTTGTGGAGAAGCCGGTGGCACGCACGCTGGAGTGCGCGCGTGAAGTCGAATCCGCCATTCAGAAGGCGGGTGTGTTGAGCGCGGTCGGCTATCACTTTCGCTACTACGAGGCGACCCAGCGCGCCCGTGAGCGACTGCAAGGGCTGCCAATCGGGATGGTAATTGGCTATTGGCACGGCGGGATGGGCTGCCAATCGGGATGGTAATTGGCTATTGGCACGGCGGGATGCCGGGTGTCCCCTGGTGGCGTCAGCGTGCCCTCTCGGGTGGGCAACTGGTGGAGCAGACCACCCATATTGTGGACCTTGCCCGCTATCTGGTGGGCGAGATTGTGGAGGTGTTTGCTTACTTGGCGCACGGTGTCGCGCCGTTGCCCCATGCGGATGGCGATGTGAGCGAGGCAGGTGTCGTTGCCCTGCGCTTTGCCAACGGCGCAGTCGGCTCCATCACTAACACCTGCATGCTGAACCCGCCTGGCGAGGTCGCCCTCAAAATCTATACGCCAGACCGCATTCTGGAGGTAAGCTGGGGCAAGGTCATCGAGACGGAGGCGAACCGGCGCGAGGAATACACCTCGCGTGACAACCCATACCTGAACGAGGATCGTGCCTTCATCGAGGCAATCCGCACAGGGGATGCCAGCCTCATCCGCTCGACCTACTCGGATGGGGTGCGTACACTTGCCGTGACGCTTGCCGCCGACGAATCGGCACGCACCGGCAAGCCCGTTTCGGTATAATTCTCTTCAATGCAGGACAGTCGCAGGGAATCATCCCCTTCTATGCTGCTGGCAATCGATGTGGGCAATACACACACGGTGCTGGGCGTGCATGATGGGCATCGTTGGCACGCCTGGCGTGTGCATACCAATTCCGCCCGCACCGAAGATGAGCATTATGTGCTGCTGCGCTCGCTGATGCAGGCGCGTGGGCTGGAGCAGCCCATCCGAGCAGTCGTGATTGCCTCGGTGGTGCCCGCGCTGGAGGACACGCTGCGCTTGCTCGCCTGTCGCTGGCTGAATTGCGAGCCACTTTTTGTGTCGGTGCAACTGGATTTGGGGATTGAGGTAGCGTATGAGCCGCCCGAAGCGGTCGGCGCGGATCGGCTGGCGAATGCGGTGGGCGCTCAAGCACGCTATGGGTTGCCAGCCATCGTGGTCGATTTCGGCACTGCCACCACGCTGGATGCCGTCTCGCGGGAGGGCATCTATCTGGGTGGTGCGATTTTGCCCGGTGTGGAGTTGATGCTCGAATCGTTGGCGGGTCGCACGGCGCGGCTGCCTCGGATTGCGCTCAGTGGCGCGGTGCGTCCTATCGGGCACACCACGCCCGAAAGCCTACGCAGTGGCGTGCTGCTCGGCTCGGCAGGCGCCATTGAGCATCTGATTCGGCTCTTTCAGCAGGAGCTGGGCAGCGATGCCCACATCATCGCCACAGGCGGATTAGCCGAGCAGCTGGCACCGCTTTGTCCCCTAATTCAGCACATCGACCCGCTGCTGACGCTGGAGGGATTGCGCATTATCTATCAGAGAAATGGGTCCGACCTGCCCGACATGTCAGACAGGTCCGACTCATAGCGATAAGGAGGAGGCTTGTA
>Ga0197142_1005263_pt1 | contig 10198 bp, 6 predicted proteins | sample GBS60_MetaG_FD_148614 | JGI IMG/M metagenome (GOLD analysis project Ga0197142, IMG submission 148614) | Sediment microbial communities from Great Boiling Springs, Gerlach, Nevada, United States - GBS 60_MetaG | ecosystem: Environmental > Aquatic > Thermal springs > Hot (42-90C) > Sediment...
TTTTGAGAAAATCAGGCTGATTGAAAGATGTCAGCAGGAAACGAGGGAGGGTTTTGCTCAATTCTGTGAATTTATTGCTGAGCCTGCCTTTGAAACGCTTGAGGAAGCCCTTAAGGATTACGGGTTAAAGGCGTGGTCTAAAAGGGAGGGAACCAATCACATAAGGTTTGAAATTTCCTTTCCCCGATCAAAGGAAGTTCAGTTTTCTTATGGCATTTACCTGCCGCCCAATTCTATTCAACTGAAATTAAAGCTGATAATAAGGGGACGCCAGGGAAAAAATTTACCCTTCAGGGAATGGACAGAGCCCTTTATGGCAGAAGTTCCGCCTGAAAAAATTCTGGGAATTTCCAAGGAAGAGCTGATGGAAGATGTCCTCAGGCGATATCGTGACTTTATGATTGAAGCCTTAACTTCCTCTGAATAAAATTCAATATATTGTACTTAAAAAATGCCGGGATGTTTTTAAAAATTAATTCTTTCAGTGAGAAAAAACCTTCAGAGACAGGGTTAATAATAATGCTTGGCAGGAATTAAAGCTTTAGCTAATGTTCAGAAAGCGGTACCTTATAAGCTTAATTTTCGTGGTTTTCATCGCAGCGTTTTCTTCTTTCCGGCTGAATTATGGTCTGCCTTTGGTTGATAGAAATGAGGAGGAATTCATTCATTATCTCCAGTTGGCCCAGCGAAATCGGAGCCAGGGGAATTATGAAAAGGCTCTTCATTATTTTAACCGGGCCCTTGATTTAACCAGAAAAATCAAATTAAAGGACGAAATTCTCGAAGCTCTGGAAGGCAAAGGTATCGTTCTGTGGAATCTGGGCCGAATGGAGGAGGCAGCTACTTGTTTCAGGCTGGGGCTTCAATTAGCCCGTGAGTGGGAGCTTCATCTCGCAGCTTCCTTTTTTCAGACAGGGCTTGAAATTTATCATTTTTATCAGGAGGGGAAAAGCCGGCGTCAGAAGATGGATTATGCTGGATCCCTGGCCAGCTTTGAAAGGGCTATTGTTCTGGCCAGAAAGATAAGATGCCCTGAGTTCGAATTAAAATGCCTGCGGCAGGCGAGTCTGGTTTTTTATGACCAGAATGAAATGGAAAAATACAGGGCCTTCAATGAAAAAGGCCTGAGAATGGCGCGGCTTTTGAGCCACCGCCTGGAAGAGGGGCGTTTCTTGAATAATATCGGTCTTTATTATTACTTAGAAAAAAGAGACCTCTTGGCTTCCTTTAATATATTAAATAAAGCTTCGCTTTTACTGGAGACAGAGGGAACAAAAGGAGATGTGGCCGACAATCTTTATAATCTGGGTCTGGCCATCTCCTTCCTGGGCTTTTATGATAGGGCGATAAAATATTTCAGGAAAGCTATGGAAATAGATAAAGAACTGGGGAAAATGGAGGCATATATATTTGATTTAAATAACATTGGTCTCTGTCTGTTGAATAAGGGGAGAATTAATCATGATGCAACTCCGGTGAAAGAGGCTTTAGCTTACTTCAGAGAAGCCCTTTATCTGTCTGAAGAAAATAAACTGATTAAAAGAAAAATAATGGTCCTTAATAATTTAGCCAATGCTCTATTCTTATTGGGTGAAAGAGATGAAGCCCTGAGCTGGATAAAGACAGGTCTGGAGTTAAGCAAAAAAATAAATGATATTTATCAGCTGATAGTCATTAATGATACTCTTGGCAGCTTTTATACCCAATCTGACCCGGAGAAAGCTTTAAGACATCTCTTTCAAGGTTTACATCTTTCCTTGAAATCGCCGGCTTATAAAGATGAATGGACTTTATATTATAATATTGGACGCAGCTATGAAAGTCTGAAGGCTTATGATTTAGCTGTCGAATTTTACAATAAATCAATAGATATAATAGAAATTTTGAGAAAAAAAATTGATTTTGATTTTTATCAGGTGGGATTTTTAAGAAATAAACAAGAAGTTTTCGATTCCCTGATCAGAGTTAAAAAGAGAATTTATGCCGAGCAGAGTAATTTAGCCCATAAAGAAGACCTTTTTAATTGTCTCGAAAGAACAAAGGCCAGATCATTTCTTTATACCCTTAATAATCCGGATCTGAACCAGGGCACTTTATTTGCTGAGATTCAAAATAAATCTATGGAGCTTCCAGGAGAAATAGAAGATATCTCTTCCAGGATAGAAAGTTTTAAAAAACGAGGGGAAACGCCATTTGACCTTCTAAGGAGAGAAGACCTTTCCCTAACCCTGTCCGCTAAGAGAAAAGAAACGCCAGATGCGAATCCGATCGAAGAGAAATGGACCAGGTTAGAAGAAATTCAGGGAAAGCTTTTAGATGAAGACACTGCAATTTTAGAATATTATCTGGCTGATTGGGGCTCTCTGGCCATAATTGTAACTAAAAATGATTTTCAGATTATAGATTTACCTTCCAGAAAGAAAATAGAAGATTCGGTGACTGGCTATGCGAAATTAATCTCAAATCCACCCCTAAAGAATCTTTCAGGGGAAGAGGCTGCCAGGAGGATCTATAGAGAGATATTTAAGCCTGTGGAAAAGTGCCTTTCTCCGGGACTGAAGAATCTAATTATCATCCCGGATGGTCTGCTCTATTGTCTTCCCTTCGAAGCCCTGATGAAGGATAATGGCCACGAAGCTGAATATCTTGTTGAAAGATACAATATAGTTTATGCACCCTCCATCTCCGCGCTGAATATTTTAATGGGAAGACAAAACCAGCTGGAAAAAGACGATAAAGATATATTAGCCATTGGCTATCCTCAGTATGAGCTTTTCTTCAAGGAAAAAAAGAAGCAAAAAAATATGGATGTAAAAAGGATTTCCTCTAATTTGATCCTTAAGAATAATCTGCAGATTTCCTCTCTGCCTTACACGAAAAAAGAAATAAGGACTATAGCCTCCTTGTTTCCGCAGGAGAAGAGAGATGTATACCTGGGAAAAAAAGCCAGCGAAGGAGCTGTCAAAAATTCGTCCTTAGATAAATATAAAATTATTCATTTTGCCTGCCACGGTTATCTTGATGAGGGCTTTCCTTTTCGGTCGGCCCTCATTTTAACCCCTGAGCCTGAGAGAGGCGAGGATGGTTTTCTCCAGGCTCATGAAATCTCTGAATTAAAATTAAGAGCCAGTCTTGTCGTTCTTTCTGCCTGTCAATCAGCCCGGGGTCCTCTGGAAAAAGCAGAGGGAATTCTGAGTTTAAATCGGGTTTTCTTTACCTGCGGGGCCAGGGCAGTTATCTCATCTCTATGGAAGGTAAACGACCGGGCCAGCTCGGTTCTTATGGGTTATTTCTATCGGCAGCTTAAACAGGGTGCTTCGATTGCCGGCGCATTAAGGGCAGCCAAAATGAAAATGCTGACTTCTCGATTCAAGCATCCCTTTTACTGGGCTGGGAATGTCCTCAGCGGAGATGGCCTTTCCGTTCTTTTTGACCAGAAATAGTTTCGAGGGAAGATAGCTCACCCAGCCAGTTAAAGCAAACCTTACCCTCTTCTTCTCGCGCTTCGAAATAAATGATAAGTCGTTGACCCGATTTAATCTTTTCGCAAATATGAATGGGTAAGGAAAGACTGTTTTCCTTGGATGTCTGATGCCAGAGACAAAGAAGTGAGGCATCAAAAATTTCTATCAGGTAAGACTTAGCCTCTGGGAAAGGATTCCATCGAAGGTAATAGGGACAGGGCTCCGGGGAGATTTTATTTTCAACCAGAACCAGAGAAAACGCAGGCGACGGGCTGCGAATGGCCGTATCTCTTAAAAAATTAAAGTATTTAATTGAGGTGAATAATAACAGGGAGATAAACATAATGATAGCCGTATAAGGAGCTATCTTTAATAAAGGAAGATGAAAGGGAAGTATTTTTCGCCTGTTTGGTCTTTTATTTTCTATTGAATAAATATCTTTCATCGAAATCAGGAAAGATTCCTCGGCCTGGATTATCTGCTTGAGGAAAAGAAACAGGGGCAGGCAATTACGGCAGTCTGAAATATGATCTATAATTTTTCTTGTTTTTTTAGATGGACATCTGATGGTTCTGAGGATCTCTTCAAGAGAAGGGCAGAAGATATCTGGAGATGCTGATTTAGTGGAAATATATTTAAGAAAAATATTTTTCAAATCTTCAGTCTTCAGGTTCATAATAAATTCCTTTCTCTTTTAAAATTTTTTTAAGATCCTTAAGACCACGATAGAGTAAATTCCTCGCTTTATCTTTACTCCAGGAATAATACTTAGCGATTTCCTCCAGGCTCATATTCAAAAGAAAGAGCTTCACCGCCTGGCGCCTTGATTCAATAAGCTGATTCAGGGCTTTAATGACTATTTCCTGGATTTTATCTTCCGAGGGAAAATCAGAGTAAAAGGAGAGGCTATTCTCAGCAATGGCCCTCATCATCCCTTGCTGAAGGGATTCTTCCTCTCTTTTTAACCTCCGGAGATGATCAATAACCGTTGAGTCAATAACCTTCCTGATATAAGACGCTTGATGGTCTATAGTCTTCTCATTGAGCAGAACCTTCCAGAGCTTTATTCTTATTTCCTGAGCAATGTCATCTGGATCCAGGCCATATTTTTGCAGATTATATTTGTGGATATGAAGGCGAATGAAATGGGAGAAGGAGTTAAGAAGTTTTGCCAGTTCTTCCTCTTTTAAGCCAGCCACGACCGAAATCTTTCTAAAATAAAAAATTTTTAGAATCAAGCCTTTTCTATTTTATTAAGACGAGAGCTGATTGAAAATATCTCATTTTAGCTCAAAAAATGAGATCCATTTTATCAGGCGGCGTTATATCAATAGAAAGTTATGTTTTCATGAAAGAATTTCCTGTGGACATCGAATTTTACCTGGAAGCCATTCATTTCGCAGGTTTATCTTTGGATAAGGAAAAAACATGGAATTTGCTGGGGAGGCTGGCTAAAAGCGGCAAGAATATTTTAATTCTGGGTGAAACCGGTACAGGCAAGGATGTTCTGGCCAGAAAAATTCATGCCTGGAGTGAAAGAAAAGAGGGGCCATTTGTGGCCATTAACTGTGCCAGTATCCCCGCTGACTTATTTGAAGCTGAGCTCTTTGGGTTTTCTAAAGGTGCCTTCACCGGAGCTTACCGAGAAAAAATAGGACTTTTAGAAATGGCGGAACGAGGCACAGCTTTTCTCGACGAAATAGGCGAGTTGCCCCTTTCTCTGCAGGCCAAGCTGCTTAGAGTTATTGAAAATAGAACCTTTCGACGGCTGGGAGAAGTCCGGGATAGATACTGCCAGGCCAGATTCATTTTTGCCACTAATAAAGATTTGAAGACTGCCGTCAAGACAGGCCAGTTCAGGTTGGATTTATATTATCGGCTAAGCCCAGTTCAAATTCATATTGATCCCCTCCGATTTCATCTAAATCTTCTGCCGCAGCTCATTCATTCTATTCTCGAGAGAGAAAACAGGGCCCAGGCGTGGAATAAGAAAATAACCGCAGAGGCGCTGCAAAAATTGATGACTTATGATTTTCCAGGGAATATCAGAGAATTAATTAATATTTTAGAAAGAGCCATGATACTATCTGAAGACAATCTGATCAGAGCCGAAGATATCCAGTTTGATCGTAATTTTTTCCGGGAAAACAAACCAGGAAATCTCTCACCTGATCGGCTGAGAGTAGTTTTGGAGGCCTGCCGCTGGAATAAAACTGAGGCGGCCAGAAAAATTGGTACCAGCCGGCGTCATCTTTACCGGTTGCTGCAGAAATATAATCTGGATTGCCTGATATAGAAAATGTTTTCTTGACAAGAAAGAAATGACTTGGCTATTATTAGAAATGTAAATTATCCTGATCAATAATTTGTCCGTCGGAAAAAAAGAGCATGTGGGGAAAGAGTCTTTTTGAATGTGAACTGAATCATGATTCGACAACCTTAGTTATCGCCTCTCCCCTGGTTAGAGGTAACAGAAAACTTGTGACTGTAATCATCATTATTTTTTCCACTACGATGATTGTAATTTTAACGATTAAATTAAGAATAATCGCTCAGTGGGCCGGTCTGGCGAGCCGGCTGAGTTTTTTAAAAATCGTCATTTATCCCCTGGGTATATTCAGTGCTTTGTTATTTTTAGGTTTACTTTTAAGAACCTTATTCTGGCTGAAATATCGTCCTCTGACCGAAAGCGATATCGGCCAGGTTGATTGGCCCTTTATTTCAGTCATCCTGCCAGCCTATAATGAAGCTGAATTTGTCCTGAAGGCCATAGATTCAGTTTTCAGGGCTGATTATCCCAGAGAAAGACTTGAGGTTATAGCTGTGGATGATGGTTCCGAGGACAATACCTGGGAAAAATTGAAGATCGCAAAGGAAAATTATGGTCATTCTCTGAGAATTATTCATTTCAACCGGAATCTGGGGAAAAGGAAAGCTCTTTATTCAGGCCTGAAATTAGCCAGGGGGGAAATTGTTATTACGGTTGATTCAGATAGCCTGATTGAGCCAGGTGCCTTAAAAAAAATAATTATCCCCTTATTGAAAGACCCTGAAGTCGGGGCGGTGGCCGGCCGGGTAGCCGGGCTGAATGAAAGAGAAAATATTCTGACGCGTATGCTTTCGGTTAACTATTCAGTTTCTTTCGATTTCGGGCGAGCCTATCAGAGTGTTTATGGGGGCGTTATGGTTTGTCCCGGTGCATTAACAGCTTATAGAAAATCGGCGATAAAACCAGTTTTGAGAGAATGGGCCAATCAGGTCTTCATGGGCAAGCCCTGCACGCATGGCGAAGACAGGCATTTAACCACTCTTGTCCTGAGAAATGGATATTTAACCAGATATCAGGCCAATGCCATAGTTTATACGCAAATTCCAACTAACTTTGTCGAGTTCAATAAAATGTATATTCGCTGGACAAGAAGTGGCTTAAGGGAATCACTGATCCTGTTAAAATATTTAATTTTTGATTTTAAGCATAAAAGAAAATTTATTTCCGCTGGTGATTTCTTGCTTCTGAATATCATTTACCCCTTTCACTTACTCCTTTCATCCACCATATTTTTCTCCCTTCTTATTGACCCCATGTTTGTGGTTCGTCAGATAATATTTCTGGCCCTGGTTTCTTTGCTCATCTCCCTTCATTATTTTTTTAACGAGAGGAGTCTCAGTTTTATTTATGGTGTCTCTTATACTTTAATGGCCATTCTGTTTTTATGGTGGATAATTCCCTATTCACTCCTAACCCTGAATGAGTCTTCCTGGCTGACGAGATAGAAAATTAAGAGTTTTTAAGCGATTTTTTCCCGTTTTTTATTTTTATGATGACAGAAAAGATGAGGGCAAAAATAGCCAGGGAAGGAAGGAGAAGATAATAATTAATTTTTCGGAAAATTATCCTGTTGGTATCGCCATGGGCTATAAATCCAGCCCAATAATAGGGATGGGAAAGTACATCAGAATTTATTAACTCAAGCTTGGTTTTCTGCAGGGCCCTCTCTATGGAGAGGTGCGCTTTTAAATGATAATAAAATCTGGCCATTAACTGGGCTGTAGCCTGATCGTTAACTGACCAGAGGCTCAGGAGAAGAGAAGAAGCTCCGGCATAAAAGAAGGCGCGATTTAAACCATCTATGCCTTCGCCTTTGATAAAGGCACCGGAGCCAGTCTGGCAGGCCGAAAGCGTGACCAGATCTGCTTTAAGTCTCAGATTAAAAATCTCTCTGACCTGAAGCAGGCCGTCTTCCTGAGGATCCTGGTCCAATCTGAGAACAATGGAAGTTCGAGCTGGCTTTTTATCGTCGATAATACAGTGGGTAGCAAAATGAATAATATGATATTGAGTCAGGTCAGTAGCCTTAAGTTTTTCTTCAGAAGCCTCCTGCGAGACCAGAATTTTTCTTTTTTTTGAAGGGAAATAAGAGGCTATGGTCTCGATTTCTTGAAGGCTGAATTGAAGTTTATCCAGGATCAGGTTAAATCCGGGTTCAAAAAAACTCTTAAGAACAATCTGCGAATCTGGATTGAAACCATTCCCATTGATTTCAAAGGCCGGATGGCCAACAGCCAGTAAATATTGATTTCTTCTGAAAGTGTTTTTTCCCTTTCTTTCCTTTAATTCTTTCAAGGAGGTTAAAGAAGGGGCATAAGAAAACGAATAATCTTCAATCAGCCAGCCTGATTGGCCTTTCTTTTGCCTGCGAAGGGTTTCAAACGGAAAGAAATGCAGGATGTCATCAGGAATAATTATGATTCTCTTTATTCCGGCTGTCAGGGCAGGTTCAATTAACAGGCGAAAAAGATCAGAGCCAGAAGAAAAGTCTTTCGTCGCCGGATCGCAGAGTAAAGCCAGATAATTCTTTATCCTTTCTCTTATTTCCCTGGCTGAAGGAAGGGCAAAGACCTTAAAGCTTTTCCTGGTAAGGGCAAAGGCATAGCTGGCCTCAGAAGTAAGCAGATAGGCTATAATCACTGTATTCCTGGGGATGAGTTTTTTCTGAGCCTCCTCAACGGTAATAAATTGGGGATATTGAAGATTAATATAGGCTGGATTACTGGCTCTCATTTCTCTTCTGATGGCTTCCAGTTCCTGCTCGATTGAATCAAGCTTCTCGAAGATCTGCTTCCTCTGCTCCTCGGTTAATTCTGGATTTAAAAGCCTTGTATATAAATTAGAAATTTCGGTCATAATTTCCATTTCACGATAGCGAAGTTTTTGGTCGACGCTTTCATTCAGGGCAATTTTGGATATTTCGATGCTATCCAGAAAGGCTCTGGCCTTGGCTCTTTCATAAAAATTAAAGGCTTCCTTTAAAGCTCGGTCCTGGTGATGGCTGGTTTTTATTAAAAGGTCAATTAATTTATAATAGGCATCAAGCCTTTTATCAGACCCCAGAAAGCCGGCTTTATATTCTTCCAGAGCGAGTTTAGACCTGATGTTTTCAATGATATCAATAGAATTTTTATAATTTAAAATGGCCAGTTCGACCTGACCTCTTTTATTGTAGGCATTGGCCAGTTCAAGATAGGCTTCCCAGAGCGAATTGCCATTTCTTAATCTTGAAGCTAAATCAATGGATTTTTTATAAAATTCTATGGCCTGGTCATAATTGCCCAGATTGTAATTGACGATACCGATATTCGTATAAATTAGACTTTCTTCTTCCCTGTCTTTAATCTGCCTGGCTATTTCGATGGCCTGATGCAGACATTGCAGAGATGAATAAAAATCTCCAAGATCATTAAAGGCACAGGAGAGATTATTTAAAACCTTAACCCTTATATCTAAATCTATCCCGGGTTCATTGTTTAAAAGAGATTTATAGATATTAATGGCTTCCAAAAGATACTTTTTATCTCCGGTGGCCAGATATTTTTGCCGGAGAACAGAGCCCATATTGATTTTATTGGACCATATGCCTCTTTCATTGGAAAGCTTTTTATCTATCTCCAGGGAGGCAGAGATATATTCAAGGGCAAGATCAAAATGGCCGAGATCTCTGTAAACAGGGGCAATATTCGCCAGGATATCAGATTCATCCTGAAAATTTTGCAGTTCTCTGGCAATTTGAAGGGCTGATAAAAAACAATTCAGGGCCTCGGTATAGTTATCGAGTTTCCAAAAGGCAAGGCCAATATTGTTCAGACACCTGGCCTGTTCTCTTTTATGATTTAATTTATTGGCCAGATCAAGGGCTAATTTATTTTCATGAAGAAAATTAGCGTAATCTTTAAGCTGCCAGAAGGTAATGGATAAAAGGCGTCGGCATTTCAATTCGTGATGGGGGCTTCGAATCAATTGAGATATTTTAATAGCTTCATTAAAAGCTGCGATTGAATCCTGAAAAGAGCCCCGGGAAGCAAGGCTTTTGCCTTCATTATAATATGTTAGAATTTTTAAATAATTATCGGCCAGAAAAACAAACTGACTATTTTTAATTTCCTCAGCCAATCTCAGAGCAGCCAGTGAATTTTTTTGGTAGGCTTCAAGATTGCCCCTATTCCAGTTAATAAGAGCAAGCTTAAGAAGAAAATCGACTTTAATCTCTGAAGTCAGCGGTGAGGCTAAATAGTTCTGGATTAATTTTTCGGCCTCACCAAACTGGCCAGAATTAATTAAATGATTTAGAAGTTCTATTCTTGTGGAATTTGAAAATGCAATACTATAGGTAAGAAAAATTATAAGAAAAATTAAGCATCTATTTTTCACAAAATGATTATATACTAATCTCCCTTAA
>Ga0197142_1005264_pt1 | contig 10197 bp, 7 predicted proteins | sample GBS60_MetaG_FD_148614 | JGI IMG/M metagenome (GOLD analysis project Ga0197142, IMG submission 148614) | Sediment microbial communities from Great Boiling Springs, Gerlach, Nevada, United States - GBS 60_MetaG | ecosystem: Environmental > Aquatic > Thermal springs > Hot (42-90C) > Sediment...
AATCTTTCGTGTCCTCTACGCCCCACACGCCGTGATTGGCCCGCGTGTACTCTATGCCGTAGCCGGTGCTACCGCGATAGTTGATCGCCAGCCAGATGTACCCCTTGGCGACGAAATACTGCGCCAACAGGTCAAATTCCGCGCCGTACTGGCTGGCCGGGCCGCCATGCGGATAGACCACCGCTGCGCCGTTGGGTTGCCTCGGACGGAAGAGAAAGGCAGGGATTTCCAACCCGTCGAAACTGGTGTAGCTCACACGTTCTGGCACGACCAAGGCAAGCCGCTCCAGCGCAGGCAGGGTACTGAAGGTCAGCTGCGTGACCCGCCGCGTCTCTACGTCTATGCGGTAGAGGTCGTGCGGGGTGCGGGGGTCTTCGTACTCAAAGGTGATGGTACGGCCATCGGGCAGCCAGTGCGGACGGCTGTGTATCCCGAATCCCACACGCAGGTCGCGCAGGGCGCCGCTCTCCACCTCCACGATGGCCAGATCGTGGGCGCCGCCACGGTTGACGGTGCAGACAATGCGCTTGCCGTCCGGCGACCAGCCGATGCCGTCCAAATCATACCCAACGTGCGTGACCTGTCGTTCCGCGCCTGTGGTGAGGTCCAGCATGAAGAGCTCGTAAAAGCCCGGGCGGTCGGAAAGAAAAGCGAGGCGTTGACCATCCGGTGACCAGCGGGGCAGGATGTTGTGGCGGGCAGGCGTGCCGCTCAACATCTTGACTTCGCCCGTTTCCAGATCGGCCAGCATGAGGTCGGTGCGGTTGAGGTCATCCAGCGGCTGGCGGATGTAGGCCACCCAACGGCCATCCGGTGAGACCTGCGGACTGTGTGCGTGTCCCCCGCCGACGCTTACCTGTCGCGGCCACGCTCCTTCGCGGTCGGTGAGGACGAGGTGCGTCCGCCCGCCGCGCTCAACGGTGATCAGCAAGCGGTTGCCGTCCGGCATCCAGCGCGGTGATCCGGCTCCAGCGGCAAAGTCGCTGATTTTATGCGGGATACTGCCGCAGGCAGCGCCGCCTGCGGCCACCACCCACACGTGGCCCTTGTCGGTGTAGGCTAGCCATTCGCCGTCCGGTGACCACTGCGGCGGGTCGCCCCACCAGAAGGGCGTCGGCCCGCAGTCGAAGGTCAGGCGGGCAGGCCATCCGCCGGCGGTGGGCATGATGTACAGATCGGAAAGGTCATCGCGATCCCACACGAAGGCGATGTGCTGCCCGTCCGGAGAAGGTGTGTGATGGCGTGGCATGCTCACTGCTGCCAGCAAGGGAAGGCTCCAGCCCGGCGGCGGGTCGAGGTCGGGGCGCACTTCGGCAGGCCAGCCGTTGCGCTCGTATTTCTCCACCAGTTGCGTGCGCGGATCGCCGTACATCTCATACCTCCAAACGGTAAGTGTGATAGACGCCTTCGCAGGGATTGCCCCAGCAAACCTGCATCTCTAGGGTGGTGAGGTCCATCACCAGCGAGCAGATCGTCTTCTGGCGGTCAAGGGGATTGGTATCCGTGTGGCTATTCGGCGTCTCGGTGTGCGAGCAGATGCTGTTGGGGAAGTTGACATGATCGCGCAGGATGGCTTTGAGCGTGTCGGGGGAGTGCGGGGACATGGAGCGCAGCAAGCGCAGGGCACGGTTGACGCGCACCCGCGAGCTGATGAGGTGGTCGGTGTGGTGCTCTACCTGCTTCATGCGCTCGGTGAGGTAGTGGTTGGTGTGGGCGAGGTAGCCCTCCATGCCGTAGATGGTGGCAAAGCGCCGCGCCGAAACCTCCACGTTATACAGCTCGCCGTTGCGGTCGGCGATGAGGTGGTTGTAGCCCGCCGCCCGCCAACGCATGAGGGCGCTGCGGATGGCATCGGCGATGCGCTCTGCCGCCAGCACGCGGCGCGAGACGAAGATGCGCGGCACGCCCACGCGCACGTCGGTGGGGTAAACCGAATCACAGCATTGGGCGATGCCCGCTGCATTGAGGCCGATGTTGGGCAACAGCCCGCCGTAGGTCATGGCGAGGTAGGGCGGCTCATCCTCCGGCGTGGCGTGGATGAGGTAGGCGTTCTCCTCGTCCTCCGGCATCCAATCCTCGTTGTGTGCCACCAACACATGGCCGTCGGCGGTGCGCTCGGCGCTGACGGCCAGACTGGTACAGCCCAGGTGGATTTTGTCGGAGGTGATGGCCTCGATGCAGTTGAGCACCATTAGCTCATCGAAATCCACATCAGCGGCCTCGGCCATACCCTCCAGTTCCTCCACATACTGGGGGGTGTGCTCCTGTGCGTAGGGATAATACTTAGCCCCCTGGAGCACGGCCTCTTCCCAGGTGATCTGTAGTTCATCGTAGGCTTTGGCGAATTCAGCCTTGTAAACCGCCAGCATGCGGTGAATCTCCTCTGCGCAGGCCTCGCCGATCTGACGGCCTATCTCGCGGTGGCTACCGCTGACACGAATCAGTTTGAGGGGGGCATCGGCAGGCATAATCGTCCCTCCGAAGCGAACGGAATCAAACCCTGGCCGCCCAAGGCGGCGCAGGGCCCCGCGCCGTGCGGAGCGATTTATTTAGGCGGAATAACTCGGAAAAGGCGCCGAGAGCGGCACGTCGTCAGGCAGGATGACGCGCCGTAAAAGAGATGGGCAGGTGAAATGTGGAGGGGCATCCCACCAGCAAGGGATCATGCCGGGCGGTGATGCCGCCGCCACCGGTCGAGACCAAGCGGACATCATCGCACCTCACTGACCTGCTTTCGGGACCGGAAACCTCTAGGGGGAAGTGTACCACAGAGGACAGGGGAGGGCAATTGGGGATCGGCGGCAGCCCTTGCATCACCCTCCTCTTGCTGCGCCCGCTGCCCTGAAGTGGGGAAAACAGATCACACCTGCGGCAGGACCTGCACCGCCAGCGCTTCCAATCCCTCTATATCGTCTAGGTCAAGCCACTGGAGCATCACGCGCTGCACGCCCACCGCTGCCAGCTCGCCCAGCTGATCCACCACCGCCCCTGCCGTGCCGACGATCACCCCGCGCTCGCGCAGTTTGGCGGCATCGCGGCCCGCCAGCCTGCGTTGAAGGGATGCCTCATCCTTGCCGAAGACGCACCCCGTCATCAGCGAGCGGTGCACGCTCTGCGGCGGACGCCCCTGCTGCGCTAGCAGAACGTTCAGGCGCTCGTTCAGCCGCGCAAAACGTTCAGGCCGGATGTAGACCGCGTTCCACATATCGGCGTAGCGGGCGACGAGCGGCAGGGTGTATTTCGGCCCATTGCCACCGATGAGGATGGGCGGGCCGCCCGCACGCTGGGGGCGCGGCAGCAGGATGGCCTCATCCAGGTAGTAGTAGCGCCCGGCGAAGCTCACCGGCTGATCACTGCGCAACAGGCGTGTGATCACCTCCAGCGCATCGGCCAAGCGGTGGAAACGCTCCGGCACGTCCAGCAGGTCCCAGCCGAACTTGTGGTGCTCGCGTACCTGCCAACCTGCCCCCACTCCCAGGTGCAGCCGCCCACCCGAAAGGTCATCTACGGCGGCGGCCATGCGGGCCGTCATGCTCGGGTGGCGGAAGGAGACGGGCGACACCAGCGGCCCAAACTCAATGCGGCGGGTGTGGCTGGCCAGCCACGTCAGTGAGACCCATAACTCCAGCGAGTCGAGGTCCGGCCCGCTGGCGTTGGTGTAGTGATCGGAGCGGTAGAGGCCCACAAAGCCGAGGTCCTCCACTGCGCGGGCAATGCGCTGAAAGTTACCCCAGTTGAGGCCGTTCTGCCCCTCCAGCATAATGGCGATCTCGATCACAAGACTGCCCTCCTTGTAAGGTGGCTCAATTTTGGACGCCCACGACGATTTTCAGTATAACAGAGATGCTATGGACTTTCAGCGCATCGCCCAACGGGGGATAAAGGTGGCGCTGCTGGCACTTCTCGTGCTTATCGCCCTGCCGCTGATCGCACGCGGCGCAGTGGCGCTGTGGGCGGCGCGGTTCATCTATGCGGTGGAAGAAGCCCCCGCCCGCCGCGTGGCGCTGGTCTTCGGCGCACGGGTGTATGCCAGCGGGAGACCCAGCGCCATGCTCGCCGACCGTGTGGCCGCTGCCGTCGACCTCTACCGTGCGGGCAAAGTAGAGGCGATCCTCATGACGGGCGACAACAGCACGCCCGACTACAACGAGCCGGCGGCCATGCGCGAGTATGCATTGGCGCTGGGCGTGCCTGAGGAGGCCATCGCGCTGGATTACGGCGGCCGGCGCACTTACGATAGCTGCTATCGGGCGCGGCATATCTTTATGGTGCGCGAGGCGGTGATCGTCACACAACGCTTTCATCTGCCGCGTGCGCTGCTCACCTGCCGCGCCTTGGGTATTGACGCCGTCGGCGTAGCCGCCGATTATCAGCGCCCGTATGGCTACTCGTCTGCCTCTCTGACCTACAGTCTTATCCGTGAGGTTCCCGCCACATTGGTCGCACTGCTGGATGTGCTGCGCCGTCCCCTGCCGCCGATACTGGGCGAGCCGCTGCCCCTCTTCCCCCCGCAGGAGGGTGTGAAGTAGCCGACAGCAGGGGGATTTGCGGTTCAGGCGGCTTCCTTTTTGCGCAAGGCCGACTCTCGCGTACCATAAGTTTGTGTGCACGCTCGCCATCTAGAAAGGAGGTCCCATGTCGGAAGGTCCAGTAACTCCCAATCCTCCCCGCGATCCCCTTCGGGCGGCCCGTGTGCTGATCATCGGGCTGGTAGCGGTGATCGTAGTGCTGGGCTTCGTGCTCATCGTGCAGGCCATTGCCCGCCCCGCCGTGCCTCTCGCCGAGGAGCAGCGTAACGCTTTGGCGGGCAGCACCAATGCCTGTGTGGTTTGCCATCAGCGTACCACGCCCGGCATTGTGGAGCAGTACGGGCGCAGCACAATGGCCATCGCCGATGTGCGCTGTGAGGATTGCCACGAGGTCAACGCCGACTATCCGGGCGCGGTGGCACACGAGGGAACCTATGTGCTGCGCTCGCCGACGACGGCCATGTGCCAAAAGTGCCACAGCGTGGAGGTGGCACAGTTCAACCAGAGTCGGCATGGACTGCCCGCCTACGTCGCCTATGCTGGCGCAAACAGCCTACCTGCCGACCTACGCGCCATCTACGAGAGCATTCCGGAGGCAGCGCCCATCCCCAATCCGGAGCGCAACGCGCTCTTTGTGCTGGAGGGTGAAGCCGTGACGCGCTTCGCCTGCCGCAGCTGCCATGATATTGGCAAGCCCGCCGCCGATGGCTCGGTGGGCCAATGCCAAAAGTGCCACCTGCGCCACGAGTTCAGCCTGACGCAAGTCCGCAAACCGGAGACCTGCAATGCCTGCCACATCGGCCCTGACCATCCCCAGTGGGAGATTTATCAGGAGTCGCCGCACGGCATCGCCTACATGACCGGCGGCGAGCGTTGGAACTGGGAGGCCGAGCCCGGCACGCTGACCGTCTCTGACTTCCCCGCACCGACCTGCGCCATCTGCCACTTCAGCGGTTTTGGCACGCAGGGCAGCACCCACGATGTGGGCGACCGCCTGACGTGGTATCTCTTCTCGCCGGTCAGCGAGCGCCGCCCCACCTGGGAAGACAACAAGGTACGTATGCAGGCTGTCTGCATGGAATGCCACAACCGCCAGTTTATCAACACCTTCTACACCGAGGCTGACGCTGCCACCGAGGCCGTCAACGCTTGGGTGCTGGAGAGCCGCGAGATCATCAAGCCGCTGCAAGAGGCTAACCTGCTCACGGCGGAGCCGTTTGACGAGCCGATCGACTACACCTTCTTCGAGCTGTGGCACCACTGGGGACGCACGGCCAAGTTCGGCGTGTGGATGCAGGGGCCGGACTACACACAGTGGCATGGCGCCTACGAGGTACTCAGCGATCTGGCCGAACTGCGCGAGATGGTGCGGGAGAAACTGGAAGCCGCCGGCTTGGGCGAGGCAGGGCAGTAGCCATGTATCACCTGGCGACCGTCTTCCCACCGCTGCGGCGCGTGCGCCTGCCGCTTACCCGCGATCAGGTCATGCTGCTGATGGCCGCCGTCAACGAGATTTTCCTCGGTATTGACATCTACATGGCGCACAGCATCAGCGGCACGATTGTGCCCAACGAGTGGATTCCCATCATCTTCGGGCCGCTGGCAGGCCTGCTGCTCATCCTCGCCGGGCTGATCGCCCTACGTCGCCGCTCACTGGCCAACGTGATCGCCAACCTGGTTTTCCTCGCCAGCATTGCCGTCGGCATCTTGGGGGCGTACTTTCACCTGCGACGGGCGGCACTGCCTGCCGGGCCGCTCACCGGAAGGCTGTCGGTCAACCTGCTGGTGTGGGCGCCGCCGGTGCTTGGCCCGCTGACCTTCTCGCTGACCGGCTGGCTGGGCATCAGTGCGGCGTGGACGGAGGACCCGCCCGACAGCGGCACATTGGTGCTGTTGGGTGGCCTGCGGGTGCATCTGCCTTACAGCAAGACGCGCGCCTTCTTCTTCATCACCGGCTTGGGGACGCTGGCCACGGTGATCAGCAGCGTGCTCGATCATGCCCGCACCAACTTTGTGAACCCCTGGCTGTGGGTGCCCACCCTCGCGGGCATCTTCGGCGTGGTGGTGGCCATCACGCTGGCCGCGCTGGATAACCCCACCCGCTCTGACCTCATCGTCTACACCGCCACCATGCTGCTGTTGATCGTCGTCGGTGTGGTGGGGGCCTATCTGCACATCCGCGAGAATCTGACGGCAGGCGGCGTCGTGGTGACCGAGCGTTTCATCCGAGGAGCGCCCGTGCTGGCCCCCCTGCTCTACACCAACATGGGGTCGCTGGGGCTGTTTGCCCTGCTCGATCCGGCGGAAAGGAGTGGGGCATCCACCCCATAGGGTGCAGATTGGGTCATCTACAACATAGACAAATCACCCCATTGTCTGTTAAAGTAGATAAGAGCCAGCGCAGTGGGCTGGCTCTTATCCTGTGTGATCGGCCTTACGCCCCTCGGTCGCTTGGCGCAGAGGGGAGGCAATCAAACAGTAGAGCGCACATGATGGAAGCCGAGAGCCGTCTGAGTACCGTCAACCTAGGGGGGCTGCGTCTCCCCTGGAAGCCCGCGCTGGCCGTTGTGATCAGCACGCTGCTGCTGATTGTGGACTTTTACTACGTGGACGGCACGCACATCCTGCCCTACACCACCTTCGCCGAGAAGGTGCGCAACGAGTCTTATGTGCACCTCGTCATGTACTTTGCCCTACCGTTGGCCTTGATCGTCTTTGCCTTCCGCGAGAAGCCGGCGGACTACGGCCTCACCCTCGGCGATTGGCGCACGGGCCTCAAGTGGACACTCGGTGCGTGGCTCGTGGCGACACCGATCCTCTACCTCATCGGGCGCACGCCCGACATGGTGGCTTACTACGTGCGCTATGAGGCTTCACCGCTGGACGTGGCGCTCACCGCACTGCTGGATTTGCTGAACTGGGAGTTTTTCTTTCGCGGCTTCCTGCTCTTCACGCTTTACCGCATCGCCGGGCCGAGCGCGGTGCTGCTGCAGGCCGTTCCTTTTGCGCTGGCGCACCTCACCAAGCCGCCGGTGGAGACGTTGAGCACGATCTTCGGCGGGGCGGCCTTCGGCTGGCTGGCGTGGCGCACGCGCTCGTTCCTTTATCCGTTCCTCGTCCACTGGTTCATTACCACCGTCGTCATCTTTGTGGCGATGGGCGCAGGATAGGACAGAGAGGTTGTGCATCGGCGGCGAAATCTCGCTACACTCCGATTTCCACGCGGGTGGGAAGACTGTCACCCACAAGGGGTGACAGAAGTAGGGTGGCAGAGGACGTATTGCCGGTAAAATCAACGAAAATTGTCGGGTTTATCAGGAGGTTGAGATGGCGGAAGCCTCTATGGATGCAGCACAGTCGCCTGCCACGCGAACGGGCGGGCGCATCAAGTTCCTCATCGGCGGCCTGATCCTGCTGGCGGCGGTCGCTTACCTCATCATCAGCAACTTAGGGTCCAGCCAGCAGTACTTCATGACCGTCAACGAACTTCTGGCCCGCCGCGATGAGCTGGTGGGGCGCAATGTGCGCATCTCCGGCGTGGTGCTGGGCGATACCATTCAGTATGACGGCGAGACGCTCAGCTTCGTCATCGCCCACATCCCGGACTCGGCGGCGGAGATCGAGGACGAGGGGGGGCTGGCGCAGGTGCTGCATGAGGCAGCGAACAACCCCAATACGGCGCGGGTGCAGGTAGTGCTCTACAACGAACCCAAGCCCGACCTGCTGAAGCACGAGGCGCAGGCCATCGTGACCGGCTCGCTGGGGGAGGATGGGGTCTTCTATGCTGACGAACTGCTCCTCAAGTGCCCCACCCGCTACGAGGAAGCCGTGCCTCAGCAGGTTGAGGGGTGAGGCCCCACCCCCTAGCCCCTCCCTGCCATGCAGGGAGTAGGGGTGAGGATGAGAGGAGACAAACCTCATGAATGCTACGCTGGGCGTGATCCTGCTGTTGCTGGCGCTGACGCTGACGCTGTATGCGCTCATCGCCGCACTGGTGGGGGGACGCAAAAACAACGATGCGCTCGTTGAGAGCGCGCGCAATGCGGCGCTGCTCGTTTGGCCCCTGTTGACGCTGGCGGTACTGCTTCTCGTTAGCCTGCTGGTGCGCGGCGATTTCAGCGTCTCCTACGTGTGGACAACGACCGACCGCGCCATGCCCACCTATCTCAAGGTCACCGCGCTGTGGGGGTCACAGGCCGGATCGCTGCTGTTTTGGTCGTGGCTGATGAGCACCTTCGCCGCCGGCATGATGCTGCGCAACTGGCGGCGCGAGCGGGCCATCATGCCCTGGGCCATCGCCGCAGCGATGGGCACGCTGGCCTTCTTCGTTGCGCTGGTGACGTTCTGGGAGAATCCCTTTACCGTCTACTGGCAGACGCCGGCGGGCGAGGTGATGGCGGCCATGTTTGCCCCTTCGGCGGTGTTGAGCGGCGTCACCCGCTTCTACACCGATCTAGGGGAAAAACTGCCCGGCATGTTGGGGGTGATCTTCAGGGGGCTGGCGCCGCTGGCTGCACCGCTGGGATCGTCCCCCGTCAGTCCCTCCAACGGACAGGGGCTTAACCCCTTGCTGCGCCATCCGGGCATGATTTTCCACCCGCCGATGCTCTACCTCGGCTTTGTCAGCTTCGTGGTGCCCTATTCGTTTGCCATGGGGGCGCTGGTCAAAGGTGAGAGCAGTTCCTCGTGGATTTACGCCACGCGGCGCTGGACGCTGGTAGGGTGGCTCTTCCTCAGCCTGGGGCTGATCTTGGGCGGCTGGTGGGCCTACGATGTTTTGGGCTGGGGCGGCTACTGGGCCTGGGACCCAGTAGAGAACGCGGCCTTTATGCCCTGGCTGACGGGCACGGCCTTCCTGCACTCGGTGATGATCCAAGAGAAGCGCGGCATGTTGCGCCGCTGGAACATGGTGCTCATCATCCTCACCTACCTACAGGTGATCCTCGGCACGTTTGCCACGCGCTCTGGTTTCGTCAGCTCCGTGCATTCCTTCGCCCAGAGCGCCATCGGCCCGCTGTTCTTCATCTTTCTGGCGGCGGCGCTGGTGATCAGCGTCTCCCTGCTCGTCAAGCGTTGGGATGACCTGCGTGCCGACCATCAGTTGGACAGCCTGCTCTCGCGTGAGGCGGTCTTCCTCTTGCAGAACTTTGTGTTCGTCAGCATCAATCTAGCGGTGGCCATCGGCACCTACTGGCCGGTAATGACGGAGCTACTGGCCGAATTTGTGCCCGGCGTGGAGAAAAGCTCACTGGGCGGCACGTATTACGTGCGTACCACCGGCCCGCTGTTCCTCGTACTGCTGCTGTTGATGGGCGTTGCACCGCTGGTGGCGTGGAAGCGGGCCAGCGCGGCGCGGCTGGGGCGTGCCATGCTGTGGCCGGTGGGCATCACCGTGTTGGTGGTGGCGGCGCTGGCCGCGTTGGGCGTGCGGCGGCCTGGCGCCCTGATCGGCTATGGCTTGGCGGTGCTCACCGCCAGCATCACGCTGCTGGAATATCACCGTGGGGCCATCGCCCGTGTGCAGTCACATGGTGAGCCTTACCCCCTGGCGCTGTGGACGCTGTTCGGGCGCAATCGGCGGCGTTACGGCGGCTACATGATCCACCTGGGTGTGGTGATCATGGCGATCGGCATCATCTCCAGTCAGGCCTTCCAACTGGAGACGCAG
>Ga0197142_1005267_pt1 | contig 10192 bp, 8 predicted proteins | sample GBS60_MetaG_FD_148614 | JGI IMG/M metagenome (GOLD analysis project Ga0197142, IMG submission 148614) | Sediment microbial communities from Great Boiling Springs, Gerlach, Nevada, United States - GBS 60_MetaG | ecosystem: Environmental > Aquatic > Thermal springs > Hot (42-90C) > Sediment...
TCAGGTGCGCGTCCTGTAGGCCGATCTGTCAGCGGCCCTGAGGCCGCAGGAGGAGAGATGTCTACCAGGCTGTATGTCGGAAATCTCAGTTACGCCACGACCGAAGCCACCCTGTCCGATCTCTTTCGGACCGTGGGGGAGGTCGTCTCGGTGAGCATCGTGACCGACCGGATGACCGGGCAATCCCGGGGCTTCGGCTTCGTGGAAATGGCCGATTATCAGGCGGCTCAGACCGCCATCAACCAGTTGAACGGTCGGATGGTGGACGGGCGGTCCATTCGGGTCGCCGAAGCGCGCCCGCAGGAAGCCCGGGAGCCGCGAGGAGAACGACGCCGAGAGCGGCGACGCTATTAAACCATCCCCCTCTTCCGACGAAACCGGAAACCGCATGGCCCTTCCGCAGGCCATGCGGTTTTTTCGTCTCATAAGACCCCCATCGCATCCCCTCTCCGCGTCGCTCGCTTTGAGGGAGCGGACATCGTGGCCCACGGGGACTCCTCCCTGATGCCCCTGCCCCTGACCGGTGAGACCGCCCAGCAGGTAGAAGCGTGGATTGACGCCGGGGTGGAAGGGGAGCAGACGGTGACCTTGATCTGGGATGAGCAGGGTCTGTTAGGCGGCGGGTATGAGTTTGAGCGGCCGATGATCGCTGAGGTGGACGGCAAGCCGGTGACGTGGACCGAGCGGGTGCAGGTGGTGCGCTCGTTGGCACTGGCGGAGCGGGAGAGCCAACAGTTGGAGCAGCGCCTGGCGGAAGCGGAGGTTGCTCTGCGGGCGCTGACACCGCCCCCCGGTCGGGGCCGACGACCGTATCGGGACGAAGCGGCCTTGCAGACGGCGGTATCCCAGGTGCTGGAGCGGTATGATGTGACGGGCTTGCTGCAGGTCACCTGGCGACGGGAGGAAGAGACCGTCACGCGCTACGTGGGGGTGCGGACGGGGAAGCCCGAAGCGCCCCGTCCGCACGGAGGTGCGGGTGCGCTACGTCATCGCCGAAGTCCGGCGGGACGAAGAGGCGATTCAGCGCCGGAAATATCGTCTGGGATGGCGGATTCAGGTGACCAACCTGCCGGTGGCTCAGATGTCGCTGGCCCAGACGGTTGTCCATTACCGGGGTGGGTGGTGTCTGGAAAGAGATTTTCATCTACGTCAATTCGGCCGCTTCTTTGGTGGTAATCCACTCGGTTGGGTCAAATGAGTCGGATATAGGGCTCTACACAAACGCATCCTGTAACAAAAGCGCCCCACCAGTAGGGTGGGGCGTGATACCACAAACCATCACTTAGGCTTCTCCGAGGACCAGCCATCGGGGCGCGGGAGACCATGCGACCATTGGGGTCGGTGCGCTGGCGGGGTTCTCGGAACGGCGGGTCGCCATGGCCGGCTGCCCTCCCAGGAGTGGCGACGGAGGGATTTGAACCCCCAACCAAGGGCTTATGAGTCCCCTGCTCTGCCGTTGAGCTACGTCGCCCGCCCTATATTATACTGAAATCGCTGCAGTTGTCAAGCCCTATTTGTGTCCATCCAGGGCTTATCAGCGCTCTAATATTGCTCGTTCGTAGTCAGGCACGGAGCGCCAGCGGAGTGCCGTTCCGGGCCTTGTGGACGCCACTCCGCTTCGCTTCGTGGCTTACTACGAGCATCTTTGTTAGAGCATTGATAAGCCCTGGTGTTCATCCCAAGACTTCACGTAACTGCCTACCCAAGAATCGTTTCGTAAAAACCACGAAGGACACGAAGGCCACACAAAGGGCACGAAGGATGATTTTCTTATCCCTTTGTGTCCTTTGTGAGTACTTTGTGCCCTTTGTGGTAGGTAATTACGACTTCACTGCAAAAAGGTCCCTTTACCGCAGAGACCGCAGAGCACGCAGAGCAATGTTGAGAAAATCTCTGCGTTCTCTGCGATTCGTTTTTGCAGTGGACTCATCCCAAAGCACCGCCTGTCCCGGGAGAGTGGGCGCCTGTTCGCCTTGCGGATTATGGTCTATGAGCCCAGCAACGTCAACAGTACCCGGAGCATCATGATGCCGAATACCCCCAGCAGGCACAGGATCAGCAGACCCAGGATGCCCACCCCTACCCATGCGCCTGTGAACTGTTTGCCCATCTGGGCCAGCGCGTCCGGAACGTCGCCGGGGGAGACCACCAGAGGCTCTCCCTTCCCTTTGGCGATGACGGTCTGGTCGCCCCTCTGCTGGACGGTCCCCACGACGGTGACCTCCTGCCCGGCGCGCAGTGCCCAGACCTGGACGGGTCCTTCCAGCGCCGGGGGAAGCCCCACAGCCTGCAGGGCCGCCGCCCGGTCGGCGCCCTCCGGAACGAATCCTTCGCCCAGCACGAACCGATCCAGGCCCGTCGGGTCCACCCACACCGTCCCGGTGCCGTCATCCAGGAGGAACGGCCGCACCTGGACCCGATCCATCTGTTGCCGGTCCTCCTGGCCGGGTCTTCCGGTTTTCACGGCCACGCGCACCACCGCGATGTCCAGAAGCGGAGGGACCGGCTCGGGGACCTGGGCGATCACGCCCTTCAGCCGGACCAGTCCCTGCCCGGGCCGGAGGGCCGCGACCGACTGCAGCGGGATGTTCGCCAGGGTGGTCTGGAGTCGCTGGCGCTGGCGGGCACTCCGGACAAGAAGCACCAGAAAGACCGCCGCCACGACCGCGAAGAAAAGCGCGCCGCAGGAACAGAGCAACTGGGGAAGCACAGGTCCGATATTCATCGTACTCTCCTGACGGAATACGGACGGGAGTTACGCCGTTGGTCTTTCTTGCCACGAATTGCACGAATTTACACGAAAAATCGTGGCGAATTCCCAAAGTTCGTCTGCCGCCCTCAACCCTTCTCTCCTCCCGGCAGGGCCTCCTCCAGTTGCCGACGCACTGCGGCCGGCATCGCTTTGGCCGCTCCCGGACCGCGCAGCCAGTCCTTGAACTTCCGCGCCAGCAGGGTCGGGACCGGCGGGTCCTTGACCTCCAGTTTCACGTTCGGGTGGGTGAACAGCACCACGCCCCGCATCGGCACCGAGACGCCGGGCAGGATTTTCCCCAGGTAGCGGGCCATCCGCCGCAGTTCGTACTCCACCTCCGCCTCCGGCACCCCCAGCCCCTCCTGCCCGGCCAGCGCGCGCAGAAACTTGAGCCGCTGCCGCCACTTCCAGCGACCGTTCTCATAGGTCACTTCGCCGGGGATGGAGCGGACCACCAGCACCGTCAGGCCCTCCGGCCCCAGGAGGACGTGCGGGGAGGGCAGGATGTGCTGGTAGAGGATGTACCGGTTGTCCAACCCCTTCAACGCCTCCCGTACACTCCGGTAGTGGGCGCGCGGCCCCTCAAACCGTTCGGCGTAGTAGCCACCGATGATGGAAAGCCCCACCCCCAGCATCAGCGCCAGCCACATCCCCAATGGGATCAGGGCCGACGCGCTCGTCCAGAAGATGGAGAGGATGAACGAAACCAGCAGGACCAGGAGCCCGGCAATGCTGGCGTAGCGCCCGATGAAGGCGCGGCGGCGAATGGATTTCTCGTTGGCGATAATTCGCATCAGTCCTCCTCGGTGAATTTTTTCATCACCAAACACGCGTTCTGCCCCCCCAGCCCGAAGGAGTTGGAGAGCACCACCCGGACTTCCGCCCGGCGAGCCTGCCCGGGGACGTAGTCCAGGTCGCACTCCGGGTCCGGCTCCTCCAGGTTGACCGTTGGATGGATCATCTGGTCCCGCAGGGTCAGCACGCAGGCCACCGCCTCTATGGCCCCCGCCCCGCCCATCGCGTGGCCGGTCATGGACTTCGTCGCGCTGATGGGGACCCGATAGGCGTGGGGGCCGAAGACTCCCTTGATGGCCCGCGTCTCCACCACATCGTTGAGGGGAGTCGCCGTGCCATGCGCGTTGATGTAGTCCACATCCTCGGGCCGCAGCCCGGCGTCCTCCAGCGCCCAGCGGATGGCCCGCATCGCGCCCTGCCCCTCCGGGTCCGGCTGGGCCACATGGAACCCGTCCGACGACGAAGACCACCCCACCACTTCCGCCAGGATGGGCGCGCCGCGTGCCCGCGCGTGCTCCCACCGCTCCAGGACCAGGATACCCGCCCCCTCGGCCAGGACAAACCCGTCCCGCTGCGCGTCAAAGGGGCGGCTGGCCCGCTGGGGCTCCTCGTTGCGGGTGGAGATGGCCCGCATGGCCGCGAACCCCGCGATGGCGATTTCGTGGATGAACCCTTCCGCCCCTCCGGCGATGACCACATCGGCGGCGCCGCGCCGGATCATCTCCGCCCCCTCTCCCACCGCCTGGGTCCCGGCCGCGCACGCGGTGACCACGGTCAGGGTCGGCCCCAGCGCCTGGGCCCACCCGCTGATATGGTGGGCCGGCATGTTGGGCAACGAGGCGGTGATCCCGAACGGGCTGACCCGTTCCCACCCCCGCTCCCAGAGGACGCGCGCCTGGGCAAAGGCCCACTCCAGCCCGCCGATGCCGGTGCCGATGGCCACCCCGGCCCGTTCCCCCAGGGGCGGCGCAAGCCCCGCCATAGATAGCGCCTCCTGCGCCGCCGCCACCGCCAGTTGGGAGACGCGGGAGATGCGGCGGGCCTCCTTGACGGGCATGTACCGGCCCGGGTCAAACCCATTTACCTCCCCCGCGATGCGCACTGGCAGGTGGGAGGGGTCAAACTGGGTGATGGGGCCGATGCCGGAGCGGCCCGCCAGCAACCCCTGCCAGGTCTCCTCCGCCGTCAGCCCCAGCGGGGTGACCGCGCCCACACCAGTGACGACGACGCTGGGCCGGCTCATTCCTCTTCTTCTCCTTCGGGGACGGTCTGAGCGGCCCCCGCGCGCACCGCCTCCAGGACGTTGCCCAGGATGGCCCGCCGGGCCTGCCCGACGGCGTTCTTCACCGCTTTGGCGTTGGAGCGCCCGTGCCCGATAACGACCACCCCGTTCACCCCCATCAACAGCGCGCCGCCGTACTCGGCGTAGTCCAGCCGCTTCACCACCCGCCGCAGGGAGGGCACCAGCAGCGCCAGCCCGGGCAGCATCGCCACCAGCCCCGGCATCAGCAGCACCAGCGCAACCTTGTTCAGCGGACCGCCGGTCAGTTCCCGCCGCAGGAAGCGGAGGAGGAACGAGGCGATGGCCTCCGTCGTCTTCAGCATCACGTTGCCGGTGAAGCCGTCGGTGAGGACCACGTCGGCGGCGCCCCGGGTGACCTCTTTGGGCTCCACGTTGCCCACGAAGTTGAGGCCGTTCTGGGCCAGCAGGGCGTACGTATCCCGCACCAGCATGTTCCCCTTATCCGGCTCCTCGCCGTTGGAGACCAGCCCCACCCGGGGGTTGGGGATGCCCCAGACCCGCTCCACGTAGGCGACGCCCATCCGGGCGAACTGGAGGAGGTACTCCGGCTTGCAGTCGGCGGTGGCGCCGTTATCTATCAGGAGGACCGGGTTCGGGGCGACCGGATAGATCGTCGCCAGGGCGGGCCGTTTGATGCCCCGGATGCGGCCCAGGTCAAAGATGGCGGAGGCCAGGACGGCGGCGGTGTTCCCGGCGGAGACAAAGGCATCGGCCTGACCGTCCCGCACCATCCGCATGCCGACGCGGATGGAGGAATCCCGTTTGCGCTTCACCGCGTCGGTGTGCTCGTGCATCTCTATCACTTCGGGGGCATGGACGACGGTGATGGAGAGGCCCGAGGTGTCGTATCGGGCCAGTTCGGCCCGCACGACCTCTTCAGGGCCGACCAGGATGATTTCGTCGCCCCATTCCCGCGCGGCCATAACCCCACCGGCCACGTCCGGCACCGGCCGGCCATCGGAGCCCATTGCGTCCAGAACGATGCGCATATCTCGTCCCTCCTTTATTCTGGACGTGCCAGGCACTTTTGGAAGTGCCTGGCCCGTTCCCGGTGAACGTTTACCCGCCCAGGTAGAAAATCGGCGGCGGTACGGGCATCCAGAGTCTGTGCAGGCCCAGATATACGGTGAGAAATTGGGTCAGCAGGGGACGCAGAGCCGTCGTTTGCCACATGTATGCCGCGGCGGCGCGCAGCCCCTCCAGAGTCTTCCCCCAGGTCTGCTGGGGGGCGTAGCCCAGAGTGGCCACCAGCAGGCTGACCACCATCAGCCCGCAGACGACGCCGGGCAGGAGCCCCAGCAGTTGGTCCAGAAAACCCAGCGCGGGCAGACGGGTATCGGGGAATCCCTTGCGGAGAAGAATTTCCAATATCACTGTGATGACAATGAAGATAACCCAGAACGCGATGAATTCGGTCAACGTAGGGGTTTTGCCCCCAATCGGACTCACAAAGAGCGCCAGGTAGGGATACAGGAGGCCAGCGGCGACGGTTGCCAGATAGAGGGTCAGCAGGCTGAACAACTGGCGGATCAGGCCGGCCACGACGGACAGGATGCAGATGCCCACGAAGATCAGGGCCAGCAGAAAGTCCAGAAACCCGAAGTTCATGCTTCCCTCCGTCCGAGAGAGCGAAAGATGGATCCCGATTGGGTCAGGCCTGGCCGCATTGCAGGACACCTGATATCAGTTGTCCTGCAACCCATCCTCAGAGCATGTCTGAAAATTCGTTCGTAGTGAGGCACGGAACGAAGTGGAGTGCCGTTTTAACCCACTGAAACGCCACTCCGCTTCGCTTTGTGGCTGACTACAAGCACTTTGACTCCACCCTAATCATTTTTCAGACATGCTCTCAGAGAGGGGTTGCGCGGTGGGTCTTTTTGCCACGAATTGCACGAATTTGCACGAAAAAATTCGTGCCGATTCGTGAAATTCGTGGCGAATTCCGAAGTTTATCCGCCAACTGCGGAAGTCCTGTTAGAGTGGAGGCCCGGCGGTATCCAGTCCAGCAGATGGCGGTTGCCGATGCGGACTCGGGTCAGGCCGGCCTGGCGGGCGGCGGCCTCCGCCTCCTCCGCCTGGCGGCGGGTAGTGGTGCCCAGGTCGTGAAAGTAGAACTGGGGAGCGAAGGCCAGCAGCGCATACGGAATGCGTGGGTCAAAACTCGCGATAAACCGGGCAATCCGCCCCACCTCCTCCGCGTCCACGTAACCGGGCACCAGCAGCGTGCTGGCGACCACCAGGGGAGGGTCGGGCCGTTCGGCGAACCGGGACGCCGCCCGGGCGAAGTTCTCCAGCGTGCGGGCATTATCTGCCCCCGTCAGCGCCCGATGGAGCGCGCGGTCCCAGGCCTTCAGGTCAAATTTGACGCATCCGCCGCTCCGCAGGGACACTTCCACGGCGCGGTCCATCAGGCGGGGGTGGGCACTCCCGTTGGTCTCCCAGCAGACCACGACGCCCCGTTCAGCCAGATAGTGGGCAGAGGCCAGCGCGTGGGCCATCTGAGCGGCCGGGTCGCCGCCGAAGTAGCAGACGCAGTAGGTCTGTTCGTTGGCCAGGTCGGCCAGTTCCCGGGCGCTGATTTTCCTGGAGCGGCGCGGGTCCGCGTCCCGGTAGTGCCAGTTCTGGCAGAACAGGCAGTTGAACGTACACGCGGAGTAGAAGACGGCCAGATTGTGCCGGCCCCGCTGAGCGGACCCCGAGCAGACCCAATCTGCGACGCAGTTGGTGGGGAGGGGGTCGCGGTACCACTGGAGAAGGCCCTGCTCCGGAGTTCCTGCCAGATGGCGGAGTTTTCCCTCGCGGACTTCCCGCAGGCCGCAGTACCCCTGTTCTCCCTCCCCGATGACGCACTCGTGGACACACAGACCGCAGAGAACCCCCTCGGAGGCGCGGGGTGGGGTCTCCGGCAGGCTGAAGGCGTGGCGCGTGGCCCTGTGGGCCGTCTCGGCGATGCGCAGGGCGTCCGGGCGGCCTTCCCGAAAGCACTCCCGACAGACGCCCAGGACCGCGGCAATGGGCGAGTCGGAGCGCCCACAGAGGATACAGGTCATTGGTCCCGACATCTTCCAGAAGCAATTTTATCACCGCCTTACAGGATAGGCAAATTTCCAGGGGCGCGTCGCGAAATGACCTGAAAAACTCCGCGCTTTCCTACACTTCTCTCCGGTCCGTGCCGGGGAGGCCCGGACGCCGGGGCCGGCCCCGCCGCCGGTGGAGGGGACGGGGGCTCCATCGGGAAGACCCGGCCGGAGGCGGGGGACTTCCTCCCGCCGGGGGGAGCGGGCCCGGCTGCGAACACCCCCCTTTCGGTGGGCCAGATTTGGGGCCTTTCGGAGGGGGTGTTCGCAGGAAACCTTAAAGTGGAGCATCTGTTCCACGAGGGGGTTGACAGAATTGGAAAGTGGGTGTAAAATAGAGACGCAGATCAGAGGCGGCTCGTTTAAAGCAGATGAAATTCCCACAGGGTTTTGCAGGGGTCCGAATGCATCCAATGCCCGACAGGGCATTAAGACGCACCCCGAAAGCCCCGGATGTCGCTGGCATCCACCTTGGGTCCGAATGCATCCAATGCCCGACAGGGCATTAAGACCCACGATCACCCAGGCCGGAATGGAGTCCCAGATTTCCTCAGTCCGAATGCATCCAATGCCCGACAGGGCATTAAGACGCTCTCCCTATCAGCGCCAGCACCCGCCCCAGCGGGTGTCCGAATGCATCCAATGCCCGACAGGGCATTAAGACGAAGGCCCTCCGGCGCAGGTCCGGGTCCTGGGCCGGGAGCGGGTCCGAATGCATCCAATGCCCGACAGGGCATTAAGACTCATCCTACACCTCCTGCCGCATCGCCGCCTTCAGGGTCCGAATGCATCCAATGCCCGACAGGGCATTAAGACTGAGCGCCCCCGGCGGCGGTGGCAACGGCCTCAGCGCGTCCGAATGCATCCAATGCCCGACAGGGCATTAAGACATTCCGTCAGTCATTCTCGCGGGAGCAAGACGCGCTCTGGCGGGTCCGAATGCATCCAATGCCCGACAGGGCATTAAGACACACCGCTCCCGCCCGCATCGTCCGCGCCGCCCCAGATGAGTCCGAATGCATCCAATGCCCGACAGGGCATTAAGACATCTCGAGCGCCGAGAAGGCCTCGTATATCATCATAGCGTCCGAATGCATCCAATGCCCGACAGGGCATTAAGACAAATCTTATTACCAGGTGGGTTGCCCACCTGATAATGCGGTCCGAATGCATCCAATGCCCGACAGGGCATTAAGACCCAGCGGGGCTGCTGACGCCGGCGGCGGAGGTACAGATACGTCCGAATGCATCCAATGCCCGACAGGGCATTAAGACCGAAGTTTGCGGATTGCCCGCGCCTCGTACTGTCTGAGTCCGAATGCATCCAATGCCCGACAGGGCATTAAGACGCAGACGACGAGGCGATCCGCCGGGCGCTCCTGGACCTGGAGTCCGAATGCATCCAATGCCCGACAGGGCATTAAGACGCAGGTCTTCTCTGCCCCCAGCCAGGCGGAGTGCCTGGGTCCGAATGCATCCAATGCCCGACAGGGCATTAAGACGTTCTGGGGGCCGTCAGTGGAGTCGCTATGGGAGGAGTTCTCGTCCGAATGCATCCAATGCCCGACAGGGCATTAAGACCCTTGGCTTCTGGGGCGGGTAGCTTTCCACGACGAATTGTCCGAATGCATCCAATGCCCGACAGGGCATTAAGACGGTAGGCGTGGTGGGCGTCCCGGGGCGCCCCTACTTCTATGTCCGAATGCATCCAATGCCCGACAGGGCATTAAGACCCGGAGCCAGGTCCTCCGCCCGCTCCGCCCAGCGCTCGGTCCGAATGCATCCAATGCCCGACAGGGCATTAAGACGCCTCCGCGATCAGATGCCCATTCGCCGCGAAGGCAATCGTCCGAATGCATCCAATGCCCGACAGGGCATTAAGACGTACTCGGCCTGGTTGTTCGTCCCCAGGCCAAATTCGTCCGAATGCATCCAATGCCCGACAGGGCATTAAGACGCAAATCTTCCCATCTGGCTCCTTTCTGGAGGGCTAGGTCCGAATGCATCCAATGCCCGACAGGGCATTAAGACACAGTAATGGTAACGGTAACGCTCTGGTCGCCGTTCACGATGCGTCCGAATGCATCCAATGCCCGACAGGGCATTAAGACTCCTGCGCTCCGGAGAATCCGCGCGCATTCCTCTGGAGGGTCCGAATGCATCCAATGCCCGACAGGGCATTAAGACAATGGGAGGAAGGCCGGAAGGCCGCCCAGGCCCTGCTGTCCGTCCGAATGCATCCAATGCCCGACAGGGCATTAAGAC
>Ga0197142_1005268_pt1 | contig 10192 bp, 12 predicted proteins | sample GBS60_MetaG_FD_148614 | JGI IMG/M metagenome (GOLD analysis project Ga0197142, IMG submission 148614) | Sediment microbial communities from Great Boiling Springs, Gerlach, Nevada, United States - GBS 60_MetaG | ecosystem: Environmental > Aquatic > Thermal springs > Hot (42-90C) > Sediment...
CCGGAATCTCCTTGGCCTTCATTTTACTACAATCCCTTCCGGGACGGCGAGTTTTCTCTCCCGGGATCCCTCCTTGAGCCTCGGCGGCTCGTGTGGTATGATGTGTCGGGGATGAGGGCCCGGCAACAGGCGGCGGGGACCGGAGCGCATCTCCGGGGGATTTCGGACCATGGTGAATTTGGGGGAGTTGCGGCGGCAGCTGGACCGCGAGGAGGAGGCGTGGCTCTCCCCTTATGCCACGCGGAGTTCCCAGGCCCGGCGGCGCCGTTTTGAGGAGCGCATCTCCCGGGGCCACCGGCTGGACTTTGCGGTGGACGCCGACCGGATTCTCCACTCCCGGGCCTATACCCGCTACATCGACAAAACCCAGGTCTTTTACCTGGTGGACAACGAGCACATCAGCCACCGGGTCCTGCACGTCCAGCTCCTTTCCAAGATCGCCCGCACCATCGGCCGCTATCTCCGGCTGAATGAAGACCTCCTGGAGGCCATCGCCCTGGGGCACGACATCGGCCACCCGCCCTTCGGCCACGACGGCGAGCGCATTCTCTCGGAGCTCTGCCAGGCCCACGGCATCGGGCCGTTTCTGCACAGCGTCCAGGGGGTGCGCTTCCTGGAGCGGGTGGAAAAACGCGGCCGGGGCCTCAATCTCAGCCTGCAGGTGCTGGACGGCATCCTCTGCCACGACGGCGAAAGCCACCTGGAGCGGCTGGCCCCGGAGCGGGAGAAGAATTTCGACCACCTGGAGGCGGAGATCCGCCTCAAGTTGGCCCGGCCGGAGACCGATCTCAGACCCATGACCCTGGAAGGGTGCGTGGTCCGGCTGGCGGACACCATCAGCTACATCGGCCGGGACCTGGAGGATGCCATCATCCTCAACCTGGTGCGCCGGGAGGAGCTGCCCCCCCTGGTGGTGGAGCGCCTGGGGTCCACCAACGGCACCATCGTCTATACCCTGGTCACCGATCTCATCGGCCACAGCTACCAGAAAAACTATGTGGGCTACAGTCCGGAGGTGGGCGAGGCCCTCAGGATGCTCAAGGCCTTCAATTACGAGCGGATTTACAACAACCCCCGGATCAAGCAGGAGACGGGCAAGATCGGGGACCTGTGTGCCGATCTGTTCGCCCGCTTTCTGAAGGACGTCCGGGAAAAGAGGCGTCACTCCCCCATCTGGCGGGAGTTCCTGGATGAAATGGCGCCGGAGTATCTGGCGGAGAGCGAACCGGCGGAGGTGGTGCGGGATTTCATCGCCTCCCTGACGGACGCCGCCTTTCTCAGGCAGTGTCAGGAACTCTTCTTTCCCAAGCCCCTGCCCCTGCGCTTCGCCTGAGGTGGCTCATGCGGGTCATGACCTTCAACCTGCGCTTCGCCAATCCCGCGGACGGCCCCAACCACTGGGACTACCGCAAGGAACTGGTGGTGGAGGTGATCCTCACCCACGCCCCGGACCTTCTGGCCACCCAGGAGGGCACCGTGCCCCAGCTGGAGTACCTCGCCGCCCATCTCCCCGGCTACCAGCCCCTCATCGCCCACCGGGAGGTGGACGTCACCTGCCAGTATCCCACCATCTTTTACCGTCCCGGGACGGTTATTGCCGGGGAGAGCGATGAATTCTGGCTCTCCCTCACTCCCCGGGAGCACCGCAGCCTGAGCTGGGACAGCGCCTTCCCCCGCATGGTGACCTTCGGCCTCTTCCAGGAACAGGGGCGGGATCTTAAGTTCCTCTTCCTGGACACCCATCTGGATCACGTCTCCCGGGAGGCCCGGCTTCAGGGCTCCCGCATGATCCGGGAGTACTTCTTCGGCCTGGGCCGGCCCCTGATCCTGGCAGGGGATTTCAATGAGCCGCCGGACGAGGCGGTTCACCGGGAGCTCACCGGCGCCGGCAGCCCCCTGGTGGACTCCTGGCGGGTCCTCCATGCCCCGGGGGATGACCCCGCCACCCAGCATCAGTTCGACGGCCGCCCCCGGGGGAGCCGCATCGACTGGATCCTGGTAAGCCCGCCCTTTCAGGTGACGGGGGCCTGGATTCTTTACGACCACAAAGACGGCCGCTATCCCTCGGATCATTTCCCCTATCTCATCGAGGTGACCTACTGAGATGTGGCCTCTGCTTTTGTCCGGAGCGCTCTCCCTTTTGCCCCTCTCGACGGCGGCGGCCAGCCCGGATCCTCCTCCCCTGTATGCCTCCCTGGGAGGCGGGGTGGAGGAGGTGGTGGTGGAGAAGGGCATGCATATCAGCCACCTGGCCCTCCGCAAAGGGCTGCGCTGGCAGGTGCTGGCCCGGCAGAACGACCTCCCCCCACCCCACCGGCTGAAAAAGGGGATGATCCTGAGGGTGAACAACACCCACATCATCCCCACGGTGATCAGCCACGGACTCCTCATCAACCTGCCGGAGCTGATGCTCTATCACTTTGCGGAGGGCGTCTATCAGCGCCGCTACGCCTTGGCGGTGGGGCGCCGCAGCTGGCCCACCCCCACCGGGGACTTCCGCATCATCAACAAGGCCCGCAACCCCACCTGGATCGTGCCCGCCTCCATCCGGGAGGAGATGGCCAACAGCGGCCGGGAGGTGCTGGACCGGGTGCCGCCGGGCCCCCAGAACCCCCTGGGGGAATTCTGGCTGGGGACCTCCGCCCCCGGGGTGGGCATCCACGCCACCAACCGGCCTTGGTCCATCGGCACCTCCGCCTCCCATGGCTGCATCCGCATGCTGCCCGAGGAGATCGCCCACCTCTTCCCCCAGATACAGGTGGGCACCCCGGTGAAGATCATCTACCAGCCCGTGAAGATGGGCCTGGTGGCGGACCGCATCTACCTGGAGGTGCACCCTGACATCTACGGCCGGGAGAAAGCCCCCCTGGAGACCGTAAAGGCACTGGCCGCGGCGCACCATCTGACCCACCGCATCGACTGGGAGAAGGTGGCCCAGGTGATCAAGGCCAAGGAAGGCGTCGCTGCGGACATCACGGTTCCCGCCGGCGAGAGCGCCGCCAAGGCCCCCCTCCCCCGGGAAATGGGCCTTTTGCCTTTACAGCGGGAAGGGGGGAAGGTAGAATAATCATGTTTGAATTCGGAGGCCGGGGGAATGTGTGCCCTCCCGGCCGGAGGGTTGCCATGGACCGGCCACACCCTGATCCCCAGGCAGTACGGGAAGAAAACCGCAAACTCCGCTACCTCAGGTTTCTGGTGGACCTGGCCCTGCAGGAGATCCGGGCCGGCCGCTACAGTCATGAGGAAGCCACCCGGGTGGTGGAAAACATCCGGGCCCAGGCCCTGAAGCTTTTCCCCGGCAAGGAAACGGCCTTCGAGGTAATATACCGGCCCCGCTTTCAGCGGATCATCGCCGAGACTTTCCGGCTTCACTAACGTTCTTTTGTTAAGGATTCCCCTGATGATGACTCCCAAGCCTCGCCACTTTTGGCTGTCGGTGCTGGTGCTGGGTTGCCTTGCGGGTGCCTTGGCGGCCCAGACTGCCGCCCCGCCTGCCGCTCCGTCTCCAGCCTGCGGTCCGGATCACGCCATCATCTACAAGCGGGCGGTCAGTCTCCTGGACAGCGCCGAAAAGAAGCTGAACAGCAAATACACCGCCGAAGCCAAGGCCCTCCTCAAGGAGGCCAATGCGCTGTTCACCATCCTCACCAAGGAGTGCGGTCCCTCCCAGGCGGAGCGGCTCCTTACGGAAAAGGAGCTGCAGCAGGAGGCCATCAACAAGAAGCTCTCCGAGGACGCCCTGGCCCAGTCCGAGCGGCTCCTCAAGACCGCGGCGGACAAGGAAAAGCAGGCCGAGCAGCTGGAACGGCAGGGCAAAGATGAGGCCAGCCTGGCCCTGCAGCGCCAGGCCAAGGCGGAGTACGAGCTGGCCCACCTTCAGGCCGTCAAGGCCCAGCTCTATGCCCTGCGCAACCAGCAGATGATCTTCCAGTACCTGCGGAAATAAGGCGGCAGGGAGCGGGCCCAAGGGAGGGCCGGCCGGGGTGCGGGCTCCGGGGGGAAGGCCGGAGGGCCATCCCGCCAGACAAAACGGCTCATAGGCCCGGGGCCGCCGGTCCGGGCTTCGGCCCCGCCCAACGGGACAGCCGGTCCCCCCCCCAGACCTGACCCCAAGGCCCTGCCCCCGATGGGGCAGGCGGAGGGAGGAGGGGGCAGGAAACCGGGGGCACAGCTCTCCTCCGCACCTTTCAGCCGCTCTGCCGGGGTACTCACTTTTCCCCTGACCGGACGGCAGCCATGGATCTCATCATCATCCCGGAAAAAGTGGGCCCCCTGGAGATTCTCACCTACCTGGTGGCCTGTCCCGAGAGCGGCGAGGCCCTCCTGGTGGATCCTGGGGGACCGGCCCCGGAGCTGGCGGCGCGCCTCGCCCGGGAAGGCTGGCGCCTCAGGTGGATCGTCAACACTCACGGACACGCGGACCACACCGCCGGCAATGACCACTGGACCGCCGCCACCGGCGCGCCGGTGGTGATGCACCGCCTGGACTGGGAGTTTTTCCGGCGCCCTGAAATGCAGGCGGAGGCCCGGCGGGAAGGCTTTCCCCCCCTGACCCGGGTGGACCTGGCCGTAGAGGACGGCCACCGCCTCCCCCTGGGCCGGCGGGAGGGGCTCATCCTGCACACCCCGGGCCACACCCCCGGCTCCATCTGCCTCTACTTCCCCGGGCACCTCTTCACCGGGGACACCCTCTTTGTGGAGGCCGCCGGCCGCACCGACCTGCCGGGCGGCTCCCTGGACACCCTTATCCGGTCCCTGGCGGACAAGATCATGCCTTTGCCGGATGACACCCGCATCTGGCCGGGGCACGACTACGGCGGCACCTTCCCCTCCACCCTGGCGGCGGAGAAGGAACACAACCCCTTCCTGACAGACTTCTTTTGAGCCAGCCCCGGCGCCGCCGGTCCCGGACGGCCAGGGAAACCCTCCCCTTCTCCGGGACCTTCCCCGGCTGGGATCCCGTCTCCGCCTCTGCCACCCCCGGCGGCAAATCTCCCCGGTTTTAATCCCCTCCCTTCGGGGGCCGATAAATAAGGCAGGGATCACCCGGCCGGAAGCGCAGCCCCGGCCGACCCCGGGCGGCTTTCTGTCCCCGGCCAGACTCCGCTGAATGGGAGAGTCCTTTTCGTGACCCGCCAGCCCGCCGCTTTGGATATCCTCATCGCCGAAGATGACCCGACCCTGAGGGAAGCGTTGGCCGGCTTCCTGCGGCACCAGGGGCATCGGGTCAGCGTGGCGCGCCACGGCGGGGAGGCTCTGGCTTGCCTGAAACAGAACGACTTTTCCCTCGTCATCACCGATCTCATCATGCCGGAAGCGGACGGTCTGGAGGTGCTCCGGGCCGCCCGGCGCCGGGAGCCACCCCCCCTGGTGGTCATCATGACGGGCTACGCCTCCATCGACAGCGCCATCCAGGCCACCCGGGAGGGGGCGTATGATTATCTGCGCAAGCCCTTCAAATTACAGGAGATCGAGGTGGCGGTGACCAATGCCGCCCGCCTCCTGGCCCTATATCAGGAAAATCAGGCCCTGCTCCGGAAACTGGACGAGCTCGCCGCCCGCCTGAACGGCCTGAACCGGCCCGCACCCTCGGAGCCACCCCCGGAAAATCCCGGTTTGCCGGCCAGGGAACCATCACCTCCGTGGACCACCGGGGATATGGAACGATTGCGTCTCCTCTACCAGGAGCATCTCCTTTCGGAAGAGGAGTATCACACCCTCAGACAAAGGGTTTGAGCCGCCACGGGTATGCATTTCCTTTTCGACTCCAAAGTTTCGGTCTGCCTCTTCCGGTCATCCGCCCATCCGCAAACGTCCCGGGGACCGGCCCCGGCCCATTCCCGCCCGGAGCCGGAGAAACCTTCCCTTCCCGGTGGAGACACCATTCAGTCCCTGCTCCGCACCCTGGCCGTCCGGGATCCCTACACCGCCCACCATTCCCTGCGGGTGACCAGGATCGCGGTCTGGCTCGCCCGGCATCTGGGCTTTAACTCCCAGGAGACCGCCGCCCTGAGGACCGCCGGCCTTCTGCATGACATCGGCAAGATCGGCATCAGCGAGGCCATTTTGAACAAGCCCGGCCCCCTGACCCCCGAGGAGCGGGCCGTCATCACCACCCATCCCCTCATCGGGGAACGCATCGTCGCCCCCCTGAAACTGCGGCCCGAGGAGCGGGAAATCATCCTCCTGCATCACGAACGCTGGGACGGCACCGGCTACCCCCGGGGCCTCGCCGGGCCGGAGATCCCCCTTTTGTGCCGCATCATCTCCCTGGCCGATGTCTACGACGCCCTCACCAGTGACCGCCCCTACCGCCGCCGCTTCACACCTGCGGAAGCCCTGGCGGAAATCGAGGCCCAGGCCGGCCGGCAGTTCGATCCGGACCTCAGTCGGCGGTTCGTGGCCCTGCTCCGCCTCTCCCGGCAGGATTTCCCCCCGTCTTTGCATTATCCATACCCATTGCCAGGGGCACGGTAGGGCTCGGAAAAAGGGGACAAGCCGCCCCTGCCCCTTCCATCCGGGCCCCCAACGCCGCTTTCTGCAGCCCGGTTTTCCCCGGAATTTCCCCCCTGGGGGGCGGCCCCCTTCCAGACCCAGACTTTATTCCTTCTGTCCTCCTGGAAGGCCGGGAAAGTATAGACTTGCCTCCGGACTGGTGGCCTCCGTCCCCCGTTTTCCTGCCCCTTTTTTGGCACGCCTCCTGCACCAAGGGGCTGCAGGAGGACAGGATGGAACACCTGCCGAGACGAGAAGGGGGGGGCCCGGAGAGTCCCGGTTCCCGGGAGGCAATTCCGGCTGTCCGCCTTCCGGAGGGGGAGCTTGCCGAACCCCTGGATCTCTGCCTGAAGGAGCTGGTCCGGTGGTACCGGCACTCCGCAGTGGGCCGCCGCTGTCTGGGGATTCTGCATAACCTGAATTCCCCCCTGCAGGCCGTCTCCTTCCAGCTTGACCTTCTGCTCTACCGGCTCCGGGAGGAAGAGGGGACGGAGGAGGTCCGCCGCCAGGAGGGTGGAAAGGCCGGGGAATGGCGCCGGTTGCTGGAGCAGATGGCCCGGGATCTGGACCGCCTGCGGCAGCACCTGCAGCGTCTGGCTTTTCAGGGGGCCCACGAAGGGGAGGAGAACCGGGTCTATCTGGATCTGAACCGCCTCTATGCCGAGGAGCTGGAGCTTTACCAGGACGACCTGTTCTTCAAGCACCGGGTGGCCAAGGAGATTCATCTGGCCGGCACTCTGCCGCCGGTTCTGGGGCACTACATCGATTTCAGCCAGAGTTTCCGCAATCTGGTGGACAATGCCCTGGAGGCCATGGCCGACAGCCCGAAACGGGTGCTCACCGTGATCACCGAGTCGTCCCGGGGGGTGGCGCGCCTGCGGGTGGGCGACACCGGCCCCGGCATCCCCCCGGAACTTCTCCCCCGGGTGGGGACCCCGTTTTTCACCACCAAGGGCGGGCCCGGCCGCACCCATGCCGGACTGGGTCTCTTCCTGGCCCGACGGCTGCTGGCCCCCTACGGCGCCCGCCTGGAGCTCCTGAGCAGGCCCGACGGCACCTGGGCGGTGGTGGAGATCCCGGTCACCCCCTTCCAAAAGCTGGTTCTGTCCGAGGAACCCCAAAGACCGGAGCAAAACACCTGAGGGAGGGAAGAGGAGCGCCCGACGGTCGTCAGCCCATCCCGGGCAGGGGTCAGGAGGGAGGTCAAAGGGGAGGGTCAGGCAGCAGAATGGCCCAAAGTCAGACAACACCGGCGGAAAGGAACCGGAAGCCACCCCTCCTTCCCTTTTAGGGGCCTGGCGTGGGAAGGACATGGTGCGGGGGGCCTATACGGGCCGAAACTCAAAACCTGAACCTTCGTCGATACGGGGAGAGCCGAAGGCTGGACCCCTGGAAATCTGCGCCCATCCTGGAGGCCGGCTTCCTTTTCGGAAGTCCGGGGTGCCGGGGCGGCCGGCTCCGGCTGCACCTCGGTCCGGCCCCTTTGGGGGCCGCGGCCGCATCTCGGCCTGCGGGCAGCGCAAACCGGGATAACCATTCCGGCCCTTTTGGCCCAGGCCGTAGACAGGACACAGCCTGGCCCTCGCGACTCGGCCGGCGAAACCTTTGCCAGCGCCATGCCTGTCTCACCGCCGCCTGGGGCCGCGCCTTGGGAGGGAAACCAGGCAGGGAGGCGGACAGGTGCGGGGGACGGACTCCTTCACCCGAGGCCCGGTGCCTCTGCCCTCCCCCGCCATACGCCAAGAGACCGTTTCCGACGCCGAGGGGGAGTCTGGCCCGGGCCGCGACGGCCAAACCTTGCCGGTCCCCGAAGTAAAGCCCTTCTTTGAAGGCAGGGCGAGTCTCATTCCGGCCGGATCCGGTCCACCCCGGATTTGCCGGCCAAGGCCGGGGAAGAGTGGGCCCCACCCAAAATGGGGCTCCCTCATTTTTCGGAAAACGGAGCCCCCGGTGCGGGGTCCTTCCCCGGGTCCGGGCTGATGCCATCCCCCCGGGCCAGTCGTCAGGTGGAACCCAGGCGGCGGAGGATGCGCTCCCGGCGCCGGGACAGGGCCCGTTGCCGATACCGCCGCCACGCCAAAAGGCCCACGAGGATGAGGGCCACGGGCGAGGCCAACCTATGGGCGTGGAGGGCTGCTTCCCATAGCGTGATCATGGCTGTCTCCCACCGGCGGCTCACTGCGGTCCCGGGCGGCGATTCAGCTCCGGGGCCTGCAAAAAGACCTCCGCCGCCTTGCCGGCCTTGAAGTATGCCGCCACCTTCTGCAGGCGGGCCAAGCGTTCCAGGGGTGCCGGGTGATGATCCAGAAAATAGGTGCGTTCAAAGGGATCCTGCACCACTGCGCCCAGGCGCTCCCAGACGGCCAGCCCCCGCTCAAGGTTGTAGCCCGCCTGGAAGGCATACCAGAGCCCGTAGGTATCCGCTTCCCGCTCATCTTCCCGGGAAAAGGCGCTCACCACCGCATCGTCCACTACCCCGGGGAGGCGTTCCTCCCGCCACACCGCCCCCCGGAGGTTCACCAGCCCCTGGAGGGAGTGGGTGGCAAAGGCGCCCACCACCTGCCACATCCGGCCGGCCAGGCCCCCCGCCCGGCGGTGGCCTGCCCCCCGGGTGAGGTGGCCGAGGGCCTGGTGCGCCAGCTCATGGCCCACCACTACCGCCAGTTCGTCATCATTCAGGCAGAAGGAGACCAGGCGGCGGGTCAGGATAATGCGTCCGGGCGCAGCGTAAGCATTGATCTGATGGCCCTGGGTGTCCACCAGAATGGCGTACTCCGCCGGCAGGTGTTGGGGGTAGAGGGTGACGGGGAATTTTTCCCCGTCCCGCTGCACCAGCAGTTCCACCGGCCCGGTGAGATAGCGCTCCCGGCTCTCCATGCGGATGTATTTGATGTCCAGCATGAGGGCCACCAGAATCTCCCCCGGCAGATGCAGAATGGTCAGATGTTCCGGGGACTTGCGGCCGTAGCGGGGCCGGGGTGTCACCCAGAAGGCCTCCCGGAGGACATCCCGGGCCAGTCGGGTCTTCTCGTCCCAGTCCCGCACCCAGGGGTAAATGGGCCAGTTGTTCACCGCCAGCAGCACATCCCCCTGCTTCAGGCGGGCGTCGTGGGCCGGAGAGGGCTGCCAGACATTGTCGATGACCACTTTGCCCCCCTCGGTGACCCACCAGTTGAAGCCCAGAAAGGGGTAGGTGCGGCCATGGATCTGGGGCAGGACCGCCAGCTCCTTCAGGAAGACCCGGGAGACCCGCTCCAGGGCCCAGGATTTGTGGGGATGGCGCTGCACCGCGGCGAGCTGCACCGCCTCCGCCTCCATGACGGTGGGGGCGGGCCTGGTGACTTCGGCACAGCCCCCGGCGAGGAAAAGTCCCAGGCAGAGGGCCAGGAAGATGAGAGGGGCGCGGCCCTGCGGCCCCGGGCCGGGCCCCCGCCCCCTCCCCCGGTTGTCAGGCCCGTCTTCCTGCAATGGCCTCCTCATCCCCTCCATGCCCCCTAAAACACATACCGAAGCGACAGGCCCACGGTGACGATCCGGTAATTGTCCACCCATTCCCGGAAATAGAAGATGTGGGGATCGATGAAGAAATTCTGCACCGGCTCCCATTCCAGGGCCGCCAGCGCCTGCAGGGCCGGACCCCAGTCGCCGTGCTTCCCCACCACCTGAAACGAGGTCTGCAGTATCAGGGTGGGCAGAC
>Ga0197142_1005269_pt1 | contig 10192 bp, 6 predicted proteins | sample GBS60_MetaG_FD_148614 | JGI IMG/M metagenome (GOLD analysis project Ga0197142, IMG submission 148614) | Sediment microbial communities from Great Boiling Springs, Gerlach, Nevada, United States - GBS 60_MetaG | ecosystem: Environmental > Aquatic > Thermal springs > Hot (42-90C) > Sediment...
TGGCGCTTTCTACATCGCCCACGGGGGCCATAGTGGTGCGAGGGAGCCTGCCGACGTCGGTGAGCCTGCCAGATAGCGCCTCTTGGAAGCGCGATACTGTACGGCTCTCGGCCTTCAGGGGTGTAAAAGGCGTGCGCCTCCGCATAGAAGGCCAGACCGGCTGGGGAAACAGCCTCTATCTGGATGATATAGTGGTGGAGCGCTTTACGCCTCCGCCCGACACCATGGATACCCTGCAAAATCTATCCGTAGCCCACGGCCACTGGTTGAAGGCTTATTTACATGGGGCAACGCTGCGGGTCTTTTCGTCAGAGCCTCAAATGGTGCAGGTGGAGGTATACGAGGGGTCGGGGCGACTCGTGGAGCGACGCCAGGTGTGGGTGGATGCCACAGGGACGTCCGAGCGGCTTTTCCTGGGACGAGCAGGGGGTCTGTATATTGTAATCGTGCGGCCCGAGCGAATTGGCTCCCTGGTGGTGCTGAAAGCCATAGGCGAGTAAAGACGGCTGTTCAGAACGCTCTGATAGCTCGGTTCAGAAGACCTATATCCACTTCCCGGGCAAGTTTATGCCAAACTAAGTTATACACTATCTTAACTCCCAACCCCGGCACTTCCCTGATCTTACCCCATCTTATAGGGATACCTCCATTCCCTACACCCTTTCTCCCCTTACCAAGGGGGGAAAGGGATGGGCAAGGGGGATTCTGCACAGCCCGACTCTGCATTTATGCGTGCGGGAGAATCACGGGTATAATACGCTGGTGCTCAAAGAGTTTTGATATACGTGGGGTAATCTCAGCCTCGTGAGGGGGGAAGGGTATGGGAAGGGGGATTTCTGTCTTATATCATTTTGAGGCAAAGAATGGCTAAACTTGAATGGGTTATGGCGGCGGCCAGCGCTAAAAGCGCTGGCCGCCGCCCTGCGTGAGGGATGCGGAGGGCGCCCCGAAGGGGCGGTCTCGCCGCAGGCGAGACGGAGCGTTAGCGAACCCCGAAGTCAGCCCGACCCCTCGCAGGGCGGGCTAAAAGCCCGCCCTGCGAGGGGGCACGCCCAAAAAATAAAAGCCTATAAGTCTTAGATGGATATTCCTCCCTCTCTCAGCAGTTCGTTGATAAAGCTGACAAGTAGTAGCCTCTGCAATAAAAATACATAGTGTTTCTCATGTGCTATTCGCTTTCTCCGCTCGTATGATGCCTGTCATGAGCATGTCTTTTATGCGCTCTACCCGATATCCGAGGGTTTTCAGGTGCGCTTCAAGGGGCTCCGGCGCTGCATGGTACTCGATCACCACCAGATCAACCTCATCCCAGCCGGCATGCGCCATCAGCTGCTCAAAAGACCATACGGGAACGGTCACCGTTTTTTTAGCCCTGGAGTAGGCCTGATCCTCCCGGGCGGTGGGGAGCGCATGCGTTTGAGGGTTACCTTCGTCGAGGTAGAAAGGCATTTCACCTTCCGAAGCAGCGACCGCCACGTCAAAGAGGCGTATCCGCTCAGCGTAGGGGGATTGGGTGATGTTTTTCTTGGCTAATGCCACATTGTCCGGGGCCGGGTCTACAGCTATCACCTTCTCAGCTCCCTGACTGCAAAAAAATAACGCTGTCTCCCCGATATAAGCCCCCACGTCTATGATTCTGTATCCCGAAAAGTCGTTTCCGTAGTCCCGGTCTACTAAGAGCTCTTTCAGGATACCGATGTCGCCACTCTGATGCGTACGAAGGGAAATAGTTATTCCCGGACCGATAGGCATGAGGAGCGTATTGGAGGATGGTTCGGCAGAGAGGGGATAATAACCTGCTTTAGCTAAGTGGAGGAGGCTGGTGAAGTTTATGGGGCTGATGGAGAGTAGGACAGGGGTAGGGGATTGAGCGAGCCGCAAAAAGTACCGATCCTTGCCAGAGAGGAGGGCGAGGATCGCCCCGAAGGGGCGCGGCGTAATGCGCCATAGGGCCTTCCAGAGCCCGAACCGAAATACCTGCAAAAGGGCTGTGAAACGCTTGTAAGGAGAGTACTGGTCAAAGCGGATCCAGCCTTTTTGTGCGGCATAATAGAAGGATCTCGCTAAGAGAGCGAGGCTTTGTGACAGGCATTTTGGCAAAGGTAGGGTGCTTTATGGTATCCAGGCCACGATAACGCCAAATTCCGCTATGGCCTGGCCATAGCGAGTGTAGAGGTCGTACAGATTAAGCAGTGCCGAAAAGGCTTCCCGTTCTCGCCGATTGATGAGGAAAAGGTCGCTTTCGCCGGCTCGGAATCGCTCGTTTTCCAGGGCGAGGAGCTCAAAGAGGCCCTGAGCGATAGCTTCTTGCTCTTTGAGCTGCTGGTAGAGAGAGTCGATGAGGGCGAGCTGGCCCAGGCTTTTGGTGTAGAGGCTTCGGGCTTCGTAGAGCTGTTCGGATTCTAATTGGAGGAGTTTTAGGCGGGCTTCGGTGAGCTGGCCGCGGGCCTGGCGCAGGTAGAGGGGCATAGCAAAGGTGACGAGCAGCTTGTAGTTCGTCTCGAAAGGGCGGCTCCAGCCCGTTTGCCACTTGGTGGGGTCTCGGAGGAAGGCATAGTCGACTTGCAGCCGAGGTCGTAGCTGCTCGGCTGCCCATTGCCGTTCTATCTGGACGATACGGCGTTTGAGCTCGTATAACTGGAGCTTTGGGTGGGTGTTGACGAGTTCTACCCAGGCAGTAGTGGGGAGGTAAGGAAGGGTGGAATCGGGCTTATAACGGAGGGGGAAGTTTTGGAGGGCGTCCGTTTCGTCGAGCCAGAGGTGGCGGGCGACGAGAAGGGCTTTTTTGGTGAGTTCGGCGCGGGCATTTTGAAGCTGCTGGCGGCGCAGGGCCACTTCGAGAGCGGCTTCCAGGGTATCGAACCGGCTGGCTTCCCCCTGCTGAAAAGCTTCTTTGAGGAAACGGTAGCGATTTTCAGCCACCTGGAGCTGCTGCTGATACACCTGAGCCTTATAGTAAGCACTAAACCACCCCCAATAGTCGGTGGCTACTTCATAGAGGAGATTTGCTGCGGCGAGCTGCCGTTCGGGATAGCTCATCTGAAAGTAGAGCCGGGCTTTTTCGATGGTGGTGCGGCGGTAATCTATCAGGAGACCCTGGCCCAGAGGCACGCTAAGGCCTATGCCCATGAGCCCGGCATCGGGCGTTATGTCCTCGGGGTTGAGGGAAAAGCCGAAAGTTTTTTCATAGAGCGCTTTGAGGTCGAAGGCGTTGTAGAGCGGGACTTTGAGGTCGGCATTGAAGAGCGTGTAGTAGAGTTGGTTTTTGAAGTCTTTTGCCGTGTAGGAGGCGGAGAGGGCGGGGTCCCAGACACTTTTGGTGGCCTGGAGGCTGGCGGCGGCGATGTCAGGCCCCAGTGTAATGGCCCGCCAGAGTGGATGTCGCTCCTGAATAGTCTGATAGAGAGCAAGGAGTGAAAGGGTTTCCGTCTGGGCCCAGAGGCAGGCCCCTAACCAGAGCAGGGCTCTCATTTCTTGTTTTTGGATTTGTCAGGGGCTTCCTGGTAAAACTGAGATAGGAGGTCTGGGGGGAAGCCGTTGATCTGGCGCCAGAGTTCGTACCAGATAGGGACGTCATTGAGGAGGAACCAGGCGCGTACGCCGCCTCCTATGCGCAGGAGTGGGGGCCAGGGCGTACCTTCGGGGTCGGGTTCTACGAGGATGCGGAAATAACCGGTGCCGGCATCTACGTAGTCGATAGTCCGGATGCGGCCGCCGAAGGTGCCGAAGCTGAGGTTGGGCCAGCCAGAGAAGACGAAGGCAGGCCATCCATCAAACTGGAGTCGCACTTTCTGCCCTGGACGCAAGAGGGCCACATCCAAAGGGCGTACGAAGACTTCGGCTGCCAGCTGATACTGGGCAGGCATGAATACCAGCAGGGGCTCACCTTCTTTGATGACCTCGCCGATGCCGGTTTTGACAGCACGTACTATGTGGCCATCCTGGGGTGCGATCACGGCATAAAAGCTGCGTCGCACCTCTATGTTAGTGAGTTCGTTGCGGAGTTTGGCGAGGGTAGCCTGGAGGTCGTAGGCGTAGGCTTCGGTGCTACGCAGGTCAGATTCTGCTTTGGCGAGCTTTTCCCGGTAGTCGGCTTGGATGGCCTGGATTTGGAGGCGGGCATTGAGCACATCGGCGAAGGAGGCCTTTAGGCGGTTCTGAGTAGCGACGAGCTTAGCCTCTGCTTCCTGGTACTTAGCCTGGCGGTTTTGGAGTTCGGTTAGTGAGCGGAGGCCCTTTACGTAGAGGGATTCCTGACGCTGATATTGACTCAAGGCGACGGTGTAGTCGATTTCGGCCGCCTTGAGGGCGGCGCTGTCAGCCTTAAAGCGCAGTTCGGCTTGGAGGAGGGCATTTTGGGCGCGGGCGAGGGCAGCCTCTCGGGCTTCCTCTAAGGCCCGAATCTGTCGATGCAGGGCCTCTATTTTTTGGTTCTGCGCTTGTAGGGCCCCTTCTTTGGCATTTATTTGCTCCCTCAAGCGGCGAGGGAGCTCGGGGTCTAAGTAGTAATCTTTGATTTCACCTATGAGGAGTATGGTATCCCCGGCGCGTACGAGCTTTCCCTCCTCGGTGTACCAGTGTACAATTCGGCCCGGAATCATAGCATGGATGGTCTGTGGCCGTACATTGGGGGTGAGGGACGTTACCCGTCCTGCGGCGGGGATGTTTTGCGTCCAGGGTAGAAACAAGAACCCCAGAAATATGAGGGCGATGATTCCCAGGACGGAGAGCCCTTTGCGTATCCAGAAAGGTGGCTCTACGACCTCGAGGAGGGTACGTCTGGGCTCTTCCACCCAGGGGTTTAGCAGGCTTGGGGTACTGATTCTGTGAGAAACCTTTTTCATGGGATCTGTCGAAAGAGGCGCTGGAAGTACGGACTCTGGGCAACTTCCTCATAGGAGCCGACCTTGATGAGGCGTCCTGCGTCCAGGAGGATGAGCTTATCGCACAGGCGCATGACATTGGGGTCCATGGAGACGATGATAGCGGTATAGGGTCTATCGGGGGCGAGGATGTACTGATAGACGGCGAGTTTGGCCTCGGGGGAGACGGTGGGGATGATGTCATCGACGATCAGGAGTTTAGGACGGGCCAGGAGGGCCCGTACCAGTAGGATGCGATGCAGGGCGAATCCCCGTAGAAGACCCACTCCCTGTGCGGAGAGCTTTGTGTAAAAGCCCTCGGGCAGAGTTTCTATCTCTTGTCGTAGGCCCAGCATCTCACACAGGCCCAAAACCTCCTCCCAGGAAGCGTTTGGCGCCGTCATGGTGAGATTATCCCAGACCGTTCCCTCGATAATTTGCTCTAAGCCCAGCGCTTCCCCAATCACACCGCGCAGTTCCACCAGGTCAAGCTCGCGCAGGCTGATGTTATTGATGAAAATATTACCTGAGAATTCGCGGTTGAGGCCATACAGTGTGTAAAGCAGGGTGGTTTTGCCGGCGCCGGAGAAGCCCGTCAGACAGACTTTCTCGCCCGGTGCTATGGTGAAGGAGATGTCTTTCAGGATGTGGTCTCGGAAGCCCGCTACGGATAGGTGGGAGACCTCAATGTGAAGGCCCCTGGCTTTGTCTATCAAACGAGCCCCTAAGGTATGTTCTTCGGGAACTTCGAAAAGTTGATTTAGCTTGTCTATGCCCACGAGGGCGTCGTAGAGGGCGTCCAGGTTGGCCACCAGCGTTTGGACGGCCCCCAGCATAAGGAATAGGACCAGTTCAGAGGCTACGAACTGGCCCAGGCTGAGTTTTTTATCTACTACGAGGTAAGCGCCGCCTCCCAGGAGGCTAAGAGCGAGGAGCCCTTCGTACACGTAAAGGATACCTTTCTGATACAAGAGGGAGCGAAAGTATTTTCGGCGGGCGGTGAGGTAGTTTTCTTCGGCCGTCTGGGTGCGGTGCGAAAGATAAGTGGGAAGGCCCGCCAGCTTAAAGGTCAGGAGGGCCCGGGCGATTTCTTCCAGCCAGGAGGCCATGATGTACTTTTCGTCCGAAACCTTCTTTTTATTTTTGAGGGTTTGCGAGAAGCTTTGAGCGACTAAAAAAGCCACGATGCCTGTGATAATGAGCATGATGAATGCGAAGACAGGTGCATAGAAAGCGAGCAGGATTAAGCTTAGACCCAGTGTCAGGAAGGAGGCCGGGACATCCAGGAGGAGTTTACCGAGGTTTTTTTCGAAGGTGAAGATTTCGAAGTAGCGGTTGACGAGGGCGGGGAGGTTTTTGGTGAGGACCTCCCGAAAGGGCCAGCGGGGTATGCGATAAGCGGCTCCCAGGGTGGTATGGAGGAAAAGTCGCCGCTGGAGGATCTCTGTCAGGATGTATTGGGCTAAGCGGATGACGAGAGCTGAACCTAATGTCAGCGCTACCAGGAGTAGGAGTGTCGTAACGCCTGTTACCCATACCATCGTTTGGACATAGGTGAAGATCGTTTGGATAAGGAGGGGGAGGAGCAGGCTGAGCCCCCCGCTAATGACGGCATAGAGGTAGATGTAGGTGATGAGGCGCCTTTCTGCGAAAAATAGGCGCAAGAGGCGGGTCCAGGGCTTTTCTGGGGTGCTGGAAAAAGGCGTAGGGGCATAGGAGCTGGGCAAAACCAGGTAGAAGAGCATGCCGTGCGGAGAGAAGCGTTCCATCGCTTCGGTAGGCGAGAGGGTCCCGAGTAGACGCCCTTGTTCAAAGATTTCCCAGTGCTGGTTCGCCTGGGGGAGGAATAGATAGAATCGGGTCCAATCGACGTTGACGGCGAGGAGGGGGGTTTGACTATCACGTAAGTGGGAGAGGAGGCTTTCTGGCGTCCAGGCATAGCTGAAAGCTACCAGGTCATAGCCGCTCAGCTGCGTTTGCAGCTCCACGAAGTTGCGTGGCCAGCCAAGGGGTTTCTCCCGAAAGGCCGATATATCCATTTCGTAGGCCTCCAGGAGGAGCTTCAGATACAGCTCCATCAGGCGGGCTTGTCGGCTTTGGCGAGGCGTTCTTGCAGATACTCACTTACTCGGCGGGGGTCAGCTTTTCCCTGTGAAAGCTTGACCACTTGTCCTACAAAGAAGCCCAGCAGGCCAGTTTTGCCGGCGAGGTAAGCCTGGACTTTGTCAGGGTTTTGGGCCAGGACGGTATCAACCCATTCGCGAAGGAGGCTTTCATCCTGGATGAGGAGGAGCCCCTTTGTTTCGGCGAGGGCTTTGGGGTCGGCAGTGGGCTTTTCCAGGAGGGCAGGGAAAAGTACTTCGCGGGCGGCGTTGAGGCTTACCAGGCCCTCCTGTACGAGGGTATCCAATGCAGCGATCTGGGCAGGGGGAATAGGGAAACCTTCCATGCGGGTGGCGGTGGTGTTGAGGTAGGCCCGAATAGGCCCATTGAGCCAGTTGGCGGCTCTTTTCGCAGAGAGCCCCGCTTCTACCAGGGCCTTGAAGTACACCGCATATGGCAGGTCTTCTATTATCAACATCGCCTCATCGGGGAAAAGGCCTTCTTTTTCCACAAGCCTGTCAAAAAGGGCCTCAGGAAGTTCTGGGATTTCGGCGGCGATTTGGGCTTTCCATTCTGGCTGGATGACCACGGGTGGGAGGTCTGGTTCTGGAAAATATCGATAATCGTCAGCTGTTTCTTTTTCCCGGAGGGGAATAGTAGCCTGACCATCCCAGGTACGCGTCTCTTGCCGTATAGTCTCTCCGGCTTCTATCAAGCGCACCTGCCGCTCAAACTCGTAAGAGATAGCCTTTCCCAGGGCACTGATGGAGTTGAGGTTTTTGATTTCTACCCGGGTGCCAAAGGTTGTGCTGTTTATTGGGCGTACGGAGATATTGGCATCACAGCGGAGACTCCCCTCTTCCATATTGCCATCAGAGATGCCCAAAAAGCGTACCAGTCGTCGAATGTGTGCTACATACGCCATGGCTACGTCCGGCGAACGAATATCTGGTGCACTGACGATTTCTATGAGGCCGATGCCTGCGCGGTTGTAGTCTAACAGGGTATAGAAAGGGTCCTGGTCGTGGAGGCTTTTGCCGGTATCTTCTTCGAGTTGGAGGCGGAGGATGCGGATGGGGACTTTTTCGCCGCTGGGGAGGCGGACGTGAATAAGACCATTTTTAGCTATGGGAGCTGCTTCCTGGGTGATTTGATAGCCTTTTGGCAGGTCTGGGTAAAAGTAATTCTTACGGGAGAAATAAAACCGCTCTGGGATTTCACAGCTGAGGGCTATCCCCAGCTTGATAGCGGCTTCTACACAAGCTTTATTAAGGACGGGGAGGGTGCCAGGATAGGCGAGGGAGATAGGCGAGATGTAGGTATTGGGGCGTTCGCCGAAGGTGACAGCTTCTGGTGCGAAGACCTTGGCCTGGGTGCGTAGCTGCACGTGCACTTCCAGACCGATAACCATTTCGTATGCCACCGGGCAAAAATACATAGCTTACCCATAGGCGGAGGGGGAAGTAATACCAGACTGAGTTATTTTAATCCCCAATCCCAGCCCTTCCCTCTCGTGAGGGGGGAGGGTTTGGGAAGGGGGTTTCTGTTTTATCTCATTTTGAGGCAAAAGGTGGCTGAGCGTGAATGGGTTATGGCGGCGTGAGGGATGCGGAGGGCGCCCCGCAGGGGCGGTCTCGCCGCAGGCGAGACGGAGCGTTAGCGAACCCCGGAGCCAGCCCGACCCGAGCGTAGCGAGGGGCACGCCCAAAAAGTTAAAGCTCAGAAAAGCTCAGATTGGTATAACTTCCCGCCAGTTTTGTTTATCTTTGGTAGTTATGAACCACGCCCTGTTTCACCAGTCCCTTCCCACAGACCCGAGAAAAGAAATCTTCGAGAAGCTCCTGAAACTCTTCCTGGAGCTTCTCATGAAGTCCGGTGGCAATATTACCGAGGCGTTGCGCTGGCTTTCGTATCTCGATAGCCGCCACCATTACACGTCGCCCGAGTATACCCTTGGTGACTTTATCAGAGACCTCAAAGAGCAGGGGTATATCACGCAAAATCCCTCTCCTAATCAGTCCGTGTACGTGCCATCCGCCAAAGCTCAGATTGCTATCCGAGAAAAGAGTCTGGAAGAAATCTTTCAGAGCCTGCGCATGGGGAGTTTTGGGGATCACAGTCTAAGCCGGAGCGGACCCGGCGACACGCTCAACTATGAGACTCGTCCCTATGAGTTTGGTGATCGGATTGAGAACCTCCACATTACCGAAACGCTCAATAACGCTTACCTGCATCATGGACTTGATGAGTTTCGCCTGACGCAGGAAGATCTTTCGGTCATTCAGACGGAGTATAAGACGCAGGCAGCGACCTTTGTGCTGATAGATGCTTCGCATTCCATGGTGCTATATGGAGAGGATCGCATTACGCCGGCTAAAAAAGTTGCTATCGCCCTGGCCGAGCTGATTCGCCGAAAGTATCCTAAAGACTACCTTTTTATAGGGGCGTTTGGTGATTATGCCTGGCAGCTTTCGTATGAGGAGGTGCCGTTTTTGCAAGCAGGCCCGCATCATACCAATACCCGCGATGCCATAGAATTGGCGCTTGCTGTATTAGCCAAGGTCCGTACGCCGAATAAACAAATCTTTCTCATTACGGATGGTAAACCTACCTGTATCAAGGAAAATGGTCGCTTCTACCGGAATAGTTTCGGCATGGATCCCAAAATCATTAATAAGACGCTGGAGATTGCGGAGCGGGCCCGCCGGGAAAAGGTCGTGATCACGACATTCATGGTAGCGAAAGATCTCTATCTTCAGCGGTTTGTGCACCGCTTTACAGAAATCAATGGTGGACGGGCCTATTATGCTCATCCGCATGAGATTGGACGGTTTATATTTGAGGATTTTATTCGGAATCGTCGGAAGGAGCTTCGGTAGGGGTGATATCAGGCTTATTGGTGGGTGGAGGGAGGGTATCGGGTGGAGAGAGGGCGGGCTTGGGAATATCAGTGGACGCAGCTGAGGTAGAGTCTTTTTGGGTGGGGGCCGCAGCTGGGGTAGGATTTTTTTGTGTGGTGGGGGTGTCTATGGGAAAGGTCAGGGGGAGGTCAGGATTTTTTCGGACAGCCCACAGGAGGTTGCTGGTGCCTGGTACGAGGTGGTAGCCGAGCCCAAAAGGCAGGGGCTTCACAGGGTGGCTGCGATAAGCCTGATAAAGGTTTTGCTGAAACTTATTTCTGAAAAGCGGGATAGGCGCATTATAAACGCCATAGAGCTGCACTTTCC